>Ga0302311_10004052_pt1 | contig 15875 bp, 10 predicted proteins | sample III_Palsa_N1_3_FD_200449 | JGI IMG/M metagenome (GOLD analysis project Ga0302311, IMG submission 200449) | Peat permafrost microbial communities from Stordalen Mire near Abisko, Sweden - III_Palsa_N1_3 | ecosystem: Environmental > Terrestrial > Soil > Palsa > Peat permafrost | place: Sweden... | reverse complement strand
CCCCGTCCATGAAACTCGACTCATCCATCTCCGCCGTCGTCACCGGCGGCGCCTCCGGCCTGGGCGAGGCCACCGTGCGCGCCCTGGCCGCCCACGGCGTCAAATGCGCCATCTTCGACATGAACGAGGCCAAGGGCGAGGCCGTGGCCAAGGAGGTCGGCGGCGTCTATTGCAAGTGCAACGTCACCTCCGACGAGGAAGTGGACGCCGCCTTCGCCAAGGCCCGCGCCGCCATCGGCCAGGAGCGCATCCTGGTCAACTGCGCCGGCACCGGCAACGCCGCCAAGACCGTCAGCCGCGACCGCCAGACCGGCGAGATCAAGCCATTCCCGATGGATCGGTTCAACCTGATCATCCAGATCAATCTGGTCGGCACCTTCCGCTGCCTCTCCAAGAGCGCGGCCGGCATGCTGACCCTCGATGTGCTGCCGGAAGGCGAGCGCGGGGTGATCGTCAATACCGCCTCGGTGGCGGCGGAAGATGGCCAGATCGGCCAGGCGGCCTACACCGCCTCCAAGGCGGGGGTCGTGGGCCTGGGGCTGGTGGTCGCCCGCGACCTCTCCGGCGACGGCATCCGCTGCAACACCATCCTGCCCGGCATCTTCGACACCCCGCTGATGCAGGGCGCTCCGCCGCAGGTGAAGGACGCGCTGGCCGCCTCGGTGCCCTTCCCCAAGCGCCTGGGCAACGCCGAGGACTATGCGTCCCTGGCGCTGGAGATGATCCGCAACAGCTACTTCAACGGCGAAGACGTCCGCCTGGACGGCGCCATCCGCATGACTCCGCGGTAAGGACGCTCTGAACGGGCCCTTCTCCTTGCGGGAGGGGCCCGACGCCGGTCACGGCGCCCTGCCGATCGGCTCCGCCGCGACCTGGAAGTCGTCCTGGTATCGTACGACGCCAGGTTGGCGCGTCCGCAGCACGTCCACATGCAGGCCGCAGGCCTCCAGACCGTGCTTCAGGTCGAACATCCGCCTGATGTGTTCCTGTGCGCTGGCCTTGAACCAACATAGGGCGCGGTCTGAGTGCGCCTGCCATTGGCTGTGCTCGAACAGCGTGGGCGCCTCGAGGTTGTCGTTGAACCAACGCCTGGTCTCTTCGATGAGCGACACGGCCCAGTCAGGGCGGTATTCGGCGTCCTCAGCGAGCCAAATGGATTGAAAAAGGCCCAGCCGGAAGCGCTGGCCGTCCAGCTTTCTAAAGCAGACGAACCTTACATAGACCTGCGCATCGCGCGCATCGGCGCGATGACGCGCCTTCAGCGCCTTCGCTCGCGGTCCCACGGGGGACGTCCTTTGGGTAGGGTTGCAGCATCGCGGGGCGTTTAGCGCGTGCTGTGCAGCTTGGCTAGGGCAGGGCCGGCTACTTCGGCCTCACGATATGGCTGGCGAGGTTCGTCGTCACCTCATGCGCATCCATGGCGCGCTTGTCGCCGGCCGGCTTGGAGCCATGGCCCATGACGATCTCGGCCGTGGCCTGGTAGCGCTCGATGGTCTGGAAGTCCGGACCCCAGGCCGGGCCAAAGAAGGGGTCGCCGAAATAGGGATCCCAGCCGCGCCAGCCGTAGGGCTGGCCATAGACGCCGCCGTAGAAGCGCCAATAGGGCCGCCAGCCGTAGCCGTAAGGCCCGGGCAGGGCATAGGTGTCGGACTGTTTGTCGGTGGACCGTTCGGCGGTGGTGAACCAGTCAAACCCCTGGCTCAGCGTCAATTCGGCCGCGTGATAGAGCAGATAGTTCTCCACCGTGCCGCGCGATGTCAGGCTGTTGCCCTGGAAGGTCACCTGCCAGCGGTTGGTGTCGATCCGGGTCTGCGAATAGCCGCCGCTCTGGGCGTTATGCGGCGACAATGGCTGATACGGCGTCGCGGTCTCGCAAGCCGCCAGCGCGCCGCCGGCGAGGGTTACGGCCAGGGCGACCAGCAGGGCTTTCTTCATGGCGCGGACCCGCAAACAGCTTGCGGCGAATTATCGCCGCAAGCTGGGCTTCAATAAGGCGCTAGTGTGCTGGGTCTGAAGTTCGCCTGTAGAAGGGATCAAGTGCGGAGCGAACTTCAGACCCAGCACACTAGAAATCAAACACTTCTAGTGTGGCTCATGATTCAGAAATTCGCACCGCGCTTGCCATCATCTACGGGCGAATTTCTGAATCGCCACATTAGGTTACAGGTGGTGTTGCACGGCCTGCCAGACGATCACCCCGAGCGAGCCCAACAGCAGCACCGCGGTGGCCAGCATCTGGATCAGGAAGCCGGTGCTGCGGCGGCCGGCCTCCTTGGTATAGCCGAGGGCGTACATGATGCGGGCGATGATCCACACCAGTCCCACGCCGGCGGCCCACAGGTCGTTGACGTAGATGGCGAAGATCCACAGCGACGGCAGGAAGATCAGCAACCATTCGCCGGTGTTGGCGTGGGCCCGGAACATCCGCTCGAAGTCCTCGTTGCCGGTGGTCGCCGGCGCCGCAATGCCATACTTGCTGCGTCCCTGGCCGACGCGAAAGCCCATCCAGACATAGGTTAGCAGCGCAAGCAGGGTCACAACCGCGACATGGGCGTGATTAGTCATGGTTCAGCCTCCCCAATAGCGGTCCGATCGGGCCGCCTTAAGGCCAAGGTTGCCTTGGTTCGCGGGGAAAGCGAAGCGGAATTGGCGGGGCGCCCTCGGGCTAGGCGGCCGTTCCCGAGACTTCCCGCAAGGCGGCGTTGGCGATGGTGAGCTTGGCGAAGCTCCAGGCGCCGCCGGCGCGTTCGATCTCCGCCAGGGTGTGCTGGACTTTTCGCACCTCGCTGGCGTTCAGGGCGCTCCAGCCGGCCAGGGTGGCCTTGGGATCGTCCGCGCCGCCGACGCCGCCGGCGAACTTCATCACCGCCCGGGTCAGGGCGGTCTGCTCGGCCAGCAGATCCTCGATCAACCGGCGTACAGCCAGGCGCTCAAACGGATCGCCGTCGCTCAGCGCCGACGCCGCCGCGCGCACCCGGTCGAAGCCGAACGCCGCGCCTGCCAGGTGGTGCAGCTTGGCCACCGCCTCGATGCTCCAGGAGGAGGCGCGGGCTAGGTCGGCCAGGTCGGCGGTCACGGTCAGCGGGCGCAGGGAGGCGATCTCGCGCGCCAGGGCCTCCGGCGCCCCCAGCTTGATCAGCCCCTTGGCGGCGCGCTCGATCGCCCGTTGCTCGAAGGGCGACAGGATGCCCGGTCCGGCCTGACGCAGCTCTTCCACCGCCGGCGTATAGACGCCGCCGAGCTGGGCGATCGACACGCCGCCGCGGGTGGCGCCCCGGGCGGCGGCCCGCCGCGCCATCCAGTAGGTCTGGCCGCGCAGCACCGCCGCCAGTTCGGCGAACAGCGCCATCTGCGCCGCCGCCGGCGCCTTGTCGTCGAGAGCCGCGACGGCGTTCCAGGCCTCGTCGAACCGGAGCGACTGTTTGGCGACTGTGTAGCCGATGACCAGCGCGTCCACGTCGCAATCGGCCGCCGCGCGCAGCCGGTCAGGATAGGTCGGTCCGCAGATGTTGACGATGTCGTTGCAGACCACGGTGGCGATGATTTCGCGCCGCAGCCGGTGGCGTTTCATCAGGTCGTCGTAGGGCTCCAGTTCTTTGGGGAAGTAGGCCTGCAAGGTCTGCAAGAAATAGGGGTCGTCGGGCGCGTGGCCGGCGATCATGTCGTCGAACAGGTCGATCTTGCCATAGGCCAGCAGCACCGACAGTTCCGGCCGGGTCAGCGCCTTATGCGCCTTGGCCAGGGTGTCGATGGCCTCCTTGTCGGGCAGGCCTTCCACCGTACGGTCGAGGCGGCCCTTGGCCTCCAGATCACGCATGAACTGGGCGTGCTGATCCAGCTCATGAACGGCGCTCATCTCCAAAAGGCTGAGGCTGAGAGTCTGGTCGTAGTTGTGGCGCAGCACATGGGCGCCCACCTCCCCCGTCATCGACTGCAGCAGGGGGTCGCGGTCGGCCTTGGCCAGGGCGCCGGAGCGTTCGGCCATGCCGGTCAGGATCTTGATGTTGACCTCGTGGTCGGACGTGTCGACGCCGGCGGAGTTGTCGATGGCGTCGGTGTCGATCCGGCCGCCGGCGCGGGCATAGGCGATCCGCCCCGCCTGGGTGACGCCCAGGTTCGCGCCCTCGCCAACCACCTTGCAGCGCAGCTGGCCGCCATCGATGCGCACCGCGTCGTTGGCCTTGTCGCCGACATCCAGGTGGCTTTCGGTGGGCGCCTTCACATAGGTGCCGATGCCGCCCAGATAGAGCAGCTCGACCCGCGCCTTCAGGATCGCCTGGATCAGGTCGGCGGGGGTGACGCTGTGGCTGCGAATATCCAGCAGCGTCTTGATCTCGGACGTCAGCTCGATCGACTTCAGCGCGCGGGGGAACACCCCGCCTCCCTTGGAGATCAGCGTCTTGTCGTAGTCCTGCCAGGACGAGCGCGGCAGGTTGAACAGCCGGTGGCGCTCGGCCATGGCCACAGCCGCGTCGGGATCTGGGTCGATGAAGATGTCCCGGTGGTCGAACGCCGCCACCAGCCTGGTCACCGGCGACAGCAGCATGCCGTTGCCGAACACGTCGCCGGACATGTCGCCGACGCCGACCACGGTAAAGGGTACGTGCTGGATGTCCTTGCCCAGCTCGCGAAAGTGCCGCTTGACCGCTTCCCAGGCCCCCTTGGCGGTGATGCCCATGGCCTTGTGGTCGTAGCCGGCCGACCCCCCCGACGCGAAGGCGTCGCCCAGCCAGAAGCCGTAGTCGATGGCCACCGCATTGGCGATGTCGGAGAAGGTGGCCGTGCCCTTGTCGGCGGCGACAACCAGATAGGGATCGTCGTCATCGTAGCGGATCACGTTCGGCGGATGGATCACCGCCCCGGTGGGGGACAGGTTGTCAGTCAGGTCCAACAGGCCGAACAGGAAGGTGCGATAGGCGCGCACCGCCTCCATTCTTATCGCTTCGGGCGTGCCGCCGCGCGGCAGCTGCTTGGGATAGAAGCCGCCCTTGGAGCCCACGGGCACGATGACGGCGTTCTTCACCTGCTGCGCCTTGACCAGGCCCAGCACCTCGGTGCGGAAGTCGTCGCGCCGGTCGCTCCAGCGCAGGCCGCCCCGCGCCACGGGGCCGAAGCGCAGGTGCACGCCCTCGACGTGGGTCGCCCAGACGAAAATCTCCCGATAGGGCTTGGGCAGCGGCAGGTCGGCCAGTTCGCGCGAGTTGATCTTGAAGCTGATGTAGGGCTTGGGCCCGCCGTCCTCGGCGACCTGATAGTAGTTGGTGCGGGTGAGCGCCGAGACCAGGGCGGTGATGCGGCGCAGCACCCGGTCGGCGTCCAGGCTGTCCACCTCCCGCAGCGCCTCGATGATCCTTGTACAGACCGTGTTGGCCTCCGCCTTGCGCGCCTTGATGTCGCCGCGCCGCGCCGGGTCGAACTTGACCTTGAACAGTTCCAGCACCAGCCGCGCCACATCGGGGTGGTCGCTCAGCACCTCGGCTTGCACGGCCGGGGTGGGGTCAAGGCCGGTCTGCTGGCGGTAGCGCGCCAGCGCCCGGATCAGCGCGGCTTCTCGCCAGGAGATTCCCAACTCGATGACGAGCCGGTTGAACGGGTCGCTTTCGGTCTGCCCGGTCCAGACCGCCAGGAAGGTCGCCTCGAACGCCGCGCGCACCGCCTCGAAATCCAGCGTCTCGCCGGCGCCGTCCATCAGCATGAACTCATGCACCCAGGTGATGGCCGCAGCGCCGGCCTGGACGCGGTGGTGCAGGGGGAAGCCTTCCTCGGCCAGGCCCTTCAGGCCCATATTGTCCAGGATCGGCAGCACGTCGGCGAGGGCGACGGAGGTTCCGGCGCGATAGAGTTTCAGTCGGAAGGCGGTGGGTGGATCGTCGACCTCGCGATAGGCCCGAACGGCGATGGGCGTGTCGGCCGTCATCGCCTCGATGGCGACGATGTCGCTGACCGCCTCCACGGCTGGATAGAGGTCGCGGTAGCCGGCCGGAAAGGCGTCGGCGTAGCGGGATTTCAGCGCGGCCGCATGGGGCGCGGTCGCCGGCGCCTCGTCCAGGGCCTGGCCGAGCCGGTCGGGCCAGGAGCGCACAGCCTCGGCGATGGCCGCCTCAAGCGCGCCGAGATCCGGATCGCCGTGGGCGCCGGGGGTGACGCCGATCACATAGTGCACCCGCGCCAGCGGCGCGTCGGAGAAGGTCGGGTAATAGGCCGACACGCGGCCCCCGTAGGCGTGCGCCAGCATGTCGCCGGCCAGCGCCCTTAAGTCCGAGGAATAGCCTTCGCGCGGGAAGAACAGCAGGACGGCGATGAACCGGTCGAACGGATCGGGCCGGGCGAACAACCGAAGCCGCGGTCGGTCGTACAGGTGCAGGATGCCCAGCGAGATATCCAGCAGGGTGTCCACATCGCTCTGGAACAGCTCGTCGCGGGGGTAGTTCTCCAGGATGTTGCGCAGCTGCCGGTGGCTATGGCCGCCGGTAGGCTTGTCTGCGCGCTCCAGAACCTGCTCCACCTTGCGCCGGACCAGCGGCACCTCCAGCGTCGGGGTGTCATAGGCTTCCGATGTGAACAGGCCGACGAAGCGGATCTCGCCGCTGGCCCGACCGTCATCGCCGTAGTGGCGTACGCCGACATAGTCCATGTAGGTGCGCCGGTGCACCTTGGAGCGCAGGTTGGATTTGGCCACCACGATCGGCTCGGCCCGGTCCAGCGAGGCGCGCATGGCCGAGGACAGCACCGCCGGCTCGTGGTCGCGCCGCAGCACGCCGCGGGTCGGATCGCGCAATATGCCCTGGCTGCGCTCCGGCTCGATCAGCCCCTCTTCGGCTGCATAACCGCCGTCCGGCGTGCGCGGATAGTCGTAGGACCGGGTGCCCAGCAGGATGAAATGATCATCCCGCAGCCAGCGCAGGAAGGTCTGGTATTCCAGCAGCGTGTCCGCGTCGACATGGCCGGCGGCGTCGGTAATGGTCTCGGCCGCCTTGTCCATCGTCTCCAGCATCGCCCGGTAGTCGCGCACGGCGGCGTGGACGTCGAGCAGGGTCGCGCGCACGCCGGCGATCACCTTGTCGGCCGCCTCGGTCGGCATCGGATCGACGAAGATCTGGATCATCGATTCCAGCCCGGCCTTGCCGCGCTTGGTCCGGGCGCCGGAGGGGGCGCGGACGGCCTCGACCACCGCGTGATACATGGCCCGCACCGGCAGGCCCGCGTCGGCGATCTCGCCCATCACCGAATCCACCAGGAAGGGCGAGTCGGTCTGCAATATCTCCAGCCGGTCAAAGGGCAGCAGCGTCCTGTCCTGCGCCCTGGCCCGCACGCGGCGAATCTGCGGCGCGTTTGTCTCGCGCCTGGCGGCCCAGGCCCAGAACTCGGCCAGGTTGGCGGCGAGATCGGCGATGGAGGTCCCAGCCATCTCGCCGGGGATATAGTCCGCGTGGACCTGGGCGACGAAGGCGGCCTCGGCGGTGGAGAGGCCGATGGCGCCCTCGGGGCGCTTCAAAGCCAGTGCGAAAGCGTCGGCAAGAGCGTCGTGCGACGCTGAAACGGTAGAGTCGGTCATGACGGGACCCTAATCCCCGCAGATGGCGGATCAATGGGGGAGTTGGGACGGCGACTGGAGAACGCCGGTCGCCTACCTTGCCAGAACAATCCGCCTGCGCTGGCCCCCTCCGTCGCTTCGCGCCAGCTCCCCCGTGAAGAACGGGGGAGGAGAAGAATTCGAGTCAGCTTCTCCTCCCATGCGAGCGAAGCGAAGCGGGGAGGTGGCGCGGCGCGTAGCAAAGCGGAGCGACAGAGGGGGCAAGCCTGCCTTCACGTCAACCTTGAAGCGCGGCGCATCCTGCCCCCATATCGCCTACCGGTTTCGGACGACAAAGTCCCAGGGAGGGACGAACCATGGCGAAGACCCCAACGGCTGCCGCGACGAAAACCGCGACGGTTCATGACGAAGCCTCGATGCAGGCGATTCTGGCCAAGCAGAAGGCGGCGCACATTCGCGACGGCGAACCCACCGCGGAAAAGCGGATCGAGCGGCTCGATCGCTGCATCGGCCTTTTGATCGACAACGCCAAGGCCATCGAGGAGGCGCTGAACACCGACTTCGGCTCCAGGTCGCGCGAGGCCACCGCCTTCACCGATGTCGCCGGCTCCATCGGCCCGCTGAAGCATGCGCGGGAGCACCTGCGCAAATGGATGAAGACCGAAAAGCGCAAGACCACGCCGGCCCTGCTGGGCCTGTTCGGCGCCAAGGCCGAGGTCCGCTTCCAGCCCAAGGGGGTGGTCGGCGTGATCAGCCCGTGGAACTTCCCGGTCAACCTCACCTTCGCGCCCCTGGCCGGCATCCTGGCCGCCGGCAACCGGGCGATGATCAAGCCGTCGGAGTTCACCCCGGCGACCTCGGCCCTGATGGCGACCATGTTTGGCGGCGCCTTCTCGGATGAGGAGGTCGCGGTGATCGTCGGCGGGCCGGAGGTGGGCCAGGTGTTCGCGGGCCTGGCCTTCGACCACCTGATCTTCACCGGGGCCACCGCCATCGCCCGCCACGTCATGCGCGCGGCGGCGGAGAATCTGGTGCCGCTGACGCTGGAGCTGGGCGGCAAGAGCCCGGTGGTGATCGGAAAGTCGGCCGACATGGCCACCACCGCCGCGCGGGTGATGAACGGCAAGACGCTGAACGCCGGCCAGATCTGCCTGGCGCCCGACTATGTGCTGACGCCCGCGGGCTCGCTCGAGGAGTTCGTCGGCCAGGCCCAGGCCTCGGTGAAGAAGATGTTCCCGACCATCAAGGACAACCCCGACTACACCGCCATCATCGCCCAGCGGCACTATGACCGGATCATGGGCTACGTGGAGGACGCCCGGGCCAAGGGCGCGCGGGTGATCGAACTGAAGCCGGACGGCGAGGACTTCAGCCAGCAGGAACACCGCAAGATCCCGCCGACCCTGATCATCGATCCCACCGACGACATGAAGGTGATGCAGGAGGAAATCTTCGGCCCCGTGCTGCCGGTGAAGACCTACAAGACCATCGACGAGGCGATCGGCTACATCAACCAGCACGACCGGCCGCTGGGGCTCTACTATTTCGGCGACGATGACGCCGAGCGCGAACAGGTGCTCAACCACACCACCTCGGGGGGCGTGACGGTCAACGACGTCATCTTCCACGTCGCCCAGGAGGATGTCCCCTTCGGCGGCGTCGGCCCGTCCGGCATGGGCAGCTACCACGGCGTCGACGGCTTCCGCGAGTTCAGCCACCGCAAGGCGATCTACACCCAGCTGAAGAAGGACATCGGCCCCCTGGTGCAGATGCGCCCGCCGTATGGGCCGGCCATCCGCAAGTATCTGGCGTCGCAGCTGAAGCGGTAAGGGGCTTGTGGCGCATTGAGATTAGGTGCGAGCGATGTTGAGCGGCGCTGTCGTCTTTTCGCCTGCAACGCAGCTGAGGGGGAGCGGCCGGGGACACGCCCGTCTTTCAATTATACCCCGTCCCCTCGCCCTTGTGGCGAGGGCCCATTGAGCGCCAAAGCAACGCGGTAAGGGCGCAGGCGGCTCCGCCGCGTTAAACTTCCTGCCGTTCGAGTCCAATGGGCCCTCGCCACAAGGGCGAGGGAACGGGGAAAGTTAGAGCGTGTTGAAAATGGGCGCCTACGGGGCCAGCGCCATCGGATCGATTCAGCCTGAACCCAATACGCTCTACCCCTCGCTTTCCCCCAACTGCGGCGTCCAGCCCCTCCGCCGCAGGCCGAACTGATACCAGGCCAGGGCCGCCACCACGACCCCGCCCAGCAGCAGCAGGCTCGGCCTCCCGGCGTCCGCATCGAGCAGGTCGGCGATCGTAAAGGCGACCGCCATGCCCAAACCTAGCACGGGCGCCAGCGGAAACAGTGGCGAGCGCCAATAGCCTTCCCCCCCGGTCAAACCCTTCATCCGCCCGATCAGGACGGCGAAACAGACCAGGCTCCAGCCGTAGACCAGCAGCCCGCTCATGAAGACCAGCAGGGCGTGCGCCGGCACGAAGCAGCACCCCGCCGCGAAGGCGCCGACCACCAGGGTCGCCGCGCGTGGGGTGCCTGAGTGCGCGTCCACCCCCGCCAGCAGGCGGTTCACCGGCCCCGGGAACAAGCCGTCGCGGCCGAGGCTGAAATAGAGTCTCGCCCCGCCCATGATGGCGACGATGTTGGCGTTGAAGATGGCCAGCGCCACGCCGGCGCTGAGGGCCGGCCCCGCCCACGGCCCCAGCGCCGCCGACAGGAACTGGGCGAAGGGCGCGGGGCTGCGCAGCAGGGCGCCGAGGTCGGGCGCGCTGATCACCACCAGGATCACCGGCACGGCGGTGGCGAAGGCGCCGATCAGGCAGGCCATCAGCACCACCCGGCCCATCCGCTTGTGCGGGTCGGCCAGCTCCTCGCCGAAATAGATCGCCTGGTTGCCGCCCACGGTCGCGTAGACCGCGCTGATCGCCCCCAGACCGAGGACGCTCAGGGCCACCGGCGCCAGGCCGCCGGCCGCGTTCAGGGCCATGGGGTGGAAGACGATGGCGTCCAGGCCGCGCGCCGGCCGGCTCGCGCCAACCACCATCAGCACCACCACGGCTACGGTCTCCACCGCCAGGAACAGCCCCGTGATCCAGGCGCCGCGGCGCACCGACAACAAGGCCACCCCCACGGCCGCCGCCAGGCCGCCGAAGATCACCAGTGCGGGCGGCAGCTGGGGCGCCAGCTGGGCCAGATAGGGGACCATGGTCTCGGCGACGAAGGCGATCGACGGGCCGGTGGTGACCGCCCACAGGACCAGGGTCACGACACCGGCCCAGCCACCCAGCACGCTGCCCACGCCGACGTAGTCGCCGCCGGCGTAAGGGTAGGCCGACCCCAGCTCGGCATAGACCACCGACCAGACCAGCGCCGCCGCGATCGCCAGCCCGAACAGCATCGCCGCGCCGGCGCCGGCCTGGTGCAGCACATCCCCGCCGACCCCGAACACCGACACCACCGGCGACAGGCTGGACAGGGTCAGCAGCAGGACCGCGAACGACGACAGCTCCCGCCGCAGCCTGCCCTTTGGCGCATGCAGCGCCTCTTCACGCTCGGTCGCCAGTTCGCGCGCGTTCAACGACATTCAATACCCCGGGTCGTGAAATCCCTGCCCGAATGCATGAGGCGCCGCCGAACGTCTGGCTATCTCTTTTCCCGTTGGGGATCGCTCGCGCCGCGATGAGCCTTCGATCCGTCGCGGATGCCTCGGCTGTTCTCAGAATCATTCAATCAGGCAGCGGAACGTTAACTCGGGGTAGTCATAGAACTGGGGTGAAAAGTACTTCGCGCCAGGAACGGGCCGCCTAGTGAGCGAGAACGAGGAAAGCCAGGACGTTTTTTCGGGCCCGGCCGGTTTGCAGATTTCTGTCCGCGCCCTCATGCGAGCGACGCGACTGGCCAGGGAGATGTTCACGTCGGCGGACGCCAGCGTAATTCTGCTGGACGACGGGAAGGTCTGGCGTAGCCGATACCTCGGCGAATTTCCGAGCGAAGACCCGATCGCCGAGGCCGTCGCGGCCAGCGGAAAATTGTTCTGGGTCGCGGACGGTCTGCTGGATCCGCGTTTCGCCAATCATCCCCTGGTGACCGGTCCGCCGTATCTGCGTTTCAACGCCGCCGTGCCGATCAAGCTCGCGGACGGTTCCGCGCCCGGCGTCCTGAGCGTGTCCAGCCTGGCGCCCCAGGCCTACGACGCGAGGAAAGCCTCCCGCCTGAAGGATCTCGCCGACATCATCGCCGATGAGTGGGCCAGGGCGAGGGCCGAAAAGGAACTGGCGGACGCGCTACAGGACAGCAAACGCGCCGAACGGCGGCTGAGCCTCGCGCTTCGGATGGCGGACATCCATGTCTGGGAGTTGGACTACGTTCGCCAAGAACTCACCAAGGCCGGCGCCGAGGACACCTTCTTCACCACGCCCGTGACCTACCAGGACATGGTTGGGGATATATCCTCCCTCGTCGATCCGCGAGACCACGCCACGGTCGATGCGGCCCGCAAGCACCTCGTAGAAACGGGCGGGCCGTTCCGGGCTGAGTACCGGGTCGTCCGCGCGGATGACCGGGAGGTCTGGGTCCAGGGCGTGATTGAGGTCCTCACAGGCGCAGACGGCGCGCCGCGCGGTCTCCTCGGCGCCCTGCAGAATATAACCGGCCGAAAGGTCGCCGAACAATCCCTGCTTGACGCCAAGGAGGACGCCGAGGCGGCGACGCGCGCTAAGAGCGCCTTCCTCGCCACCATGAGCCACGAGATTCGAACCCCGCTAAATGGCGTTCTCGGCATGGCCCAGGTGATGGCGGTTGGCGACCTGGACATGGTCCAGCGCGAGCGTCTTGAGATCATCCGCCAGTCGGGAGAATCGCTGCTGGCGATCCTGAATGACGTGCTTGATCTGTCGAAGATAGAATCCGGGAAGCTCGAACTGGAGGAGATCGAGTTCGATCTCGGCGACGTCGTTCGCGGCCCCTACGCAACCTTCACCGAACTGGCCAATCGCAAGGGGGTCTCGTTCGCCATCGACATTGCGCGGGCCGGCGGCCGCTACAAGGGCGATCCGAGCCGGCTGAGACAGGTGCTGTACAACCTGATCTCCAACGCCCTGAAGTTCACGCTTACCGGCGAAGTCAGGATGACGGCGCGCCATGCCCAGGGCGAGCTCGTCGTTTCGGTCATGGACACCGGCATCGGCATGTCCCCCGCCGTGGTCTCGACCCTGTTCAGCAAGTTCACCCAGGCCGATGCGTCCACCACGCGGCGCTTTGGGGGCAGTGGCCTGGGTTTGGCGATCTGTCAGCAGCTCGCCGTCCTGATGGGCGGGACGATCGAGGTGACGAGCCGCGAGGGACGGGGCTCGACCTTCACATTTGCGATCCCAATCGTAAGGATCGGCGATGCGCTGGCGGCGCCCGTTCCGGCCGCGACCCTAGTGTCAGAGGGGGCGCCACAATTGAACCTCCAGGTCCTGGCGGCCGAGGACAACAGCGTCAATCAGCTCGTGCTCAAGGCCATGCTGCATCAGATCGGGATCGAACCGGTGATGGTCGACAACGGCAAGACGGCCCTTGAGGCCTGGGAAGGCGGGCAGTGGGACGTGATCCTGATGGACGTTCAGATGCCCATCATGGACGGCCTGTCGGCGACCCGCGCCATCCGCGCCCAGGAGGCCGAGACGGGGCGGGCGCGCACGCCGATCATCGCGCTGACCGCTAACGCGATGACCCATCAAGTCGCCGAATACAGGGCGGCGGGGATGGACGGGCATGTCGCCAAGCCGATCGAAGCCGCCAAGCTGTTCGCCGCGCTGGAAGCGGCGCTGGGCGATGACGCCCAGCTGGAAAGGCGATCCGTGGCCTAGGCCGGCGCCGCCTCCAGCAGCTTCGCCAGTTCGTCGGCCGCGACCGTCAGCGCCGCGCCGTCTCGCTCCACGCGGGCCTGGATCAGCGCCCCTTGCAGGGTCGAGACACAGAGGACGGCGAGCCGGTCCGCACGGGCCGGCGCAAAGCCGTCGGCGACCAGCTTGGCCTGCATCACAGCAATTCGCGCGCCATAGGCGTTGCGGCCGGCCTCGGTGACGCCGCGGTCCTTGGGCGCCAGTTCCAGCACCACGGTGGTGATCGGACAGCCGTCGCGAAAGCCCGACTGCCGCATCCAGCCGGCCAGCAGCCGCGCGTGAGCGCGCAGCAGCTCGCCGCTCGAGGCGGTCTCCCTGGCCAGCGTCTCCATGGTCCGCGCCACGCGCCGGCCCGCCTCCTCCACCGCCGCCACGGCGATCGAGGCCTTGCCCGCCGGGAAGTAGTGATAGAGCGAACCCTTGGGCGCGCCGCTGGCGTCGACGATGTCGTTCAGCCCGGTTCCCGCATAACCCTGCCGCCGGAACAGGGTCACGGCGGCGTCCACGATCGGCTGCCGGTGTTTGGGAACCGCGGGCATAAACGCCGCTCCTGATGAGACTTTTTGCCGGAAACTATATTGAGTGGTCTACATCAGCCGGTCAAGCTTCTCCGACAACCGCAAAGGAGAACCCCATGTCAGACTGCCTCGCCTACCGCCTGGAAGACGGCGTCGCTGTTATCACGCTCGACGACGGCAAGCTGAATGTGATGTCCGCCGCCATGCTCGGCGACATCGCCGCGGCGTTCGACAGGGCTGAGCAGGACGGGGCCGTCATCGTCCTGCGCTCCGGGCGCGAGGGGATATTTTCCGCCGGTTTCGACCTGAAGGTGTTCGCCGCGGGCGACGGTGATGCCAGCCTGGCGATGGTCAAGGCCGGCGCGGAACTGGCCCTGCGCCTGCTGACCTATCCCTTCCCGACGATGGGGGTGATGGCCGGCCACGCCTTTCCGATGGGGACCTTCCTGCTGCTGGCCTGCGATGTCCGCGTCGGCGCGCGCGGGCCGTTCCGCATGGGGCTGAACGAGGTCGCCATCGGCATATCGCCGCCGGGGTTCGCCATCGAGCTGGCGCGCAGCCGCCTGCAGCCGGCCTGGCTCAGCCGCACGGTTACCCTGGGCGAGATGTACGAGCCGGACGAGGCGGTGGTCGCCGGCCTGCTGGACCGGGTCGTGGCGCCCGATCAGGTCGAGGGGGCGGTCGCGGCCCTCGCCAAGACCCTGCGCAGCCTGCACGCGCCGTCCCACTCCCTGGCCAAACAGAGGCTGCGGCGCGCGACCGTCCTGGCCATGCGCGAGGCTATCGACCGTGAACTGACCCCGGCCGCCTACGGTTCGAGCGCGGGCGCGCTCTCCGCCGTGGTTCTTCCGGGCGGCGGCCGGTGAGCCGGTAGGCGCCCCGCTCAGCGACGCGCTATGGTCGTGACCACTTGAACGGCGCCCGCGGCGCGCTCAACGGAGGCCGGGTCACATGGCGGGATATTCGGCGACGCCGCTGGCGAAGAAGCTGTCGCTGAAGGATGGCGCGCGGGTGTTCTGGCCGGGCATGCCGGCGTCTGTTCAGGCCGAGATCGCCTCCGCCGGCCTGTCCTTCGTTCATCTGGACAAGCCCGAGCCGCCGGTCGATGCGGCGCACGTGTTCGTCAACCGCCGGGCCGACCTCGACGCGGCGATCCGGGCGATCCGGCCCGCTCTGGCGCCCGCCGGCCTGATCTGGGTGTCCTGGCCGAAGAAGGCGTCCGGCCTCGCAACCGAGGTGGGCGAGAACGAGGTCCGCGCCGCCGCCTTCCCTGCAGGCCTGGTGGACGTGAAAGTCTGCGCGGTGGACGAGACCTGGTCGGGCCTGAAACTGGTGATCCGGCGCGGGTTGCGCTGACGCGGCTGTCGGGAACACCCGGCGGGGTTTGGGTCCCCCGGCGCCGGGGATTGCGACCGGAATTCGAAGGCCGTCCCTAGTGCGCGATGGTCAGGTTCTGCAGCAGCATGTTGAGTTGCAGCTGCTCAGAGGCGTTCGCCGCGGCGCTCGTCGATTGACTGGCGCTGGCGGTTTGGGTTGTTGTTTCGAGCGCCTGTTTCGTCGCCGCCGCCGCGTCGGCGATCGCCTTGGTGTTGGCCAGTGTGGCTTCGGCGCTGGTGACCTCATCGGCTTTCGCCGCCTCCTGGCTGTGCAGGTCGGCGGTCTGCGCCTGGAGGGACTTCTTGGACTGTGACCTAAGTCCCGGAAGCTGGATTTGCGCGCTCAGCAGTGCGGATCTTTGCTGCATCCTGGCCAGCTCGTTCTTGCGGGTCTTGAGGATTTCCGTCTGCCGATCGACGGCGGCGGCAAGGGCTGTGATGGCGTCCTCCAGGGCCTTGTTCGCGTCCGTCGCGGCCGCCGCGGGCTTCGGTTTGGGCGCAAAGGTGATCAGCACGCTGTCGGTGTCCAAACGCTTTCCGTTGACCAGGCCGTTGGACCCG
>Ga0302311_10004046_pt1 | contig 15884 bp, 8 predicted proteins | sample III_Palsa_N1_3_FD_200449 | JGI IMG/M metagenome (GOLD analysis project Ga0302311, IMG submission 200449) | Peat permafrost microbial communities from Stordalen Mire near Abisko, Sweden - III_Palsa_N1_3 | ecosystem: Environmental > Terrestrial > Soil > Palsa > Peat permafrost | place: Sweden... | reverse complement strand
GCCAGGTACCTTGCGGCCTGGGCGGCGTCGCCGGATTCGCCGCGGAATTCGAGTGCGTCGGCAAGGTGCGCGGTCCCCTCGTACCAGATGCCCGTACGGTCTGCGCGGCAGAAGCTGATCCCGCTGAACCCGTCGACGGTGACGGCGAGGTTCCGGGCGTCCCAGCCAGGTGACGCCGCGTAGCTGGGATCGCCAAGGGCCAGGTAGGACCAGGTGTTGACGTCTTCGGGCAGCACGCTGTCGTTCAGGGTCCGGCCGTCACTGGTTGTGCCGACGTAGAACCGGCCCTGCCGTGGATCCCACATCCCCGCGATGAAGCGTTTGGCCCACGCCGCCCTGGCCGACCAGGCTGGGTCGCGGGTCTCCGCGGCTAGCAGCCTGAACAGGGCGTAGAGGTCGATGTTGTGCTCGGTGGACTTCCATTCGATCTTCTGGCCGCCTGCCGTTTCGCCACCGGTATACCCGCCCGGCCCGCGCGAGTCGTAGCAGTGGGCCTGGACCCAGTTCCCGATCTCCTCCGCTCCCGCGAGAAAGGCCTTCCGTCCCGCCGCTGCATAGAGCTGGATAAGGGCCACGCCGGCCCACGCCGCATCTCCGGCGGCAGTAGCAGGGTCGGTGATCGTGATATCAGCTGGGCGGCGCAGCGGGGCCGGCGCGTACGCCGCGCGTAGGCGCCCGTCGTGCGCTGGATCGTTTGCCTGCACGTACAGCAGCGCGTTACCGATGGCTTCTGCCCTCGACGTCCCGGCCGGGGTGTCTTCGGCCAGGTAGGCGTCGATGACCACCGCGTCGTCATAGATCTCCGCCGCCGTAAAGCGCCGACGTCCCAGAACGCCGCCGGTAAAGCTCTGCACGAGCCGGGGAATCGAGCCTGCAGCGTAGCTATCCATCATCTGATCGAGGAACACGTAAGCATCCGCGACGCTCCTACCCAGCTGCCGGGCCGGGACCCGGGCGGTCGGACCCGCGTCAGCCTGGTCCCCGGCCGACCCGCAGCCCGCGATGCCAGCCACAGCGACAGCCAACCCGGCCGTCACGGCAGCTCCAGCCAGGGCGATACGCCTCATATTCGGTCCCCGCTTGGGATGTGACTGGGGGGCCATCCCATGCGGACGCCCGGCCGTCTCTCAGGGCAACAGATACTACGCTAAGCAACAAGTTGACTGCGCAAAGAGGCCAGCGTTGGGGTCTCCCGGTCCGCGTCAAGCCGTCCGCCGGAGTATGCAGGCAGTTCGCATGCCGCCGGGACGTTCCTCCGCGGGACTAACGCGGCACCTTTAGCGGGCGAATTGTCGCTGCTGCTCGCGATCCAGATCGCGGAGCAGCAGCGGGATTAGGCGCTCTTCCATCACGGCGCGGCCTGACGCTCGCATTTCGTTGGCCAGCCGGGCATCCCAGGGAGAGGCGACCGGCGGTCCCTTCAGCGTCTCTGACTCTCCGGCGGCCGCTGCGTCCAGATAATCGCCCGCACTCATCCGCCATGGCACGGCCCCGTAACGTTCAATGGCCGCGCCGACGACCCGGAGCCCGGTCCAGTCGAAGTCGGCCCGCCAGTACAGCACAGATGCCTGGCTCAGCAGGCGGTGGCAGGCCGCTGACGGTATGCCCTCGGTGCAGACGAGCGGCTGGCAGCGCGACCCGAGGTCCGCCGCGGCGGCGCGGAGCACCGCCGGGTTCTCGCATACCCGCAGCCCATCGAGGTCCAGCGTGACCGGCATAGTAGTCAGCTGGTGCAGAGTGACGCGGAACGGCACGCCGAGCCCCGCTGACTCGGTCAGCCACTGGCCAAGCGCCGCGCCGCTGGCCGGGACATTGAGGACCAGGACCTGGCTGGCCAGGTCATCCACGATGATCCCGGCCGCCTCCCACAGCGCTCGCCGCCCGGCCTGGGTCGCCGGCGGGGCGATGCCCTGCCGGCGTGCGAGTACGCGCAGCACCAGGCTGGACAGCGGCGGGCCGGACAGGGCCTTAGTGTCTCCGGTCGCCCGCTCGGCGAGCACCGGCAGCGGCAGTTCGGTGGCAGGCAGCTGGTCCAGCACGGCGGCGGCCTGGGCCAAGGCCTCGTCACGGCCGGCCCGTAGCAGCCGGGTGAGCGTGCCGTCATCGGACAGCTCCGTCAGCCACGCCGCGAACCACTCCCGGCCCGCGTGCCGACACGCCATCGCGGCCTGCAGGGCTGCATCCCGGCGCTGCGCGAACCGCGCGCGCTCGGCCGTCGCGTCCGGGACCGGACCGGTGAGCGTCTCGACCGCGCTGCGCAGGTCCGCCGCGAGACCGGCCGCCCGCAGTGCCAACTCGACGGCTGGCAGCGAAACTGACAAGGAGGAGCCGTGCCCGGCCGGGCGGCCGAGGAGCCGCCCGGCCGCCTGCCGCTGAGCCGTGGTCACGCCGGAGAGCGTCACCACCCCGTTGAGCGGCGCACCCCGGGCGATCCGGGCTCGGGCCCGGTCCACCAGCCAGCTCAGCTCACTTCCCCCGAGGACCCGCCGCAGCCGGTCCTCGTCGGCTGTCGCCGGGACCCGTGGCAGGTCCGGCATGGCGTCACCTAGCGGCACGTGGAGCCGTCCCCCGCCGGGCTGCTCACCACAGGGCCGTCTCATCGGGCCGCTCAGTGCCTCCCTCGCCGCCGGCCCGCAGGGCTTGCGCGCGATCGCTGAATTCGCGTTCCACCCGCCGGTGGGACGTGCCGTTCCACTCCCAGGTGGTGACGTGCACCGCGTCGATCCCGTCGCGCCGCACCAGCTGGTGCGTGGCGATGCCGGGCACACTCGCGTAGAAGCCCCACTCCCGCTCACTGGTCATCACCACGTCCAGATCGAAGGTCGTGAGCAGGCCCAGGCACTTGGCGCGCGCGTCGTCGTCTACGCCGGCGAACGCCTCATCCAGGGTGACCAGCCGCGGCGCGTCCGGATGGGCCGAGCGGTAGTGCGCGGACGCGGCGGCAAACAGCGGCAGCGACACGGTCAGGACCCGCTCGCCACCGGACGCGGGCCCGGTCGCCGGTCGCCATCTGCCGTCCTGGAAGCGCTCGATCACGAACCGGTGCCAGGCACGGTAGTCCAGCGCCAGCCGGAGCTGTTCCTGCCACGTGCTGTCCTCCGACTTCGCGCGCTCGGCCTCGATCTGGGCCTGCAGGAACTCACCGACCGCTGCCCGGTCGGCCGGGGACCAGAGTTCGGCATCCTGGCGCAGCAGCCGGCGCCGGGCCTCGGGCAGTCCCGGCGGACCCTCTGGCGATGGCTCCCAGCGCAGCCTCAGCCGCATGCCGGTGCTGGTCGGCCGCTCGGCCAACTCGGCGTTCATCTCCGTGACCTGGGCCTCCGCCTCGCTGATCAGCTCCTGCAGATGGCTGGCCACGTCGTTGACCAGATGCTCCTCGATCAGCTCACGCTCCCGGGCGGTCAGCATCCGCTCCCGGTAGGAGATCTCGTCGCGGAGCAGGTCCATCAGCTCCCCAGGCGTCCGGTCCTTGGCCTGGTACTGGATGATCACCACGACCCGTTCGTCCACCAGGCTGAGCGCCGCGTGGTGGCCATGCCGCGACAGGGCCTCGGCCAGTTCGCTGTGCCGGCGGCCGATGTCGTCCTGGACCCGCTTCCACGCCTCGTCGCCGTCCTCCACGGCGGTCAGCTCCTGTTCCACCAGCCGGGCCAGCCGCACCGCCGGTGCTGCGGGCTCGGTCGGCGCCAGCCCGGGCTCGCTACCTTCCAGGTCGGCCGGTTCCCGCGCGGGCATCCCGGTCATTCCGGGCCGGTCAAGCTCAGGGAGCGCCACGGTCAGCAGTCCCGTCGCGGTGAAGCGCCAGAATGCGGCGACCGCCGCGTCCCGCCGGGCCTGTTCCCCGGCTTGGTTCGCCAGCAACTGCTCCTCGCGCCCCTCAAGCTTGGCGCGTGTTTCCGACTGCTTGCGCAGCTCCGGATCCAGCTGCTTGTCGGCCGCCTTGAGCTGCTCGATCCGGCTCCTCACCACGTCCAGCCGGTCCTGCAGCTCATCGGCGGTGGCGCCGATCGCGTCGCGCAACGTGGCCAGCCGGGCCGCCGCGTCCCGCGCCGTTTCCGCCGCGTCGGCGGCGGCGGCCTCAGCCTCGGCCAGCTCCCGCTCGGCCCCCTCCAGCTCAGCCGCGCAGGTGGCCGCCTTCGAAAGGGCGGCCTCATGCTGCCACAGCGCGGTCAGCAGCTTCTCGGCCGAGCTCGCATAGCCCCGCACCGCAACCGCGGCCACCTGGAGCGCGGTCATGCCGGACGGGACCCCGAGATCGGTGGCGGCCTCATCCCGCCGCTCCGCCGCCTCGGCGGCCACGCGGTCCGCCTCGGTCACCTGGGCCCGCTGCTGCTCCACCTTCCCGCTGGCCTGCCGCAGCGCGACCCGGGCGCCGGCCGCCTTCCCGTGCGCGTCACGCAGTTCCTGGTCACCCGGTGCTGCCGCGACCTCATCGGCAAGCGCGGACAGCCGCGCGGCCACCACGGCTACGGCCTCCTCGGCCACAGCCAGGGCCTGCCGCACCGCATCGATCTGGGCGGCGAGCGCGGCGAGCCTGCGCCGCCGCGCCTGCTCCCGGGATGCCGCTCCGATGAACTCGGCGGTCGGCTTGGCCCAGGCCCCGTGCAGTGGCCCCACCCGCCACCGTCCGTCAGGGCTGATCCAGGCGGGCCCGGGGTGGTCCGGGCCAAGGCCGATGGCCCCCAGGATGGCCTGGACAACGCCGGCCGGAACCTGGCCGGCCGCGGTGTCGGCCTCGTCGATAGCAGAATGCAACGCGTCCGCGAGACTGCCACCAGCCACGGCGAGAGGCTTGTCGACCCGCTGAGCAAGGACGCCGTTCCCGGGCGGTGAGCCAACGGTGACAATCACGTCATGGGTCCCGGCGTCGAGAAGCTGGCCATCCGGGGTCACCCACGCATCGAGCAGCCCGGCTGCCTCCAGCGCCGCCTCCAGCCCGGCCCGTTGCCCCGCATCGACCGGCCCGGTGAAGTCGGTGAGTTGCCACAGCGGTGCCCCGGGGCGGCCGTCCCGGACCCCCTCGGCCCTGGTGTAGGGAGCCGGCGGCCGCGCGGTCTCTCCCGCCTCTAGCCGACGGCGCTCAGACTCCAGGTCCCCCAGCACCCGGGCGGCCTCTTCGGCGCGTCCCTCCGCCCGCGTCTTGGCCGCGGCCAGCACCTGGGTGGCGCTGGCTGAGGCCGACCGCAGTGCCGTCTCCGCTGGGTTCGGCCCGTCCAGGGTCGCTGCCCACTCGGCCAGGCCCAGCTCGTCGGGGTGCGGCAGGGCCAGCTCCCGGACGCCGGTCGCGTACGCCTGCCAGGCCTCGGCCAGGGCAGTGCCTGCGGCGGCCACCGCGTCCTCAGCCGCGTGCCTCGCATCGGCGGCGGCATCCCGCTCACCCTCCAGCTCACCCAGTCGGGTCCGGGCCGCGACCGCGACCGCCTCCTTGCCGGCCGCTTCACGGGCGAGTCCCAGCACGTGCTCGACCGCCTGCTCGCGGCGCCGGGCCAGCCCGGCCAGCTCCTGGCTGGCCGCGCTGATCAGCTCGCCGCTGATGCCGTCCGGCAGGCCAAGGGACACAGCCAGCCGGTCGTGGCGATCGGCGATCCCCGCTTCCGCCGCCGCTTCCTGCGCTACCCCAGCAGCATCCGCGACCAGCTGGCGTGTCCTGGCCGCCGCGGCCAGCGCCGTCTCGTGGCTGGTGGCGCGGCCGTCCCGGGCCGTCCTCGTAGCGCCTTCCTTCATCACCTCCCGGGCCGCGGTGGCGGCAGTCGCCTGTGCGTGCCGCTCCGCGTGCTCCAGGCTGGCCAGCTCGGGCCGACCGGCCAGCTCCTCGCGGACCGAAGACAGCTCGGCCAGCTCCTCGCGGACGGCGGCGAGCCGGCCGGCGGCCTCGGCCTCGGCGGTGCGCGCCGCCTTGATCTCCTCCCGGATGCCGCTCAGGTCGCGGCCGACCTGCTCGTAGACGGACTGCGCGGCGCGCAGCTCGCGGCCCTGCCGCCGCGACGCCACCCGGGCATAGTGCTGGTAGCGCTGGCCGAACCGGGCCACGTGGCCCCGCGTGTCCTGGAGCGCACTGAGCTCGTCGCGCTGCTGTTCCAGGTCGTGGAAGGAGGTCGCGATGTCCGCGATCACCGACTGGTCGAGCGGGGCAAGCGCCTCCGAGAGGGCACGCGACAGCTTGCCCTCGTCGGGGCGCCGGGACAGCTGCGGCTGGCGAAGCTGGATGAGCAGGTCGACCAGGGACGCGTACCTGTCGGGACCAAGGTGCAGCAGGTGCTCGTCTACTGCCCGCCGGTACGACTCCGCCCGTTGGGTGACCAGGCCGTACTCGCCGACAGCAGCCGTCAGCCGGTCGCGGGTCAGCACGGTGCCGGACGGGCCGATCAGTTGCAGGTCCGCACCGATGCGCTGGGATGTGGTGAAGTACCAGCGGTCTGCGATGCCGCGGCCGGTGACCGCCTTCAGCCCGCACCCGATGGTGAAGTAGGCGTGCTCGCCATCCTCGGTGCGGCGGCCGAACTCCAGCCAGGTATACCCGAGCCGCTCGTCATACCGGCCGCCGAGCAGCAGGTTCCATTCCATCTTCTTGTCCCGGTCGCCGTCCGGCTCCAGCCGGGCCGGCGAGAGATCCGCGTCGAGCAGGAACGGCAGGACAAGCGCGAGCACCTTGGACTTGCCGGTGCCGTTGTTGCCGCGCAGCATGAGCCTGCCGTCGCAGAACCAGAACTCCTGATAGTCGTAGTAGAACAGATCGGTGAGCCCGGTCCGGAGCGGCTGCCAGCGCGAGCGGCGCGGCACCGGCAGTGGGTCCGGGATCGCCGCCGGATGGCCAGCGCGGGTCTGGTCTGTCACTCCGGCCTCCCGGTGAACGTCGGCTCCGCGTAGCCGTACCGGGCCAGGGCGGGCAGCGGGATGACCCCGTGGCCGTCCCGCCGGATCAAACCCAGGGCGGCCAGCCTGCGCAGCGCACCCGCGGTCAGGTCCCGCTCGGCACCGGGCTCGGTCGCACCCTTGCGCCAGTGCGTCCTGTGCTGGCGGGCGAGCGCGGCGACGTGGCTGTGCAGCTCCGCGACGCCCACCATCGTCCCTGGCCGCACCCGCGCTGCCGCAGCGAGATACTCCGCGACCAGAAGAGTCGCATGACCGTCGGTGCCCTCCTCGGGCATGCCCAGGTCGGTCGCCTCACCAGTCGGATCCAGCAGGGCGATCCCCTCGGCCCGGACTTCGGGGACGAAGCCCGTGCCGTCGGCAAGCCGGCGCAGCAGCAGGCCACGCTGGCTGGACAGGTAGGCCCGCTCCTCCTGGGTGAGGTCCGCATAGTAGAGCACCGGATCATCGAGCAGCCGCCGAACCAGGCGGTGCCGGATCTCCCGGTTCCGCGCGTCCTCGGTCTCCGGCCGCGGCTCGGCGACCAGTGCGTGCATCCGCCCGGCCAGCGCGGCCTCGGTGACCGTCGAGGCGCCACGCCGGGTGACCAGCAGGGAGGCGAGAACCCGCCGGTTGACGTCGTACAGGGCGTCGCCGCTACGGGCGATGAACGCCTGCTCATCGCCCGCCACCCGGGCCAGGACCCGGGCATCGAGCAGCAGCCGCGCGACCGCGACCAGGTCACGGCGCTCCTCCTGGGAGTCGAGGGTGAAAGTAATCCCGGCTTCGCCGAGGACGGGGTCGGCGGCCAGGCCGACCACGCGCTCCACCAGCCAGCCCAGGGTGACCTGCGCCTCGGCCCGCTCCAGCGCCGCCAGGGCCAGGCAGGACACCACATACCGACGCCGCCCAAACGGGACCTTGGCGGCAGCGCCCCTGCTGGCGTCGGACAGCTCGCCGGGGACCTTCCTGAGCCGGACAACCGCATGGTCCGTGTACAGGGTCCAGCCCGCCTGGCTGGCGAACCAGTCGCCCAGCCACGCAGCGTGCCGCCTGGCGAGCGTAAACGCCTGCTGATCGGGCCCGTCCGGGGTCAGCAGCGGATGCCGCAGCAGGGCCCGCACGCACCGCCGGCGGTCCTCCTCACGCTGCTGGTCCAGGACGTCGGGCAGGCTGGCCGGGCTCACCGGAGTGCTCCCTGCGCGGCGGCGTGGGCAGCAGGAACTGGCTCGGTGGTGTCGCAAATGGTGATCTCATGATCTGGGCCGCGCAGCACGCCCTCCGTTGTCACGATCTCGGCAACTGTCCCGTCGGTAAGCGGGCGCAGGACGATCTCCAGGGTGCCGTCAGCGGTCCTGGTGGTGACGACTCCATCGGGGCCGGCGGGCCCGGCCGACAGGGCGTCACCGAGAATGCGGAGGAACAGGCTGAACTCATCATGGTCAAGTTCGCCGAACGCGCTGAGCCGCGCCGGGCGCCCGGTAGCCAGCCGCCGCCGCGCCGCCTCGGCCTGCTCCCGCTCCGCTGTCACCTGCTCAGCGAGCCGACTGCGCTCGGCGGACCGGTCCTTGATCCTGGCCGGCGCTCCCCGGCGCTCATAACGGCCGGTGCTGCGCAGCCGTGCCGAGATCACCTGCGACGGAGCGTCGAGCCAGCTTTCCCCGGTACCGGCGCCCTCCGGCGGCTCCCCGGAGAAATGCCTGGACGGCGAGAGCCCGAAAGCGGCCCGCCACAACCGGTGCGCATCATCCTCGCTGGGTGCTTGGGCGAACCAGCGGGCCAGCGTGCGGAAATCGGCACTCCGGTCGCTGCGCCCGGCCCGCCGCTCCTGCAGCACGCCGATCGTGGCCAGCAGGTCCGGGATGGCCTTGCGGGCCCGCTGCCGGAGCAGCGATGACTGGCTCGGGTGCGCCCGGTCGCCGCAGAACCACGACCAGATACCGGACCACCGGCTCTGCCAGTCACGGAGCTTTGCTTCAACGGGATCGGTCCCGGCGGCCGCGTCCCACTCGTCGCCGGCCTCCGCGGGCGCCATGTCACCGGCCTCCCGCTGCGCGGCCATGAAGAGCAGGGACACGGCTCGCTCCGGGGCGATTGACCGCAGCAAGGACGCGATATCGGACGATTTGATCACCAGATCGGAAACGAACCTCTCCAGGTACGCCAGCAGCCGGTCCTTATAGCCAAGGAAGGCGTCCTCGTCGATGTCCTGGAGATCAATCGTGCGTTGCAGGCCGCTCATGAACGCGCTGGCGTTGGCCGCCAGGCTGTCCAGCCGACCGGACAGTTCCAGCAGGAGGCTGTGCACCACGGCGGGGTCGGGATCCGCGGGCAGCCCGGCCAGTGCCCGCAGCCTTAGCCGGATGTCCTCCAGTGCCACGGCCTGCAGCTCGCCACGGCGAGCGATTTCCTGCTCGTACACCTCCAGAGCGCGCTCTGCTGCCTCACCTTCCCGGCTGAGCTGATACAGGTAGCGCGTCCGGTAGAAGTCCTCCACCGTGGTGACCCGGCTGGTGTCGGGGGTGGCCCGCAAGTTCCCCCACTCCGCTAGCCGGGTTAGCGCCTCCTGCACGTCGTCCTGCGCGGCTGGCGCCGCGCCGTTACCGCGCAGCGACTCGGCGACATCCTCGGGCCGCAGGTGCACAACGAACCGTTGCTTGCTGACCCGGAAGACTCCCATCACCCGGCGGTATAGCTCGTGCAGCGGCGCGTTCAGGTGAGCAAACGGGCGCGGGAGTGATTCGTCCATGACAACTCAGCAGTATGCCGCGCCCCGCCGACACTTCGCAGTGAGCACGCGCGGTCCGCTCGGAACAGGTGGACGCCATCTCACTACTGTTGCCGTCCAGCGCCGTAGGGGCCGGTCAATTCTCTTGGCGGAGCAGACATCTTGTGGCTGGTCGGATGGCTTGTTGCCGCCGGCCCAGCCGACAACCCGCATGGCCTGGGTAAGGCCCGGGAGTCAGACCCGGAACGGGGCCTGGAGATTTTTGATCATCGGAAATGGCGCGCGTTGAGGCTCGCGAGATCGCCCCTCGGCAGGACAAGTGAGCCCGGAATGAGTGTCACTGCCGCACCAGGAGCGCCATCGCGTGCCAGTAGTGGCCGACGATGGACGGGGGCAGTGCCTGGTTCACCAATCGCAAGGGCGTCTGGTCGCACGTGGGGCATGGCCGGAATAGAGATCAGGACCGGGGCCTGCTACTGGCGAGCCCCGGTCCTGCACACCATCACGGCCTCCTTGCGGACTGGCGGGCCGCTGGGTTAGCGGTGCCGCCGGTACTGCAGCTCGACAATCCCGTTGCTGGCGGCGGTGCTGGAGACCAGGTCGAGCTGGTAGGACTTGGGGACGCCGTCGAACAGCCGAGTGCCCTCGCCCGCAACGTAGGGGAACAAGGACAGCTGGAGCTCGTCGATAAGGTCGAGCCGCATGAGCGACCGCCAGAGGCTGACGCCGCCCCAGACCACGATGTGGCCGTCGCCGCCCAGCCTGAGCTTGTCGATCTCTTCTGCCGTGTCACCGGCGGCGATGGTGGTGTTGGCCCAGTCGGCCGTCCTCAGGGTCCGGGAGAAGACGACCTTGCGCCCGGCGTTCAGAATAGGGGCGAACGGGTGGTCGGTGGCCGTTGTTGTCATGGACCTGGCGATGGCCTCGTAGGCGGTGCGGCCCATGATGTGCGCGTACGCGCTATGGAGAAAGTCGAGGTGCGCCGGGTCGTCGGGCTCACGATTTTCGGGCAGGTCGAAGCAGAACTTCCAAAACTCGGTGCCCTCGTCGGCGAGAAGGCCGTCGAGCGAGTAGTTGAACACCGTCGCTATCAGCTTCCGCATGATCAGAACTCCCTGGTCTCGGGCCGTCGGGGGATCGTGCCTGCTACTAGATGATCAATTCCAAGGGGTGGCTGCGGAGACGAGGCGAGGGCATCCAAGATCAGTTTGTGACGACCAACCTGGATACCCTCGCTACCGCACTGTACGTGACAACCGATGACCTGCTGAAGGACTCGCCGCAGCTCGCGCCATACCGGCCTGAGATCGGCATCGGCCCGAGGCTGAGTGACGCTGAGCTGGTCACCCTGGCGGTCATGCAGGCCCTGCTGGGGTTCAGTTCCGAGGCCCGCTGGCTGCGGCACGCTCGCGCTCACCTGCGGCACCTGTTCCCGTACCTGCCTCAGCAGCCCGGATACAACAAGCGGCTGCGCGCCGCCGGGCCGATGATCCGGCACTGCATCCGTGTCCTGGCCGCCGATACCACCGTCTGGACCGACGACGTGTGGGTAGTCGATTCCACCCCCGTCGAGTGCGGCCGCTCCCGCGAGACCGCCCGGCGCTCCGACCTGGCCGGATGGGCTGAATACGGGTATTGCGCCAGCCACTCGCGCTACTTCTGGGGACTGCGACTGCACCTGGTCTGCACCCTGCAGGGCCTGCCCGTCGCCTTCGCCCTGACCGGCGCGAAGGCGGACGAGCGCGAGGTGCTGGCCGGCATGTTCACCGCCGGCCCGGACCTGGTCATCGCCCGGCCCGGCCAGACCCTCATCGGCGACAAGAACTACTACGGTGCCGCCTTTGAGGCAGCCATGGCCTGCGAGGGGATCAGGCTGCTGCGGCCCGCCCGCAAGGGCGAGCCCGCCCGGGCCGGCGCGCACCTGTTCAAGCCGCTGCGCCAGATCATCGAATCGGTCAACGACACCTTCAAAGGCCAGCTTGACCTGGAACGGCACGGCGGCCACACGCCCGGCGGAGTGATGGTCCGCGTCCTGCAGCGCATCCTGGCCCTGACCGCCGCGATCTGGCACAACGACACCACCGGGCAGCCCGTCCTGCGATCGCTGGTGTCTTACGACCACTGACCTTGGAATCAGTCATCTAGTACACCTCTCCGCCACTGGTGCGCTACCTGTCCGAACCCCGGCTGCGGGGCCAGCCGCCCGCGAGGCCAGCTGGCCATTCTGCCCGGGACGACGCATTACGACATTTCTGCCCGGCCCGCCCTGGCGGAAGCGGTCATTCCCCTTCCTTGATGCCGCCGTCTGCCAGCCCGTTTCCTGAGCCATGTGGCCGCCCTTTCACAATTTCCTGCCAACGGCCGCAGAAAAAATAAAAATTGGCAGCGGATCATGGAAAATTAGCGCTGCGGCACCTATTTTCATGAGTCCCGGCCGTGCCGGGTCCCGCTGCGCCGCCCCAGTTCCGCCCGGGGAGCCTGCCGCCGCCCCGCCCGGAGCTGACCCGGATCTGCGGAGGACCGCCTAACTCATCGCTGACCTGCAACTATGTGGGGAAGATTAATTCTTTCTGGCGGTCCGGAAAGTTAATGCACCCGCGTGTAAACCACCTGCGGAAGGGCCGCGTCACACTATCGAGGCCCGGCGAAAGCGGGACGTCGGGCCTCTCCTACGTCCGGCTCATCAGCGGGATTCCCCGTCCGAGCCGAAGCCCTGAGCGGGGCTACGGGCCTGCAACGGCTGCGGAAGCAGCGGTTGCAGGCCCGTTCGTTTTCCTGGCCCGGCCAGTGCCCGCCGGCCCGTCGCAGTGTCATGATCAGGGGTTGTGACCGTAATGGCCGGGCGCAGGCCGCGTCCTTCAGGGCCGGGTGAGCCCGGAAGTGGCGTTAGCCGGGTGCCTTTGCTGTTCGATGTGCTGCTGGATGCTGCTGGATGCTGCCGGGCTGGGCACGGCCGCGGGATGCGGCGAGGTAGGGCGTGGATCAGAGGTGCCCGTGCATGATGTGCCGGTGGACGTGGAGCGCGGAAACCACGTGCCTGCCGACGCGGTACTCCTGCGCGATTGTCATAGGCCGGTGGCATGCTGTGGTGTTGTGCAGGTGAGGTACCGGTATCGGATCTATCCCGGGCCGGGGCAGCAGCAGGCCCTGGCGCGGGTGTTCGGGTGTGCCCGGGCGGTGTATAACGACTGCCTGGTGCTGCGGGATGGCTGCCATGCGGTCGGGGAGAAGATCAGCGATACCGAGGTGCAGCGGCGGGTGATCACGCTGGCCAAGCTCACCCCGGAGCGGGCCTGGCTCGCCGGGGTCGCATCGGTGGCCTTGGTGCAGGCGTGCCAGGATGCGCGGCGGGCGTACAGGAACTGGTTCGACTCGCTGAGGGGCAGGCGGAAGGGGCCGAAGATCAGGCACCCGAAACCGCGGCGCAAGCACGGCCGCCAGTCAATCCGGCTCACCCGCAACGGGTTCGTCCTGCACGGGGACCGGCTGTACGTCGCGAAGGTGGGAGACATCCGGGTTGCATGGTCCCGCGTGCTGCCGTCGGTTCCCTCGTCGGTCACGGTGATCAAGGAAGCGGATGGCCGGTACTACGCGTCGTTCGTGGTGGAACGCGAAGCTGCACCTCTGCCTGCCTGCGACCGGGAGATCGGCGTCGACCTGGGCCTGGCCAGCCTGGCCGTCACCTCGGCCGGCGAGATGATCCCCAACCCGCGATTCCTGCGGACGGCACAGCGGCGGCTGAGGAAAGCACAGCGGGTTCTTTCCCGCCGGCAGAAAGGTTCCGCGAACCGGGCCAAGGCCCGGCACCGGGTCGCGGTCCTGCACCGCACGGTGCGGGAAACGCGGCTCGACCACGCACATAAGACAGCTCTCCGGCTGGTCCGCGACAACCAAGCGGTCTACGCCGAAGACCTCGCCGTCAGCGGACTGATGCGGACGAAGCTGGCCAAATCGGTCGCCGATGCCGGCTGGTCCCAGCTAGTGCGGTGCATCGAGGAGAAGGCGGCTCAGTACGGCCGCACGTTCGCCCGGATCGGCCGGTTCGAGCCCACCAGCCAGGTGTGCTCGGCCTGCGGGGTAAAGGACGGCCCGAAACCGCTGAGCATCCGGATCTGGGCCTGCGCGGCGTGCGGGACCGTCCACGACCGGGACGTGAACGCAGCGAGAAACATCTTGGCCGCCGGGCGGGCGGACAAGGAAAACGGCTGTGAAGCCGGTGCAAGACCACACCACGTGGCAGCCGGCGCTGAAGCAGGAACCCACCGGAGCGCGGCGTGAGCCGCGCTGGAGGAATCCCCGTCATTCACCGCGGGGAGGACGTCAAACCCATCGACTCCCAGGTGCCCCTGGTGCTCCCGGCCGCGCCCGATTCCTGTCCCGGGGGCTGCCGCCCGTGAGCCTGGACAAGACCGACGAACGGATCGTGGCCGCGCTGATCGAGGATGCCCGGGCCAGTTACGCGACGATCGGCAGCCTGGTCGGGCTGTCCGCCCCCGCGGTGAAGCGCCGGGTGGACCGACTGCTGGAGGCCGGCGCCATCCGGGGCTTCACGGCCCGGGTCGACCCGGCTGCCCTTGGCTGGACGACCGAGGCCTACGTCGAGCTGTTCTGCCGGGCCCTGACGTCGCCCGCCGACATCCGCGCCGCGGTGCGCCGGTATCCGGAGGTCGTCGGGGCGTGCACGGTCACCGGGGAAGCGGACGCCCTGCTCCATATCCAGGCCGCCGACGTGGGCCACTTCGAGCAGGTGGTGGAGCGGATCCGGGCCGAGCCGTTCACGACCCGCACGCGCAGCGTGATCGTCATGTCCCGGCTGATCGACCGGACCGGCGGCCCGGTACCGGCCTCATCCGCGGGGGAGGCCGGCCGCTAGTACGCGGCCGCCGGCCGCGTAGCCGACGTCGGTGCGGCCCACCGTACGGATCCCGGGCACGGTCGCCCGGCTGGTGAACTGCCAGTGGGCCCACTTCGGCCAGCCGAACGGCAGCGCCGGGGCGGACGGCCCGGGCGCGGCCACCCATAGCGGGTCGGCCCGGAAGGCGGTGCTGCCATTAGTGCAGGCCGCCCGCCAGCAGGCGCAGCAGTTCGGGCGAGTGCGGAGAAGACGTGTTGAACCGGCCGGCCAGGCCGCCCCGCGCCGCGAGGCCGGGGCGATATCACGAAAGTGCGGTCAATTGGCGTCTTCTCCGCCTGCGGTAAGTCCCTGAAGAGCTAGAGTGACGCGCATGCCGGAGACAGACAATGACCCGAGCGGCAGCACGGCGATGTTTCGTGCCTTCACGCAGCGGTCCGAGGATGACGTCAGGCGCGGACGGAGGGCCTCCTCGTCCAACCACACGATCATCATCGCGGCCGTCGTCGTCGCGTGCGTCGTGGTCCTCGCCGTGATCCTGGGCCTGGTCCTGTAAGTCGGGGCGAGTTTCGCCCGAACCACGCACGATCAGCTTGGTGCCGAGTTCGACGTACTGCGCGGGGCCCGGGGTGCCCGCCAGCCGCCCGAAGAGGAGTTCCGCGGCCCGTCGGCCCATCTCGGCCGGGTTCTGCGCGACGACCGTCACACCGGGGCTCACCAGGTCCGCGAGCTCGAAATCGTCGAATCCCACCACCGCCATCGGTCGGCCTGCGGTGGCCCGCAGGGCCAGGATGGTGACCCGGTTGTTCCCGCAGAACAGCGCGGTGACCGGAGCCGGGCCGGCCAGCATCGCGGTCAGTGCGTCCCGCACACTGTCCGGGGTCGGCTTGGCCATGGATACCCAGGCCCGCTCGACCGGCAGGCCGGCTTCGGCCATCGCATCCCGGTAACCCTGCTGGCGCTGGGCGGCCGTGTAGATGTGCGGGTTGTCCCCGATGAACCCGATCCGGCGGTGCCCGTGCCTGATCAGGTGGGCTACGCCTGCGCGGGTGCCGCCAACGTTATCGGCGAGGACCGCGTCGGCGTCGATCAGCCCGGCCGGCCGGTCGACAAAGACCGACGCGACCCCGGCGGCGATTTCCGGCAGCAGGTAGCGATGGTCACCGGAGGCGGGAATGACGATGAGCCCGTCGACGCGGCGTGCGCACAAGGCGAGCACCAGTTCCTGCTCGCGTTGCGGATCTTCGTCGCTCGAGCCGGTGAAAAGCAGCGAGCCATTCCAGTGCGCCACATCCTCGACCGCCCGCGACAGCGCCGAGTAGAACGGATCGCCGATGTCCTCCATGATGAGCCCGATGGAGGCGGTCTGGCCCTTCCGCAGCAGCCGGGCGCTGTCGTTACGGCGGAAGCCGAGTTCATTGATCGCGTTGCGGACGCGGGTGGCGGTCTCCGGGG
>Ga0302311_10004045_pt1 | contig 15885 bp, 16 predicted proteins | sample III_Palsa_N1_3_FD_200449 | JGI IMG/M metagenome (GOLD analysis project Ga0302311, IMG submission 200449) | Peat permafrost microbial communities from Stordalen Mire near Abisko, Sweden - III_Palsa_N1_3 | ecosystem: Environmental > Terrestrial > Soil > Palsa > Peat permafrost | place: Sweden... | reverse complement strand
GGCAACGCCGGCGGACGCAGACCGGATCCGCTCGCTGATCAGATCCGAGCCTTAAGCATCCGCCGAGGCGCTGGAGCACCGCGCTCCAACGCCTTGCCTGAGCGCCTTGCCCGAGCGCACTGCCCGAGCGCCTTGCCTGAGCGTCAGTGCGGCCGCTCGTGGCCTGGCGCGGCGCGCTTATTTCTTGCGCCGCGCCTTGCCACCACGCTTGCCCTTCTTCGCTGCCGATCGCGCGGTTTTACGCGCACTCGAGGCGCTGCGCGCCGCCGACTTTTTCTTGCCGGCCTTCTTCTTGCCAGTCTTCCCTCTCCCAAACTTCTTGCTTGCGGCTTTCTTCTTGACCGCTTTCTTGACCGCTTTCTTGACCGCTTTCTTGGCGACTTTCCTGGCCGCCGGCTTGGCCGCTTTCTTCGCAGCAGCTTTTTTCTTCTGCGCCGCCTTCTTGGGCGCCGCCTTCGCAGCCGCTGATTTGGCCGGCGCGGCAGGCTTGGCCGGCGCCGCGGGCTTGGCCGTAGCTACCGCCTTGGACACAGCCTGGGCCACAGTTTGAGCTGGCCCCTGCGGCTTCGCGGCCGGCACTTGAGTGGGCGCCGCGGGTGGCGCGGGCGGCTTGGCGTATGACTTCGATGCAGCACTCGCTGACGGCGGCGTGGTCTGTGGTGCCGCGGGCTTCGGGGCCGGCTTGGGTGCGCTGGGCGCTGCCGCAGTGGGCGGCGCGGCGCTGGGCTTGGCCGCAGCCGGCTTCGGCGGTGGGGGCGCCGTGGCACCTTTGGCCATGGTATGCACGGCAAACGCCACACCGCTGGGGTCCGCCAGCTGGGCGATGCGGCCGCCGCCCGGTACATCCATGGGACCGTTGAGCAGACGTCCACCCGCCTTGGTCGCCGTCGCCGCAGCCTTGTCCGCATCCGGAACTTCGGTGTAGGGCAGCCAATGCGGCCCAACGCCGGCTTGCGAGGACTTGAACATGCCGCCGCGCTGCACGCCGTCGGAACCAAAAATCAAATAGAAGCCCATCGCTCCCATATCCATGCGATGGATCAGCTGCCAGCCGAACAGCTCACTGTAGAATTTGAACGCAACCTGGTCGTCGGTGGTGGAAAGTTCCTGCCACGCCAACTCCCCGTTCTGGGGTGCACCTTTGGGCGCCCCATTCGACGAACTCGGTAACGGTTTGAACACCGCAAACGCGGCGCCTTGCGGGTCAGCCAGGATTGCGAAACGGCCGACCTGATTGATATCGGAAGCGGGGCGGATGATTTTGGCGCCGAGCTTCTCGGCACTTGCCACCGTCGCATCGACGTCGTCCGCGCCGATGAAGGCCAGCCAGTGACCTCGCACGCCCTGTTCGCGCAGCGCATCGGTCAGCTGCGACATGCCGGCCACCGGACCGCTCTTGGCGGCAAACACCGTGTACGAGGGATCCCCGTCCCACGGTTCGGTTCGCCATCCCAGCACCTTATTATAGAACTCGGCGGCGGCCGCCGGATTCTCAGTCATGAGGCCTTCCCAGATGAAGCGTCCTTGAACACTCGGTTGTGCCATGACAATCCCCTTCTTATTCGTGCCGACTAACCCGACCAAGTAGCGTTGCAGAAGATAACCGAAGCTATCGTTGTCAGGTAGTAAGACTAATAATGCGGCCAAACTTTTTTCGCGTGGTCGCGAAGAAAAGCCGCGAAGCCTGCGCGCTCGAGCGTACCGGAGGCAAGTTCGAGCACCGCCTGCGCAGCCTCAGCCTCAGCGGCTTTGAAGCGATAGCCGTTGAGTTCCAGAAACAGCACACCCACCACAAAGCCGGTAGCCGCATTGCCGTGCGTGAACGGAAGCTCGCGCACCATACCTGCGATATACAGCGCCGCCAGATCGACGATGCTCGCGTCCTGGGCGGCGGCATGGTGCTGCGGCGGCGCCTCGAGCACCGAGTTCAGCAGCAACCCGTCGCATACTGCATCGGAACCGTCCAACGCGAGCAGGCGATCGTTGACGGCGAGCACATCCGCCGACTCGATCCAGATCGGTTCCTTCACTTGGATAACTTGCGAACAGTGTGCCGGTAGCGCGCCATGATCTGCTCGGCCTTCGACATCTTGCCCTCGAACACCGGGTCGTAGGGCGTGAGCCGATAGCTGCCCCCGGGGCCGTCGATCAGAAATAACGACTCCCCCTCACCGGTCTGCAGACGGCTGATGACCTCTCTGGGCAGCACCACGCCCAGTGAGTTACCTACCTTGCGTACCTTGAGCACTACCACTTGCCACTCCTTGAGAAAAACGGCGTTATTACAAAAGTTATAACACCCGATTTAGAAAAAAAAGTCCCCTCGCGCGGCCCCCGCCCCAGCCCATTGCGCGCACGTGCATTTTTATGCATAATTATCAGGATTTATGCAGATGCCGCCATGCTGACCGACCGACAACAGATAGACCGCCGCAACGCCATCCTGCGCATTCTGCGCGGTGGCATCGTGCGCCGGCAGAGCGATCTGGCGCAGCTGCTCAAGAATGACGGCTTCGAGGTCACCCAGTCATCGGTCAGCCGCGATCTGCGCGAGCTCGGCGTGCTCAAGGCCAGCGGCCGCTACCTGGTGCCGCCCGATGAAATCTCGCGCGCCAATGGCGATTTCGGCGCACTGGCGCAGTTCGTGCGCACGGTGCGCACCGCCGGCGCCTCGATCACGGTGATCCGCACCACGATCGGAGCGGCGCCGAGCGTCGCGGTCGCGCTGGACAAGGCCGAATGGCCGGAAGTGGTCGGCACCATATCCGGTGACGACACGATTTTCCTGGCCACCGCGGATGCTCCCGCGCAGCAGCGGCTCATCGAGCGCCTGAATTTGTTGTTCCGCACCTGAGAATCCTATGCAGCAGTTACCCGACGCGCAGCCCATCCTGCTCGCCTATTCCGGCGGCCTCGACACCTCGTTCCTGGTGCCGTGGCTGACCCAGAACTATCGCCGTCCGGTCATCACGGTCACGGTCGACACCGGCGGTATCGATGCAGCGGCGGCAGGCACCCTGCAGGAGCGCGCGCTCCAGCTGGGCGCCATCGCGCATCACCAGGTCGATGCGCGGGTGGGTTATTTCGAGCAGGTGCTGCGCTTTCTGATCATGGGCAACGTGCGGCGCGGCCAGCTTTATCCGCTGTGCGTGGGCGCCGAGCGCGTCATGCAGGCCCAAACCATCGCCCGCATGGCGCGCCAGCTCGGCACCGGCACCATCGCCCACGGCTGCACCGCCGCCGGCAACGATCAGGTGCGATTCGAAGTCGCGCTGCGCACGCTGGCGCCGGATCTGCAGGTGCTCGCGCCCATTCGCGACCGCGCCTTCCGCCGCAGCGAGGAACTCGAGTATCTGCAGCAAGCACAATTGCCGATTCCGCCGTTCGGCGCGGCCTACTCGATCAATCGCGGCCTCTGGGGTGTCACCATCGGCGGCAAGGAGACCCTGACCTCCAGTGGCAGCATTCCCGAAAGCGCCTGGGTGCTCTCACCCGATGCGTTCACCAACCCGCGCGCGCCCGAGCGGCACAGCCTGAGCTTCGAGGCCGGACGGCCGACGGGGCTCGACGGCGTGAGCTTGCAGCCCGTGGCACTGATTGAACGATTGGAGGCGCTCGGCGCGCCGTTTGGCATCGGGCGCGGCATTCATCTGGGCGATACCATCATCGGCACCAAGGGACGTGTGGCCTTCGAAGCGCCCGCGGCCGAGATGCTGTTGATCGCGCATCGCGAATTGGAAAAACTCGTGCTCACGGCGCGTCAGCAGCGCATCAAGGAGGCCGTGGCTGCCCCCTACGGCGATCTGGTGCACGAAGGTCAGCTGCTCGATCCGGTGTGCCGCGACATCGAAGCCCTGCTGCTGTCCTCGCAGCAGCGCGTCACCGGCCAGGTGCACCTGCTGCTGCGTCCGGGCGCACTGTTCATCGAAGGCGTGGATTCCGAGTACTCGCTGATGGCCGCATCCAAGGGCATTTACGGTGAGGCGGCCGGCGAGTGGAGCGCGGCCGATGCGCTGGGTTTCTCGAAGATCGCCGCGCTGCCCGGCGTGTTTTATCGGCGCGCCGGCGATGCCGCTTCCGCGGGCGCGCAGACATGAAGACCGTGGTGGTGGACAAGGTGGCCTCGGTCACGCAGGCGTGCGCACTGGGACAGGAATTGCGGCTGTCGAGCGAGATCCCTTCCGAGGAAGGCGTGATCGTGGTGGCCGAAGTGCTCAACAACAAGTCCAGCTACAACACGCTCGAACTGGCCAGCGGCCGCATGGCCAAAGTGGTCAAGGGCGACATCGTGGCCGGCGCACTGGGTCCGCGCCGGGCGCTGTTCGGCTACTCGGGCCACGTGCCCAGCGAACTCAAACCCGGCGATGTGATTCAGATGCTCAACATCGGCGGCGTCATGGGCGTGTGCGATTCGGCCACTGCGGACAAGGGCAAGCCGTTCGATTGCCGCGTGCTGGGCGTAGTGCTGCATTTTCCGTATCTGGGTGAGCGCATCGGCATACCGGCGCGGGTGGGCTACCGGCCGCTGGATTTCAATGCGCCGCTCGACACCCGCAGCGTGCCGGTGGTGGCGCTGGCCGGCACCTGCATGGAGGCCGGCAAGACCGCGGCCGCGGCTGCGATCGTGGCGCGCATGCGCCATCGCGGTCTGGTGGTGGATGCATTCAAGGCCACGGGTGTATCGCTGCGCCGGGATATTCTGGCCTTCGAGGATGCCGGCGCCCGCCGCACCATGATCTTCACCGATCTGGGCGTCGTGACCACCACCGGCCGTACCGGCCCGGCGCTCACGCGCACCATGTTGACCGAACTGGCAGCTGGCAAACCCGATGTCATCGTGTTCGAGCTCGGCGACGGGCTGCTGGGCACCTATGGCGTGGATGCGATTCTCGAATGCGCCGATATCCGCCGCGCACTGACCGGCGTGGTGCTCTCGGCCAACGATCCGGTCGCGGCCTGGGGCGGGGTGAAGCTGCTGCGCGAGCGCTTTTCGGTCGAGCCCTGCATGGTGACCGGTCCGTCCACCGACAATCAGGTCGGCATCGAGATCATCGAGCAGCAGATGGGCGTGGCCGCCTGCAACGCCATCACCGATGGCGCCGGACTCGGCGATGCAGTCATGGCCGCGATCGGGTTGTCCACCGCCGAGCCGCGCGCGGCCGGAGCCGCCGAGTGACGCAGCGCATTGCGACCGTGGTGCTCGGTGGCACCGGTTATGTTGCGGGCGAGCTGCTGCGCCTGATCGCGGGCCATCCGCATTTTGAACTCGCCGGCGTGCTGTCCGACAGTCAGCCGGGCGAGAGTGTGGCGGCAGCCTTCCGTCATCTGGCTACGGCGTATCCGCGAGAACGCTTCCAATCCACCGAGCAGATCGAAACCATCGTACGCAACGAGCCGTCGGCCGCAATCTTCTCAGCCGCGCCGCACGGCGCCGCCGCGGCATTGATCGACCGCCTGCTCAGTGCTGCCGAGTCGGCCGGCCGCAGCCCGCACGTAGTCGACATCTCCGCGGATTTTCGCTACCGCTCCGCGGCCGCCTACGAAGCGGTATACCGGCACGCGCACGGTGCGCCCAACCGCATCGACTCGTTCGTGTGCGCGCTGCCCGAACATCTGCCGCGCACGCCCTCCGCGCACGTGGCGCATCCGGGCTGTTTCGCGACCGCGACCCTGCTGGCCTCGGTGCCATTGCTGACGCTCGGACTGACCCGCGGGGAACTGTTCGTGAGTGCCGTGACCGGCAGCACCGGCTCGGGCCGCAAGCCGGTCGAGGGCACGCATCATCCGGCGCGTCATAGCGATATGTACGCCTACGGTGCGCTCTCGCATCGCCATACACCCGAGATTCGCGCCTGCGCGGCCGCGGCCAGCGGGGTCGAGGCGCAGTTCGCGTTCGTGCCGCATTCGGGTCCGTTCGCGCGCGGCATCCACGCCACGGTGCAGGCCACGATGCGCCAGCCGCATGAAACGGCCGAGGTGCTCGCGGCCTTGCGCGAGTTCTACACCGGCGCGCCGTTCGTGCGCATCAGCGACACGCCGCCGCACGTGAAGGACGTGGCCACGAGCAACTATGCCACGCTCTCGGCCGTCAGCGACGGCCGCACGCTGGCGGTGTTCTGCGTGCTCGACAATCTGAACAAAGGTGCGGCCGGCGGCGCCGTGCAATGGATGAACCGCTTGTACGATCTGGCGGAAACCGCGGGACTCACCGCGCCCGCGCCGGGCTGGACCTGAATGAACGCAGCACTGCAGAACCAGCTGGCGCCGGTGTTCGCCCAGTATCCGCTGTCGGTGGTCTCGGCCCAGGGCGTGTGGTTGCACACCAGCGATGGCCGCCGCGTGCTCGATCTGTATGGCGGTCATGCGGTGGCCGCGCTCGGTTATGGACATCCCGGCTGGACGCAGGCACTGCGCGAGCAGGCGCGCACCTTGAATTTTCAAAGCAACGCCGTGCCGCTCGAGACCCGTGTGCGTGCCGCGCAGCGCCTGCTACGATTTTCGGGCCTCGACTTCAGCAGCGTGTTCTTCGTCAACAGCGGCGCCGAGGCCAATGAAAACGCGCTCAAGATGGCCTTCACGATCACGGGCCGCAGTCACGTGGCGGCCGTCGAGCATAGCTTTCACGGGCGCACGGCCGCCACCGGCGCGCTGACCTGGGGCGCCGCCAACAAGTGGTACGGCTTTCCGCGCACGCCGTTCGATGTGAGCTTCATCGCAAGGCGCGATCGCAGCGCCATCGTCCAGCAAGTGACCGACGCCACCGCGGCGGTAATCGTCGAGCCCGTGCAGGGTGTGGGCGGCGCCTATGACATGGGCGTGGAATTCCTGAGCGCACTGCGCGCGCGCTGCGATCAAGTCGGCGCGCTGCTGATCTTCGATGAAGTCCAATGCGGCATGGGCCGTGTCGGCGAGCCGTTCGCGGCCAAACTCTATGGCGTCCAGCCCGACATGATTACGGCTGCCAAGGCGCTGGGCAACGGCTTTCCGTGCGCAGCGTTGCTCATGACACCGCGCGTAGCCGCGGCCGTGAAGCTCGATGCCCTGGGCACCACGTTTGGCGGCGGCCCCATGGCCTGTGCCGTGATCGAGGCCGTGATCGAGGCCATCGAGTCCGAGCAGCTGCTCGCACGCGTGCGCCACACCTCGGCGCTGATTCGCAACCGCTGCCTGGTCGGACCGGTCATTGCCCACCAGGGCGCCGGGCTGTTGCTGGGTCTGCGCACGGTGCGGCCGGCCAAGGAGATTCATGCGCTGCTGCTCGAGCGCGACATTCTTGCGGGCACCAGCGCCGATCCGACCATCCTGCGCCTGCTGCCGCCGTACGTGCTCGAGGACCAGCATGTCGAGCTGCTGCGCAGTGCGCTGCTCGACATCGGCAGCTGAACTCATGCGGCGCTTCCTCGATCTGGGCGATTTTTCCGCCGAGCAGGTGCAGGACTTGCTCGCGCTCGCGCGCCGGCTCGAGCACACGCCGGAGCCGCAGGCTCTGCGCGGGCGGATTCTGGGACTGCTGTTCATGAACCCGTCGTTGCGCACACTGTCCTCGTTCCAGGCCGGCGTCGCGCGCCTGGGTGGCTCGTGCTTTGTGATCACGCCGGGCAGCGGCACCTGGCAGCTCGAAACCCGCACCGGCGCCGTCATGGATGGCGCGGCAGCCGAGCACATCCGCGAGGGACTGCCGGTGCTGGCCTCGTACTGCGATGCGCTCGGCATTCGTGCCTTCGCCGACGGCAAGGATCTGGCGGCCGAAATCAGTGAAAGCAAATTCAGCGCCATGTCGGCCCTGATCGAGAAACCACTGATCAACCTGGAGTCTGCGATCAATCATCCGTGCCAGGCATTGGCCGATTGGAAGACGCTCGATGAACTGAAGCTCCCGCGCGGCGCGAAGTTCGTGCTGAGCTGGGCTTACCACCCGCGCGCGCTGCCGCTGGCCGTGCCGGCCGCCACCGTGCACATGGCGGCCATGCGCGGTATGGAAGTGGTGGTGCTGCGGCCGGAAGGGTTTGCGTTGCCGGCCGCGATCATGGACAAGGCGCGGCGCGCGGCGGCGCTCAGCGGCGGTTCGGTGCGCGAGAGCGCCGACCGGCGCGAAGCATTCGCAGACGCGCACATCGTCTATGCCAAGGAATGGGCCTACACGGCCGCCTACGGCGATGAAACGCGCGATGCCGAGGCGCGCCGGCCATTGCGCGACTGGTGCCTGAACGAGAGCTGGTTTGCCGGTGCGAGCAGCGATTGCCGCCTGATGCATTGCCTGCCGGTGCGGCGTAATGTCGCGCTCGCCGACGAGCTGCTCGACGGCGCGCGCGCCGTGGTGCTGCGGCAGGCCTACAACCGTTTGCCGGCGCAGATGGCCGTGCTTCATCAAATGCTCAAACCCGCGGAGTAGACGCTCGACATGATTCTGCATCGTTCCGACCAGTCGGCAACCATCCACGCGCTACGCAACGCATCGCCCTACATCCGGCTCTACAAGGGCAAGGTGTTCGTGGTCAAGGCGGGCGGCGCGGTGTTCGGCGATGCCGCGATGACGCGTGCGCTGATCGAGCAGATTGCGATCCTGCATTACCTCGGCGTGCGCGTGGTCATGGTCCATGGCGGCGGTCCGCAGCTGACCGAGCTGACCGAGGCGCTCGGACAGACCACGCGCATGGTGCAGGGCCGGCGCGTGACCGACGAGAAGTCCATCGATGCCACCTCGATGGTGCTCAATGGCCTGATCAACACCCGCATACTCGCGATCTGCCGCGATCTGGAGATCAATGCCGTCGGCATATCGGGCGTCGATGCCGGTCTGGTGCGCGCCCACAAGCGTGCGCCCATGCAGCTCAGCGGCGAGCCCGCGCCCGTGGATTTCGGCTTCGTCGGCGACATCGACAGCATTGACGTCGGCGTGATCCGCAATCATCTCGATGCCGGGCTCATGCCCGTGATCAGTCCGCTGTCGGCCGACAACCGCGGCATGCTGCTCAATATCAACGCCGACACCGTGGCCGCGGCAATCGGCGCGGCGCTGTCGGCCGAAAAACTGATTCTGTGCACGGGCGCCCCGGGCATACTCGAACGCGCCTCGGATCCGAGCTCAGTGGTCTCCTACACCGATCTGGCCGGACTGGCTCGGCTGCTGGACGCGGGCGCCATCACCGATGGCATGCTGCCCAAGGCCAAGGCCATCGAGGATGCCTTGCGCGGCGGCGTGCGCCGCGTGCATGTGATTTCCTACAGCGCCCAGGACAGCATACTGGCCGAAGTGTTCACCAATGAAGGCACGGGCACGCTGATCGTCGCCGACATCAACGCCCTGACGCCGGCGGAACAGCAAGGCGGCGCATGAGGCCAGGTTCGTGACACGGCTGTGGGACAAAGGCGCGCCGCTCGATCAGCGGGTACTGCGCTATACCGCCGGCGAAGACTATGCGCTCGACGAGCGCCTGGTGCGCTACGACGTGCGCGCCTCGATTGCGCACGCCGAGATGCTGCATGCGCAGCAGCTGCTGTCGGCCGCGGATCTGCAGCAGATCCGCGCCGGACTCAGCGCGCTGGCCGATGAGCATGAGCGCGGCCTCTGGCACATCGAACTGGCCGACGAAGACGGACAGACCGCGCTCGAGCGGCATCTGACCGCGCGCATCGGCAGCGCCGGCGCGCGCATTCATCTCGGACGCTCACGCAACGATCAGGTGCTCACGGCCCTGCGGCTGTACCTGCGCGACGCCATCGACCAACTGCAGCAGGCCACGCAGAACCTGATTCGCTCGCTCGAGCGTCTGGCTCAGCGCGAAGCCGCGACGCCGCTGCCCGGTTATACCCACATGCAGCAGGCCATGCCCAGCTCGGTCAGTCTTTGGGCCGGTGGCTCCGCCGCCGAGCTCGCTGACGATGCCCAGGGCCTGCAGAGCGTGCGCCGGCGCGTGCAGAAGAATCCGCTGGGCTCGGCTGCCGGCTACGGCACGCCTGGCCTGCCCGTCGATCGCGCAGCCACCACGCGCGCGCTGGGTTTCGAGCACACGCATGAGCCGGTGACCGCGGTGCAGCTCTCGCGCGGCAAGGCCGAGGCGCAGCTGTTGTTCGAGCTGGCGCTGCTCATGGGCGACTTGAGCCGCATGGCCGCGGACCTGCTGCTGTTCTACACCCAGGAATTCGCGTTCATCGACCTGCCCGATGCCTTCACAACCGGCTCCTCGATCATGCCGCAGAAGCGCAATCCCGATGTGTTCGAGCTGGTGCGGGCCCGCAGCGCCACGGCACTCGGCGCCCTGACTGAAGCGCTCGCGCTCTGCGCCAAGCTGCCCTCGGGCTATCAGCGCGATCTGCAATTGCTGAAGTTGCCGCTGTTTCGCGGCATCGACCTGGGGGCGCAGACACTTGATATCGTGGCGGCGGCGCTCGATGCGCTAAAATTCCGCCCCGATCGCATACGCCTGGATCCGGCCGTGCATGCGGCCGAAGAGGCCAATGCGCTGGTGGTCAAAGAGGGCATCCCGTTTCGCGAGGCCTACGCACGAGTGGCTGCGCGCTATAAGCGCAAGGACTGAGCATGGAGCCGGAGACCAATACGGCCGTCAGCGTCAATCGCGGGCTGATCGAGTACATGAACTGGATCTACGCTCTGCACGCGCTGTCGGTGCTGATCGGGCTGCTGACCGCGCGCGCCGTGGCGCTGCGCTTTGCCTTCGGGCTGCCGTCCATCATCGCCGTGATCCTCAATTACGCGCGGCGCTCCGAGGCGCGTGGCACCTGGCTCGAAAGCCACTTTCGCTGGCAGATGCGCACCTTCTGGTATTCCTGGCTCTGGATACTGCTGACCTGCATCGTCGCCATGCCGTTGCTGATTGTGGTGGTCGGCTTCTTCATCGCCATCGTCGGCTTCGCGCTGATCGGGATCTGGGTCATCTATCGCGTCGCGCGCGGCTGGCTGGCGTTGCGCGACAGCCGCGCCATGCCGTTGCCGCCCGCATGAGTGCGCCGCTGCACACTGCGCGCGCGGCGCTGGCGCTGGCCGCGCTGCTGGCGCTCACCATGACCGGAGCGCTGCAGGGTTGCGGCCTCAAGGGGCCGCTGTACCTGCCGCAGCAGAAGAAAACCAAGGTGCCCCCTGAGGCGCCGCCGGCCGCGCCTGCGCCGGCCAGCGCGCCATCCTCGCAGTCCTAGCACGCTCGCGACCCGATGCCGCTACCCGAACGCCCGGATCTGGTGCTGATCGATGGCTCGTCCTATTTATATAGGGCGTTCTACGCGCTGCCGCCGCTGACCAACTCCAAGGGCGCGCCCACCGGCGCGATCTACGGCGTGTTGAACATGCTGTCGAAGTTTCTGCGCGACTTCATGCCGCCGCACATCGCTGTGGTATTCGATGCGCCGGGCAAAACCTTCCGCGATGAGCTGTTCGCCGAGTACAAGGCCAATCGCCCGGCCATGCCCGACGATCTGCGCTCGCAGACCGAGCCTTTGCTGGCGGCGGTCGAGGCGCTGGGTCTGCCGGTACTGCGTGTCGACGGCGTCGAGGCCGACGATGTGATCGGCACCCTGGCCTGCCGCGCCTGCGCCAACGGTCAGAGCGTGCTGATCTCCACCGGCGACAAGGACATGGCGCAGCTGGTCAATGAGCACATCACGCTGATCAATACCATGAGCGGCACGGTGCTGGATCGCGCCGGCGTCAAGGCCAAATTCGACGTCTTTCCCGAGCAGATCATCGATTACCTGGCGCTCGTGGGCGACAGCTCCGACAACATTCCGGGTATCGACAAGGTCGGGCCGAAAACGGCCGCCAAATGGCTCAACAATTACGGCACGCTCGATGGCCTGTTGGCACACGTGGCCGAGATCCCCGGCAAAGTCGGCGAGAATCTGCGCGCCGGCCTCACCACGCTGGCGCTCTCGCGCCAGCTCGCGACCATTCGCACCGACCTGACGCTGGCGCTCGATGACAGCGGACTCAAGCGCCGCGAGGCCGATCCGGCCAAGCTGCGCGCCATCTACGGCGCGCTCGAATTGCGCACTCTGCTCTCGCAGTTGGAGGCCGCAGCGCAAGGCGCGGCCGAGGGCGCACCGGCAGGCAGCGTCACGATAGCGGCTGGCGTCGCGCTGGCCCCCGGTGTAGCGGTCGCCGCTGAAGTGGTGATCGCAGCGCCCAGCGATCCGTTGGCGGCCGCGCTCGCCAGCGTGCCGCGCCAGTACGAAACCATCGTCGATGAGGACAGTCTCGCGCGCTGGATCGAGGCGCTCAGCGGAGCCGAGCTGTTCGCATTCGACACCGAGACCACGAGCCTCGATTACATGAACACCGAGATCGTCGGAGTCTCGTTCTGCATCGAACCGGGCCATGCCGCCTATGTGCCACTGGCCCACGATTACCCAGGCGCGCCGCCGCAGCTCGAGCGCGCGCGCGTGCTGCAACTGCTGCGGCCGCTGCTCGAGGATCCGGCGCGCGGCAAGCTCGGCCAGCATTTGAAATTCGACATGCACGTGCTCGAAAACTACGGCATCGAAATCAGGGGACAGCGTTTCGACACCATGCTCGAGTCCTATATTCTGAACAGCACCGCTACGCGCCATGACATGGATTCGATGGCGCAGCATTACCTCGGCCTCTCGACCATTCACTTCGAGGACATCTGCGGCAAGGGCGCCAAGCAGATCACCTTCAATCAAGTCAGCATCGAGCAGGCCGCCGACTATTCGGCCGAGGACGCCGACATCACCATGCGGCTGCACCGCGCGCTGTGGCCCAGGCTCGAGCAGACCAGCAAACTCTCGCAGCTGTATCGCGACACCGAGCAGCCGCTGGTGCCGGTACTGCAGCGCATGGAGCGGCACGGCGTGCTGATCGATCGCGCCATGCTGGCGGTACAGAGCGGTCAGCTGCTGGTGCGCATGCGCGAGATCGAACAACTCTCGCACCTGGAAGCCGGTGCGCCGTTCAATCTGGATTCGCCCAAGCAGTTGCAGCAGATCCTGTTCGAGAAACTGCAATTGCCGGTGTTGCGCAAGACCCCGTCGGGCACGCCCTCCACGGGCGAGGATGTGCTGGAAGAACTGGCGGCGAACTACGCGCTGCCCAAGCTGATTCTGGAATATCGCGGCCTCGCCAAGCTGCGCTCGACCTACACCGAAAAGCTGCCCGAGCAGATCGATGCCACGACCGGACGCGTACACACCAGCTATCACCAGGCCGTGGCCGCGACCGGGCGCCTTTCTTCGACCGACCCGAACCTGCAGAACATTCCGATCCGCAGCCTCGAAGGCCGGCGCATCCGCCAGGCCTTCATCGCCGCGCCCGGCTATTGCCTGCTGGCCGCCGACTACTCGCAGATCGAGCTGCGCATCATGGCTCACCTGTCGGGCGACGAAGGCCTGCTGCGCGCGTTCGCCGAGGACCGCGACATCCACCAGGCCACGGCGGCGGAAGTGTTCGGCGTGCCGCTCGATCAGGTATCGAGCGATCAGCGCCGCTCGGCCAAGGCGATCAATTTCGGCTTGATCTACGGCATGTCCGCCTTTGGCCTGGCGCGCCAGTTGGGCGTCGCGCGCGGCGCCGCCCAGACTTATGTCGACCTCTATTTCGCACGCTATCCGGGTGTGCGCCGCTACATGGACGCCACGCGCGAGCAGGCGCGGCGCGACGGCTTTGTCGAGACCGTGTTCGGCCGGCGCCTGTACCTGCCCGAGATCGGCTCGCGCAACCGGGCGTTGCAGCAGTATGCCGAGCGCAGCGCCATCAACGCGCCCATGCAGGGCACGGCCGCCGATATCATCAAGCGCGCCATGATTGCCGTCGACCAGTGGTGCCGGCAGCCGCAGGTGCCCGCGACCCTGATCATGCAGGTGCATGACGAGCTGGTGCTGGAAGTACGAGAAGACTTCGTCGAACAGGCCCGCGCGGCGCTCAGCGAGCGCATGAGCGGCGCCGCCTACCTGGCGGTGCCGCTCAAGGTCGAAGTCGGCAGCGGCGCGAACTGGGACCAGGCGCACTGAGGAACCGATCCGGGCCGGCGCGGTCTTTACTGCAGGCTTTGGTGAGGTCGGCATGTATCCAGTACGGTTTGGCTTGGGTTTGGCAGGGTTTCTGGCGATCGCGCTGTGCACCAGCACCGCGGCCCTGGCCGAGCAGGACGGCTTCTACCTGGGCGGCTCGCTCGGCGACTCGCAGCAGAGCTTCGACGCCAGCACCTTCAACGTCCATAACAACGACACCGGCTACAAGTTCGCGGTGGGCTTCCGGCCCATCAAAGTGTTCGCCGCCGAACTGAGCTATGTGGATTTCGGGCGCGCCTACGGCGGCATCAACTATGCCGATACCGATGCCATCGGCTTGTTTGCGGTCGGATTTCTGCCCATTCCGGCGCTCGACCTGTACGGCAAGGTCGGGGTCGCGGACTGGCGCACCGATGCCCAGTCGCCGTTCCTGTCGTTCCATCGCACGGGCGCGGATGTGGCCTACGGCGTTGGGGCCGGAACCAGCTGGGGCAGCCTCGGCGCGCGTATCGAGTATGAACGGTACGAAGTTTCGCATGCCAGCGACATGGCGCTGGCGTCTATCGGGCTGACCTGGGTGTTTCTGTAGCGTCGACGCAACACTCCGGCGCTCAAGCCCTTGAATCATCGGAGAAAGTTAACAAGAATTCACTTTGGCAAAGCGAACTTTATGGCGCATACAGTGCTCTTACCTTATGAGTGTTTAGCACTCCCCGCTTCCCTCCCTAGGCGGGCATGAGCTCGGTGCGTCGAGACCCGCGCTGAGCTTGGACTGGCCCCGGTAGTCACTCCCTAGTACTGCCGGGGCTTTCTTTTTCCAGCCATGCATCCAGCTGCGCGCGAGCCTGCTGCAGACCCACTCCCGTGTGCGCCGAGAACAGCTGTGCCGAGCCGCGCCCCTGCAGCAAGGGCAGCGCCTGCTGCAGCAACTTCTGCGATTCGGTACGCTTGAGCTGGTCGCATTTGGAGAACAGCACGTGCACCGGCTGGTCGATGCGCTGCGCCCAGTCCATGAGCTGCTGATCCCCGGGCAGTATGCCGCGGCGCGCGTCCACCACCAGCATCAGCCCGCGCAGCGACTGCCGCGGCGCCAGCCCCTCGATCAAATCCGCCCAGCCCGCACGTTCGGTGCGCGGACCCGAGGCGTAACCGTATCCGGGCAGATCGATGAGCCTTGCGTCGGGCGCGAGCTCGAAGAAATTCAGCAGCCGTGTGCGTCCTGGCGTCTTGCTGGTGCGTGCCAGACTGCGCCGCGCCGTGATGGCATTGATGGCGCTGGATTTACCGGCGTTGGAGCGCCCGACTATGGCCACCTCCGCGCCGCTGTCGGCCGGGAACTGCTTGGCGGCCGCGGCACTGAATAAGAAGTGCGCGTGTGGATAGACACTCACGTGGGGAAATGCTCGGACAGGCCGCTAGTGTACAATTGTCCGATCCCTTGGGAGTCGATTGCACATGATGTCGATGACGCGATGGATTGGGCTGCTGCTGGCTTTCTGCACCGCACCGTTGGCTCTGGCCGACCCTTCCGCTGAAGCCGGCGCCACAAAGTCTGCCGCCTGTACTGCCTGCCACGGTCCGAACGGCAACAGCGCCAACCCGTTGTGGCCGTCGCTGGCCGGGCAGAATGCTGCCTATCTTGCCGGTCAGCTCAAGCATTTCAAAGCCAATGCACGTATCAACAGCAATGGCGTCATGCCCGGTCTGGCCGCGCCGCTCAGCGATCAGGACATACAGGATCTCGCGGCCTATTTTTCGCAGCAGACGCCCGCGGGGCTCGAGGCTGACCCGTCGTATTGGAAGGCCGGACGGATGCTCTACCGCGGCGGCGACAGCTCGCGCGCCATTCCGGCATGCATGGCCTGCCATGGCCCCTCGGGCCGCGGTAACCCTGAAGCCGGCTAC
>Ga0302311_10004042_pt1 | contig 15893 bp, 17 predicted proteins | sample III_Palsa_N1_3_FD_200449 | JGI IMG/M metagenome (GOLD analysis project Ga0302311, IMG submission 200449) | Peat permafrost microbial communities from Stordalen Mire near Abisko, Sweden - III_Palsa_N1_3 | ecosystem: Environmental > Terrestrial > Soil > Palsa > Peat permafrost | place: Sweden... | reverse complement strand
AGGCTGATCTTGCGATTAAAATCCTTGATCAGTCGTCGCCGCCACACCGGGTAAAGATCGAGGGCGTCGATCAGCGCCGTGAACAGCGCGACATCGCCGGTGCGAATCTCGACCTCGGTCAGGCCGAACGCGCTGGTCGCCTCCAGCGCCAGCGCCAGCATTTCCGCATCGGCGGCGGGCCGGTCCTGCCGTCCAAAGGATTCGATGCCGGCCTGCAGGAACTCACTGGGCTGGCCGCCGCGATACCGGAACACCGGGCCGAGATAGCTGAACCCGGCCGGCTGCCCGACCTCAGCAGACGCCAGATAATCCCGCGCGACCGGAATGGTCAGATCGGGGCGAAGGCACAATTCCTCCCCGCTGGCGTCGGTGGTCAGATAGAGGCTTTTGCGGATGTCCTCGCCGGAGAGATCGAGAAACGGCTCGGCAGGCTGCAGAATCCCCGGTTCGGCCCGGCTGTAGCCGGCTTGCGCGAACGACAATAGCAGTGCGTCCGCCCATGCGGCGGATCCGGTCGCGCGAGGGGCGGCGGTCAGGCTCATTTCGACGTCCAAATAACCCGAAAAGCGGGTTCCAAGGGTTAGGGCGCAGCCCATAGCATGGCCCGCGCCGGGTTTCGACAGGGATCGGGCAAGTGCCTTAATCAAGTATCTTAATGACGGCTACCCGGCCGGACCGCGATCGGTCCAGTCGCCGAGTGCGGTCTGGACTAGCGCCAGCGCGGCCACCGCGGCGGTGTCGGCGCGCAGGATCCTCGGCCCCAACGAAAGCCTCAGGGTTCGTGGCTGCCGCAACAGGATGGCGCGTTCTTCCTCGGCGAACCCACCTTCGGGGCCGATCAGGACGTCGGTGCCGTGGGCCGTCGACAGGCCGCTTTGCAGCGCTTGCAGCGGATTGAGCACTGCCGCGGCCTCGTCGCAGAAAACCAGCAGGCGCCCGGTATTGCGCTGGCTCAAATAACGATCGAGCGGGACCGGGTCGGTGACCGCCGCAATGCTCAGGATGCCGCACTGCTCGGCCGCCTCGATGGCATTGGCCCGCATCCGCTCGCCGTTAACCCTGCTGACCTGGGTGAAGCGGGTCAGAACCGGCTGCAGCGACGATGCGCCCATCTCGACCGCTTTTTGGACCATGTAGTCGAGCCGGGCGTGTTTCAGCGGCGCAAAGATGTAGGCGAGGTCCGGCAGCCGATCCTGCGGCCGGGTCTGGGTCATGATTTCAAGACTGTCGGCCCGTTTGCGGCCGGCAATGGTGGCCTGCCATTCGCCATCGCGTCCATTGAACACGAGAATCGTATCGCCCGCGGACAGACGCAGAACGTTGCCGAGATAATTGCTCTGGTCGCGTTCAAGCGTGGCCGTCTCGCCAGGTGCCAGTGGCGCCTCGACGAACAGCCTCGGTTGACGAAAATCGAGTGGGGGCATGGTCAATGTTCCAATCCGCGGCGTTTTAGCCCAAAGGATGAGAATTTACGTGATTATTGGCGCTCCGGCGCGGCATGGCGCCGCGCTGTCGCCCAATTCCACGGGTTGTTAAGGGCTGGCAGGAATCGTAAAATACCCTATCGGAGTCGCTCTTCTATCGGGAAGACGCTTAAGGGCCATTGGACCTTGCCTGAGGAACAGCTTTGATGATCCGTCGTCTGATTGTGCCGCTCACCGTGGCCCTCGCTACTTTCTATGTCGGCCAGGCCTTTGCCCAGGGTGCCTTCCCAGCGCCGCTGCCCGGTCGTGCCGCGGCCGCGGCCAGCGATCCGGCATTTCCGCCGGTCAACGGAATGGCCCCGACCCCCTCCTTTGGTGCAGCGCCGAGTTCGTTTCCGGCAACCGGCGCAGCGCCCTTCGGCGGCGGCGGTGGCGGCCAGGGGTTCGCGCCGCCAGCGCCATCGCAGCAAGGCGGCGACGATTGCATGAAGGGCTTCTTGCCGCTGCGCGAAGAGGCGGAGAAACGCGGCAAGCTGATCAAGACCGCCAGCGATCGGCATGCGACCCCGGCAGAAGCCTGCAAGCTGATCGGAAATTTCGCCCAGGTCGAGATGAAGATGATCAAATATGTCGAGACCCACGCCGCGCAGTGCGGGATTCCACCGCAGGTGCAGGACCAGCTGAAGAACGGCCACAAGAATACCGAGGGCATGCAGCAGAGGGTCTGCGCGGCGGCGGAGCAAGGGGCGCAGCAACAAAAGCCGGCTGGGCCAAGCCTGAGCGAGGTGCTGGGTTCTTCGGCCGCGCTGCCGGAGGTTAACACCACCAAGAAAGGCAGCACGTTCGATACCCTGAGCGGTAACGCACTCGTGCGATGACCAACATCAGATGACCCAGATGAGCGGCGCCGCTGCCCGCGTTGCTGATGCGACCGGCAACTGGGTCGACACGCTCGCACCGCGCTGGTCGCGGCCTTATCTGCGGCTCTCCCGTTTCGACCGGCCGATCGGGTCCTGGCTGCTGCTGATGCCGTGCTGGTGGTCGGCTGCACTGGCCGCCGGCGTCGCCCATGCGGTCTGGCAATTGCCTCTCATCATCGTGCTGTTCTTCGTCGGCGCCTTCGTCATGCGTGGCGCCGGCTGCACCTGGAACGACATCACCGATCGCGATCTCGATGCGCTGGTCGAGCGCACGCGCTCACGGCCGATACCGGCGGGCCAGGTGAGCGTGCCGCGGGCGGCGGTGTTTCTGGTCGCTCAGGCCCTGATCGGATTGGCGGTGCTGGTGCAATTCAACCGCTTCGCGGTGGCGACGGGTATCGCGTCGCTGCTGATCGTCGCGGTCTATCCATTCATGAAGCGGATCACCTGGTGGCCGCAGATCGTGCTCGGGCTGGCGTTCTCCTGGGGCGCGCTGATGGGATTCGCCGTGACGTTCGGGCGGATCGATGCGGCGGCGGTGTTGCTCTATGCCGGCTCGATCGCATGGGTGATCGGCTACGACACCATCTATGCGCACCAGGACGCCGAGGACGACGCGCTGATCGGAATCAAATCGACCGCGCTTTTGTTCGCCGCGCGCACGCACCAGGCGTTGCTGGTGTTTTACGCGCTGGCGGTGGTTTTGATCGGCGCGGCGCTGGTGTCGGCCAGCTCGGGTTTGCCGGCGTGGGTCGGGCTTGCCGCATTCGCCGCGCATCTGATCTGGCAGATCAGGCGTCTGGACATCAGCGATCCCGCTTTGTGCCTGCGGATTTTCAAGTCCAACCGCGATGCGGGGCTGTTGCTGTTTGCCGGATTGCTTGCGGATGCGCTGATGCGGGCCGGGGTTTAATCCCTGGCGATGATCTCGCGTTCGCCCTGATGGATGTTGGCGGGGTTGAGCAAGTCGCCGCGGCGTCGCCGCACCAGGAATTTCGGACGCCGGGCCCGGATCGCATTGTGCCGCCGCCGCCGCGCGGCCGGTTCGCGGTCATGGTCTTCGGGCAACAGCGGAAGCGCGAAGATGTCGCTCCACATCTGCCAGGCCGCCGCGATCTCCTCGCGATCAGAACTCACGCCGAGCGGGATGCTCAGTGATGGATCGCGGTGAACCAGAACGAGCATCTGGGCGTCGTCGATGCCGCGCAGCGCAACGCCAAGAAAATCGCGCACGCGAACGCTGACCGCCATCTGCATGCCCTGGACGGCGCGATGCAGAACGACGCGTTCGCGGTGCAGTTCCACTCTGCGCACGCCGCCGTCGGCGCGGGCATCATGCGCATCGAAGATGATGGGCAGAGAAAGAGGGTCGAGCCGCAAGGCGCGGCTCGACCCGGCGGGATTGATCCCGCTTGTTGCTGTTTGACGCCTCACGGCTTTATCTCCCCGCCGGGATTATGTTCCCGGTCGATAGCGAGACCTTAGCCGGGCCGTGTCCGAAATCGCTTAAAAAGCCTGGTTAATCCGGCGTCACCGGTGCTGCATTCGCCCGCATGATTGACAAGACCTTGGCCTACATGATTGACGAGACCTTGCGGCGCGCTCGAAAATCTTTGGTTTTCGGCGCGTGAAAATGCTTGAAGTCCGTGTGAATCAGGCACATCTCATGTATCAGTTGATTTGCCGACGCGTCGCTTTCGATCCTCCGTCAATCCTCCTTCAACTCGCGGGATTTTGTTCGTGATCTCTTCACCATCCGCGGCATCGCCGCTTTCGGCAAAAGCCGGTACCTCCGATCTGTTCGATCAATCCGCCCTCAGCACGCTGGCGCAGCGTCTCGTCGAGGCAGCGAGGCGCGCCGGCGCCGACGCCGCCGACGCCGTGGCGGTGCGCGGTGTTTCGCAAGGCGTCGAGGTGCGCGACGGGCGGGTCGAGGAATCCGAGCGTTCGGAAGGCGATGATGTCGGGCTGCGCGTGCTGGTGGGACGGCGCCAGGCGGTGGTCTCGACCAACGATGTCAGCGGCGATGGCGTCGCCAGACTAGCGGAACGCGCCGTCGCCATGGCGCGCGTCGCGCCCGATGACAAATATGTCGGTCTTGCCGATCCGGCGCTGCTGGCGCGAGATTTTCCCGATCTCGATCTGCTCGACCCCAAGGTACCCTCGACATCGGAGCTTGAACGGCGCGCCTGCGAAGCCGAAGCGGCGGCGCTCGCCGTCAAGGGCGTCACCAAGTCAGGCGGCGCCTCGGCCTCGACGGGTATCGGCGGCATGGTGCTGGTGACCAGCACCGGCTTCCATGGCTCCTATCTGCGTTCGAGCCAGGGTATCTCGATGACCGCGATATCGGGCGACGGCACCGGCATGGAACGCGACTACGACTTCACCTCGGCGCCGCATGCCTCCGATCTCGCCTCGCCCGAAAGTGTCGGCCGCACCGCCGGCGAGCGCACGGTGGCGCGCGCCAATCCGCGCAAGGTCGAGACCTGCAAGGTGCCCGTCGTGTTCGACCCGCGCGTATCGGGTTCGATCGTCGGTCACCTCGTTGGCGCCATCAATGGCGCGTCGATCGCGCGCAAGACCAGCTTCCTGAAGGATCGTCTCGGGGAACAGTTGTTTGCCAGGAATATCCGCATCATCGACGATCCGTTGCGGGTGCGCGGATTACGCTCGCAGTCGTTCGACGCCGAGGGCGTCAAGGTCGAAAAGCTGGCCATCGTCGACCAGGGCGTGCTGACATCGTGGCTGCTGGATTGCGCGACCGCGCGCGAACTCGGGCTGACCACGAACGGTCACGCCCAGCGCGGCGTATCGTCGTCGCCGTCGCCGGGATCCTATAACCTTCACCTCGAAGCCGGCGAGCCTACCCCGGCCGAACTGATATCCGATATCAAACAAGGATTTTACGTCACCGACCTGATCGGCTCCGGCGTCAATGGCGTGACCGGCGACTACAGCCGTGGCGCATCCGGGTTCTGGATCGAGAACGGCGAGATCACCTATGCGGTGAGCGAGGTGACCATCGCGGGTCATCTGTTCGACATATTCAAGTCGCTGGTCCCCGCCAACGATCTGGTATTTCGCTATGGCGTCAATGCGCCAACGCTGCGCATCGAGGGATTGACGCTTGGCGGACGCTAGCGCCGGCAGCTTAGATGACAAGACTTTGACGCGCGATGTCCTGACGCGCGATGCGGCCTTGCTGACCGATGTGGTGCGCGAGGCCGGTGCGCTGGCGCTGTCGTTGTTCCGCACCGAACTGAAGAGCTGGACCAAGGGCGCCTCGTCGCCGGTTTCCGAAGCCGACATCAGGGTCAACGACCTGATCGAGCGCAAGCTTCGATCTGCGACGCCGGCCTATGGCTGGCTGTCGGAGGAAAGCGCCGACGACGAAGCGCGGCTTGAGAAACAACTGGTCTGGATTGTCGATCCGATCGACGGCACCCGCGGCTATCTTGCCGGCCGAGAAGACTGGTGCGTGAGCGTGGCGCTGGTCGAGAACGAGCAGCCGCTGCTGGCCGCGGTGTTCGCGCCGGCCAGCGATGAATTTTTCTTCGCTCGGCGCGGACAGGGCGCCACGCGCAACGATGTGCCGGTTTATGCGACCTCCGGCACCGAGCTGGATTTTTCCCGCATCGCGGGTCCGAAACCGCTGGTCGAACGGCTCAGGCCGGGGGCCGGCGAAATCATCCTTCATCCCCGTATCGGATCGCTGGCGCTGCGGCTGTGCCGGGTCGCGCACGGAGGGCTCGATGCGGCCTTTGCCGGTGGCCAAAGCCGCGACTGGGACCTTGCCGCGGCCCATTTGATCGTGCAGGAAGCGAATGGTAACATGACCGCGCTCTCCGGGGATTCGATCCTCTACAATCGCCGGGAGGTTACGCACGGGGTGCTGGTGGCAGCGGGGCGCGATCGTCATGCAAGCATTGTCGAGCATTTTCGGACTAGCCCCTTGTCCTGAGCGCTCCCCGATGCGCGCTGAAAATCTTGCTCGCCAAGCCTGCGTTAGGGAAGCCCTGCGTTAGGGAAGCACTGCGTTAGGAAAGCACCGCGTTAGGGAAAGAGAACATGCCAGATAGTGCCCCGCAGCAATTGCTCCATCTCGTCATCGGAGGCGAACTGACCGATCTTGAGCACACCACGTTCAAGGATCTCGATCAGGTGGAAATCGTCGGTGTATATCCCAATTACGCGACCGCCTATGCGGCCTGGAAGGCCAAGGCGCAGCAGACCGTGGACAACGCCCACATGCGCTATTTCGTGGTCCATCTCCACCGGCTGCTCGACCCGGGTCAAGACACGAAGCCTGCCCGTTGAAAAAACTACTCCGTAATGTGCTGCGCAGCAGCTGGGTCCAGCGCGCTGCGGGGTTTCTCGCGGCCGAGTTCCTGCGGCTGGTCTGGCTGACCAACCGCTTCAGTTTCGATCCGCCGGATGTCTATGACATTGTCGAGCCGCAGATGCCGGCGATCCTGGCATTCTGGCATGGCCAGCATTTCATGACACCATTTATCAAGACCAAGGAAAGCCATCGCGGCAAGGTGCTGATCTCGCGGCATCGCGACGGCGAATTCAATGCGATCGCCGCCGAGCGGCTCGGGATCGGCACCATCCGCGGTTCCGGCGATCACGGCTCGGCGTTTCACCGCAAGGGCGGCGTCGGCGCGTTCAAAGAGATGGTGCGCGCGCTTGCGGAAAATTATAACGTCGCGCTGACCGCCGATGTGCCCAAGCGCTCGCGCATCGCCGGCCTTGGCATCATCATGCTGGCGCGGGAGTCCGGACGGCCAATCATGCCGTTCGCAATGGCGACCAGCCGATTCTTGCGCCTGAAGAACTGGGACCGCACCACGATCAACCTGCCGTTCGGACGAGGGGCGCTGGTGGGAGGCGAAATTATCATGGTTCCACCCGACGCCGGTGCACGGACGATGGAAGAATTGCGCGCGCGGCTGGAGACGACGCTGAACGACGCGACCCGCCGTGCCTATGCGCAGGTCGGCCGTCCGGAACAGGCGGGTCATGGCTAATTCCCTGCCGATGACATTGCGCTTCTACCGCAGGCTGTCCGCCGCGGTGATGCCGCTGGCGCCGGCGTTGATCAAGCGGCGGCTGAAGCAGGGCAAGGAGGATCCGGCGCGGATCGGCGAACGCCGTGGCATGAGCCGGGATGTCCGGCCGCACGGACCGCTGGTCTGGATTCACGGCGCCAGTGTCGGCGAAGTGCTGGCCGCGGCGGCGTTGATCGAGAAGTTGCGCGCCTTGAATATCCGTATCCTCCTGACCTCGGGCACGGTGACCTCGGCGGCGATCGTCGCCAAGCGGTTTCCCGCCGACATCATCCATCAATATGTGCCTTACGACTCGCCGCGCTATGTCACGCGTTTTCTGGATCACTGGCGGCCGAGCCTTGCGCTGTTCATCGAATCCGATTTGTGGCCGAACCTGATCCTCTCGAGCGCAGCGCGTCGCCTGCCGATGGTGCTGATCAACGGCCGGATGTCGCATCGCTCGTTTCCGCGCTGGCGCCGGGTCAGCGGCACGATCTCGGCGCTGCTTGGCCGGTTCGACGTCTGCCTGGCCCAGTCGCAGGTCGACGCCGAGCGTTTTACCGCGCTCGGCAGCCGCAACGTCGTGACCACGGGCAATTTGAAACTGGATGTTCCCGCGCCGCCGGCCGATTCCGCCAAGCTGGAGCGGTTGATGTCGGTGACGCGCGGCCGCCCGATCATCGTCGCGGCATCGACCCATCCCGGCGAAGAAGACATCCTGCTTGCCGCGCATCGCACCCTTGCGGGATTCTTTCCATCGCTGCTGAGCGTGATGGTGCCGCGGCATCCGGATCGCGGTGAGGCGATCGCGCGCACGGTCGCGGCTTCCGGCCTGCACGTGGCTTTGCGTTCGCGCGAGGAATTGCCGACCGCGGCCACCGACATCTACGTCGCGGACACCATGGGCGAACTGGGGTTGTTCTATCGGTTGGCGCCGATCGTGTTCATGGGAGGTTCGCTGGTCCCGCATGGCGGCCAGAATCCGATCGAGGCGATCAAGCTCGGCGCCTCGATCGTTCACGGGCCGCACGTCTTCAATTTCACCGATGTCTACGAGGCGCTCGACGGCGCCGGCGGCGCGAAGCGGACCGACACGCAGGAAGCGCTGGTCAAGCAGCTGGGCCAGTTGCTGGCCGATCCGGTGGCGCGCGACGCGTCGGTTGCGGCCGCCGAGCAGGTCGTTGCGCAACTCGGCGGCGCGCTCGACCGCACGCTGGCCGCGCTCGAGCCCTATCTGTTGCAATTGCGGCTCGAAATGGGGGCATCCAATGCATGAGCCGGCCTTTTGGTACCGGCCTTCATCATGGATGTCGCGATTTCTGATGCCGCTCGGCGCCATCTATGGGGTGATCGCCGGCCACAGGCTGCAGCGCGAGGGGTTTGACGCCGGCATACCGGTGTTTTGTATCGGCAACTATCATGTCGGCGGCGCCGGCAAGACCCCGACCGTTCTGGCCCTGGCGAAGCTGCTGCGCGAACTCGGCGAGACGCCGGTCGTGCTCAGTCGCGGCTATGGCGGACAATTGCGCGGACCCATCATGGTCGATCTCGCTCGCCACGCCGCGATCGACGTCGGCGACGAGCCCGTGATGCTGGCGCGGACGGTCCCGGTGGTGGTCGCGCGCGACCGTATCGATGGCGTGGCCTTGGCGCGTTCGCAAGGCGCCAGCGTGATCCTGATGGATGACGGTTTCCAGAATCCGGCCATCGCCAAGGACGCCTCGCTGATCGTGATCGATGCCAACCGCGGCCTCGGCAACGGGTGCGTGTTTCCCGCCGGTCCGTTGCGGGCACCGCTGCCGCCGCAACTGGCCCGTACCGATGCCCTGATCGTCATTGGCCGTGGATCGGCGGCCGCGGCGGTCGCCGCTGCCGTTGCGGCGCGGGGCAAGCCGGTCTTGCCGGCGCATCTTGAGGCCGACGATGCCTCGGTCGCGTCGCTGCGCGGCCAGCGCGTGCTGGCCTTTGCCGGGATCGGCGATCCCGCGCGGTTTTTCAGGACGTTGCGCGGCAGCGGCATCGAGGTCGTGCTGGAGCGCGCCTTCGCCGATCACCATGCTTTTTCGAAAAGTGAGATCGAGACGTTGACCACGCAAGCCAAACGCGACGCGCTGACGCTGGTGACCACGGAAAAGGATCTGGCGCGGCTGCGCGGCCGCGACGGTCTGCCGGACTGGGCGCGCGAGATCATGCCGTTCGCGGTGACGCTGCGGTTTGACGATGCCGTACAATTACGGAAGTTCGTGGCCGACCGGCTTTTCAAAGCGCGCGAGATGAAATTTCGCCGCTAACCCTGCGTCTTCAGCGCGCCGGGAAAATGCCGTTCCAGCACGGCGCTGGGGACGGCATAGGCCTCCTGCAGATCGACGCTCCAGTATTTCAGCTCGTCGAGCGGTATCCGCGCATCGGTCACCGCGCAGCGGACATAGGTTCCCGGCGAGATCACGCGGAAATCGCCATCCAGATATTGCAGCTGCGCTTCACCATGGCCCGAGGGACCGAATTTATTCAGCACGGATAGAGCTCTCCGATCGGTTCCCGGCGACGCAGCCGGGCTACATGTCAAAAATGCAATCTAGCATAAATAGGTCGTGGTGTCCGCTCGTCAAACCCACCGATTTGTGATGAATTTACGTGTCGGCCGCATGCTAGCCTTGACGCCCATGGATTGCTGCTGAGCCAGCACCATAACGGCCCGGTAAACGCGATGCGTCTTCTGTCAGCAATTGCATTCCTGGCATTGTTTGCCGCGGTCAGCACGGTGGATGCGGCACCATTGCCCGCCCCGCGCCAGGTCGACATCCCCCTGAGCGGCGGGATATTGCACGCGCAGCTTTACAAGCCCGAAGGTGACGGACCGTTTCCGACCGTGATCGCGCTGCACGGATGCGGTGGATTGTCCGGTCATGCCGAGCCGATCCTGCCGCGCTATCGCGATTGGGCGGAGCAATTGCTGAAGGATGGCGACGCCGTGCTGTTGCCGGACAGCTATGGCTCGCGCGAACTCGGCCCGCAATGCCGGGTGGGGGATCGCCGGATCCATGCCCGTCGCGAACGGGTGGCCGACATCATGGCAGCGCGACAATGGCTGATGCAGCAGCCCTGGGCGGCGCACGACCGTATCAGCCTGCTGGGCTGGGCCAATGGCGCCAGCGCGCTGTTGTGGGCGGTGCGTCCGCAATTGTCCTCGCGCGGCACCGAGCCGGACTTCCGCTCGGCGATTGCGTTTTATCCGGACTGCCGTCTCTCGTCGGGGCTTGGCTGGAGCACGCGCGTTCCGACGCTGCTCCTGATCGGCGCCAAGGACGACGTCAGTTCGCCGCAGGCCTGCCATCAGATGATTGACGGCGCGCGGGGGCGCAGCGCGCTGACGCGGATCGTGGTCTATCCCGACGCCTACCATGATTTCGACCGCGCCAATTTTCCGCTGCATGCGCTGGCCGGAACCTCCGATGCCACCCTGCCGGAACGCGGCCATCTCGGCACCGATCCCGAGGCGCGCGCCGATTCGCAAAAGCGCGTTGCCGAATGGCTGGCGCGGTAATCTCTAGAACAGGCTGCCCTGCTCGACCGGCTTGACCGCGCGCTTGGGTGTTGCGGCCTTCGGCTCGCTCACAGCCGGCTTGGCCGGCACTGACCTTGCCGCCGGCCGATCGGCATCGGCCGTCGCGGCCACGTGTCCATCCGCAAATTCCAGATTGAGCCGTGCCCCCGGTCCAACGGCGGCGGCCGCGTGCACCGCGAGGCCCTGCTCGTCGCGCACCAGCGCAAAGCCGCGCGCGAGAACGCCGCGATAGGACAGCGCGCCCAGCAATTGACCGCTGTGGGCGACACGCGCCTGGAATCGCTGCAGGGTGGTCGCGAGCGCTCGCCGCGCACGCTCGGCCAGCCGCAGCGCGCGCTCTCGATCCCGCGCAATCGCGTTGCGCTGCGCCTGCGCGTTGGAGAGTTTGGAGGCTTTCAGCCTGACCTCAAGTCCGGCAAAGCGATCCCTGCGTTGTTGCAGCAGCGATCTTGTGGAATTGCGCATCCGTTCGCCGGATACGGTCAACCGATGCGAGGCCTGTACGAGTTGCCCCCGCAGTACCCGCATGGTCAGCCGCGCGCTCACGCCCGCGAAGCGGCGGAAATGGGCGTGGGTATTGGCTTTCAAGCCGCGGGGCAGGGCGCTTGCAGCGGTGTCCAGCCGCTGCCGCGGAATCCCCAGGAGTTCGCCGAGCCCGGGCAGCGCGCGCACCGCGGCGCGCAATTCGTTGCGGCGGGCTTCCTGGCCGCGCTGCCAGCACACCATGGTGCGGCGCGCCAGGCCGGTGACCTCGACGAACAATTCGCTGCGCACGGGGACCGCCATTTCGGCGGCGGCGGTCGGCGTCGGCGCGCGCTTGTCGGCGGCAAAATCGATCAGCGTGATATCAGTCTCGTGGCCGACCGCCGAAATCAACGGAATCATGCTGTCGGCGGCGGCGCGGACCACGATCTCCTCGTTGAACGACCACAAATCTTCCAGCGAGCCTCCGCCGCGGGCGACGATCAACAGATCAGGCCGCGGAATCCGGCCGCCTTCCGGCAGCGCGTTGAAGCCGCGGATCGCGGCCGCGATCTGTTCAGCCGAGCCTTCGCCCTGCACCCGCACCGGCCACACCAGCACGCGGCGCGGGAAGCGGTCCTGCAGGCGATGTAGGATGTCGCGGATCACAGCCCCGGTCGGCGAGGTGACGACGCCGATCACTTCCGGCAGCCAGGGCAGCAGTTGCTTGCGCGCCTCGTCGAACAGGCCTTCGGCGGCAAGCTTGCGCTTGCGCTCTTCCATCAGCGCCATCAGCGCGCCGATGCCGGCGGGCTCGATCGCTTCAATGACGATCTGGTATTTCGACGAGCCGGGGTAGGTCGTGAGCTTGCCGGTGGCGATGACCTCAAGGCCTTCCTGCGGCTTGAAGCGCATCCGGCCGTGGACGCCCTTCCAGATCACCGCCTCGATCTTGGCGCTCTCGTCCTTGAGCGCGAAATAGCAGTGCCCTGAGGAATGCGGCCCGCGGAAGCCGGTGATTTCGCCACGCACCCGGACATGCCCATAGGCGTCCTCCACCGTCCGCTTCAGGGCGGACGACAGTTCGGACACCGTGAATTCCGGTGCGTTGATCAGGGCTTCGGCTGCGGTCATGTCGGACAATCGAATCGGGCTTTTCGGGTTGGAGCACAAGTTAGGGATTTCAGCCGTCACCGCAAATCAGCTCTTGTAATACAGATTACTCTGTATTACAGAGTAATCTGTATTCGGAATTGGTCTGAAATGGATGCCCGGCTGATTTCTTCGAGGGGGAGGACGCTCATGAATGTCCACCGCAGCGAGGCGCGGCGTCGATTTCTCTGCGGCGCCATGGAGGCCCTCGTGCTGCTCGCGTGTTCATCGCCCTGGGTTCTCGGTTCCACTGCCGCCAAGCCCGAGGAAGCCGCCATGCCCCGTCCGATCGTGCCGTTTTTCACCACTGTCGATCCTTGGGATCATCACTGGTTTCTGTGGCTCCCGCATCACCCGGTTTACGAAGCGGTCGAGGTGGCAAGCCGCGAACCGGACCGCGATGGCCGCGTGGCGGTTTGGGTCTGGTTCACCGAGCGTGCCGGCGCCAAGCGCCAAATCCACTACCGCAACGATCCCCAATTGGCGGCCTTCGTCGGCGGCACCTACCGCCCGATCGACTATCAGATATCGGGAGACGATGGGCGACCACGCGGCGTGCGGGTGCGCTTTGACGACACCGAAAACATGCCGGTGGATATCGACGTCCAGTTCGACCCGGATCAGACGTTGAGCCGACAGGGCGCGGGGCTGACCGACCAGAGCGGCCATATGAGCGATCGCGCGTTCCTCATCTTCCATCGCGACACCAACGCACGTGCCCGGGAGGGCCGCGCGTTCATCGGACCCAGGAATTACGCCTTCACGCACGAAGACGCCCAAGGCACATTTCCCTTCAGGTGGTCATACAGCCACGGAATCTCGATCAGCCTCATCCTCTACAATTCATTCAAGGCCACGTTCGGTGCGCAGGGATATGCGCCGTCGTCCGAGCGCGCGGGCCTGTACGTTCTGAACAAGGCCAGGGGTGGCAGCGTCTCGCTGCTGTCGGATCAGTTCGGACAACTCAGCGAATACGTCGATCGCAGCGCCAATGGCGACTTTCTTCGCGTTGGTTTCGATCCTCCGTTGCCACCCTGCGGGCGTGACAACCAACCGCAATCCTCGTCATTTTCGATTTCAATCCGGGCGGCCGCGGACCTGGTCAGGGGTAGCGTAGAGACCCGGTGCACCGATCACGGCCAGATGCTCGATTGGCATCCCAACCAGCCGGCCTGGGCAAGCAAGCAGCCGTTCCGATCCGAAATCTCGAGACCCGATGACCATTCGCTTTTGGTCGCGGTGACATCTGCGCCGTAAGCGACGGGTCGTGACAGCCAAGCACTGTCTCGCCCGATTCCGTTTTCTAGTTTCGCATAATTCAACCTGGAGGTCTGCGTCATGGTCGTAACAATGGTTTCAGGCGGTCTCAAAGCTCTGTTGTGGGGTCTGGCCCTGGTGGGAATCGCTGCACTCGTGCTCGGCGGTCTGATCGCCTGGCCGCTCCATCAGCCACCGGAGCTGAAATCGATTTCGGCCTACCGCAAATCGATGGATTTCAGCGCGTTGCCGGAGCTCACGCGGTTCCAGGCCCGCGACGGTACTGAACTGGCGTATCGGCATTATCCGCCGCACACGCCCTCGACCGGCCGCATCGCTATTGTCGTGCATGGCTCATCCGGTTCCAGCCAGGGGGCCGTGCATACGCTCTCACTCGCCTTGGCCGCCCGGGGGGTGCAAACCTACGCGGTGGATATTCGCGGACACGGCGCCTCCGGAAACAGGGGTGATATCACGTATCTCGGCCAGCTCGAAGACGACATGACCGACCTCGTGACCGAGATCCGAAAAGCCGATCCGACCGCGCCTCTGACGCTGATCGGTCATTCCTCCGGCGGCGGATTTGCGTTGCGCCTCGCCGCCTCGCCGATCCAGAGCCTGTTCACGCGCACCGTGCTGCTGGCGCCCTATCTCGGCTACGACGCGCCGAGCAGCCGTCCCAACTCCGGCGGCTGGGCCAATCCGGATATCCCGCGCTTCCTCGCTTTATCGGTGTTGCGCAAACTGGGGATGCCATGGGCGGAATCGCTGCCGGCGATCGCCTTCGCGGTGCCGCCGGATTCGAGCCAGAGACTGACCGCAACCTATTCCTACCGGCTGATGCGCAACTTCGCCGCTGCCGACTACCGCGCCGATCTTGCGGCGGCGACAAAGCCCGTGACGATCTTTTCGGGCTCCGCCGATCAACTGATCGACTCCGAAAAGTTCGGCCAGACCGTTGGAGATCGTGCGGCCGTCAGGATCATCCAGGGTATCGACCACATGGGTATCGTCCATGATCCCGCCGCGATATCGGTGATCGCCGACGATGTCGCCACCACAGGTGCAAGCTCATGACGGGAATCGATCCCAGGGAAGCCGCCTCGGCGCTGGCGGAAATCAACTCCATCGTCCACCGCGTTCGTCAATCGACGATCTACCAGCTCTCGAGCCAATTGATGATCCTGTGGGGAGCTCTGGTATTCGCGGGCAACCTCGTGAATTACCTGACGCCGCTCTACGCCGGTTATGCGTGGCTTCTGGTTTATGTCGGAGGCGTGATTGGTTCGGCTGCCGTCGGTCAGGTCAATCGCGCCAAATCCGGGCTGCGTACCTTCGATCTCAGGATATTCGTCACGTACCTGATTTTCTTTGCGTTCGGCTTTTTCTGCGTGGACGTTCTCGGCCACTTCACGCCACGCCAGCAAGGAACATTCTGGCCGATCTACTTCATGCTGACGTACTGCATCGCCGGTCTTTGGTTCGGTCACGCTTTCATTGCGATCGGTGTCGCCGTGGTGGCACTGACGCTGGTTGGTTACTATTTCATCGGCTAGGCTTTCCCGTTGTGGATGGCCTTCGTCAATGGCGGCGGGCTCATTCTGGGCGGCCTCTGGATGCGCCGGAGCTGACCGATGGCCGAGCTCGACGACATCATCCACCAGCCGTTGCGGCTGAAAATCATGGCCGCACTGAACGCGCTGCCGGCCGCCGCGGGACTCGAATTCTCCCGCCTGAAAAAACTGACCGGCGCCACCGACGGCAATCTCGGCGCCCATATCGAAACGCTGGCGAAGTCCGGCTATGTCGCGGTCGACAAGGCCTTTGTCGGAAAAAAACCGCAGACAACGGTGACCGCGACAGCGGTCGGGCGCGGTGCATTCGCCCGCCATGTCGCGACATTGCAGGAGATCATCGCGGCTTCGGCGCGGCGGACCTAGCCATCGTCGCGAGCGACGCCGAGAGCCAAATGCAGACCTACGATAGATGAGGACAGAAATGATAGGTAAGCTGGTGGTCGGTCTGTTGAGCCTGCTCGTTGTGATCGCGGTTATCCCCGTTG
>Ga0302311_10004039_pt1 | contig 15895 bp, 12 predicted proteins | sample III_Palsa_N1_3_FD_200449 | JGI IMG/M metagenome (GOLD analysis project Ga0302311, IMG submission 200449) | Peat permafrost microbial communities from Stordalen Mire near Abisko, Sweden - III_Palsa_N1_3 | ecosystem: Environmental > Terrestrial > Soil > Palsa > Peat permafrost | place: Sweden... | reverse complement strand
GAGGTCGTCGAGGCGGCAGAGCGGGAATCACCGGTGCCGCCGCAGGCCCCCGCAACGGCCGAGAACGCCGAGCACTGGTTCGACCCCGCGGCCCGGGGCGCCCAGGCCGGGACGGTCCCGCCCGGTTCGGGCCCATCCGGTCCGGGCCCATCCGGTCCGGGCCCATCCGGTCCGGGCCCATCCGGTCCGGGTCGGCCGCAGATGATGCCCGGCGACCAGCCCATGCCGGGGCGGCCCCAGCCCGGCCCCGGGCCCTCCTTCGCCCCGGCCCAGCCCGGGGCTACCCCCGGAGGGCCGCCTTGGGCGGAAGCCGAGCCGCAGCCCGATCCGGGTCCCCGCCACGGAGCCCCGGGCCGCCGCGGACAGCCTCGGCACGGCCGCCCCCGCCGCGGCAGCTAGCACCAGACACCCATCCAGGACGGAACGGCCCGGCGAGACCAGCAGCCGCACGAAGCACGGCAGGAGGACACGTGCAGGAGGACCTTCGATGGCCCTGGTGACCCCGGTGGACACCGTGCCGCTGGATCAGCTCGGCCGCGTGCACTTCGTCGGCATCGGCGGCGCGGGCATGTCCGGAATCGCGCGGGTCATGCTGGAGCGGGGCGTACCCGTCTCGGGCAGCGATTCCGGCTCGGCCGGGATGCTGAGCGAGCTCGCCGCGCTCGGCGCCGAGGTGCACACCGGTCATGCCGCGGCCCACCTCGGGGCGGCCACCACGGTCGTCGTGTCCAGCGCGATCCGGCCCAGTAACCCGGAGCTGGCCGAGGCGCGCCGCCGCGGCCTGCGGGTCCTGCCCCGGGCGGCCGCGCTGGCTTCGATCATGATGGGACGGCGCGCCACCGCGGTGGCCGGCACGCATGGCAAGACCACGACCACTTCCATGATCACCACCATCCTTCGCGAATGCGGGGCCGGGCCGGGCTACGTTATCGGCGGGGTGCTCGCCGAGACGGGCCGCGGCGCCGAGAACGGCTCGGGCCAGGACCTCGTGGTCGAAGCCGACGAGAGCGACGGGTCCTTCCTGATGCTGGCGCCGCAGGTGGCGGTGATCACCAACGTCGAAGCCGACCACCTTGACAACTACTCCGGCCTGGCCGAGATCCGGTCCGCGTTTGTGGGCTTCGCCCGCCGGATCAGCCCCGGCGGGGTCCTCATCACCTGCGCCGACGACGCCGGAGCCAGCGCCGTGGCCGAAGCCTCCCGCGGCCGGCCGATCCGTCTCCGCAGCTACGGTACGTCACCGTCCGCCGACTACCAGGTGTCCGCGATCACCGCGCGCGGCATGGGCGCCGCGTTCACCATGACCACCGCCGCCGGGCCGGACACCCCGGGATTCACCGGACCGGTCCGCATCGCGGTCCCCGGCCGGCACAACGTGCTCAACGCCGCGGCCGCCTTCGCCGCCGCTGCGGAGCTCGGCTTTCCCGCCGGCCAGGTCGCGGTCGCCCTGTCCGCCTACGGCGGCGCGCAGCGGCGGATGGAGCCCAAGGGCGAGGAAGACGGGGTCCGGGTGCTCGACAGCTACGCGCACCACCCCACGGAACTCGCCGCCGATCTCGCGGCTGCCCGTGACCTTGCTGACGGCGGCCGGGTGATCGCGATCTTCCAGCCGCACCTGTTCAGCCGGACCCGGATCTTCGCCGCTGAGCTGGGCGGCGCCCTCGGGCTCGCCGACGAGGCGATCGTCCTGGACATCTACGCCGCGCGGGAGGATCCCGAGCCCGGGGTGACCGGCCGCCTCGTGGCCAACGCCGTCCCGGCCGGGCGCGCGCGTTATGTCCCCGACGCGGCCCAGGTCCCCGCGGTGATCACCGAGATCGCCAAGCCGGGCGACGTCGTGCTGACGATGGGCGCCGGGGACGTGACCAAGCTCGGCCCCGTGATCGTCGCCGCGCTGCGGGCCCGCGGAGCGGCCGGATGAGCGGGGCAGGACGCGGGACCGGCGCTGCGGACCCTGACGAGACGGCTGGCCCCGTCTCCGTGGCCGAACCAGGGGAGCGGCAGCCCGCCTCCGGGCGGCCACCCCGGAGGCTCGGCCGCACCCGCCGGAGCCCGTGGCGGGCAGCGTTCTTCGGCGTCATCGCCGTCGGCGTGCTGGTCGGCGTCAGCTACGCCTTCCTGGGGCCGAAGGTGCTTGTCGTCCGGTCGGTCGTGGTCAGCGGGACGCACCTGGTGCCGGCCAGCCAGGTGCGCGTGGCGGCGGATATCCCGCTCGGCGAGCCGCTGCTCCGGGTGAACACCGCCGCGGCCGCCCGCCGTGTCGAGGCCATCACGCAGGTGCGGTCGGCGCAGGTCAGTAAGTCATGGCCGGACCGGATCCTGATCACCGTCCGGGAGCGGACGCCGGTGCTGGCCGTGGCCCGGCCGGGTGCGGCCGGGAGCACGTCCACCGCCGCAGGCGGCGGATACGACCTCATCGACGCCTCCGGAGTAATCGTGCGGACGGCGCAGGCCAAACCGCGCGGCATGGCCGTCTTGTGGCCCTCGGTTCCGGTCACCGCCCTGCAGGGCAGCCCGTCCGTGGCCGCGGCAGCCGCGGTGCTGCGCGAGGTGCCCGCCTGGATCGGGCAGTCCGTGGCGGTGGTCGGCGCGTCCAGCCCGCAGAACGTGACGCTGGGGCTCTCGGACGGGATCACCATCGTCTGGGGGAGCACCGCCCGGGCGACCGCCAAGGCGGCCGAGCTGTCGGCCCTGATGCGCACCCACGCGCACTATTACGACGTGAGCTCGCCCGGGACGGCGGTGACAAGGTGATATTCGCTGCGACACGCCGCGCGCGTTCGTGCGTGGCTAGTTGACCCTGATGACCTGCCACCCTACTGTCCCTAGCAATTGCCGGGCTGACAAAACTTTAAATCTCTACCTGAAGGTGAAACCTGATGGTGAGGCCGGGGGCACGGCCATTACCCAATGGCGGCGAATTCCGCTTCGCTAGCAAGGTTTCCCGAGCCCAGCGCCCTGGTCGGCCGGAATTAGCGGCTCGGCCGGAATGGCGATCGGGAACGTGGACGAGTTAAAACGAGCGGAAAGGTACCCTCCTCGTGGCAGCACCGCAGAACTACCTGGCGGTCATCAAGGTCGTAGGAATCGGCGGCGGTGGCGTTAATGCCGTTAATAGAATGATCGAAGAGGGGCTCAAGGGCGTCGAGTTCATCGCGATCAACACCGACGCGCAGGCTCTGCTGATGAGCGACGCCGACGTCAAGCTCGACGTCGGCCGGGAGCTCACCCGTGGCCTGGGAGCTGGAGCCAACCCCGACGTCGGCTGCCGGGCGGCCGAGGACCACCGGGAAGAGATCGAAGAGGTGCTCAAGGGCGCCGACATGGTCTTCGTCACGGCGGGGGAGGGCGGCGGCACCGGCACCGGCGGTGCTCCTGTGGTCGCGAACGTAGCCCGTTCGCTGGGCGCGCTGACGATCGGCGTGGTGACCCGCCCGTTCGGCTTCGAGGGCAAGCGCCGGGCCATTCAGGCCGAGGCCGGGATCGAGCGCCTGCGCAGCGAGGTTGACACCCTCATCGTCATCCCGAATGACCGGCTGCTGTCCATCTCCGACCGCCACGTCAGCGTGCTGGACGCGTTCAAGGCCGCCGATCAGGTGCTCCTTTCCGGTGTCCAGGGCATCACCGACCTCATCACCACGCCGGGGCTGATCAACCTGGACTTCGCCGATGTGAAGTCCGTCATGTCGGGCGCTGGCTCGGCGCTGATGGGCATCGGCTCCTCGCGCGGCGAGGACCGTGCGGTCGCCGCCGCCGAAATGGCCATCTCCAGCCCGCTGCTCGAAGCCAGCATCGATGGGGCGCACGGCGTGCTGCTGTCTATTCAAGGCGGTTCCGACCTGGGTCTCTTCGAGATCAACGAGGCCGCGCAGCTCGTATCCAATTCAGCGGCTGTGGACGCCAACATCATCTTCGGTGCGGTCATCGACGACGCCCTGGGTGACGAGGTGCGGGTGACGGTCATCGCGGCCGGGTTCGACGAGAACCAGATGGGCCGGACCGCCCCCGGGGCCGGGGGCCGCAACGCCGCCGTGCTCAGCCCAGGGACCGCTGCGGCCGGCCGTGTCCCCCCACCGCGGGGCAACGCCGCCGCGTCCGGCCTGGCCGGGACGTTCGGCGCGGCCTCCGCCGCGGGGTCGCACCTCAGCCCGGCTGCCTCGTCGTACGCGGGTTCCCCGGCCCTGCCGCATACCGGTCCGCTCGCGGGTGACCAGGCCTCCTGGTACGCCGACAACGTCGCGGCCGCGGACGACGATGACCTCACCCGGTCCGCCGCCGAGGCGGCCCCGGCGCTCGATGTCCCGGTCAGCGAGAGCGCCACCGGCGACGCTCCGGCCGGCCAGCCGGAGGGCGCGGGCGAGACCCCGGATGAAGTGGCCGCGGCCGCCTCCAGGACGGCGGCAGCCGCCGAGGACCTGGCCGAGGTCGGCGGTTCCGCCGACGCGACCGTGGACGCGGACGCCGACACCCCGGTCAGTACGGACATTCCCGCTGATTCCGGCCAGACCGCGCCCTGGGACATCCCGGGCGCCCCGGCTGACATCGAGCCGGGCGGGGCCGGGGCGGGCGAGAGCTCCCGGACCGGCGCGGCCGCGCGCGTCTTTGACGTCGCCACCTCCCGGCGGCGGCCGGTCATCTTCGATGAAGACGACGATCTGGACATTCCCGACTTCCTCAAGTGAGCCAGCCCGGGGAGCCGGGCCAGGATCCGGCGCGGCGCGCCGAACTCGCTGACCGGCTGCACCGGGTCCGGGAACGGATCGACGCGGCGTGCGCCGCGGCCGGGCGCGACCCGGCGGAACTAACCCTCATCGCCATCACCAAGACCAGACCGGCGTCGGACGTCCGGCTGCTCTATGAGCTCGGCCAGCGGGATTTCGGGGAAAACCGCGACCAGGAGGCCGCCCCGAAGGCCGCGCAGTGCGCTGACCTGCCCATCACCTGGCATTTCGTCGGCCAGTTGCAGACCAACAAGGCCCCCAGTGTGGTCCGCTACGCGGCCGTCGTCCAATCCGTCGACCGCCTCCGGCTGGTCCGGGCGCTGGGCACCGCGGCCCGCCGTCAGGAGCGGGCCCTCACCTGTCTCATCCAGGTCCGCCTGACCGGAACGGCGGACGATCCAGGCCGGGGCGGTGCGCCCCTGGACGAGGTTCCTGCCCTGGCCGAAGCGCTCGCGGCGGAGGAGGGCCTGGTGCTCGGCGGGATCATGGCCGTTGCTCCGCTGGGCGTCCCGGCCGCGGACGCGTTCGCCGGGCTCACTCCGGCGTCGGCCGCCGTTCGGGCGGTGTGGCCTTCGGCAACGATCATTTCGGCCGGTATGAGTGGTGATCTTGAAGAGGCCGTTGCGGCAGGCGCGACACACCTGCGAATTGGTACGGCGTTGCTCGGCGATCGGCGGCCCACTGTCATGTAATGTCCCTCGCGTGGGCCTGTATCGGGGCGCACACCAGCGTGGAAGTGGTTCGCAGTCGAAGTTGCGGGGGGTTCCGGGAGATCGCTTCCGGGCTAGCGCGGGGGGCTGCCAGATAGGCACAACGGAGGACTGACGGATGGCCAGCGCAATGCGCAAGATGGCGGTCTACCTCGGCCTCGTGGAGGACGATCACCGCTACCAGGACGGGTACGACTCCTACGACGAGTACGAGGACTACGAAGACCAGGCGGACCGCTCCGATGGCCGGGACGATCCGGACGGGCAGCCCGCCGACGGCGCCCACCCATCGTCGCCGCCGCGCCAGGACGGCGCCCGGCAGATGACTGACCTAGCGCGGATCACTACGCTGCACCCTCGCACCTACAATGAAGCACGTACCATTGGGGAGCATTTCCGCGAGGGGATCCCCGTCATCATGAACCTGACCGAGATGGTCGACAGCGACGCCAAGCGCCTCGTCGACTTCGCGGCCGGGCTGATTTTCGGCCTGCACGGGAGTATCGAGCGGGTGACCAACAAGGTCTTCCTGCTCTCTCCCGCGAACGTCGAGGTGGCGGCGGAAGACAAGGCTCGCATCGCGGAAAGAGGCTTCTTCAACCAGAGCTAGCCGACAGTGACGGTGTGATGCGGATCAGCAAAGCTATTGCTTGCGAGGCCCCAGGCGGGCTTACCGACAAGCGAGGACACGGCCATGGGCATCCTTAAGGTTGTCCTGACCTACGTCCTGACGATCTACCTGGTCATCCTCATCGCGCGGATGATCTTTTCCTGGATCCAGATGTTCGCTCGACAGTGGGTCCCGTCGGGAATACTCCTGGTCATCGCCGAGAGCATCTTCACGGTGACCGATCCCCCACTAAAATTTCTACGTCGCTACATCCGACCGCTCCGCATCGGTACAGTAGCCATGGATCTCAGCTTCATGGTGCTGTTCATCCTGATCCTGATTCTGCTCGACGAAGTCGTGCCACGGATCTGATGAGGTATGTAGTACCGTCTGGTGATCCCAGCCAAGCGCGCCGAGGAGACAAGATGCCGCTGACGCCCGCGGATGTGCGGAATAAGCAGTTCAGTACGACCAGGCTCCGGCCCGGCTACGACGAGGAAGAGGTTGACGCCTTCCTCGACGAGGTCGAGTCCGAGCTCGACCGGCTGATCCAGGAGAACGAAGAGCTCCGGGCGAAGCTGGCAGAGAGCCTGCGAGGGGGAAAGCCGTCTGTTCCCGCATTGAGCTCGCCGCTGGCTGAGACGAAGATGGACATGGCGGCCCCCGAGCCGCCGCGCCCGGAGCCAGAGCGCAGGCAGCCCGAGCCGGTGATGATGGGTTCGATGGCGCCGCACGAGGACAGCATGGACACCGCCGCGCGGGTCCTGTCCCTGGCCCAGCAGACCGCCGACCAGGCCATCGCCGACGCGCGCCGCGAGGCCGACGAGACGCTCGGCCGGGCCCGCCGCGAGGCCGACGAGGTGCTGACCAAGGCTCGCCGCCAGGCCGAGCAGATCACCGGCGACGCCCGGGCCCGCGCTGAGAGCCTTGAGCGCGATGCCCAGGAGCGTCACCGCCAGGCCATGGGCTCGCTTGTTCAGCAGCGTGAGGAGCTTGAGCGCCGGGTCGACGACCTGCGTGCCTTCGAGCGTGAGTACCGCAGCAGGCTGAAGGCGTACCTGGAAGGCCAGCTTCGCGACCTGGAGGCCGGCGTGACCGACAGCGGAGCGTTCCCCACCATGGGCTCCGCGCCGCAGCCTGTCCCGGCGGGGCTGGGCCAGCCCGCCCCACGTAACGGTGGTGCGCCGTCGACCGGGCAGTACGCAGTGCCCGAGGTTGTTCAGCACGCAGGCAGCTTTCACGGAAGCGAGGGCGCGCCCGCGCACGAACGGCGGTAACTGATCGATCCCCGCGGCCTGGACGGTACTGATCGCCCAGGCCGCGGGGTATTTTTGCTTGAACGGGGCGGCGCGGCCGCCAGGGCGGGGCCTTCCCCACCCCGGCGGGAGTGTCGCAAAGGTCGGCGGCTGGGTGGGCCGCGCATTCTGGGAGAACGCCAGTGATCAGGTTCAGTGCGTTCCTCGTGGCCGTCGCGGTGGGCATACTCGTCGCGGGGGGCATTACCAGCAAGCTCTTGCTCGTCTATATCGCGATCGCCGTGAGCGCGGTCGCGCTCCTCTTTCTGCTCATCGGGGCCTTCCTCGACCGCGATGAGCTGCGTGCTCCGGCCGAAGCAGCACTGGCCGGGGCCGACGAAAGAGCGGACGAAAGAGCGGACGAAAGACGCGCGTCGGACCGAGCCCTCGCCGATGAGGCCGGCGTAGCGGCTGCGGCGGCCAGGATCGAGATGGCTGGCGAGGATAGGACGCCTGCTGCGGATGGGCCGACGGAGGGCAGGCCGACTGAGGTTTGGCCGGCGGAGGACAGGCCGGCGGAGGACAGGCCGGCGGAGGACAGGCCGGCGGAGGACAGGCCGGCGGAGGACAGGCCGGCGGAGGATACGGCGGCCGCTGGGGATGGGGACGACGCCGCGGATAGGGACGCTGGGGACGCCGGAATCGCTGGGTCCAGCTCGTCCGGGGATTCCAGCGGAGTCGGCCGTTCCCTAGACCGCGAGCGGTCGGAAAGCTTCGCATACCGCGATGAGCTGGTCTACCGGGAGAGCACCGCCTTCCGGTCGCCCGAATGGCCGGGCCGCCCGGGCAGTTACCGCAGCCCCCAGACCGGCCAGGACCGGCCCCCGGGTCAGCACGGCCGACCCAGCCAGCGCCCAGCCCCAGGCGACCCGGGCCCCGGCCCAGACCAAACTTCGGCTCGTTCAGATCCGGCCGGGACTCGTCCCGAACCGGTCCAGGCTCGCTCAGCAGACCCGGCCGGGGCTCCTCCCGAAACGGTCCCGATCCGCCCAGACCCAAGCGGGACTCGTCCCGAAGATCGGCCCGCGCCCGGCCACAAACCAGCCGAAACCCGGGCCGACCTGACCGTCGAGCTACCTTTCCCTGCATCGGGCCAGCCGGGCCTATCCGAGCAGCCCACCGTCCTTGAGCAGCCCACCGTCCTTGAGCAGCCCACCGTCCTCCAGCGGCCTGCCGAACCCCAGCAGCCCGCTGCGACCGATCAGCCCACTAAGCCCCCGGAGCCCAGCCAGACGGCCGAGCCCCGTCCACCTCGGGCGACCGACCCAGAGACCGAACGGGCCCAGGAGTCCAGTCCAACCCCCGAGGCCGGCCCATCTCACGACCATGCGCCATCCGCCGAGGCCGAGCCGCCCGGAGCGCAGGGAAACGGGAGCCTGCCCGACCATCACGAAGTGACCGTGGTCCCGGGTGTGCCTCGCTACCACAAGAGTGAATGCATCCTGATCCGCTTCATGGGAGATGGCGACCTGCAGAAGATGGAAGTCGCAGCGGCCCGGGACGCAGGCTGCACGCCCTGCCGGGCCTGCCAGCCGGACGGTGCGGAGGCGGACTAGCGAGGCGTCGCTCGGCCAGCGCCGGGCAGAATCCCCGCTACGCCCGCCGGAGCCAGAACCGTAGGCCCAGCAGGTCGTCCCTATGCTCGGCGAACCCGGCGTTGGCGGTTTCCGGGGACGGCTCGCCGAGCTCGAAGCTCGTGGCCAGCACCTCGGCCGCAATCACCGGCGCCTGCTCGGTCAGCGCGGCGGCCAGCTCCGGATCACTGGCTTCCCACCACAGCGCGATCCGGTCGGTGACATCGAGGCCGTCGCTCTTCCGCGCGTCCTGGATGAGCCGGATCACCTCCCGGGCCAGGCCCTCACAGCGCAGCTCCGGGGTGAGCGTTGTCTCCAGCGCCACCGTCTCGCCACCGTCGCTGGCGACCGTCCAGCCCGCCTTGGGCGTCTGGGTCACGATCACTTCGTCGGGACCGACCGATACGGCTTGCCCGTCCACGGTGACGTTGGCGGCCCCGGCCGTACGCAGCTCGGCAGCCAGGCCCGCCGCGTCCGCGGCCCCGATCGCCTTGGCGACCGTCGGCGTGGCCTTGCGGAACCGGCCCCCTAGCGCACGGAAGTTCGGCTTCACGACGTAATCGACCAGTTCGGCGTCGACCGTGGCCAGCGTCTCCAGCGCGTGTACGTTCAGTTCCTCGGCGATCTGCGCCCGCAGTTCGGCCGGCAGCGACGCGAACCCCGGTGCACTGATCAGGGCCCGGCCCAGCGGCTGGCGGGTCTTCACCGTGGCCGCGGCCCGCGCCGAACGCCCCAGTTCGACCAGCCGGCGCGTCAGCGCCATGTCCGCGGACAGGTCCTCGTCAATGAGAACGGCGTCGGCCACTGGCCAGCTGGCCAGGTGCACCGACTCCGGCGCTCCGGCGGCGCGCAGCGCGCTCCACACGTAGTCGGTCAGGAACGGCGTGATCGGGGCCATCAGCCGGCTCACCGTCTCCAGGCACTCGTACAGCGTGGCGAACGCCGAGCTGGACTCCGCAGTCCGTGGGCCTTCCCAGAACCTACGGCGTGACCTGCGCACATACCAGTTGGACAGGTCATCGGTGAAGGCTGCGATGCGCCGTCCCGCGCTCGCGGTGTCGAAGCCCTCCAGTGCGGCGGTGACGTCCCGCACCAGGGTGTGCAGCTCGCTGAGGATCCACCTGTCCAGCACCGGCCGGCCCGCGGGCGCGGGGGCCTCGCTCAGCCGTTCCGGGCCCCAGGCGTTGCCGTCGGCGGCGGCCGCGTTGGCGTACAGAGCCAGGAACGAGACGGTGTTCCAGTAGGTGAGCAGGACCTTGCGGACGATCTCCTCCAGCGCCGCGTGTCCGACCCGGCGGGTCGACCACGGGGAGCCCGATGCGGCGAAGAACCAGCGCAGCGCGTCCGCGCCGTGCTGCTCCATCAGCGGCAGCGGCTCCAGCACGTTGCCCAGGTGCTTGCTCATCTTGCGGCCTTCTTCGTCCACGACGAGCCCGAGGCACACCACGTTCTCGTAGGAGGACCTGCCGAACACGATGGTGCTCACCGCCATCAGTGAGTAGAACCAGCCCCGGGTCTGGTCGATCGCCTCACAAATGAACTGCGCGGGGAAGGCCCGCTCGAACTCGGCCTCGTTATGCCACGGTGCGCCGAACCGCGCGAACGGCATCGAACCGGAGTCGTACCAGGCGTCGATGACGTCGGGGACCCGCCGCGCCCGCGCGCCGCAGTCCGGGCAGCCAAACGTCACCTCGTCGACGAACGGCCGGTGCGGATCGAGCGCGGACAGGTCCCGGCCCGCCAGCTCGGACAGCTCCGCCCGGGAACCGACGCACGTGGTGTGCCCGTTCTCGCACTCCCACAGAGGCAGCGGCGTACCCCAGTAACGGGTACGGGACAGCGCCCAGTCCACGTTGTTACGCAGCCACTCGCCGTACCGGCCGTGCTTGATGTTCGGCGGCTGCCAGTTGGTCTTCTCGTTCTCGGCCAGCAGCTGGTCCTTGACCGCCGTAGTGCGGATGTACCAGGACGGCAGGGCGTAATAGATCAGCAGGGTGTGGCAGCGCCAGCAGTGCGGGTAGCTGTGCTCGTACGGCTCGGACCTGAAGAGCAGGTCCCGGTCGTCCAGATCCTGGATCAGCCGCGGGTCGGCGTCCTTGAAGAACATGCCGCCCACTAGGGGCACGCCGTCGTCGAACCGGCCGTCCAGGCGGATCGGGTTGACCACCGGTAGCCCGTGAGCCCGGGAAGTCTGCATGTCATCCGCGCCGAACGCGGGCGCCATGTGCACCAGGCCGGTGCCGTCCTCGGTGGTTACGAACGATCCGGGCACCACGACGTGCGCGTCCGGGATCTCGATCAGGTCGAACGGCCTGTCGTACGTCGAACCGAGCAGCTCGCTGCCCGGGAACCGGGCGGCTACGTGCCAGCCTTCGCCGAGCACGTTCGGCATCAGTGCCTCAGCCACCACCACGCGGTCGTCCTCTAGGGCGCTGTCGCTGGGCCGCCGGGCCACCACGTAGGTGACCTCAGGGTGCACGGCGACCGCGGTGTTGGAGACCAGCGTCCACGGTGTCGTCGTCCAGACCAGCAGGTCCGCGCCGACCAGCTCGGGGCTCGCGCCTTCCGGCAGGCTGGCAAGCGGGAAGCGCACCGTAACCGACGGGTCGGTGACCGTCTGGTATACGCCGGGCTGACCCATCTCGTGGTCCGACAGCGGGGTACCGCAGCGCGGGCAGTACGGGCTGATCCGGAAGTCGCGGACGAGCAGGCCCTTGGCGTAGACGTCCTTCAGCGACCACCAGACGGACTCGATGTAGGACGGGTCCATCGTCCGGTACGCCTTGGACAGGTCGATCCAGTAACCCATCCGCTCGGTCAGGTCGGTGAACGCGTCGACGTGCCGGAGCACCGACTCGCGGCAGCGCTCGTTGAACGCGGTGATGCCGTACGCCTCGATGTCTTTCTTACCCGAGATGCCCAGCTCACGCTCGACAGCCACCTCGACCGGCAGGCCATGGCAGTCCCAGCCCGCCTGCCGGGGCACGTAGAACCCCTGCATGGTCTTGAACCGGGGGAAGACGTCCTTGAAGACGCGGGCCTCCACGTGGTGGACGCCCGGCATGCCGTTGGCGGTCGGCGGCCCCTCGTAGAACGTCCAGGGCAGGCCGCCTTCGGTCTGCATCAGTGAGCGTGTGAAGACATCACCGTCGTGCCAGCGGACCAACATCTCGCGCTCCACGGCGGGCAGGTCGATCTGCGCCGGCAGCGCGGGGAAGCGGGGCGTGCTGCCGTCTGCCTGCGGTGCGGTCTCGGATACCTGCGACATGATGCCGACGCCTCCAGCAATTCCGAACGGGACTTTGCTGGAGGGACGAGATCGCCGTGCGGCGTTCCCGCGGTACCACCCTCCTTGGCCGCTGCCGGTGCCAGGCGTGCGCGACCCTCTCGAGGATTCCTGCGGCCGGTTCTACTGAGCCCGGGCCACGTCCGGGGAAGGAGTGGAGGGGGCCGTTCTTCCGGCAGCTCCGGGGTGATCTGGTCCGCTGGGCTGGCCTCCGGGCTCGCACCGTCCCCGGATCGCTCCTGGCCTGCGGTCAGCGGCAGCTGTCCCCATCAATGCCGTGCAGGTATTCAGGATATCTGAACGGCCCACCGGACCGAACTTATTTCCTGACCGCCGGCCGCCGCAGGACCCGGTGCGGCGGCCGCCGCAGGACCCGGCAGGCCGACCCCGGGGGCTGGGCCGGCCCGATCTTGAGGCATCTGCAACCGCGGGCGTGAACCGGCCGAAGTACCCGTACGTGAGTGAACTGACATCTCATTTGCGGAGAAACGCGATGTGACTTATTCTCCGTTGACCGTTCATATTCATGATCGTCTATAGCCCGTCGTGGGAGGCGTTAGATGGCCACAGCCCCGCGTACCGACGCCGCAACTCTTCCGGTGCGGCCAGGGGAGGAGCCCTGGACCGGCTCCGAGCTCGCCGAGGTGCGGGACGCGCTCGAAGCGGAAGCCGCCGGGCTGCGTCGTGACATCGAGGAGGCTGAGTCGCATATCGCTGACCGGCTAGGCGATGGAATCCGCGAGGCGGGCGACGACGAGGCGGACGTTGGGGTGAAGACGTTCGAGCGCGAACACGAGTTCCAGATGACCAGCAACGCCCGGCGCCTGCTGGAGCAGACCGAGCAGGCCCTCAGCCGTATCGATGCGGGAACATATGGGGTGTGTGGTTCCTGCGGCCAGCCAATAGGCAAGGCACGCCTGATGGCGTTCCCGCGCGCGGTACTCTGCGTGAGGTGCAAGCAGCGCGAAGAACGCCGCTGACGGCGGACGAGGCGGAGCGCCCAGGCGAACCGGCCCGGGCGCCGGAGCTGGACGTCGAGATGGACACCGGACCAGGTACCGCACGGGAGGCGGGGCTGACGCCGGCGGCAGCGCCCGGCGGCCGGAAGCTTTCCGTGGTCATCGGGGTGGCCCTGACCGTGCTGGCCCTGGACGTGACGACCAAGGTGATCGTGGTCCGTGCGCTGGCCAACCGGCCCCCGATCCGGCTGCTGGACGGGTTCCTGACGCTGCTCCTGCTGCGCAATAGCGGCGCGGCGTTCAGCATCGGCACCTCGATGACGATCGTGTTCACGGTGATTGCCGCGGCGGTCATCTTCTATATCCTCCGGGCGGCCCGCAAGCTGCGCAGCCTGCCCTGGGCGATCACGCTGGGGCTGCTTCTGGGGGGCGCGACCGGGAACCTGTCCGACCGGATCTTCCGCTCGCCGGGGCTGTTCCGCGGTGACGTGGTGGACTGGATCCAGTTGCCGCACTGGCCCGTGTTCAACCTCGCCGACTCGGCCATCGTGTGCGGTGGCGCCCTGGCGGTCCTGCTCGCCCTGCGCGGTATCCGTCTAGACGGCACCCGCGAAGGTCACCCGGAAGACGATCTCAACGCGCACGCCGATCCGCGGTCCACCCAAACCGCCCCCGCCACCCAAACCGCCCCCGCCACCCAAACCGCCCCCGCCACCCAGACCGCCCCCGCCAGTCAGACCGCCCCCGCCAGTCAGACCGCCCCCGCCAGTCAGACCGCCCCCGCCAGTCAGACCGCCCCCGCCAGTCAGACCGCCCCCGCCAGTCAGACCGCCCCCGCCAGTCATGCCAGCGCCGTCACCCAGGCCAGCCCCGTCACCGAGGTGGGCCCGGTCACTGAGGTGGGCCCGGTCACTGAGGTGGGCCCGGTCACTGAGGTGGGCCCGGTCACTGAGGTGGGCCCCGAAGCCACCGAAAACGCGGCAGCCGCCCAAACCACGCCGGTCACCTCAATGACGCAGGCTTCAGAGGCCGAGGATGACAGCGCCGGATCAGCGTTATCTGCCTGTTCCCGACGGCCTAGACGGAGAGCGGCTCGACGCCGCCCTGGCCCGGATGTTCGGGCTGTCCAGGTCACGGGCTGCCGAACTTATCAGCGAGGGCATGGTGCTGGTCGATGGTCACCCCGCGGCTAAGTCCGACCGGGTCACGGCGGGCGAGCCGCTGGAGGTGACCCTACCGGCGCCGCGTCCGGTCGAGCCGCCGCGCACGGTGGAAGGGCTGAACGTTCTCTACGAGGACGACGACATCGTGGTGGTCGACAAGCCGACCGGCGTAGCCGCGCACCCGGCGCCGGGCTGGAACGGCCCGACCGTCATCGGCGGCCTGCTGGCCAGCGGCCACACCATCGCTACCAGCGGCGCAGCCGAGCGGCAGGGCATCGTTCACCGCCTGGACGCGAACACGACCGGTTCGATGGTGGTGGCCAAGAGCGAGTCGGCCTACAGCGCGCTGAAGCGGGCGTTCCGCGAGCGCCAGGTGGAGAAGCGTTACCACGCGGTCGTGCAGGGGCACCCAGATCCGCTGCGCGGCACCATCGATGCGCCGATCGGCCGGCATCCGTCGGGCGACGGCCGGTTCGCCGTCGTGGCCGGGGGACGCCCCAGCGTCACGCACTATGACACTCTGGAGGCCTTCCGCGGTGCCAGCTTGGTCGACGTTGGGCTGGAGACTGGCCGAACGCATCAGATCCGCGTCCACATGTCCGCGGTCAGGCACCCGTGCGTGGGCGATCTGCTCTACGGCGCGGATCCGGTGCTAGCGGAACATCTGGGCCTGCACCGCCAGTGGCTGCACGCCGTCAGCCTGGCTTTCGAGCACCCCGCCGACGGCCGCTGGGTCGAGTTCCGGAGCGACTACCCGCCCGACCTTGCTCACGCGCTGGACGTCCTCCGCGCCGAAAGCTAAGAAGCGGACCGAAGGACCCGAGCAGGCCTGGCTCAGTCTCAGATCGGGTATTCCGCGGGTCCGGTGGTGTAGCTCCGGCCGACCGGTGTGGTCCACGTGTGGTACCCGGGCTGGTGTTGCTCAAGTTTCCAGCCGTGAGCTTGTTTCGCGTGGTGATGATGACGACAGCGGGGACTTTGTTTACATTCACGCCGCCGTGGGGGCCTACGTGTTCGTCGGCTCGGCCAGCGTGGCCACGGGCGGCAAGCCCTTCCCGCTGGGTCGTCCGGTCATTACCTGACGCCGTACATTCACCACGCCGAAGGGCTCGCGCAGCGTGTAGGCGTGGAAGTTCGCACCCGGCATGTAGGGCACCGAGAGGTCGATCGTGTTGCCCTCGATCTTGGTGGCTCAGCCGGTCATGTAGTGGAACATGTCCGCCGACAGCGGCACGTCCGCGGCCCGCGCGACGGCATACGGCTTGCCGTTGTCGAGCGACTCAAGCTGGGCGAGCTCGTCGAGGTGCGGGTAGATGAGGTCCCCGATCTTCCAGAAAGGCGTCCGCGCTCGGACGTCGTCAGCTTGTTGCCCCACGGGCCGTCGTCGAACACCGCGCGTGGCCCGGACAGCCCGGTTGATGTCCTCGACGTCGACAGCTACCCAACCGGGTAGGCCGACTCGACCAGGAGGACGGCGTCGGCACTGCCAGCCGTGCCTGGGCGGCGAATCGTGACGTGCGGCCTGCCCGAGCATGCCGCCGCGCCTGACCGGGCTACGCTTGCGCGGGTTCTGTGCC
>Ga0302311_10004038_pt1 | contig 15905 bp, 11 predicted proteins | sample III_Palsa_N1_3_FD_200449 | JGI IMG/M metagenome (GOLD analysis project Ga0302311, IMG submission 200449) | Peat permafrost microbial communities from Stordalen Mire near Abisko, Sweden - III_Palsa_N1_3 | ecosystem: Environmental > Terrestrial > Soil > Palsa > Peat permafrost | place: Sweden... | reverse complement strand
GTGGTGGCGACCTCCAATGTCGCGCCCGACGACCTCTACAAAGGCGGCCTCAACCGGGCGCTGTTCCTGCCTTTTATCGCGCAGATATCGGAGCATATGGACGTGCTGCGGCTCGATGCGCGTACCGATTTCCGGCTGGAAAAGCTGGCCGGCGTGAAAATGTGGCTGGTGCCGGCGGATGCGGGCGCCGATGCCGCGCTGGCCCATGCGTGGGCGCGGATGACCGGCAATGCGCCGTGCCAGCCGCGCGATATCTCGATCAAGGGCCGGGTCCTGCAGGTGCCGTGTTCGTCGCACGGGGTCGCGCGATTTTCCTTCGCGGATATCTGCGAACAGCCGCTCGCCGCATCCGATTACCTCCGGCTGGCGCGCGACTATCACACCATCATCATCGACCACATTCCGGTGATGGACTATGCCGAGCGCAACGCCGCCAAGCGGTTCATCGCGCTGATCGACACCCTCTATGACAACGCCGTGAAGCTATTGGCATCGGCACAAGCCGATCCGGTGTCGCTTTACGTCGCAAGCGAAGGCAATGAGGCCAACGAGTTCAAGCGGACTTCGTCGCGGCTGATCGAGATGAGTTCGGAATCCTATCTGGCGCGTCCCCACGGACACAGGGATTCCGCCGCCAGCGGGTCGAGCACCGGACTGGTGGAAACTTGACGCTGGTACTCCGTCATTCCGGGTTCGCGTCTTTGACGCGCCCCGGAACGACGCGGGCCCCTGATCGAAATCAAGGCAACGCGGACAATTGAGCACGCTCCGGCTTGAACGTATCAGGCGAAAGGGATAACCAGCGAGGAGCTTCTTTCCATCCCCTTCCTTCGTGTTCAAAGGACAGATTTCCCATGGCGCGCGACAAGATTGCTTTGATTGGCTCCGGTCAGATCGGCGGAACGCTGGCTCATCTCATCGGCCTGAAGGAATTGGGCGATGTCGTGATGTTCGACATCGCCGAGGGCGTACCGCAAGGCAAATCGCTCGATATCGCGCAGTCCTCGCCGGTCGACGGGTTCGACGCGCATTTCACCGGCGCCAATTCCTATGAGGCGCTCGACAATGCCAAGGTCTGCATCGTCACCGCCGGCGTGCCGCGCAAGCCCGGCATGAGCCGCGACGATCTGCTGAGCATCAATCTCAAGGTGATGGAGCAGGTCGGCGCCGGCATCAAGAAATACGCCCCCGACGCCTTCGTCATCTGCATCACCAACCCGCTCGATGCGATGGTGTGGGCGCTGCAGAAGGCCTCCGGGATGCCGCACAAGAAGGTGGTGGGCATGGCCGGGGTGCTGGATTCCTCGCGCTTCCGCTATTTCCTCGCCGACGAATTCAACGTCTCGGTCGAAGACGTCACCGCCTTCGTGCTGGGCGGCCACGGCGATACCATGGTGCCGCTGGTGAAATATTCCACGGTGGCCGGCATTCCTTTGCCCGATCTGGTGAAGATGGGCTGGACCTCGCAGGCGCGGATCGACGAGATCGTCGACCGCACCCGCAATGGCGGCGCCGAGATCGTCAACCTCCTGAAGACCGGCTCGGCGTTCTATGCGCCGGCGGCGTCCGCGGTCGCGATGGCCGAGAGCTATCTGCGCGACAAGAAGCGCGTGATGCCCTGCGCGGCCTACCTCAACGGCGAATACGGCGTGAAGGACATGTATGTCGGCGTCCCCGTCGTGATCGGATCGAAGGGTGTCGAGCGGATCGTCGAGATCGAGCTGGCCGGCAAGGAGCGCGAAGCATTCGACAAGTCGGTCGGCGCGGTGCAGGGTCTGGTCGATGCCTGCAAGAAGATCGCGCCGGATCTGCTCGGCCGCTGAGCGCACCAGCTACCGCCGGTCGATCGAGCCGATCGATCGCCGGCGCGTCACCTTTCGAAATTCGCGGGCCTTGTGGCGCGGATTTCGGGATCAAGCAGCACCAACGCGATGAAGTTCCGAATTTGCAGTTCTTTGGTATTTGGTATACCAGATGCGAAACTGATCTGAATTCTGAATTCAGCGCACCAAGGTTCGGGGAACGTCCAAATGAACATCCATGAATACCAGGCCAAGGCGCTGCTGCACGAATTCGGGGTGCCGATCTCGAAAGGCGTCCCGGTGTTGCGGGCTTCGGATTCCGACGTTGCCGCCAAGACGCTTCCCGGCCCGATCTGGGTGGTGAAGAGCCAGATCCATGCCGGCGGCCGCGGCAAGGGCAAGTTCAAGGAAGCGTCCGCCGGCGACAAGGGCGGCGTGCGCATCGCCAAGTCGGTCGCCGAGGTCAATGAATTCGCCAAACAGATGCTCGGCGCCACGCTGGTCACGGTGCAGACCGGACCGCATGGCAAGCAGGTCAACCGGCTCTATGTCGAGGAAGGCTCCGACATCGACAAGGAGTTTTATCTCTCGATCCTGGTCAACCGCGAAACGTCCGAAGTGTCGTTCGTGGTGTCCACCGAAGGCGGCGTCAACATCGAGGATGTCGCGCACAACACGCCCGAAAAGATCGTGACCTTTTCGGTCGATCCCGCCACCGGCATCATGGGCCATCATGGCCGCACCGTCGCCAAGGCGCTCGGTCTGTCCGGCGATCTCGCCAAACAGGCTGAAAAACTGGTGACGCAGCTCTATACGGCGTTCACCGCCAAGGACATGGCGATGCTCGAAATCAACCCGCTGGTCGTGACCAAGCAGGGCGATCTGCGCGTGCTCGACGCCAAGGTGTCGTTCGACGACAACGCCATGTTCCGCCATCCGGAAATCGCGGTGCTGCGCGACGAGACCGAAGAAGACGCCAAGGAAATCGAGGCGTCGAAATACGACCTCAATTATGTCACGCTCGACGGCACCATCGGCTGCATGGTCAACGGCGCCGGCCTGGCGATGGCGACCATGGACATCATCAAGCTCTATGGCATGGAGCCCGCCAACTTCCTCGACGTCGGCGGTGGTGCGAGCAAGGAAAAGGTTGCGGCCGCCTTCAAGATCATCACCGCCGATCCCAATGTGAAGGGCATCCTCGTCAACATCTTCGGCGGCATCATGAAATGCGATATCATCGCCGAGGGCGTGGTCGCGGCGGTGAAGGAAGTCGGCCTGAAAGTGCCGCTGGTGGTGCGGCTCGAGGGCACCAATGTCGCCGCCGGCAAGAAGATCATCAGCGAGAGCGGCCTCAACGTGCTGCCCGCCGACAATCTCGACGATGCCGCGCAGAAGATCGTCAAGGCCGTGAAGGGGGGATAGATCGATGCCCGACCATCTCGCTGCACCGACGCCGCTCGAGGAACACCGCAAGCTTGCGGTGTTCGCGGGCGAATGGAGCGGCGAAGAGATGGTATATCCCTCGCGCTGGACCGCGGGAGGACCCGCCACCTCGCATGTCGTGGCGCGCATCGATCTCAACGGCTTTTATCTGATCCAGGACACCCGCCAGGTCCGCGACGGCAAGGAAACCTTTGCCACCCACGGCGTCTTCACCTACGACCGCGAGGACCGGCTCTACAAATTATTCTGGCACGATTCGCTCGGCTATTACCCGCCGTCGCCGGCCTCCGGCGGCTGGACCGGCAAGACCCTGATCCTGGTGCGCGGCTCGTTGCGCGGCAATGCGCGCCATGTCTATGAAGTCATCGACGACAACAATTACTCCATGAAAATCCAGTTCTCGCCTGACGCCGAAGGGTGGGCCGATGTGCTCACCGGCGTCTACCGGCGAGTGCACTGACCCCTTATCGATCGTCTCGCGAAAGCAGTCCCAACCATGTCCATCCTGATCGGCAAGAACACCAAAGTCATCTGCCAGGGCTTCACCGGCAAGAACGGCACGTTTCATTCCGAGGCGGCGATCGCCTATGGCACGAAGATGGTCGGCGGCACTTCGCCGGGCAAAGGCGGCTCGACGCATCTTGGCCTGCCGGTGTTCGATACCGTGGCCGAGGCGCGCGACAAGACCGGCGCCGATGCCAGCGTGATCTATGTGCCGCCGCCCGGTGCGGCCGATGCGATCTGCGAAGCCATCGACGCCGAAATCCCGCTGATCGTCTGCATCACCGAAGGCATTCCGGTGCTCGACATGGTGCGGGTCAAGAGATCGTTGAGCGGATCGAAATCGCGGCTGATCGGACCGAACTGCCCGGGCGTCATGACGGCGGGCGAGTGCAAGATCGGCATCATGCCGGCGAATATCTTCAAGCCCGGCAATGTCGGTATCGTCTCCCGTTCGGGCACGCTGACCTATGAAGCCGTGTTCCAGACCACCCAGGAGGGTCTCGGCCAGACCACCGCGGTCGGCATCGGCGGCGATCCGGTCAAGGGCACCGAATTCATCGATGTGCTGGAGATGTTCCTGGCCGACCCCCACACGACCTCGATCGTCATGATCGGCGAAATCGGCGGATCGGCCGAGGAAGACGCCGCGCAGTTCCTGAGAGACGAGGCCAAGCGCGGCCGCAAGAAGCCAATGGTCGGCTTCATCGCCGGCGTCACCGCACCTCCCGGGCGCCGCATGGGCCATGCCGGCGCGATCATTTCCGGTGGCAAGGGCGATGCCGGTTCCAAGACCGCGGCGATGGAAGCCGCCGGAATCGCGGTTTCCCCGTCGCCGGCCCGGCTCGGAAAGACCCTTGTCGAAAAATTGAAGTCTTAATTCAATCCTTGGCTCTTTTCGGGGCGCACATTTGCCCTAAATAGGGTAAAAGGCCTCCTATCCTGCTGATCCGGTACCCGGATCGGCTGTTGCGCCGTTTTCCATGCGCGAATCGAAATCACCAGGACGCAATCATGTCTCGCCAAGACGCGAATGCCGCATTTGCTCTCTCCTCCTTTTTGCAGGGCACAAACGCCCCCTACATCGACGATATCTACGCCCGCTACGAGAAAGACCCCTCCTCGGTCGATGCCGAGTGGCAGGATTTCTTCAAGAGCCTGAAAGACCCGCCGGCCGATGTCCGCAAGAACGCCGAGGGACCGTCCTGGGGACGGGACAATTGGCCGCTGACGCCGCGCGACGATCTGACCTCCGCGCTCGACGGTAATTGGGCGGAAGTCGAAAAGGTTGTCGGCACCAAGCTTGCGGCCAGGGCCGAGGCCCAGGCAAAGGCCAAAGGCACCGAACTGACCCCGGCCGATGTCCATCAGGCGACGCGCGATTCGGTGCGCGCCCTGATGCTGATCCGGGCCTATCGCATGCGCGGGCATTTCCACGCCAAGCTCGATCCGCTCGGCATCGAGGCGCCACGCGATCGCGAGGAACTCGATCCGCGTTCCTACGGCTTTACCGAGGGCGATTTCGACCGCAAGATCTTCCTCGATCACGTGCTCGGCATGGAATATGCGAGCTTGCGGGAAATCGTCGCGATCTGCGAGCGCACCTACTGCCAGACGCTCGGCGTCGAGTTCATGCACATCACCAACGCCGCGCACAAGAGCTGGATTCAGGAGCGCATCGAGGGGCCGGACAAGGAAATCAGTTTCACCCGCGAGGGCCGGCGCGCCATCCTGATGAAGCTGGTCGAGGCCGAGGGCTTCGAGAAATTCTGCGATATCAAATTCACCGGTACCAAGCGCTTCGGTCTCGACGGGGCTGAATCGCTGATCCCGGCGCTGGAACAGATCATCAAGCGCGGCGGCAATCTGGGCGTCAAGGAAATCGTGGTCGGCATGCCGCACCGCGGACGCCTCAACGTCCTGACGCAGGTGATGGGCAAGCCGCACCGCGCGCTGTTCCATGAATTCAAGGGCGGCTCGGCCAATCCTGAAGTGGTCGAGGGCTCCGGCGACGTCAAATATCATCTGGGTGCGTCGTCGGACCGCGAGTTCGACAACAACCGGATCCATCTTTCGCTCACCGCCAATCCGTCGCATCTGGAAATCGTCGATCCCGTGGTGCTCGGCAAGGTGCGCGCCAAGCAGGACCAGCATGGCGATCCGCCGGATCAGCGCATCTCGGTGCTGCCGCTGTTGATGCATGGCGATGCCGCGTTCGCCGGACAGGGCGTGGTGGCGGAATGCTTCGGTCTGTCCGACCTGAAGGGCTACCGCACCGGCGGCTCGCTGCATTTCATCGTCAACAACCAGATCGGGTTCACCACCTATCCGCGCTATTCGCGCTCCTCGCCCTATCCGTCCGATGTGGCGAAGATGATCGACGCGCCGATCTTCCATGTGAACGGCGACGATCCGGAAGCCGTGGTGTTCGCGGCCAAGGTCGCGATCGAATTCCGGCAGAAGTTCCACAAGCCCGTCGTCATCGACATGTTCTGCTATCGCCGGCACGGGCACAATGAAGGCGACGAGCCGGCGTTCACCCAGCCGGTGATGTACAAGAAGATCGCCTCGCATCCGACCACGCTTGAGATTTATGCCAAGCGGCTGATCGGCGAAGGCGTGATGACCGAGGGCGAGGTCGACAAGGCCAAGGCCGACTGGCGCGCCCGGCTCGATGCCGAACTCGAAGCCGGCTCGGGCTACAAGCCCAACAAGGCCGACTGGCTCGACGGCAAATGGGCCGGCTTCAAGTCCGCCGACGCGGAAGAAGACCCGCGCCGCGGCGTCACCGGCGTCGATGTCGCGGTCTTGAAGGATATCGGGCGCAAGATCACCAAGGTGGCCGATGGTTTCCGGGTTCACCGCACCGTGCAGCGGTTCCTGGAGAACCGCGCCAAGGCGATCGACAGCGGCATCGGGATCGACTGGGCGACCGGCGAGGCCTTGGCGTTCTGTACGCTGCTGCAGGAAGGCCATCACGTCCGGCTGTCGGGACAGGACTCCGAGCGCGGCACCTTCTCGCAGCGGCATTCGGTCCTGATCGATCAGGAAGACGAGAGCCGCTATACGCCGTTCAATCATCTCGGCGGCGACCAGGGCCATTACGAAGTCATCAATTCGCTGCTCTCGGAAGAAGCGGTGCTCGGCTTCGAGTACGGCTATTCGCTGGCGGAACCGAAGGCGCTGACGATCTGGGAGGCGCAGTTCGGCGATTTCGCCAACGGCGCCCAGGTGCTGTTCGACCAGTTCATCTCCTCGGGCGAACGCAAATGGCTGCGCATGTCGGGCCTGGTCTGCATGCTGCCGCACGGCTATGAGGGGCAGGGGCCGGAGCATTCTTCCGCACGGCTCGAGCGCTTCCTGCAGATGTGCGCGGAAGACAATATGCAGGTGGTCCACGCCACCACGCCGGCCAATTTCTTCCACGTGCTGCGGCGCCAGCTGCATCGCGAAATCCGCAAGCCCCTGATCCTGATGACGCCGAAGTCGCTGCTGCGGCACAAGCGCGCGGTCTCGCGGCTCGACGAACTCGGTGCCAACACCACGTTCCATCGTCTGCTGTACGATGATGCGGCGATGTTGCCCGACGAAAAGATCAAGCTGGTGCCGGACGACAAGATCCGCCGCGTCGTGCTGTGCTCGGGCAAGGTCTATTACGACATCTATGACGAGCGCGAAAAGCGCGGCATCGACGATGTCTACATCATGCGGGTCGAGCAGCTTTATCCGGTGCCGTTGAAGGCGCTGGTGCAGGAGCTTGGACGGTTCAAGAGCGCCGAACTGGTCTGGTGCCAGGAAGAGCCGCGCAACATGGGCGCGTGGCACTTCATCGAGCCCTATCTCGAATGGGTGCTGAACCAGATCAACGCGCGGCCGCGGCGACCGCCACCGGTTTGATGTCGAAGCATCTCGCGCAGCTCAAGGCCTTGCTGGACGAGGCCTTGAACTAACGGAAATTGTAACCCGTCATGCCCCGCGAAAGCGGGGCATCCGGTAACCCGCGCCGGCTATTTCACGCAAGCACCGTCACGGATTACCGGATCGTCCGCCTTCGCGGACGATGACCAGACAGGGTATTTGGGGAAACACACCATGACTGAAATTCGCGTTCCGACGCTCGGCGAATCCGTGACCGAGGCCACCATCGGCCGCTGGTTCAAGAAGGCCGGCGATGCCGTTGCCGTCGACGAGCCGTTGGTTGAACTCGAGACCGACAAGGTCACCATCGAGGTCCCGGCGCCGTCGGCAGGCACGCTGGGCGAGATCACGGCCAAGGACGGTGAAACCGTTGCGGTCGGCGCCTTGCTCGGACAGATCAATGAAGGCGCCGCCGGCGCCGTGGCCAAGCCGGCTGCCGCGCCCGCCAAGGCCGCGCCGCCACCGCCGCCTCCCGCGGCTGCTGCGCCCGCGCCGGCCCCCGCCGCGAAGGCGCCGCCCACGGATGCTCCGCTGGCGCCCTCGGTGCGCAAGATTTCCGCCGAAAGCGGCATCGATGCCGCCACCGTCCCGGGTTCCGGCAAGGATGGCCGCGTCACCAAGGGCGACATGCTGGCGGCAATCGAGAAGGCCGCGTCGGCGCCGACGCCGGTCAATCAGCCCGCCGCCGCGGTGCAGGTCCGCGCCCCGTCGCCCGCCGACGATGCCGCGCGCGAAGAGCGCGTGAAGATGACGCGGCTGCGCCAGACCATCGCGCGCCGCCTCAAGGACGTACAGAACACCGCCGCGATGCTGACGACCTTCAACGAGGTCGACATGAGCCACATCATGGCGATGCGCGCCCAGTACAAGGACGTGTTCGAGAAGAAGCACGGCAGCAAGCTCGGCTTCATGGGCTTCTTCACCAAGGCCTGCGTGCAGGCCCTGAAGGATATCCCGGCGGCCAATGCCGAGATCGACGGCACCGATCTGATCTACAAGAATTACTATCACGTCGGCGTCGCCGTCGGCACCGACAAGGGCCTGGTGGTGCCGGTGGTGCGCGACTGCGACAGCAAATCGATCGCCCAGATCGAAAAGAGCATCGCCGATTTCGGCCGCCGCGCCCGCGACGGCCAGCTCAAGATCGACGAAATGCAGGGCGGTACCTTCACCATCACCAATGGCGGCATCTACGGTTCGCTGATGTCGACGCCGATCCTGAACGCGCCGCAATCGGCGATTCTCGGCATGCACAAGATTCAGGATCGCCCGGTCGCGATCGGCGGCAAGGTCGAGATCCGCCCGATGATGTATCTGGCGCTGTCCTACGATCACCGCGTCATCGACGGCAAGGAAGCGGTGACGTTTCTGGTGCGGGTCAAGGAGAGCCTGGAAGATCCGGCACGGCTGGTGCTGGATCTCTGACGGATCCGGATTGTGGGGGCTGTCTTGACCGACAAGGTTGTGATCATCACCGGCGGAAGCCGCGGCATCGGGCGTGCCACCGCGATCGCCGCCGCGGCGCGCGGCTTTCGGGTCTGTGTCGGCTATGCCAGCAATGAGGCCGCCGCCCGCCACGTGGTCTCCGCGATCGAGGCCAAGAACGGCAAGGCCATCGCGGTCAAGTGCGATGTCAGTAGCGAGAGCGATATCCTGGCGCTGTTCAAGGCCGCCGACGAATTCGGGACGCTCGGTGCGCTCGTCAACAATGCCGGGATCGTTGGGCCGACCTCGCGCGTGGACGAGATGTCGGCCGAACGCATTGCCCACATGATGGCCGTCAACGTCACCGGCAGCATGCTTTGTGCCCGGGAAGCGGTGAAGCGGATGTCGACGCGCCATGGCGGCAAGGGCGGCGTCATCGTCAATCTGTCGTCGGTGGCGGCTAAACTCGGTTCGCCCAATACCTATGTCGATTACGCGGCATCCAAGGGCGCCATCGATTCCTTCACCATCGGGCTCGGTTACGAGGTCGCCGGCGAGGGCATTCGCGTCGCGGCGATCCGGCCCGGACTGATTGATACCGAAATTCACGCCAGCGGCGGCGAGCCCGATCGCGCCCACCGGCTCAGCCACATGGTGCCGATGAAGCGCATCGGCACCGCGGATGAAATCGCCAACGCCATTGTCTGGCTGATGTCGAACGAGGCGTCCTACGTGACCAGCGCCATTCTCGATGTGTCGGGCGGGCGCTAATACCTGTCACAGTATACAGCTACAGGACTTCAATCATGGCCACTTACGATCTCGTTGTTATCGGTACCGGTCCCGGCGGATATGTCTGCGCGATCCGCGCCGCCCAGCTCGGCATGAAGGTCGCCGTGGTCGAGAAGAATGCGACGCTCGGCGGCACCTGCCTCAATGTCGGCTGCATGCCGTCGAAGGCGCTGCTGTATGCCTCCGAGATGTTCGAGGAGGCCGGGCACTCCTTTGCGAAAATGGGCGTCAGCGTCTCGGCGCCCAAGCTCGATCTGCCCTCTATGATGAATTTCAAGCAGCAGGGCATCGACGGCAACGTCAAGGGCGTCGAGTTCCTGATGAAGAAGAACAAGATCGACGTCATCAGCGGCAAGGGCAAGATCCTCGGCACCGGCAAGGTCGAGGTGTCCGGCGGCGACGGCAAGACCCAGACGGTCGAGACCAAAAACATCGTCATCGCCAGCGGCTCGGATGTGGCGCGGCTGAAGGGCATCGAGATCGACGAGAAGCGCATCGTCTCGTCGACCGGTGCGCTGGCGCTCGACAAGGTGCCCGGGAAACTGCTGATCGTCGGCGCCGGCGTGATCGGGCTGGAGCTCGGCTCGGTGTGGCACCGGCTTGGCGCGCAGGTCACCGTGGTGGAGTTTCTCGACCGTATTTTACCGGGCATGGACGGCGAAGTCGCCAAGCAATTCCAGCGCCTCCTTGAAAAGCAGGGTTTTGTCTTCAAGCTCGGCGCCAAGGTCACCGGTGTCGACACCTCGGGCAAGACGCTGTCCGCGCAGATCGAGCCGGCGGCCGGCGGAACGGCGGAGAAGCTGGAAGCCGATGTGGTGCTGGTGGCGATCGGCCGCGTTCCCTACACCGAGGGCCTCGGCCTGAAGGAGGCCGGCGTCGCGCTCGACAATCGCGGCCGGGTCCAGATCGACGCGCATTTCGCGACGTCGGTGAAAGGCGTCTATGCGATCGGCGACGTCGTCGCGGGTCCGATGCTGGCCCACAAGGCCGAGGACGAAGGCGTCGCGGTCGCCGAAATTCTCGCCGGCCAGGCCGGACATGTGAACTACGACGTCATTCCTGGTGTTGTGTATACAACGCCGGAAGTGTCCGCGGTCGGCAAGACCGAGGAAGAGCTGAAGCAGGCCGGCATAGCCTATACCGTAGGCAAATTCCCCTTCACGGCCAATGGCCGCTCCAAGGTCAACCAGACCACTGACGGATTCGTGAAGATTCTCGCAGATGCGAAGACCGACCGGGTGCTCGGCGTGCACATTGTCGGCCGCGAAGCCGGTGAAATGATCCACGAAGCGGCGGTATTGATGGAGTTTGGCGGTTCCGCCGAGGATCTGGCGCGGACCTGCCATGCCCACCCGACCCGCTCGGAGGCGGTCAAGGAAGCCGCGCTTGCGGTCGGCAAGCGCGCGATCCATATGTGATCTGTGCCCGGCGTGAGTCGGGCCGGGATGACATTCATGCTGCGCCGCCTTCTTCAACCGATCTGGATTCTGCTTGCGGTCATCTTTCTGATCGAGGCATGGCTGTGGGATCACCTTGAGCCGATCGTGGCGTGGGTGGTGGCGCAAATCCCGCTGCGCGATTTCAAGCAATGGCTGGCCGAGCGGGTCGACACACTGTCGCCGGCGATGACGCTGATCGTCTTCATCGTGCCGGTGATCCCGCTGTTTCCGCTGAAACTGGTCGGGCTCTGGCTGCTCACCCATGAGTACTGGATCAGCGCCATCCTCACCATCATCTTCGCAAAATTTCTCGGCGTCGGCGTCACGGCGTTCGTGTTCGACGTCACGCGGCCGAAATTGCTGGAGATGCCGTGGTTCGAAAGGCTCTATGAATTTGTCATGGCGCTGCGGGCCAAGGCGACCGCGCTGGTCGAGCCGGTCAAACAGCGGATCGTGGAAATCCTGCGTGGCGACGGCGGCGGCTGGACATCACGGATGATGCGGCTGATCCTGCGCTTCCGCAAGAGCGTGCGCGAAGCGCGGTAGTTGCATCCGCTTCAGCTTGGTTTGAAGCAGACGCCAGCAGAGCACCATGAGATTAGATTGATCCACTATGGCGCAGTAGGTGCGCTCCCTCTCCCATGGGGAGAGGGCGGGGGTGAGGGGATACGGTCTATCGATAAGCCATAACCCCTCACCCGAATTGCTACGCAATTCGACCTCTCCCACCCAAACTCGGGTTTACCCGAGTTGGGCATCTCAAATTTGTCGAAGTCGGATATATCGACTTCGATCGGGGGAGGTAAGCGGAGTTACGGCAGATGCAGCAGGTGGGGCATGAAGATGCCGAGTGCCGTGAATGCGATACCTGCCAGTGCCAGCAGGCCCGAGATCCAGGCCAGCACAACGATGCCGGTGATGATGGTCGCCGACGCCAGCACGATTCCGATCTGAAACGCTGCGGAGGCCAGTTCGAAGTGATGATACTTCGCTTCGGCAAGGTCGCGCTCTTCTTCGGCATGTTTGGCGCGTTCGGACAATTGATCCTGCCCCTCGCCGGTTTCAGGTTCGGAACGGTAGCGCGCGGCGGTCTTCTGCCATTCGTCGATCTGCTTTTGCAGCGCCGCCTTGGCGGCAACGTCACTCGTCGTGCCACTGATCAGCTTGGACTGGTCCGATGCGGTCTGAACCACGGTGCGGCGGATGCTTTTGGCCTGAAAGAACGCCCACAGGTTGGAGGCTTCGACATTCTTGCTGATGGATTCGGTCTGAGCGCCCTTGCCGAGCGTCTCCGAGAGCGCCAGAAACAACGCAATCACCGCAATCAGCAGTGCGATCTTGCGGTTCTCGCTGGAGGCCTCCTTGGCCTGCTCCGCCTGCTCCATGCTTTCGTGTGCGCTCATGATTCCCTCCCTGCCTGAGAAGGTCACGATTGCCGAACAATATCGACGGCGCAAGAGGCAAGCGGCTGTGCGGGCAGTTTGTCCGGGCTGGAACGTCAGACGGTTTCAGGCGCGCGGATGCGCCGTCTGATAGACTTCCAGCAGCCGTTCGCTGTCGATGCCGGTGTAGATCTGCGTGGTCGAGAGCGAGGCGTGGCCGAGCAATTCCTGGATCGCGCGCAGATCGCCGCCACGGGTCAGAAGATGGGTTGCGAAAGAATGTCGCAGCGCATGCGGGGTCGCGCTGTCCGGCAGGCCCAGCGCGCCGCGCAGCCGTTCCATGGTGAGTTGAATGATTCGCGCCCTCAAGGGACCGCCGCGGGCCCCGACAAAGATCGGGCCTTCCGCCGGCAGCGGATGCGGGCACATCGCCACATAATCCTGAACCAGCGTCAGCACATTTTGCAGCACCGGCACCATGCGGGTCTTGTTGCCCTTGCCGGTCACAACAAGCACGTCGCCCGCGCCGGGCAGCGGCACGTCGCGGCGCTTCAGCCCGAGCGCCTCGGAGATGCGCAGGCCCGAGCCGTACAACAGCGCCATCACGGCGGCGTCGCGGGCCCAGATCCAGGGATCACGGGTTTCGCCGGCGCGCTCATCGGCGTCGGCAAAGCGCTTGGCCGCCGCCATATGGATCGGCTTCGGCAGGCTCTTGCCGACCTTGGGCGCGCGGATCGCCGACAGCGCGCCGACCTTGCCATTGCCTTCGCGCTCAAGAAAGCGCCCGAACGAGCGCAGGCCCGCCAGCGCGCGCATCAGGGAACGGCCGCCGATCTCGTGCCCGCGCCGCATCGCCATGAACGCCCTGACGTCGCTGGCCTCCAATGCGGCAAAGCCGGCAAGCGTCACTTGTGCGCCCCAGTGTTCGCCAAGAAACTCCAGAAACTGACGCAGGTCGCGGGTATAGGCCTCCAGCGTCTTCGGCGACAGCCGGCGTTCGGCGCGCAGATGCGACAGCCAGCGCGTCATCTGCAGCGCGAGGCTCGCATCGGCGCAGGCGAGTTCGATGGGCTGGATGGCGGGATTGGGCCTGGACATGGATTTGGGCTTGGACATGGGTTGTGCTTGGGCCGTCCTTGGAACTGTCGGGCGCGCGATGATTCCAGCGATTATATCGCACCTGTTTCGTTTACCGTTCGCTAACTTGGCCCGGTCCGGCCGCGAGACACTGGCCCCGACCGGCCCGCGACCTTAAAGTTGGCCCGCCCCTCCGGTTTCGAGCCTGATTCTCCGATGGACCATTCCACGCGTGCCAGCAGTTCATCCGCATCGTCGACACGCGTCGTCGACGTGCTGGTGCCGGTCGCGCTCAATCAGAATTATTCCTACCGCGTGCCGCGCGGCATGGAGTTGAAGCCGGGCGATGTGGTGTGCGTGCCGCTGGGGCCGCGCGAGGTGGTCGCGGTGGTGTGGGCGCAGAACGCCAATCCCGATCCGCGCCTGCACAATCGCCTCAAGGATGTCGGCGAAAAGCTCGACGTACCGCCGCTGAAGGAAGAACTGCGCTCGCTCGTCGACTGGGTCGCCAATTACACGCTGTCGGCCCGCGGCATGGTGCTGCGGATGACATTGCGGATGGGCGAACATCTCGGCCCGGAGCGGGTCCGGATCGGCGTGCGGCTGGTCGGCGAGGTGCCCAAACGCATGACGCCGGCGCGGCGCCGGCTGATCGAACTGTTGTCGGACGGCCTGTTGCACGGCAAATCGGACGCCGCCAAGGAAGCCGGGGTCAGCGTCGGCGTGGTCGATGGCCTGGTCGACGAGGGCACGCTCGTGACCGAGCCGATGCCGCGGGCGCTGGCGCCGCCGGCGCCCGATCCGTCGTTCGCCGAACCCGATTTTTCCCGCCAGCAGCGCACCGCGGTGGATGCGATGCGCGCGCTCGCCGCCAATGGCAGCTTCCATGTCGCGCTGCTCGACGGCGTCACCGGCTCCGGCAAGACCGAGGTTTATTTCGAGGCCATTGCCGAGGTCATCCGCCGCGGCAAGCAGTCGCTGATCCTGATGCCGGAGATCGCGCTGACCGGGCAATTCCTCGACCGCTTCGCGCAGCGCTTCGGCGTGCGGCCGCTGGAATGGCATTCCGAACTGACCCCGCGCACGCGGCAGCGCAACTGGGCGGCGATCGCGGCGGGCGAGGCACCGGTCGTGGTCGGCGCGCGCTCCGCGCTGTTTCTGCCCTACGCCAATCTCGGACTGATCGTGGTCGATGAAGAGCACGACCAGGCCTACAAGCAGGACGAAGGCGCGCATTACCACGCCCGCGACATGGCGGTGGTGCGCGCGCATATCGCCAAAATTCCGATCGTGCTGGCCTCGGCGACACCATCGGTCGAGACCGAGGTCAATGCGCGCAAGGGCCGTTATCAGCGCGTGGTGCTGCCGTCGCGGTTCGGCGGCCAGCATATGCCGCATATCGAGGCGATCGATCTGCGCCGCGAAGCGCCGGCGCGGGGACGCTTCATCTCGCCGCTTTTGGCCGAGCAGATCCGGATCGCGATCGAGCGGCGCGAGCAGGCGTTATTGTTCCTCAATCGCCGCGGCTACGCGCCGCTGACCCTGTGCCGGGCCTGCGGGCATCGCTTTGCCTGCACCATCTGCGACGCCTGGCTGGTCGATCATCGCTTTCGCCAGCGGCTGGTCTGCCATCATTGCGGCTTCTCGATGCCGCGGCCGCAGGTCTGCCCGCATTGCGCGGCGGAGGAATCGCTGGTTGCGGTCGGCCCCGGCGTCGAACGCCTGCAGGAGGAAGCCACCAGCCTGTTTCCGGATGCACGCACCATGGTGTTGTCGAGCGATCTGATCACCTCGATCGAGACCATGCGCACTGAGCTCAACGAGATCGCGGAGGGACGCGTCGACATCATCATCGGCACCCAATTGGTGGCCAAGGGCCATAATTTCCCGCGGCTCAATCTGGTCGGCGTGGTGGACGCCGATCTCGGCTTGAGCAATGGCGATCCGCGCGCCGCGGAGCGGACCTTCCAGCTGCTCAACCAGGTGATCGGACGTGCCGGGCGCGATCAGGGCCGCGGCGTCGGCTATCTGCAGACCCACCAGCCCGAACATCCCGTGATGAAGGCGCTGGTGGCCTGCGACCGCGAGGCGTTTTACGCCAGCGAGATTGAGGCGCGCGAACG
>Ga0302311_10004032_pt1 | contig 15921 bp, 14 predicted proteins | sample III_Palsa_N1_3_FD_200449 | JGI IMG/M metagenome (GOLD analysis project Ga0302311, IMG submission 200449) | Peat permafrost microbial communities from Stordalen Mire near Abisko, Sweden - III_Palsa_N1_3 | ecosystem: Environmental > Terrestrial > Soil > Palsa > Peat permafrost | place: Sweden... | reverse complement strand
TCGCAGGCCGAGTTCGGTGATTACTTCCAGAACGGGGCGTACAACCTGCAAAGCAATAATGTGGGCGATGGTGTCGGCACTGAAACCATCGCGCAGCAGTTCACGCAGGGATCGATCACCAATACCAGCAATCCGCTGGATCTGGCGATCAGCGGCCAGGGCTTCTTCACCATGAAGGACAACGGCGCCCTGGTCTACACGCGCGACGGAGCCTTTACCACCGACAACAACGGTTATGTGGTCGGCGCTACCGGTGAGCGCCTGCAGGTGTATCCGCCGCTCTCCGGCGGCACCACCTTCAGTACCGGCACCCTGTCGGATCTGCAGCTTTCGACCGCGCCCAATCCGCCGTCGGCCACCACCAGCATTGGTGCGGGCGTCAACCTGCCGGCCAATGCGACCGCGCCGACCAACGCCACCTTCTCTCCCACCGATTCGACCAGCTATAACCAGACCACTTCGACCACCATCTACGACTCCGAGGGCGCAGCCCATACCATGGGTTTGTTTTTTGTCGCCGGCGCGACACCCGGTTCGTGGACCGTTCACACGGTCGTCGATGGAAGTGAAGTTGGTACCGGCACGGCAATGACCTTCGGCAGTTCCGGAACGCTTGCTACGCCGGCGAACGGCCAGGTGCCGGTCGCGTTCACTCCGACCGACGGCGCCGCCGCGCTCAGCGCGACGCTGAACCTGAGCGGCGCCACGCAGTACGGCAGCAGTTTCGCGGTCAACAGCCTGACCCAGGATGGCTACGCCACCGGGCAGCTCAACGGTGTCGCCGTTTCATCCGCGGGCGTCGTTTCCGCCAACTACAGCAACGGCAAGACCACGGTGCTGGGGCAGGTGGCGATGGCGAACTTCGCCGATCCGCAAGGCCTGCAACAGCTCGGCAATGCCACCTGGGCCCAGACCTATGCTTCCGGCGCGGCGGTTCCCGGCTCGGCCGGCATCAGCGATTTCGGTTCCCTGCAATCCGGCGCGCTGGAAAGCAGCAACGTCGATCTGACCCAGCAGCTGGTCGGCATGATGAATGCGCAGCGCAACTATCAGGCGAATTCGCAGGTCATCTCGACCGACGATCAGCTGCTGCAGACCATCCTGCATCTGCAATAGGCCTGGGGGAGTAGACCGTGGATCGCGCGCTCTACGTCGGCATGTCCGGCGCGATGCAGACCCTGCTCGCGCAGACCGCCAACAGCAACAATCTGGCGAATGCATCCACCACCGGTTTCCGGGCGCAACTGGTCGATGCGCAGTCGGTCCCGGTCACCGGAGCGGGCCTGTCCTCGCGCGTCAACGCGCAGTTGCTGGATCAGGGTTGGGATGCCAGCGCCGGTAGCATCACCCATACCGGGCGCGATCTGGACGTGGCGCTGCACGATGGCAACTGGCTGGCGGTGCAGGCATCGGACGGCAGCGAAGCCTATACCCGCGCCGGCAATCTGAGCGTCGATGCCTATGGCCAACTGATGACCGGCAGCGGCCAGCCGGTGCTGGGGGACAATGGGCCGATCTCGGTGCCGCCGTATTCCAGCATCAAGATCGGGGCCGACGGCACCATCTCCATCGTGCCGGCGGGCCAGAATCCGAATACCGTGGCGACCGTCGGCCGGCTGCGGGTGGTACAGGCCAGCCCCACCCAACTGGGACGCGGTGAAGACGGCCTGATGCGCGCGGTATCGGGCGTCAGCCTCGACTCCGCCTCGGGCGAGACTGTTGCCGCGGGGTCATTGGAAGGGTCCAATGTGGACCTGGCGACTACCATGGTCACCATGATCCAACTGGCCCGGCAGTTCGATCTGCAAACCAAGCTGATGAAGACGGCCGAGGACAACTCCAGCGCCGCTTCATCTCTGGTCAGAATGAGCTAGCAGCCGTTCCGCAAGCTTGCACAATGCGGCGCAGCGGGTCGAATGCGCCGCCTGCGCTGCTCAAACCCGTCAATCCATGCAAGACATCGTCGTTGCGGCTTCGCATTGCCGCGCGCAACGGTTTCCCGGCATATGCGTGCGCGCCGGATCCTTGACGGCAGCGAGGCTGGCCCAGGACTTGTAGAGAAGCAGTCCAGCAGCCGAAGTTCCGGCGCGGAGGACGCAAGATGAATTCAGCACTTTGGGTGGCGAAGACCGGTCTGGATGCACAACAGACCCAGATGACGGTGATCTCCAACAACCTGGCCAACGTCAACACCACCGGCTTCAAACGGGGGCGCGCGCAGTTTCAGGATCTGCTCTACCAGAATTATGGTCAGGTCGGCGGCCAGACCAGCACACAGACCCAGTCGCCGTCCGGCTTGCTGCTCGGCACCGGTGTGCATATCGGCGCCACCGAGAATCTGTTCGACCAGGGCAACCTGCAACAGACCAACAACAATCTCGATGTCGCCATCAACGGCCGCGGCTTCTTCCAGATCCAGATGCCGGACGGTACGGTCGCCTACACGCGCGACGGCAGCTTCCAGGTGAACAGCCAGGGACAACTGGTCAATGCCACCGGCTACCTGGTGCAGCCGGGTATCACCATTCCGCAGGCGGCGCAGAGCGTGACCATCTCGGCCGACGGCATCGTCGGCGTGCAGCTGGCCGGGCAGACCGCGCCGCAGCAGGTGGGCACGCTGACCGTCGCCGATTTCATCAATCCCGCCGGCCTTCAGGCAAAAGGCGGCAACCTGTTTTCCGAGACGGCGGCCAGCGGCTCGCCGCAAACCGGTACGCCTAGCCTCAACGGCCTTGGCAGCCTGGTGCAAGGCTCGGTCGAGTCCTCCAACGTCAACGTGGTGGAGGAAATGGTCAACATGATCCAGACCCAGCGTGCCTATGAAATGAACTCCAAGGCGATCACCACCACCGACCAGATGCTGCAGAACCTGACGCAGACCATGTCATGAAGCCGCTTGCCGTATGGTCAGCGCTGGCATGGGTGCTGACTGTTTGTTGCCTGCTGTCCGGATGCAACACGATCGAGGAGAAGCTCTACTCGACGCCGACACAGTTGCCGGAAGTCGCGCAAATCCAGCAATCCAGCCCGGGCGCCATCGGCTCACCCAGTCAGGGCATGACCCTGTTTGAAGATGCCAAGGCGCGTAACGTCGGCGATCTGCTGACCATCGAGCTGGTCGAGTCGACCACCGCGCAGAAATCCGCCACCACCGACTCCAGCAAGGCCGATAGCGCGACGCTGGGCAACATCGGTATCTTCGGCAAGACCATCCACACCAACTCCAGCATCTCCGGCGCCCGCACCTTCAAGGGCGAGGGCGACAGCGCGCAGAGCAATAGCCTGACCGGCAGCATTACCGTGGCGGTGGTGCAGCGGCTGCCCAATGGCAACCTGCTGGTGCGCGGCGAAAAGCAGATCCAGATCAACCAGGGCTATGAGTACGTCAAACTGGAAGGCGTGATCCGCCCGGCCGACATCGCCACCGACAACAGCGTCACCTCCGATCGTGTCGCCAATGCCCGGATTTCCTATACCGGAAAGGGCATGGTTGCGGACTCTAACTCGCAGGGCTGGCTGACCCGCTTCTTCAGTTCCGGCTGGTTCCCATTCTGATGAAACGCTCGCTGCTGACATTGAATGCCTTGCTGATTCTGGTGGCATCTGCCGCTCATGCCGAGCGCGTCAAGGATCTGGCCGATGTCAGCGGTGTACGCAACAACGCCCTGATCGGCTACGGTCTGGTGGTCGGCCTCAACGGTACCGGCGACCAGACCACCCAGGCGCCGTTTACGGTGCAGAGCCTGGAAAGCATGCTGCGGCAACTCGGCGTGACGGTGCCGACCAGCACCAATCCGCAGCTCAAGAATGTCGCCGCGGTGGCGGTGCATGCCGAGTTGCCGGCTTTCGCCAAGCTCGGGCAGACCATCGACGTCACGGTCGCCTCCATCGGCAACGCCACCAGCCTGCGCGGCGGCAGCCTGCTGATGTCGCCGCTCAAGGGCGCAGATGGCCAGGTCTACGGCCTGGCCCAGGGCAGCGTCATCGTCGGCGGCCTCGGCGTTACCGCCAAGGACGGTTCCCGCGTCTCGATCAATATTCCGAGCGTGGGGCGTATTCCCAACGGCGCCAGTGTCGAGCGCGAAGTCCCCAACAGCTTTGCCGGCGGCGGCGATCTGCTGCTCAACCTGCACACGGCCGACTTCACCACTGCCGCGCGCACCGCCGAAGCGATCAACAAGGCGCTGGGCGCGCCGGTGGCGCGGGCAGTCGACGCGGTGACGGTGGCGGTGAAGGCGCCGAGCGACGTCAATGATCGCGTCAGCTTTCTTTCATCGCTGGAAAATATCGACGTCAATCCCGGCGATGCGCCGGCACGCGTGATCGTCAATTCCCGCACCGGTACGGTGGTCATCAGCAGCCATGTCGAGGTGATGCCCGCAGCCGTGGCCCACGGCAACCTGTCCGTCACCATCACCGAGCGGCCACGCATCAGCCAGCCCGGGCCGTTCTCGAAAGGCACCACCGAAGTGGTGCCGACTTCGACCATCGACGTCAAGGAGGGCAGCGGGCACATGTTCGTGTTCCAGGCCGGAATCGACCTGGACGATATCGTGCGCGCGGTCAACCAGGTCGGCGCCGCGCCGGGTGATTTGGTGGCGATTCTGGAAGCCCTGAAAGAAGCCGGTGCCCTGCGCGCCGAGCTCGTCGTGATCTGACATGATTGCGCCCAGCGTCAATGCCGCGACCTCGGCGACCGATTTCAGCCAGCTCGCCAGCTTGAAGCTCGCGGCGCAGCGCAACGATCCCAAGGCGCTGCATCAGGCGGCGCAGCAGTTCGAGGCCCTGTTTACCGAGATGCTGCTCAAGACCTCGGACCAGACCAAGTTCGGTGACGATCTCACCGGGCAACAGGGCGATTTCTACAAGGACATGTTCAACCAGCAGATGGCCCTGCACATGTCGGCGGGCAAGGGCCTGGGCCTGGCCGATATGCTGGTGCGCCAGCTCAGCGGCCTGCACGCGGCCAATGCCGCGCCTGCGCCGTCGGTTGCCAGCGCCAGCGCCGTGTCCAGCGAGGCCAGTCTGCAGCCTGTCGGTGCCAAGTGGCAGCCCAAGTCGGCGCAGGCCTTCGTCGATGCCATTCGGCCGCATGCCGAAAAGGCCGCAGCCGAGCTTGGCGTGCCGGCGCGGGCCTTGATTGCCCAGGCCGCCCTGGAAACCGGTTGGGGCCAGCACATGGCGCGGCAGAAAGACGGCAGTTCCGGGCTCAACCTGTTCGGCGTGAAAGCGTCGGCCGGTTCGCCCGCTGCCAGTCTGAGCCAGAAGACCACCGAATTCGAAAATGGTCAATTGACCAGCACCCGGGCCGATTTCCGCTCCTATCGGTCCATCGGCGCTGCCTTCGACGACTACGTCAAGTTCCTCAAGGGCAATCCGCGCTACGCCACTGCCTTGCGCAGTGGCGACGTTCACGGCTTCGCCCAAGCTTTGCAGAAAGCCGGCTATGCCACCGATCCCAACTACGCGCAGAAGCTGGTGAAAGTGGCCTATGGCACGCAGATGACCGGGTCCTATGGCACGCCGTCCAGCGTAAGCGTATGACACGGAGTTCACCATGAGCGACATGCTGAGCATCGGCAGTTCCGCGCTTCTGGCCTATCGCACCGCCTTGAACGTGGTCAGCCAGAACATCGCCAATGCCAATACGCCGGGATATACCCGCCAGGCGGTGGATCTGCAGAACGTCGCCGGCGCGCCTTCGCCGGCCGGCACCATCGGCAATGGCGTGCAGGTGCAGACCGTGCAGCGCCTCAGCGATGGCTTCATGCAGCAGCAACTGGTCGCGGACGACAGCAACTACAACCGCATCAATACCTTCCAGACCTATGCATCGCAAGCCGACAGCGCTCTGTCCAGCACCAGTTCCGGCCTGTCCACACCCTTGCAGGGCTTTTTCTCGGCACTGAACAGCCTGAGTTCCAGCTCCAGTTCCACCGCTACACGGCAGGCCTTGCTGAGCAGCGCGCAGACCCTGAGTTCCACCTTCAACAGCCTGCAGCAGCAGCTCACCGGTCTGGATGCTCAGGTATCGGGAGGGGTCAGCACCACGGTGGGCCAGATCAATGGCTATGCCACGCAGCTGGCGCAGCTCAATCTCAGCATCTCCCAGGCCACTGCCCAGGGCAGCGGCCAGCCGCCCAACGATCTGCTCGATCAACGTGACCAGTTGCTGCGCAATATGGCCAGCGATATCGGCGTCAGCACCACCACCAACACCGATGGTTCGGTCAATGTGTTCGTGGCCAACGGACAGGCCCTGGTTCTGGACGGAAACGCCAATTCGTTGTCGGTGCAGCCGGATAGCTTCGGCCAGAACCAGGACATCGTGTTGAACAGCGGCAGCAGCAAGAGCGTAATCACCAGCCAGGTGTCGGGCGGCACGCTCGGCGGCATGCTCGACACGCGCCGCGAAGTGATCGATCCCGCCATGAACCAGCTTGGCCAGCTTGCCGTGACGCTGGCCAACGCCGTTAACACCCAGAACGCCAAGGGCATGGACCAGTACGGCCAGCTTGGCGGCAATTTCTTCGCGCCGCCCGCGGTTTCGGTGGCCGCCGCCGGCAGCAATACCGGCGGCGCCTCGATCGGCGCCAGTGTTGCCGATGCGAGCCAGCTGACGGCCTCCGATTATCTGCTCAAGTACAACGGCTCCAGCTGGAGCCTGACCGACCAGGCCAGCGGCGCCAGCGTGGCCTTGAGCGGCAGCGGCACCGCGGCCAGTCCCCTGAGTGGCGCCGGCTTGCAGATCGTGGTCGGCGGCACGCCCGCGGCGGGCGATGAGTTCCTGGTGCAACCCACGCACTCCGCGGCTGCATCCTTGCAGGTGGCGATCACCGATCCCGCGCGGATCGCGGCGGCTTCGCCGGTGCAGACTGCTGCGGGTAGCGCCAATACCGGTTCCGCCAGCATTGGCAGCGCCCTGATCGTGGATGCGGCCAATCCCAGTCTTCTGTCCACGTCCACCATCCAGTTCACCAGCGCCACCAGCTATACCATCAATGGAGCCGGCAGCTACAGCTACGGCAGCGGAGGCAATATTTCGGTCAACGGCGCGCAGGTGCAGATCACCGGAACACCCGCGGCGGGCGACAGTTTCACGCTGAGCGCGAATAGCGCTTCCAGCAGCGATAACAGCAATGCGCAGCTGATGTCCAATATCGCCAGCCAGACCCTGCTCAACGGCGAACTCGATACCATCTCTTCCGCCAATGCCGCCCTGGTGTCCAGCGTCGGCGCACAGTCGCAGCAGGCCCAGTCGCAACTGAGCGCAGAGACCTCGATCCGTACCCAGGATCAGACCCAGCGCGATTCCGTTTCCGGCGTCAACCTCGATGAGGAAGCCGCCAGCATGATGCAGTTTCAGCAGGCCTATCAGGCCGCGGCGCAGATCATTGCCACGTCCAACACCCTGTTCGCCTCGCTGATTACGGCGCTGCAGACCGCCTGATCGAAACAAGGAGCATAGACATGATGCGCGTGGCCAATTCCACTTACTATCAGCAGGCGGTCTCTTCGATCGACCAGAACCAGGCGCAGCTTTCCAAGGTGCAGGCGCAGATGAGCAGCGGCCTGCGGGTGCAGACCGCTTCCGACGACCCGGTTGCCGCGGGGCAGGTGCTGGGTGTGAACCAGTCGATCGCGGATGTCGCCAACTGGCAGTCCAATGCAGCTTCATTGCAAGCCGGTCTGGGACAGGAGGATAGCTCGCTGACCAGCGTCAATACGGCGCTGCAGCAGATCCAGACCCTGGCGCTGCAGGCCAATAACGCGACTCTCAACAGCGGCGACCGGCAGGCGATCGCCACGGAGATGCAGCAGCAGTTGAACTCGATCCTGCAACAGGCCAATACCCAGGATTCTTCCGGCAACTATATTTTCGGCGGAACGCAGAGCGGCGGCGCTCCATTTTCACAGACATCGAGCGGGGCAAGCTACAGCGGCAACAGCAATGTCAACATGCTGTCCCTGGGCCCGACCAGCGAGATTGCCGCCGGCGATCCGGGCGACGCGGTATTCATGCAGCTCAAATCCGGCGACGGCAACATCAATGTCGGCGCGGCGTCCAGCAACACCGGCACGGCCAGCCTTACCGCCGCGAGCGTCACCGACAGCAGCCAGTATGCCGGCGGCAGCTACACGGTCAAATTCACGGCAGGGCAGTACCAGGTGCTGGACAGCGGCAATAATGTGGTGGGCTCCGGCACCTACACCGATGGCAGCGCCATCCAGTTCAAAGGGGTTTCTCTGACCCTGACCGGAACCCCGGCCGACGGCGACAGTTTCAACGTCGCTCCCAGCACCGCGCAGAGTCTGTTCAGCGGCGTGCAAAACCTGATCAATCTGGTAGCCAACCCCGGTTCCAGCGGCGCGCAGCGCGCGCAGAACCAGACGGCGATGTACGGAGCATTGCAAAGCCTGAGCGGCGCACAATCGCACATTACCAACGTACTGGCCGGTGTTGGCGCGCGCGAGCAGGCCGTCACCACGGCTACCTCGCAACTCCAATCCCGCTCGACACAGTTGCAGACGACCTTGACCGGACTTCAGGATCTCGACTACGCGGCCGCCACGGCGCAGTTCAGCCAGACCCAGCTGACCCTGCAGGCCGCAGAGCAAAGCTATGTGCAGATCCAGGGTCTGAGCCTGTTCAACTACATCAAGTGAATCGGGCAGATAACCGCTGATCGGTTTACAGCTGCCGGCCGTCACCCACACCCGCCACAAGCTCAAGAATCGGAAGCCGTTTCCGCTAACTGGATCAGCACAGGCCGTCAGTCCTGCTTAGGGACAAGCCGATGCGATCCGACCGGTTTGACGGCCGGTTAACAAACCCAGCAAGTGTAAGGAGAATTTCCGTGAGCTTAGTCGTCAACACCAATCTGACATCTCTTGTCACCCAGAACTACCTGTCCACCACCCAGAGCCAGTTGGCCCAGGCGACGACCCGCCTGGCCTCCGGCCTGCGCATCAACAGCGCCGCCGACGATGCCGCCGGCTACTCCATTTCCCAGCGCATGACCGCGCAGGTCAACGGCGACAACACCGCCATCCAGAACACCAACAATGCCGTGTCCCTGGCGCAGACCGCCGAAGGCTCGCTGGCGCAGATCACCAGCAACCTGCAGAGCGTTCGCAATCTGGCAGTCGAGGCGGCCAACGCCACCAACAGCACCAGCGACCGCCAGTCGCTGAACAATGAAGCGCAGCAGCTGCTGTCGGAAGTCGATCGCGTCGCCTCCAGCGCATCGTTCAACGGCGTCAAGCTGCTCGACGGCAGCTTCACCGGTCAGCAGTTCCAGGTCGGCGCCAATGCCGGTGACACCATCACCGTCGGCTCCATCACCAGCGCCCGCATCGGCTCCATCGGCACCGCAACCACCTATACCGCCACCAGCACGACCACGCTCACCGCCATCTCGGCTGGTGGCGGCAGCGCCGCCGGCGGCCTCACCATCAACGGCGTCAATGTCGGAGCCAGTGCTTCCGCCAGTGCCAGCGATGTCGCCAGCGCCATCAACAGCTCCAATGCCGGCGTCACCGCCAGCGCCCAGACCGTTGCGACCGGTGCCTTTGCGGCGCAGGCCAGCGGCTCCATCAACACCGGCGATCTGGTGATCAACGGCACCAGCGTGGTCGGATCCTTCAGCAGCGCTGCCGGGCTTGCCACCTTGATCAATTCACAGGTGAGCGGCGTCACCGCCTCGATCAGCGGCGGCGACCTGCAGCTGACGTCTGCCGACGGCAACACCGTCACCGCGTCCGTCACCGCCAACGGTTCCGCCCTCACCGGGCTCAACGCAAGCGCCGCCAATACCGGTGTTGCCGGCTCGGTCACGCAGTCGGCCAACGAAGTCGCCATCAGCAGCAACACCAATGCCGCCTTCAGCGTCACCGCCGGCACCGGCGGCAGCGCTGGTTTCGCCGCCGGCACGGCCGCTGCGTCCTCGGCCACCACGGGCACGGCGCTGACCGGGCTGGACATGTCGACTGTTGCCGGCGCCACCGCCGCGCTGACCGCGATCGACAACGCGCTGAACACGGTGAACACCAGCAACGCTTCGCTGGGCGCTTACCAGAACCGCTTTCAGTCGGCAGTGCAGTCTCTTCAGAACGAGTCGCAGAATCTGACCGCGGCACGCAGCACCATCGAGGACACGGACTTCGCGGCGACGACCGCCGCCGAAACCCGCGCCTCGGTACTGCAACAGGCTGGCGTGGCGGTGCTGGGACAGGCCAACTCGCAGCCGCAGCAGATCCTGTCCCTGCTGCAGCATCTGTAGCACCCGGCAGCGTGAGACACCCCATGCCGGCGGGTACGCCGGCATGGGGTTTTATGCCGTTCCAGCGCGCAGGAACGGCGGCTTGAGCGGAGTACGGTTTCATGACCGATCCAATCACCATCGTTACTCCGGCAGCGAGTCCATCCGCAGCCGGACCAGGCCCGGCCGGCATCCCAGCCGCAGCCGCGGCACCGATAGCCGAACCCTCGCAGCCAATGGGCGCGCAGCAAAAAGCGCCGCCGGACCTGTACGCAGTGGCAGCGGCTCTCAACCAGCACGCACAGGATTTGCAAACCAGCCTGCATTTCCAGGTCGACAAGATCACCGGCCAAATGGTCATCTCGGTGGTCGATACGCAGAATAATCAGTTGTTGATGCAGATTCCCGGCCAGGAAGCCCTGGCCATCGCGCAGAGCCTCGAGCCTCTGCAGATGCAACTCATGAAGCAGACAGCCTAGGAGCACCCCATGACCGTCAATCTGGCCGCCGTAGGATCGAATGTTGCCGCGCCGGTTACTTCGCAAGGCATAGGCTCCGGCATCAATATTTCCTCGCTGGTGACTTCGCTGGTCAGTGCGTCCATACAGCCGCAGCAGACGCTGCTGCAGGCCAGCCAGACTACCGACCAGACCACCATATCGGCGCTGGGCTCGGTGCAGTCGGCCTTGTCCAGCCTGCAGACCGCGGTGGACGCAATCACCAGCGGCGGCGCGCTATCGCAGCTGACCGCGCAATCCAGCAATTCATCGGTGTTCAGCGCGACTGCGGGAACCGGGGCGGCAGCAGGAAGCTACCAGGTACAGATCCTGACGCTGGCGCAAGCCAACACCGTCGAATCCAGCAGCTTCAGCAGCCAGAACGCCGCTGTCGGCACCGGTCCGTATACGTTCACCACCGGCAGCAGCAGTTTCACCGTCACTCTGGACAGCAGCAATGACACGCTGTCCGGTCTGGCGTCGGCGATCAACGGTGCCACCGGAAACAACGGCGTGAGCGCCAGCATCGTCAATGGCACAGGCGGCTCCTACCTATTGTTGTCGGCCACCCAGACCGGCACCGCCAACGCGGTATCGGTGTCGGCCGCGTCGCCGATCAGCTTCACCTCGGTCCAGCCCGCCGCCGATGCGACCGGCACCATTGACCAGCTGCCCTTCGACAGCGCTTCCAATGTCGTTTCCAGCGCGCTCAGCAACGTCACCTTGAACCTCGCCAGCGCTTCGCCCAGCACTACCCAGACGCTGACGGTGAGCGCCAATACGCAGTCGGCCAGCAGCGCGGTGCAGTCTTTCGTGTCGGCATATAACGCGGCGCTTTCCCTCATCGCCAGCGATACGGCCTATACACCGGGCAGCACCAGCTCCACTCCGGGTACCGCCGGGCCCTTGCTGGGCGACCTGGCAACGGAAAGCGTGTCGCGGCAGCTGCAATCCATCGTCGGTGGTACCGCCGGCTCTTCCGGCGGCGCATTCAGCCTGCTGTCGCAGATCGGCGTCACCGCCAATTCCGACGGAACTCTGGCGATCAACGCGTCGACGCTCAGCAGTGCCCTGCAACAAAATCCCGGCGCGGTGCAGGGCCTGTTTTCCGGCAGCAACGGTATCGGCACCCAGCTCGATACCCTGCTCAACACGATCGTCGGCGCCGGCGGCACCATTGATTCGGAGACCGCCGGGCTTCAGACCAATATCGACAATATCAACACGCAACTGGCGCAGCTGACCGCACAGTCGACGCAGCTGACCGCGCAATACAACGCCGAATTCAACGCCATGGACAATATTGTCGCCGCTTACAAGAATACCGCCAGCCTGTTGACCCAGCTGTACGCACCGCAGACCACCAACTCCTCCGGATCTTCCTCGTCCAATGGCTGAACGCGCCGGGGACGGAGATTCAAGTTTTTCCGCCGCGCGCCGATGTTGAGTGATACACGCAGAACATCCGTTGAGAGGTTTCAGATGGTTCCCAGAGGCTACGCAGCCGTACGGCAGTACCGCGAATCGGGTGTGAATTCGATTGTCGCCGACGCCTCGCCGCACCGGCTCATCGCCATGCTTTATGAGGGTGCGCTGGAACGCCTGGCCATCGCCGAATCCGGCATGACGCGCGCCAATATCGAGGACAAGCTGCGTGGCATCGATTCAACCATGGCGATTCTCGGTCACTTGCGCGACGTTCTGGATTACAAGGCCGGGGGCGCTATCGCGCAACGCCTGGCTTCCCTGTATGACTACATGATGCGGCGCCTGCTGCGGGCCAAGCTCGACAACGACGTCGCCGGGGTGCGCGAGGTGGCTGCCTTGCTGCGTACAATCAAGGCCGGCTGGGACGCGATCGCGCCGCAGGCCAATGCACTCCCGGCCAGGGCAATGGCGGGTTGAGGCCCGGGCCCGCCGCTTGCAGGAGTATTGCCTGCTGACGGCATAGAGGATGCACATGCGCACCACGAAGGACGAAGGCACGCGACAATCCGACGAGGGGCTGAGCTACCGCGATCGGCTGCCGTTGCGCTGGGCGCCCCTGCCGGCCCTGCCGGTGGGGGAGGAGGCGGAGCACCTGGCCGAAGCCAACGCCAAATTGCTTGCCGCGGTGGCCCTGCTGGAAGAGCACATGAAGCCCGGCGACGAGCCGTCCCAGACCGAACTGGAATTGCAGCGCATTCACCACAAGCTGAATCTGTTGCTGGAGCTGGTCAGCGGTTTCGTCAACCTGCAATCGCCGCGGCCCGCGGTGGTATCGCTGCGCCTGTCCTGGCGGGGTGTTTCCTGGGAGGCGGCGGATACCGGGCTGGTTGTCTGTTCAGTCGGCCTGGTCGAGATCTACCCGAGTCGGGTGCTGCCCCAGGCTCTGCGCTGGCCGGCACGGATCGCGGCGATTGCGGACAACACCGTCAGCGTCGATTTCGATGCCGTGCCCGACTATTGCCAGGCTGCCCTGGAGCGCCATGTGTTCCAGCATCACCGCCGTGAAGTGGCGGAGGCTCGCCAGCCAGTACGGCAAGGAAGCTGAAACCTCTTCCGGACCGATTCGAAGACCGCTTGCGCCGCGATCATTGAGAGCGGATTTGCGCAACATCGTCCCTGGCATGATGTCGTTCCGCCACGACATGACCGTCGGCTGGCGCGTATCCGCCAGTTTCCCCCTTCGGTCGGTGCCGCCAGCGTCAAGAAAACCGCACTTCCGCTTGGGGCTACCGTTCACCGGCATACCCCCGGACTGGTATTTTTTTGCCACTCGGCGTTGAGACGCCTGTGGTTAGGATGCCGTTACAAAAATAAACGGTATTTCAAGTGCGACTTATTCTGGCGGACCCGCAGACCCTGGTAAGGGCTGGATTGAAGCTCCTGTTGCAGGCCGTCAAGGGCGTCGAAGTGATCGCCGAAGCCGAAGCCGGCAAGGAACTGCTGGAGCAAGTCGCCATGCATCGCCCCAATCTGGTCGTCAGCGAATTCGTGTTGGGGGATATCAGCGGTTCCGACCTGGCACAGCAAATTCGCCGTCACTATCCTGGCACCGGCGTCATCTTTCTCAGTTCCAGCGCCGATTCCGGACATGCGCGTCTTGCCATGAAGTCCGGTGCCTCCGCTTTTCTCACCAAGTGCAGTGAACCGGTCGAGGTCGAGCTGGCCATACGTGCCTGCCACAAGGGACAGATTTATCTAAGTCCCAGCGTTTCGCGCAAGGTGATCGAAGGGCGCCGCGCCGAGCGCCCCGACGGCAGCGCGGTGCTGACGCGCCGCCAGCGCGAGGTGCTGCGCCTGATCGGTCGGGGTAAATCCACCAAGGAGATCGCGCTGATGATGGGAATCGGCTCAAAAACCGTCGAGACCCATCGAGCACGCCTGATGAATGCACTTGGCCTGCGCGGCAGCAGTTCGTTGACGCACTACGCAGTACGCTTCGGACCGAACTCGAACGATTAGTGGAAACCCGGCGCGGACGAACGGAGGCGTCTCGTTGGGGATTTGACGAATGTAAGGGTTTTCCTTACTTCGTGTGGGGAAAATACTGATTGGCTTAAAGCCGGGCATGGCAAAGCATGGGGCGTGACCTGCAATGCGCATGACACCGCAACAACGATATGGGGGAGAAGCAGATGGGTCCTAAACTGAATTTGCACGTCGGCCAGCAACAGCTGATGACACCGCAGCTGCTGCAATCGATACGGCTGCTGCAGCTGTCCTCGCTGGAGCTCGAGCAGGAAGTCCGGCAGGCACTGGAATCGAATGTGATGCTGGAAGAGGGGGAAGAAGAGGACGATCTCTCGGTCCCGGAGCCAGCCGCCGAGGAAGCCTGTGCCGAGCCGACCCCTTCCGACAGCACGGAAGTCGCAGTCACCGGTTGCGATGCCGAAGCCTTCGACAAAGTCGAAGCCGATTTCGACTGGAGCAGCGCCGAATCCTGGTCGGGCGGCGAGCCGCCGGGCGATGACGAATCGTCGATCGAATCGCGCACGCCGGCGCGCAACTCCGAGGACTTGCGCATGCGCGCCCTGGCGCAGTTGCGCCTGGTGGTCAGCGACGAGCGCGAGTCGCGGCTGGTGTCGGCGCTGATCGAGCATATTGACGACAACGGTTACCTCGAAACGCCCCTCGTCGAGATTCTTGCCGCCCTGCCGGCACCGTGGCAGGTGTCGATGTCGGAGCTGGAGTCGGCACTGGCGCGGGTGCAAAGCGTCGAGCCCACCGGTTTCGGCGCGCGCGACCTGCGTGAGTGCTTGTTGCTGCAGTTGAAGGACGTTTCGCGCCACACCCCTGGCCTGCAAACTGCGATCTTCCTGGTGCGTGAGTGCCTGGATCAAGTGGCGGGTCGCGATCCGGCGGAGGCCGCGCGCGAGACCGGCTGCTGCATCGAGGAGTTCGGTCTGGCCATGCGCCTGATCCGCGCCCTCGATCCCAAGCCCGGCTCCACTGTGCGCGAGCCGGCGCAGAATGTGGTGCCGGATATTCTGGTCAGCGGCAGCGGGCATGCCTGGAAAGTCGAGTTGAATCAGCACACCCTGCCGCGCGTGCGCGTCAACTCGTTGTATGAGCGGATGATGTCCGGCCGCGCGCCCCATCGCGCCTTGCGCGACAACCTGCTGGAGGCGCGCTGGCTGGTGCGCGGCCTGGAGATGCGTCACGAGACCCTGTTGAAAACGGCACGGGCGGTGTTCGCCAAGCAGTGCGAATTCCTGCGCCAGGGCGAGGAGGGCATGGCGCCGCTGACCTTGCGTGAAATTGCGCAGCAGATCGGCATGCACGAATCCACCGTGTGCCGCGTCGTATCCAACAAGTTCGTACAGACGCCCTGGGGCATCTACCCCTTGAAGGCCTTTTTCCCAAGTCAGATCGCGCGCACCGACGGCGAGACCTCGGGCATCGCGGTGCGGGCCATGATCCGCCGCATTATCGACGCGGAGAATCGCGCGGCGCCGCTGTGCGACGGCGCCATCGCCGCCTTGCTGGCGCGCAAGGGCGTGCGTGTGGCGCGGCGCACGGTGGCGAAATATCGGGAAGCGATGAAGATCGCCCCCGCTCCGGAACGTATTCGTCCCCTGCAAAAAGGAGCCATCGCACTCGCAGGCTAGCAGTTGAAGGAAATCATCTTGTTGGTGCAGGCAAAGCGGTAGGGGAACAAAATGTCCGATTCAAAAGTG
>Ga0302311_10004028_pt1 | contig 15928 bp, 4 predicted proteins | sample III_Palsa_N1_3_FD_200449 | JGI IMG/M metagenome (GOLD analysis project Ga0302311, IMG submission 200449) | Peat permafrost microbial communities from Stordalen Mire near Abisko, Sweden - III_Palsa_N1_3 | ecosystem: Environmental > Terrestrial > Soil > Palsa > Peat permafrost | place: Sweden... | reverse complement strand
TCACGTCGTCAAGAATGACCTTGTCGCCGTGCGCCTTCCGGGTCTTGCGCATGGTGTAGATGTACTCAGCCAAGATGAACCGTCCGGCGTCGTTGGGGGGTGGCTACAGCCTTCCATTGTGCCGCACCGCGAGCGGACTCCGGGCAGGGCGGCTGCTGGGTGGGCGGCCGGGCACCCGGCTGGTGCGGGTTCAGCCCCCGGCGGGCGGCTGCGGTTCTCCGGCCAGGGCCGGTTCCGGCTGCGGGATCACCTCGGGTAGTCGGGCGGACACGGCCGGTGCCGGCATCGCTGCCGGTGCCGGCACGGACGCCGATGCCGTCGGGCGCGCGCTGAACGGGGCCACCAGTTCGGGACGGCCGCGCACCGCCCGGCGGAAGGCGGACGTCCCCCGGCACAGGTCGTGCCCGATCGCGGCGGCCTCGATCTCCGGGACCAGGCCCTTGCTCCGGCCCTCGCCGCTGTCCCACTCCCTGATCCGCAGCCGCCCGGTGACCAGCAGCGGATCGCCCCGCCCCACCGACCCGAGGACGTTCTCGGCGAGCCAGCGCCAGCTCCACACCAGGAAGAGGCTGCTGTCGCCGTCCACCCAGCCCTGCCGCTGGCGGTCGAAACGGCGGTCGGTGGCCGACAGCCGGAAGTTCGCCACCGGCACGCCACCGGCCGTCGTGGAGTACTTCACCTCGGAGACCACACTGCCCACCAGAGTCACCATCGTGCCGTTCATGGCATGCTCCGTTCCCGTGCCCGTTCCCTCGTCGCGTCCGCACCGGCCGCCCGTGGAACGAGCCTGCACGACAGAGGAGACATTCCGGGGCGGACAAGGACGATCTGTGGACAAGTAACCCCCTGTGGAAAACCGGGCCACTCGATCGAGTGCACTTGGCGCGGTCCCACAGCGCCTTTCCGGTCCTTGGCGCGTCCGTAACGGCTGAGGCAGCAGCGCCGTAACGAGTGGACAACAGCCAGCTGTCAGGGCTCCCGCACTGCTGCGCACACTGAGTCCACCTGCGATTATCAGACCGCCCTCCAGGGGAACCGTCCCGCCGCGACCCCGAAAGGGCACAAGGTTCAGAGCCCAGCCGTGCTTATCCTGTCCCACAACAGGACGCCCCGGCACATACCGGGCCTTCTGTCCCGCCCCCATAGCTCAGCGGATAGAGCAGGTGCCTTCTAAGCACTTGGCCGCAGGTTCGAGTCCTGCTGGGGGCACAAGGTAACTCCGCCCGAAACGCGGGTGTTCGTCTGCCGGAGGGCTAGCGGCCGGCGCGCCTGGTGGCGAGGCGGGCCTCGGCGTCGGCGACGCGGTTCGGGTTGCCCATCACGATCCAGGTGGTGGCCGTGCAGATGATGTCGAACGCCAGGAAACCGCCGCCCCATTCGAGCATGCCGGTGGTCGAGGCCCCGCGCAGGGCCCACTGGGTGACGAGCAGGGCAAGGGCGAAGAGGCCGTAGCCGGCCGTTCTGAGGGTCAGGCGTGATCTTGTCGACATGGGCGAGAGCCTAGGGCAGCCCCCGGTACCGGTAACAGGGCCGGGGCCCCACAGCACGCTGTGGGGCCCCGGTGGTTGAGCGTGCCGGTCAGTCGAGCTGATTGATGGTCAGGGTGTCGTTGTTGTCGGCCGCGTCCGCCGGGGGCAGCGCGGTGTTGTAGACGTGGACGTCGCTGATGGACGCGTTGGCGTACTCGGCGTAGGTACCGCTGTAGACACGCCGTCCGATCTGCAGGGGCCCGGCGGCGTTCCAGTCGCTGCCGGTGTAGGGAGTGGTGCCCGCTAGGACGCCGTTGACGTAGAGGGTGAGCGTGTTGGCGTTGGCGTCGAAGACGCCGACGAGGTGGGTCCAGACGCCGGTGGTGGCGGTGCTGCCGTAGGCGGCGGTGAAGGCACTGCCGGAGGCGTCGCTGTTGCTGCGGTCGAAGGCCCAGGCCTTCGCGGTGGACGAGTAGTACAGCTGAAGGCCGTTGTTCACCGGCGCGGTGGCGCTGTCGGACTGGGAGACGAAGGTGGAGTTGCTGGTCAGCGAGTTGAGCTTGACCCAGGCGGAGACGGAGTAGCTCTGGCTGGTGTCGACCGCCGGGCCGCTGGTGGCGGCGTAGCCGGTGCTGCCGTTCAGGGTCAGCACGGGCCCGCGGGTGGCGTCACTGGTCCAGGTCGCGCCGCCGTTCAGGGTGGCCGGGTTGGTGGTGGCGGTGTCGGCCGCGGTGGTGCCGGTGCCGTCGGTGAGCGCCCAGCTGTCGGTGGCGGTGCTGGCCAGCGCGCCCAGGGTGCTGGGGCTGCCGATGGCCAGGTTGGTGCCGATGGCGCTGTCGTAGGTGCGGACGTCGCCGATGGAGCCGTTGAAGCCGTTGCTGGGAACCAGACCGGTGGACCCGTCGGGGTTGGTCACCGGGGAGGTGACCGCGCCGATGGTCAGCGGGTGGCTGGGGCTGTACACCGGGGTGGTGTTGGTGGCGGTGCCGGCCTTGGCGCCGTTCACGTAGAGGGTCATCGCACCGGTGGGGGAGTCGTAGACGCCCACCAGGTGGGTCCAGGTGTTCAGCTGGGCCGCGGTGCTGCCGGCGGCGGTGACGTAGGTACCGGCCGGGATGGAGCTGTCGTCGTTGGTGCTGGTGGTGAAGGCCCAGCTACCGGTGGAGTTCTGGTAGCCGAGGGCGAACGCCTGGTCGTTGTCGGTGCCCTGGCCGACTGCCCACTGGTCGGCGCTGTCGAGGGAGCTGAGCTTGACCCAGGCCGAGACGGTGTAGCTCTGGCTGGTGTCGACCGCCGGGCCGCTCGTGGCCTCGTAGCCGGTGGTGGTCGCGAAGGTGGAGCTGCTGGGATCGGTTCCGGTGTTGCTGACGGTCAGGTCGTTGTCGACTCCCAGGTTGGTGTCGGCCGTGGCCAGGGTCGGATCGAGGCTGTAGGCGGCGTCGTTGGCGAGGGTGGTGTCGAGTTCGTCGGTGCCGCTGTTCAAGTTGCCGTCGTAGCCGGAGTCGGTGTTGTCGACCAGCTGCCACCAGTGCAGCGGCAGCGTGGTGGGGTCCTGGACACCGAGTGAGCCGGGTGCCGCCTTGCCGCCGGGGAACTCGACCAGGCTGCCGCTGGTGTTGGTCGCGTACAGGTCGGGGAAGCCGTCGGGGCCGCCGGAGGGGCTGTTGATGTCACCGGGGGAGGTGACGAGCGGGTAGGTGGCGGCGGACGCGGTGCCGATCGGCGTCTGGGTGGCGGCCGGCAGCGCCGTGGTGGCGCCGTCGTTCCAGTCCTGGGCGCCGTCGCCGACGATGTTGGTGTAGCAGTCCCACAGGATCAGCTGGGTGCCGGGCGTGGTGTTGGCGGCCGGGTCGGCCAGGCAGCGTCCGGACTCGGGGTTCGTCAGGATGCCGTCGGCGCCCGGGATCCACTGCTGCGCGCCGGAGCCGTTGCAGGGCCACAGGTCGACCAGGGTGCCGTTGGCGGTACCCGAGTGGTAGGCGTCGAGGCACATGCCGAAGTCGCGGACGGTGCCGTCGGTGCCCATGACCCAGTTCTGCGCGCCGCTCTTGTTGCAGCCGTAGACCTGCACCTTGTTGCCCGGAGTGGTGAGGCTGGAGGAGTCGTCCACGCACAGGTGGGTCGTGCCGGTGCTGATGAGTCCCGAGGTGAGCGGTGCCCCGGCGGTGGGGGCGTGCAGCAGGTCGGGCAGCAGCGTGGTGGAGTCCGGCGCCAGTGAGTAGGTGTAGATGGTGCCGTTGGTGCGGTCGCGGGCCCACAGGGTGGGGGCGCCGCTGACCGTGCCGGGGGTGATCAGGTCCATGTGCGACCAGTCGCCGTCACCGAGCAGGACCGGGTTGGTCAGGGTGCCGCCGGAGACGCCCTGGAAGAGCCACAGTTCACCGTTCTCGACGGTGATCAGGTCGGCGACGCCGTCGCCGTAGACGCTGCCGGGTGCGGCGATCTGGGTGACCTGGTCCCAGTCGGTGCTGTCGTATCCGGCCGACGAGCAGCGGTTCGCCGGTACGAAGCCGGCGCAGCTGGGTCGGGGGATGGCACTGGAGAAGCGGTTGAGGGTGAAGCCGGCGTGGCCGGTGCCGCCCGGGTCGAGGTCGTTCTTCACGATGTACAGGTGCTTGTCCGCCGACTTGGTGTCGAGGGCGAACAGGTCGTCGGCGGTCTCGCCGTTCAGGTTGCCCCGGTGGGCGACCAGGTAGTTGTTCCAGCCCGCGGTGCCGCCCTGGGGCACGTTGGCGGGAACGGCGAGGACGACCGGTCCGTTGGGGCTGCCGGCCGGGAGGGAGGTGTCGTGGTTGCCGGGGAGCATCACCAGGTCGCCGGTGGACGTGGTGGTCAGCAGGTCCGGTACGCCGTCACCGTCGAGGTCGCCCGGAGTGACCTTGGTGCTGGGGTTCCAGGGGGCGGTGAAGGTGTAGCTGGTCGGCACCTGGGAGGCGTTCCCGGCCTTGTCGACAGCCTGGACGTACAGGGTGTGCACACCCCAGTTGGCGACCGGGACCGGGAGCGTGGCCACACCGGTGCTGTCGCCGGCCGCGTCCGTGGTGACGCTGCTGGGGGTGACGTTGTGGCCGGTGGTGGAGGTGGGCGGGCTGTCGAGGTTCCACCGGAAGTGGTCGATGCCGCTGGAGACGCAGGCGTCCAGGGTGCAGGTGTTGGCCGGTACCGGGTCGGTGGCGGTCACCGAGAAGGTGTTCGCCAGTGCGGCCTTGGAGTTGGCGTACACGACCGGGTTGGCCGTGCCGGTGCCCACCGGCGGGAAGGACGGGTTGACGGCGACGGTCGGGGTGTTCGGCGGAGTGGCGTCGACGCTGAAGTTGCAGTCGGTGTACTGGTTTCCGTACAGCGGGGTGCCGTCGTAGCCCTGGACGCTGAACCCGTAGCGGTGGCCGTCCTGGAGCGTGAAGCCGATGGGTTCGGTGACCGGTCCCGGTGCCTGGGCCGCGGAGTAGTCCCATTTGACCGTGGCCGGGTCGCCGCTGGAGTCCTTCAGCATGTTGTCCCAGAAGTGGAACTGCACCGAGACGTTGGTGCCGGTGACCTCGGAGGCCGTGGTGGTGTTGATCTTCACATTGCTGCTGGACCCCACCACCGAGGTGGCGCCGATCCAGCCCCCGGCGGCATCACCGCAGGCGGTACCGTGGGTGGTGGCCAGCGGAGCGGGCGTCATCGTGGGGTCGGTGACGGTCGGGGCGATGTCGAAGTTGGTGCTCATGCTCAGCGAACTGGACATCCGCAGGTAGTCGGCCGAGTTGCTCTCGTCGCCGAACAGGCCCACGGTCCAGGTGTTGATGCCCGCCGCGGCGATCTTCTTGACCTGGTTGGTGACGTCGAACGACGCGTAGTGGTCGCTGCAGCTGCTGTTCGGGTTCACGGCACTGGGAACGGTGGTGGACACCGTGCCGTAGCTGCTGTCGTCGTTGCCGGGCTGGTTGTTCCAGTCGGTCCCGCTGCCGATCGAGCCGGTGGTGTGCAGGGTGATCGGCTGGTTCTGCGAGCAGTTGTAACTGGCCGCGTAGGTCGCCTCGATGGTCAAGATGGACTTGGAGACCACCATGCTCGGGTCCAGGCCACTGGTGTCGACCGAGTAGTACGAGCGCTCGACGCCGTTGCCGCAGGCGCCGCCGTAGCCCTGGTAGCCCACGCCCTCACCGTTCGGCTGCGGCTTGTCGAACTGCGGTGAGCCCGAGCAGGTGGAGCTGGAGTAGACCTCGTCGTAGCCGGTGCTCTTGCTGGGCACCGGGTTCGTGAACGGGTCCAGGTACACCGGGTAGGCGGCCGTCGAGGTCAGCAGCGAGGTGTCGGGAACCAGCGTGATCGAGCCCGAGCCGGTGGTCATGGCGATCGGGTCGACCTGCGCTCCGGTGCCCGGTGCCTGCGCCGAGGACGTCGTCGGGTCGGTGTCCGCGGGCGCGGTACCGGTCGTGGACGACGCGCTCGCGGTGGGCGTCGCCACCGCCGCGCGGACGCCCGCGGCCTGCGCCTTGCGGGCGGCCGGCGCCTCGGTGCCCGCTGAGGCGGTGGGGGAGGCGGTGGGCGTGGCGCTGGGGGAGCCGGAGCCGCTCGGCGCGGGGGCCGCGGTGCTGCTGGAGTCCCACATCAGCGGGGTGGGGCTGGTGTACGCCAGGGTCCCGTCGCTCTCCGTGGCGTCCATGCCGCCGGACGCGGTCGGGGTCAGCGACAGGCCGTCGGTGGAGGCGGCCATGGTGAGCTTCCGCAGCAGCGGGTTGGCCGCCGCCGTGGCGTTGTGGACGATCAGGACGTCGTCGAAGCCGCCCTGGTCGGTCACGGTCACGGACAGGTCCACGCCCGGCAGCACGGAGGGGTAGAGGGCGGTGTCGCCCTGCACCGTCGGTGTCGGCAGGGTGAACGGCATGGTCAGCGACATGGTGTGGCCCGAGGGGGCGGTCAGTGTCGCGAGCGGTCCGTCACCTCCGCTGGACAGGCTGATGGGGTTGGCGGACGCCTCGGGCGACAGGGTGCCGTCGGGGTTGGTGGTCAGCGTGGCGTCGAGCGCGGTCCAGCTGCCGCCCTTCAGTACGCGAACCGGCAGCGGGGTGTCCGTGGAGGTCAGCGAGCCGTCCGGCTGGGCGACCACCATGTGGGTCGGGGTGGTCAGCGAGTCCACGGTGACCGGCTGGCCGGTGGACACCGCCTGGAGCCGGGCGGACTGCTCCGCGGACGTCGCGGTCATCGCCGGGGGAGCCGGCGCGGCCACCGGCGCGGGCGCGGGGGCGGGGGTGGAGTCGTCGGCCAGTGCCGGGGCGACGGCCGCTCCGAGGAGCAGGGCGCTCAGCGCCGGAATCAGTCCCAATCGGGATATCGGGTGGGACCGCCCGGATCGGGCGGTTTTGGATCGGGGCACAGCGACGTCCTTCATTGTTTGATGGTGCGAAATCATGCGTGAGTTGCGTCACATGACGGTGCATGAGCATCCGGGAATCGTGGTCGGGCTCTGTCCGGATTGGGGTTTATTCGCGAAGTTCGCCCATTCCAAATGTGGCATTCTGACGAAGTATCAGCAAGTAATCCCTGGTCATCGGGACGCCACAGCGTATTGCGCTTCTGGTGGTCCATCAATACGTTGCCTGTGATCATGCTGTGGGTGTGGTCTCGGATCGTGCATCGCCATTTGAGGATGCGTCAAGGCGGGGGTTTCGCGGGTGATTGGTCGGCGGCGCTGGTTTGCGAGCGTTCAGTACCCTTTGTGGCGCAGAGGCATGGTGACTGCCACCGCATTCCTGGCGGTCACCGCCGTTACCGTGCCCATGGCGGTCGCGCAGGGCGTGCAGCCGTACCAGTTCAAGGGCACGGTGTGGAACCCCAAGGCCCTGCCGGCCATGCCTGTGGTCAACGGGCACGCCCTGACCGGTACGTCGTCGACCACCGCGCAGCAGAAGGGCTACAAGGCGCTCGGCAGCTACCAGGTCCCGGCCCAGTCATGGCCCGCGGCGGGCAGCAGCACGGTGGCGCTGACCCACACCGTCACCCCGGCGCCCACGACCGGAAAGGCCGTCCCGACGGCCGCCGCCACCCCGGCGCGGAGCACCGCGGCGCAGCTGAAGGCGGCGACCCCGCCCGCCACGGCCTCGCGTCCGGCGACCCCCTCGACCGCGCCGACCCCCTCGACCGCGCCGACCCCCTCGACCGCTCCCACTGAGCCGGCCGCGCCCCAGGTGCTGCCGGTCACCGGACCGGTGAAGGCCGCAGGCCTGCCGGTGTGGGTCGCTCCCGCCCCGGCTCCCGCCGCCCGCAGCACGGTCAGCGGGACCAGGAGCGCCGCAGCCGTACCGGCGGCCGCTCCGGCCCGGGTCACCGTCCAGCTCGCGTCGCACCAGCAGACGGTCTCCGCCGGAGGCGACGGGATGCTCGTCGCGCTGAGCCGCGCCGACGGGAAGACCGGCTCGGGCCCGGTGCAGGTGGTCCTCGACTACGCCCAGCTGGCCAAGGCCTACGGCGGTGGATTCGGTTCCCGGCTTGAGCTGTTCCAGGTTCCCGCCTGTGCGCTGACGACTCCGCAGGTGCAGGCCTGCCGCACCCGCACGCCGGTGGCGTTCGCCAACCGGGCCGCGGCCGATCAGCTGACCGCGACGGTGAACCTGGGCGCCGCCACCGCCGGTACCGGGCAGGCGCAGCTCGCCGGGACCACGGCCTCCCCCATGGTCGCCGCCGCCGATGACGCGACGGCACTGCTGGCGACCTCGGGCACCTCCGGTTCCCAGGGCAACTACGGCGCCACCTCGCTGGAATCCTCGGGCACCTGGCAGACGACGGCCAGCGGCGCGTACACCTACGACTACCCGATCGACGTCCCGGCGGCGATCGGCGGCAGCAGCCCCGACGTCGACCTCTCCTACAACTCGCAGTCCGTGGACGGCGAGACCTCGGCCCGCAACGCGCAGTCCTCGTGGATCGGTGACGGCTGGGACTACACGCCCGGGTTCATCGAGCAGTCCTACCGCACCTGTGGCTCGATGCTGGACTCCAGTGGCAACAACATCCTCAAGGGCTCCGGGGACGAGTGCTGGGCCGGGGACAACGCGACGATCTCCTTCGGTTCCCACACCGGTGTGCTGGTGCCCACCGCGCTCGACCCGGGCGTCACCGGGGAGATCAAGGCGTGGAAGCTCCAGGGCGACGACGGCACCGTGGTCCAGGAGCTGTCCGGGGCGCAGAACGGCCTCTACGACGGCACCTACTTCCGGGTCCTGGCGACCGACGGTTCGGCCGCCTACTTCGGCGCCGACCACGCGCCCAGCTCGGTCGGCACCTCGGCGCAGCAGCAGACGGGTACACCCAAGGACGCCTCGACGAACTCGGCCTGGGGTGTGCCGGTGCTGAACCCGGTCTCCGGGGACCCCTGCTACGACTCGTCCAAGGGCACGGCCTCGCAGTGCGCGCAGCCGATGGGCTGGCGCTGGAACCTGGACTTCACCGTCTCGCCGACCGGCTTCGTGCAGCGCTACGACTACAGCACCGAGACCGGCTACTACGACCTGGGCGGGGGACAGGCCCCGACCGGCAGCTCCGGCAAGCTCACGTCCTACACCCGGTCCGGTGCGCTGACCCAGATCTCCTACGGCTACCAGCTGGCCGACGAGCTGGCCGGGCGGACCCCCGCCGCGCAGGTGGTGTTCACCTCCGCGCAGCGCTGCGAGACCAGCAGCACGATGACCGACTGCTCCGCCGGGAACCTGAACGCGAACACCGCCGCCAACTGGCCCGACATCCCGTACGACCTGAACTGCAACTCGACCGACAGCACCACCATCCCGGCCGGGGCGACCTCGGTTCCGCCGGGTGTCTGCATCACCGGCTCGCCGACCTTCTGGTCGACCACCCGGCTGGACTCGATCACCACCAAGGTCCATGTCATCGACCCCACCAGCAAGGCCGATGAGGGCCTGGTGGATGTGGACAGCTACCAGCTCGGCCAGGTGTTCTCCGATGCCGGCGGGTCCACCGACCCGGTCACCGGGACCACGGTGGACCCCAAGGACGCCGGTTCGCTCCAGGCGGTGATGTGGCTCCAGTCGATCCAGCACACCGGCAAGGGCACCTACGGCACCAGCAACAGCCCGATCTCGCTGAACCAGGTCACCTTCACCGGTACCGAGATCGACAACCGGGTCAACGACGCCTCCCCGTCGGCGCCTCCGCTCTACCACCCCAGGATCTCCTCGATCCAGACGGAGACCGGTGAGCAGATCTCGGTCAACTACAACCTGAACCCCTGTCAGGGGGTGAGCCTGTCCTTCTCGATGGCGGACTCGAACACCAACTCCTGTTATCCCGTGTACTGGGCGCCGACCGGGGAGACCCAGCAGCTCCAGGACTGGTTCAACAAGATCACCGTGCACCAGGTGGTCGTCTCCGACCTGACCGTGGCCACCGGGTACCAGCCGAACAGCACCAAGATCCCGGCCGGGTCCGACGCCAAGGTGTCCACCTACCTCTACAGCGGCCCCGCCTGGCACCGGGACGACTCGGCGCAGACCGACGACCAGTACCGCACCTGGGACCAGTTCCGCGGGTTCCGCACGGTGACCGTGGAGACCGGCGCCTCGCCCGACCCGGTCACCGAGCAGACCACCACCTACCTCCAGGGGATGGACGGCGACTACAAGGCCGACGGCACCAAGCGCAGCGTCACCGTCCCCGACAGCGTCGGCGACCAGGTGACCGACTCCGACTGGCTGGCCGGTACGGCACTGGAGACCGACTCCTACACCCAGGCCGGCGGCACGATCAACGCCAAGACCATCAGCGACGTGCCGCAGCTGACCGTCACCGCCGATGTCGCGCAGACACCCTGGACCGACTGGACCCAGGCGGCGAACCCCGGCAAGACCCAGCCGGCCCTCTCCACCCTGCCCGACCTGGTCGCCCGCAGGGTCACCTCGGAGGGCACCCGTGCCTACGCGCTGAAGGCGGACGGGAAGACCTGGGAGGAGACGCGGGACGTCACCGGCTACGACTCCCAGGGGCGGCCCTCGACCGAGGACAACCTGGGCGACGTCACCGTCCCCTCGCAGGAGACCTGCACCACCACCGCCTACGCCGCGCCGTCCGCACTGAACACCATGATGCTGACCTACCCCGACCGGGTGACCACGGTCAGCGGCCCCTGTGCGGCGCCGACCGCCACCACCCTGCTGGCGGACAAGGAGTACTACTACGACGGCAACGGCACGCTGTCCGCGCTGGGCACCTTCGGCCAGCTCGACCAGGGCACCGCGCCCAGCACGCCGGCCGCGGGTCTGGTGACCGCGACCCGGGTGGCCACCTCCATGACCGGCAGCACGGAGGCCTGGCAGACCACCGGAGCCGTCAGCTACGACGGTGGCGGGCGGGCGGTGAAGTCCCTCGACACCAACGGACTGGCCACCCTCACCGCCTTCACCCCGGCCTGGAACAGCGCCGGTGGCAACACCGGTGCCACCACCGTGACCAACACCAACTCCCAGGGCTGGGTCACCACCACCGACCTGGACCCGCAGCGGGGACTGGTGACCGAGAGCGTCGACGCCAACGGCCGGGTCACCGACAGCACCTATGACGCCCTCGGGCGCCGCACCGCTGTCTGGCTGCCCGGGCGTGCCAAGGCGTCACAGAGTGCCAGCGAGACATTCTCTTACTCGATCAACCCCGGTGCCGTTCCGGCCATCGGTCCCACCGTGTCCCAGCCCGGTGCGCCGAGCTCGGTGATCACCAACACGCTGCGCGACGACGGTACCTACGCCACGTCGATCAGCATCTACGACGGCATGCTCCAGCCGAGGCAGACCCAGACCAGTCCGGCCGGCGACTCCACCAGCGGACGGCTGATCTCCGACACCTTCTACGACTCGCACGGCTGGCCGGAGATCTCCTACGCCACCTACTCCGACCCCAACAACGCCCCGTCGACCACGCTGTGGGCCGCCGACGAGACGGACATCCCCGCCGAGACGGTCACCCAGTACAACGGCGAGGGCCAGGCCACCGCCTCGCAGCTGTACCACCAGGGCATCTTCCAGTGGCAGACCACCACCGCCTACCCGGGGGTGGACGAGACCGACACCACCGCCCCGGCCGGCGGCACCACTACGCAGACGTTCAGCAACGCCCTGGGCCAGACCACCGCGACCACCGTCGACGACACCGACCCGATGGTCAAGCTGACCCCGGGGCAGATCATCCCCTCGGGCACCTCGCTGACCTCCGCCAGCGTGCGGCTGGCGATGCAGGCCGACGGAAACCTGGTGCTGTCCTCGCTGAACACCGGCAGCACCCTGTGGTCCAGCAGCACCTCGGGGAACCCGGGCGCCTGGGCTGAGTTCGGGAGCGACGGCAACCTCCAGGTCACCTCGGTCTCCGGGACGAAGCTGTGGTCCTCCGGCCTGGCGGCGGGGACCGGCACCGTCCTGCAGATCCAGAACGACGCCAACATGGCGATCTACAACGCCTCCGGCTCCTCGGTCTGGTCCAGCAACACCACGGGTCAGGCCAGTGCGGCCAACTCCACCACCAGCTACACCTACACGCCGGCGGGCCAGGTCCACACCGTCTCCGACAGCGCGGGCAACACCTGGACCGACACCTACAACCTGCTCGGCCAGCTCCAGTCCCAGACCGACCCGAACACCGGCACCGTCAACTCCTTCGTCTACGACGACCAGGGCAACCTGCTGCAGACCACCGACGGGCGCGGACAGACCACCTCCTCGACGTACGACTGGGACAACCGGGTCGTCGGCACCTACTCGGCGCCCACCGCCTCGCAGAGCGCGGCCAACCAGCTCACCAGCACCACCTACGACACGCTGGCCAAGGGCTACCCGACCTCCACCACCCGTTACGTCGGCGGCTCGGGCACGACCGGCAAGCAGTACACGCAGGGGGTGACCGGCTACGACACCGCCTACCAGCCCACCGGCAGCACCGAGAGCATCCCCTCCAGCGACGGCTTCCCGCAGCCCAAGCTGCCCACCGGGGTCACCGCCCCGACCGGGCAGACCATGTTCGCGACCACCGCGACCTACAGCGCGGTCGAGGGTCTGCTGGACACCACCAACTACGAGAACGACGGCGGCCTGCCGGCCGAGCAGATCACCTACGGCTACAACGAGAACGGTGACCTCAACGGCTTCGGCGGCTCGATCAGCCCGACCAACACCCCCTCCTACGTCGACGCCACCGTCCACGACGCCTTCGGCCGGGTCCTGCAGACCAACTACGGGCCGTCCGGCAGCGAACTGGCCACCTTCGACCAGTACGACGGCACCACCGGCGCGGTCACCCAGACCTCCAGCATGGCCCAGCCCTCGAACACCTCGCTGGACATCACCGACTACCGCTACAACCAGGTCGGCGAGATCACCGCGATCGACGACCTCCAGAACAACACCACCCACGACACCCAGTGCTTCAGCTACGACTCGCAGGCGCGGCTGACCCAGGCCTGGAGCGACACCGCCACCGACGGCAACGGCAGCGGCCTGAGCACGGCCGGCGTCGGTGACACCGGCAGCTGCCTCAGCGCCAGTCCCTCCGCTGTGGCCACGCCCGCCGCGCCGACCGCCACCACGGTCGGCGGTCCCGCCGCCTACTGGCAGACCTACAGCTACGACCTGCTCGGCGACCGCACCGGCATGGTCAACCACGACACCAGCGGCAACGCGCTGGACAACACCACCCAGAGCATCAGCTACCCGGGCAGCAACGGAACGGAGCCCGCCACCGACCCCGACCAGGCCGGTGCGACCACCACCAGCAACCCGAGCCTGGGCACCGCCGTCCAGACGCCCACGTACACCGACCCCAACAGCACCCCCGCGGGCACCAACAGCGGCAACACCATCAGCCGCTCGACGGTCACCAGCGGACCGCTGGCCTCGGCCTTCGCCATCACCGGTGGCGGCAAGCTCTGCATCGACGACACCGGCGGCGCGACCACCCCTGGCACCAAGGTGCAGGTGGCCACCTGCACCGGCGGTGCCTCGCAGAACTGGACCATCAACACCAACGGCACGGTGCAGGTCCTGGGCATGTGCCTGGACACCACCGGCGGCGCCACCACCACCGGTACCAAGCTGGTCATCAACACCTGCAACAGCGCCACCGCCACCCAGAAGTGGAAGGCCACGCAGACCGGCACCCTGGTCAACGCCGCCGCGCCGACCCTGTGCCTGACCGACCCCTCGGCCAGCGCCACTGTGGGCACCCAGCTGCAGATCGTCACCTGCGGTTCCACCGGCCAGGACTGGTCGACCATCTCCGACGGCGCCACCCCCGCGGGTCAGACGCAGACCCTGACGTACGACGCCGCGGGCCGTACCGCCACTGTCACCACCGGAACCGGCACCGACACCAGGAAGAGCAGCTACCTCTACGACGCCTCCGGGAACCTGCTGGAACAGACCAGCACGCTGGACACCACCGACCAGACCCGGATCCTGTACCTCTTCGGCGGCGCCGAACAGCTCACCCTCACCGTCGCCAACAAGGCCACCACCGCCATCCGCAACTACGTCGGACCCGACGGCACGGTCATCACCCGCGCCACCGCGGGCGACCTGTCCTACCAGCTCACCAACGCCCAGGGCACGGCCGAGACCGACGTCGACGCCAAGACGCTGGCGCCCACCCACCGTTACTTCGACCCGTACGGCAACCCGCGCGGCACCCAGCCGAGCACCTGGATCAGCGCCGACGAGAACCGCGGCTTCCTCGGTCAGCCCACCGACGCAAGCACCGGCCTGGACCTCCTCGGCGCCCGCAACTACGACCCCGTCGAGGGCCGGTTCCTCAGCCCGGACCCGGTCTTCGAGGCGGGCGACCCCAACCAGATGGGCGGCTACACCTACGCCGCCGACAACCCCAGCTCGGGCAGCGACGCCAGCGGACTGATGACCGACGGCGGTCGGGGTGAGCCGTCGACCACCAGTTCGGGCGGTGGCGCACCCCCGTGCATCCTGCTGACGACGGGCTGTGGCAAGTACGGCAACGGATGCGTCGGCGCCCCCTGCGTCGCCCCGCCGCCTCCGGGCACCGTCATCACCACGACCACCACCAGCACGTCCACCCAGACCAGCAGGAAGAAGTCCTGCGGCGGCATCACCGGCTGGCTGGAGTGCCACTGGGAGAGCATCGTCACGGTGGTCACCGTCGTGGTGGTGGTGACCATAGCCGTGGTCGCCGTGGCCGGCTGCATCGCCGGCAGCGGGGTGACCCTCGGGGTCGCGGCCCTGGTCTGCGCCCCCGTCATCGGCGCGGCGGCGGCGGCCACCTGCGGACTGGTCATGGGTGACTGCGGAGGCGGCGGCGACGACTCCTCGGACGCCTCCGGAGACGGCACAACCGACGGCACCGGAGACGGCACGTCCACGGCCAACAGCACCGCTCCTACCACTGCGGACCCCCAGGCCGCAGCCGGCTCGACCTCCGACGGCCAGACCGGCTCGTCGGGTCCCAGCACCGGAACCGAAGGCACCAGCGGCAAGGGCGGCAGCGATCCCGCCACCAACAGCAGCGGTTCTGGCGGAACCGGCGGCGGCTCGGGCTCCAGCGGCGGCTCGGGCTCCGGCGGCGGCTCGGGAACCAGTGGAACCTGCAGCTTCGCCCCCAGCACGCTGGTGCTGATGGCGGGCGGCAAGACCGAACCCATCAGCAAGATCAAGACCGGTGACAAGGTCGAGTCGGCGGACCCCAGCACCGGCAAGGAACAGGGCACCCGCCCGGTCACCGCCACCTGGATCAACCACGACACCGACCTGGTCGACCTCACGATCGACACCGGTCACGGCACCACGGCCGTCCTGCACACCACCGCCGAACACCCCTTCTGGGACCCCAAGTCCCACACCTGGGTCCCGGCCGGCCAGCTCAAGCCCGGCGAAGCCCTCACCACCGCCGACGGCCACCAGGTCCACGTCAAGACCGTCAAGAAGACCCCTGGCGCCGCCAACCGCTACAACCTGACCGTCCAGCAGCTCCACACGTACTACGTCCTGGCCGGCACTACGCCGATCCTGGTGCACAACACGTGCGGGCCCGACATCGACTACGGGAAGATCGATTCGACCGGTCGCCGTTCGGGAATCGTTGCGATCGTCACCCCATCGATGCTGGGCACGGGCGGCAAGGCTGTGCAGAGGATGTCCAAGAATCTTCCGGGCTTCATCAGCGGAGACAATGGGGATACGCGCGGGCACCTTCTTCCGAAGGATCTGGGTGGATCCGGAACCATACCGGAGAACTTCGTCAGGACGACGTCGGCAATTGACAACGGCCCCATGAATGCGTTCGAACAGGAAATTGCAGCGTATGTCAGAGGTGATGGCTCGGGTGGCAATACCATCATGTATGCGGCGACGCCGCATTATCGGCCAGGGGAAAACGTCGCATTCGCGGTGTCGATAGAGGCGTTCGACGATACCGGATGGTTCGTTAGTAAAATGTTCTTCCAGTAGCAGGGCCAA
>Ga0302311_10004025_pt1 | contig 15932 bp, 14 predicted proteins | sample III_Palsa_N1_3_FD_200449 | JGI IMG/M metagenome (GOLD analysis project Ga0302311, IMG submission 200449) | Peat permafrost microbial communities from Stordalen Mire near Abisko, Sweden - III_Palsa_N1_3 | ecosystem: Environmental > Terrestrial > Soil > Palsa > Peat permafrost | place: Sweden... | reverse complement strand
CACGCCAGCCCCGATGTGCCGTAGCCGCTCGCATAGACCTCAGACCAGCCTTCGGATGTCGCGATCGTCGCCAGGGTCTCGGTGAGCAGGTCGGCGGCCTGGGCGACGTTGTTTCGCGCGTAGGCGATCTGAGCCTTCAACGTCCGGATGATGGTCAGTAAGGAAACGTAGCCGCCGAAGTGGTCGAGAACGAGGTCTTCGCCGGCCTGCAAGTGATCGCTGGCCTCCGACAGGCGTTCCTGCGCGATGGCCACCAAAGCCAGGTGGATGTGCATGAAAACACACCCATACGGACTCGACGCCGCGCGGTAATATCTGAGCGCCTTCTGGCCGCAGAGCCTGGCCGACTCGATTTCACCCCTGCGCAGATCGAGGTAACAGCGGATATTGTTCAACATGCCGCCGAACCAGGGGTCCGTAACTATGTTGCGGGCGCACATCGCCTCCAGCGCCTCCTGGTCGGCGGCGGACAGGATTGAGTCGCAGTAGCCGGCGCGCATCCCCTCCACCACCAGAAGGTCGCCCCTGAACGCCTCGTCCTCACGCAAGGGCGCGGCTTGCGCCATGCGCCGTACCTGCTCGAGCTGACGTTCCCCCGTCGGGAATTTTCCGGCTTGAAAAAGCGAGAGGGATTCCACCAGCCGCAGGCGCGCAGAGGCATCGATTTCAGCGCGCGTGAGCAGGGCGAAAAGGGTGCGGACACGCGAAAGGCTTCCATCCAGGCTCAGGCGCACACAGCCGGCGCCTTCGATCAGGACGACCATCCGCCTGCGGTCTCCGGCCTCGCGGGCATGGCGGGCGGCCTCCAGCGGGAAGCCCTCGTGCTCGAACCAGGTCGAGGCGCCCTCGTGCATCCGCGTCAGTCTAGCCGCCCCGAGCTGGCCGCGCCGGGGCGCCAGGAATTCGGCCACCAGGTGGTGATGCCGCCACCAGTTGCGCGCCTGGTCCACGGGAATGAGGAGGATATTGAACCGCCGCAGCTCCTCCATCATCAGCGCCGAATCCCCGGCGCCGCGCGCCGCGTCGGCGATGCCGGCGGTGAAGCGATCGAAGATCGACGTCTCCAGCAGGAAGGTCCGCAGATGATCCGGCAGCTGGGCAAAGACCTGGGTGGCCAGGTAGTCGCTCATGTCGTCGACCGAGCCGGAGAAGGCCTCCAGCAGGCCCGCGCCTCCGCCGTGATTGTGCACCCAGGCGACCGCCAGTTGCAAGGCGATGGGCCATCCCTCCAGTCGGCCGGCGAGATCGACGATATCCTCGTCGCCCAGGCTCCCGCGCAGCAGATCGAACGCCTCATCGGTCGAGAAGCGCAGATCTTCGGCGCCCAGCTCGCGGATCTGGCCTTGGGCGCGCAGCTGCGGCAGCGCCAGCCCCGGCCGCGCTCGACTGGCCAGCACCAGGTGCACGTGCTCAGGCATGCGGCGGACGAACAGGTCGAGCAGCGCATCCGTCTGGGTGTTCTGGGCCAGGTGATAGTCGTCCAGGATGAACACCACCGGCTCAGGGTCGCGGTCGAGTTCGGCCAAGAAGGCGCTCAGGGCGGAGCGCAGAACCTGAGCCTCGGTCGACTGGAGCGTCGCGGTGTCCAAGGGGGCGACCTCGACGCCGGCGAAACCGGCGGCCAGGACGATGCAAGCCAGGAACTCGGCCGCAACGCCACAGTCCTCATCCAGACTCAGCCACACCGCCCGCACGCCACGGGCGGCCAAGGTCTCTCGCCATTGCCCGAGCAAGGTGCTCTTGCCGTAACCCGCGGGGGCCTGGATCAGGACCAGACGCCGGTGCAGTCCCTCCTCCAGAGCCTCCGCGAGAACGGGGCGCTGGATCAGCTGCACATGCTGTTGCGGTGGGCTGAAGCGAAAATCGCCAAGTCTCGCCGCCGCAACCATACGCTTGTCGCCCGCCGCCGATGACCAAGGCGGTCTTATGGGCAATACCTCAGGGTCTGTGAAGCGCCAAGGTCGCAGGGCGATGCGGCGGCCGTGGCCCTTACGCTACCGCCCTCAGGAACGCCGCCAGGCCGGCGAAGTAGCGCGCCTGGTCGTCGTACATGGCCAGGTGGCTGCCCTCGGGCAGATGGAGGTGCTGGCCCTTGGGCAGGCGTTTCGACATCGCCTCCATGTGGGCCGGATCCATGGTGTCGTGCTGGGCGCCGATGGTCAGGGTCGGCACGGTGATGCGTGCGAGGTCGTCGAACCGGTCCCACTCGGCCAGGCGGCCGCTGGCGCCGAGTTCGCTCGGCCCCTGCATCAGGCTGTAGAGTTCGTTGTTGATATGGCCGAAGCTGCGCGTCACCGGCTCGGGCCATTCGGCGGAGGGCCGGCGCAGGACGTGCTTTTCGTAGTGCATCGGCATCAGGATCTCCATGTAGCGGGGATCCGCGGTCTGTCCCGCCGCCTCCAGGGCCTGGGCCTCCGCCAGCAGGGCCGGGTCCATCGCCGGCATCAGCACGCGCCGGGCATAGTCGTTGTAGGCCGGGATCGAGGCCATCATGTTGGAGATGATCAGCGCCTTGAGGTGCTGCTGGTATTTCAGCGCATATTCGATCGCCAGTATGCCGCCCCAGCTTTGGCCCAGCAGGCAGAAGTTGTCGCGCGTCAGCCCCAGAGCCTGGCGCACCTGCTCGACCTCCTCGACGAACCGCGCGGTGGTCCAGAGGGCAGTGTCGGTGGGCTGGTCGCTGTTCCCGGAGCCGAGCTGATCATAGTAATAGTACTCGACCCCCTCGGCCGGCAGCAGGCTGTCGAACCCCTCGAAGTACTCGTGGGTGGCGCCCGGGCCGCCGTGCAGCAGCAGGAGCTTCAGTTTGGGGTTGTTTCCAGTCCGCTTGGTCCAGACGCGGTAGTCCCCGGCCGGCGTGGAGATGTCGATCATCCGCGCGCCGCCGCTCCAGGCGTCGTGGCGTCCGCTGGTGTCGAAATAGCCGGAAGAGGCCGAAACCTTCAGATCGACGTTCGCCAAGGTCCGCTCCTTCATGATCGCAGTTGTCCGCGCGGTCGCGAACGATACACAGTGTTCCCGTCCGCTGCAGGGGATTCCTGGTCGATCAGCCAGCCGCTGCATCCAAAAATGGCCAAGCTCGTTGTGATAACTCATCGCGCTTCGTGCGCATCACAGCGGAAGATCCATGCGCCCCGCCGCCAGTTCGAATCGCATTTCCACCGGCATCGCCGAGCTTGACCATATCCTCGGCGGCGGCCTGACCCAGGCCCGGTCGTACCTGCTCGAGGGCACCCCCGGCAGCGGCAAGACAACCATCGCCCTGCAGTTCCTGCTCGAAGGCGTCCGCGCCGGCGAGCGCGGTCTCTACATCACCCTGTCGGAAACCGCAGCCGAGCTGCGCGAGGTGGCGCGGAGCCACAACTGGACCCTCGACGAGATCGAGCTGTTCGAACTGGTCAGCGAAGAGGGCCTGGATCCCGAAAGCGAACAATCCATCCTCGAGCCGTCGGAGGTCGAGCTTGGCGAGACCATCGAGGGGGTGATCGAGTGCGTCGACCGGCTGCGTCCGTCGCGGGTGGTGTTCGACAGCCTGTCCGAGATGCGGCTGCTGGCCCAGAACTCCCTGCGCTATCGCCGCCAGATCCTGGCGTTGAAGCAATATTTCTCCACCCGCCAGTGCACCGTGCTGATGCTCGACGACCGGAGCTCCGATCCCGGCGACCTGCAGCTGCACAGTATCGCCCACGGCGTCATCACGCTGGAGCAGGCGGCCCACGACTATGGCTCCGAGCGCCGGCGCCTCAGGGTGATCAAGATGCGCGGCGTGAAGTACCGCGGCGGCTACCACGACTTCATCATCGAGACCGGCGGAGTGTCGGTGTTCCCACGCCTGATCGCCGCCGAACATCACCGCGCCTTCACCGGCGAGCTGGTCTCGACCGGCGTAACGGCCCTCGATCAGATGATGGGCGGCGGGCTGGCGCCGGGCACCAATACCCTGCTGACCGGCCCGTCCGGGGTCGGCAAGACCAGCACCGCCGTGCGTTGCAGCCTCGAGGCCATCGGCCGCGGCGGGAAGGCGGCCTATTTCCTGTTCGACGAGGGGGTCGCCACCATGCTGGCCCGCGCCAGGTCGCTGGGCATGGAGCTCGAGCCGCACATCGAAAGCGGGGCGCTAAACATCTCGCAGATCGACCCGGCCGAGCTGACGCCGGGGGAGTTCGCCAGCTGGGTGCGGCGGGCGGTGGAGGAGAACAGCGTCACCTTCCTGGTGATCGACAGCCTCAACGCCTTCTTGCAGGCCATGCCGGGTGAAAAGTACCTGCTGCTGCAGATGCACGAACTGCTCAGCTATCTGAACCAGCAAGGGGTCATCACCATGCTGGTGCTAGGCCAGCACGGCATCATCGGCGACGTGCGCTCGGACGTGGACCTCAGCTACCTCAGTGACGGGATCGTGCTGTTCCGTTACTTCGAGGCCAAGGGCAATGTGCTCAAGGCCGTGACCATCGCCAAGAGCCGGGTCAGTCCGCACGAAACCAGTATCCGTGAGTTCCGGCTGGGCCCCTCCGGTGTCCAGGTGGGTGAACCGCTCGAAGACTTCGAGGGCGTGCTCGGCGGCCTGCCCGCCTATCGCGGACGTACGCCGCTGATGGAGAATCTGCCGGCGGCGGCAAGCTGATGGAGGATCGCATCCTCCTGCTCGCCCTGCGGGGACGGGATTCGCAGATCGTCGAGCGGCTGCTGGTCCGTGGCGGGCATGAGTGCGTGGTCTGCCGCAGCGGCGACGAGATGACCGCCGCCCTGGCGGTCGGCGCCGGCGCGGCGCTGGTGACCGAGGAGTCGCTGGCCGAGACCGATCGCCACAAGTTGGTGGGATGGCTCGGCGCCCAGCCGCCCTGGTCCGACTTCCCCTTTATCCTGCTGGCCACCAAACGCGCTGGCCGCCGGCCCAGGGAGGCGGCTCAGGTCCTCACCGAGCTCGGCAATGTGGTGGTGCTCGAGCGGCCGGTGCACGGTGAAACGCTGGCCAGCGCCGTCGAGGCGGCCCTGCGCGCGCGCCGCCGCCAGTACGAGGCGCGCGGGCGCCTGCAGGAACTGCAGTCGGCCGAGGACACCCTGCGCCAGCTCAACAGCACCCTCGAAGCCCGCATCGACGAACGGACCCACGATCTCTCCCGCGCCAACAACCAGCTGATGCAGGAAATCGCCGAGCGCGAGCGGGCGCAGGCCGCCCTGGTCCAGTCGCAGAAGATGGATGCGATGGGGCAGCTCACCGGCGGGATCGCCCACGATTTTAACAACCTGCTGACCGTTATCGGCGGCAATCTCGAGCTGATCGGCCGCAGATCCAACGACGAGCGCATCGGCCGCCTGGCCGACTACGCGCGCCAGGCCTCCGACCGGGCCGGCAAGCTGACGCGCCAGCTGCTGGCCTTCTCGCGCTCGCAACGCCTGGTTCCCGAGCCCATGGACGTGAACGCCCTGCTCCGGGGCATGGACGACCTTTTGGAGCGCACCATCGGCCCGCTCTACCAGGTCGACATGCAGCTCGACCCGTCCGATCCGTGGGCGATGGCCGACGCCAACCAGATGGAGCTGGCGGTCCTGAACCTGGCGATCAACGCGCGGGACGCCATGTCCAAGGGCGGCCGGCTGCTGATCTCCAGCGAGGCCCTGCTCCCGGACTCGGTGCTGATCCGGGTCAAGGACAACGGCTCGGGCATTCCCAGCCATCTGCTCGACCGGGTGTTCGATCCCTTCTTCACCACCAAGCCGATCGGCAAAGGGACCGGGCTCGGCCTCAGCCAGGTCTACGGCCTGCTGCAGCAGTCGGGAGGCTCCGTCTCGCTGGAAAGCACCGAGGGGGTCGGCACCACCGTCACCCTGTGTTTTCCCGTCGCGTCCCCGGCGCTGGCCGGAACCACGCTCGCATCCAGCCAGATCCCGGGCGCGGCTCCCGGCCGCGAGCGCGTGCTGGTGGTCGAGGATGACGAAGGAGTCCGGCGGTTCATCGTCGAATGCCTGCAGTCGCTCGGCTATACGGTCTGCGAGGCGTCCGACGGGGTCGAGGGCCTGGAGTCCATCCGCGCCGATCCGCCGGAATTGCTGATCGTCGATTACGCCATGGCGGGTCTGACCGGTGTGGAGGTGATCAACGAGGCTCGCCGTACGGCGCCGGGCCTGCCGATCATCCTCGCGACCGGCTACGCCGATATGGACGCGGTGCATCGGGCGATCGACCCGAACCGGGTGCTCCGCAAACCTTTCCAGATCGGCGACCTCGAAGTCGCCGTCCGGGGCGCCCTCGCCGCGGCCTCATAGGCCGCTGGTTCGCGCCGTCTCCAGGTGTGGGGCCGGGAGCGCCGGGTTCAGGTCGGCTCGGGATCGCCCGTGCCGATGTCGGCAATCCAGCGCCACAGCCCGTCTTTGCCGCGACGCCAGACGTCCAGGTATCGCCCATGAATGGTGACCAGCTCGCCGGCCTTGTCGTGGTGGGTGGCGACGAAGTGGCCCCAGGTGTAGCCCAGCTCACCGCTCTCGGCGACCATCGCCTCCTCGGGGATTCTATCGATCTCCAGATCGGCCGGATACCAGGCCATTAGCGACACGATGGCTTCGCGGCCGATCGCCGTGGGAACTCCGTTGTCGAGCTTGCGCGCCTCCGGGTCCATGGCGCCGGCGTAGGCGGCGACGAACCCGATGTCGTGGCTCCGCGCCGCCAGCGCCCGGTCCGCGGCCAGCAGCGACTCCGAGGCCGGCGACGCCGCTGTGGCGGAGGCCCAGAGAACGGGCAGGGCGGCGACCATCGCTATCCGGAGCAGGCTCATGGCATCCTCCACCTTCGGCCCGACCAGGCCGCGCCCATGGACCGTGGTCCAGGGGCTCAGTGGGTAGACCGGCGCCCGCCTGATTTTATTCCGGCCTCAAGCCTGGACGGTGCAGTCGCGGGGCGCCGGAATTTCGGTTGACCCGGACCTTGGGGCCGGCCCGATAGGGGGAACGTCCGCCGATCCGGAGGTGAGTCGTGAGCGCTGCAGCGTTGTTCCTGAACCCGTCCGAGGCCGCCCGGCGGCTCGGTGTCTCCGCCAAGGCCCTGCGGCTCTACGAACAGCGCGGCCTGCTGGAGCCGCTCCGCACGGCCGCCGGCTGGCGGGCCTACGGCCCCGATCAAATGGAGCGCGCCACTGAGATCGCAGCCCTGCGCGCGCTGGGTCTCAGTCTGGCGCAGGTGGCGCGTGTGCTGGATGGCGACCCGCGGAGCCTGGAGCCGGCCCTGGCCGAGCACCAGGCGGCGCTCGAAGGTCGTATCCGCCAGCTCACCGGGGCCGTGGGCCGGGTCCGCGACCTGCGGGCTGGCCTCGCCCGCGGCGAAGCGGTCCCGGCCGGCGATCTGGCGCGGCTGGTCGAGCCGGCGGGTGCGGTTCACGTCGCCTTCGATCTGCCCTGGCCGTGGGGCGGCGAACACTTCGAACTGCACGATATCCGGCCGCTGACCTTCCTCACCGGTCCCCTCGGATGCGGCAAGACCCGGCTGGCGCTGCACCTGGCCGAGACCCTGCCGGGCGCCGTCTTCCTCGATCTGGACCGGGCGGCGGACGGCGGCGCGGCGACGCGCGCGGTGCTGGCCGCCGACCCGGCTCTGCGGTCGAGGGTCGACCAGGCCCTGGCCTGGCTCGCGGAGGAGGGCGCTGTGGTGTCGGACGCCCTGATCGCCCTCCTGGTTGGGCTCGAGGCGCAAGCGCCGACGGTCGTGGTGGTCGACATGGTGGAGCAGGGCCTGGACCAGGCCACGCAGGAGGCCCTCATCGCGCGCCTGCGCCGCCGCGGGCCCGGCGCCCGGCCGCTGTTCCTGATGACGCGGTCGAACGCGATCCTCGACCTCGCCGCGGTGGGGCCGGATGAGGCGATCCTCTACTGCCCCGCCAATCACAGCCCGCCGATCCGCGTCGCGCCCTATCCGGGCGCTCACGGCTACGAAGCCGTCGCCACCTGCCTGGCCTCGCCCGAGGTCCGCGCGCGTACCGAGGGCATGAGAGTCTCGCGCCCACAGGTGGCGTGAAGAGTGATCGCCTGCGCGGTGGCGCAGAGAATATTTCACCACGAAGAGCACGAAGAGCACCAAGGCATCACTAAGGCTGTCGCGAGCCGGGCCGCCTCATCCTTCCTGGTGATCTTCGTGATCTTGGTGGTGAATCTTTCTCGGCGCTGACGCGCCACAGATGATCGCACCGGCCGCTGGTGTTGGGCCCCGAAGGCATTGACATCGGGCGGTGATGGGTCAATAGTTCACCATATGGTGAACTATGAAGGTCGAGATCTCGACCGTGTCTTCGCAGCGCTTGTGGACCCGACCCGGCGGGCGATCCTGGCGCGCCTCGAGCAGGAGGACGGCCTGTCGATCAGCGCTATCGCCGAGCCGTTCGCGATCAAACTCCCCGCGGTGATGAAGCACCTCGACGTGCTGGGCGACGCCGGGCTGATCACCCGCTCGAAGCACGGCCGCACGGTCGACATCCGGCTGTCGCCCGATCCCCTGCGCGAGGCGATGGCGTGGCTGGGCCGCTACGAGCGGTTCTGGTCGCCGGCGCTCGATCGCCTGACCGTCCAGGCCGAACGCCGGGAAACCGAGCTCCGGGCGACCGAGGGCAAGGAAGGGACCGAATGACCAGCCTCACCCTGGTTCGCCGCATCGCCGCCCGGCCGTCGGTGGTGTTCGACCTGGTGGCGACGCCGGACGGGCTCGCCGCCTGGTGGGGCCCGGACGATCTGCCGGTGGTCAAGGCCGAGATCGACGCCCGCGTCGGCGGCGGCTATCGCGTGCACTTCCGCAGCCAGGATGGCCGGGACCACGAGGCGTTCGGCGAGGTGCTGGAGCTGGCGCGGCCGGATCGCCTGGTTATGACCTACGGCTACGCCTTCGGCGGCGAGCCGGAGGAGGCGGGCCTCACCTCGCGCATCGAATTCGAGCTCAGGCCGATCGAGGGCGGGACCGAGCTGACCTTCACCCACACCGATCTGCGTAACGAGGCGTCGAAAGCCAGTCACGCGCGGGGCTGGACCGGCGCGCTGGACAAGCTGGTGAAGCGTTTCGCCTGACTGAAAAGCATCCTGGGAGGGACTTGGACCATGCTGAATTTGATGCATTTGACGGGCGCCGCCCTGGCGGCCCTGGCCTTTGCGGCCACAGGGCCGGCCCGGGCCGCCGAGACAGCCTATCCGGCGCGGGCCCCGCTGGAGCAATACCGCATGGCCAGCGCCGACGAGATCGCCCTGGCCCGGAGCGCCGCACCGGCCTCGGTTTCGCGCGACGCCGAGATCCTGACCCTGGGCGACCACGGCTACACCGTCGCGGTCAAGGGCAAGAACGACTTCGTCTGTCTGGTCTTCCGGGCCTGGTCCAGCGGCTTCGACGACCCCGGGTTCTGGAACCCGAAGCAGCGCGCGCCGATCTGTCTCAACGCGGCGGCGGCGCGCTCAGTCCTGAAGAGTGATCTTCGCCGGGCCGAGTGGGCCCTGGCCGGCGTCTCCAAGGCCGACATGCTCGAGCGCACCAAGGCCGCGGTCGCCGCGCATGAGTTCGGTCCGCCCGAGGTCGGGGCCATGAGCTATATGATGTCCAGGCGCGGCTATCTGAACGACCGTGACGGCCACTGGCATCCGCACCTGATGTTCTACCTGCCGCGCACGGCCGACGCCGAGTGGGGCGCGAACCTGCCGGGCGGGGCGGTGATGAGCGGCGGCGACACGCCCGAGCCGGTCACCACCTTCTTCGTCCCCGTGCCGCACTGGTCCGACGGGACATCCGAACCGATGCATATGTAATGGGCCGTTTTTCCTTCTCCCCTCGCGGGGAGAAGGACTCTACCCCGCCCGCCGGAACTCCGTTTGCCAGTTCACTTCCCAGGTGGCGCCGCCGTCGGGGGAGAAGGCCTGTTCCCAGTGGGCCGAGGTGGGGGTGATCGCCGACCAGGTGAAGCGCATCTTGATCGGCCGGCCGTTCAGCACGTCGTCGCCGACGAAGGTGCCGATCCCATCCTTGAAGCCGCCCTTCACCGGCGGTTCGATCACGGTCGGATCGCGCCCGTCCAGCCACCAGATCGACCATTGCTCCGTCTTCGGATCGAACGACCGCAGGCTCACGGCGCGGTAGGTCCCGCTGGGGATTTCCAGCACATTGTCGTCGATGTTGCCGAGGCCGCCGAGGGTCGTCCAGAATACGCTGCTCCCGTTGAAGTCCTCCCATTCGGTGCTGCCGACCAGCCGCCCTTTCAGCCGATGATGCCGCACGGCCCAGCGGCCGATCAGCCAGTCCCAGTCATGCTCATGTCCCGTGAGCGGAGGGCCGGCCGCACCAGAGCCGCCCGTCCGCGGTTCGGCGTCGGCGCCGGTTGAGATCGCAGCGACGGCGCCGGCTGCGGCGAGGGCCGTCATCATCGCCGCGCGGCGGGTCTGCGGTTCGAGATCGTGGATCATGCAAGCCTCCTCAAGGTCTGTGAGAGGCGGTCTAACCTGTGATACCTGTCACCTGGTGTCAGGTATTATCCGGTAAGGGGAGATATGCGCGCCAGCCGCCTCCTGTCGATGTTGATGCTGCTGCAGCTGCGCGGCCGGATGACGGCCGAGGCCCTGGCCGCCGAGTTCGAGGTGTCGGTGCGAACAGTCTATCGCGACGCGGACCACCTCAGCGCCTCGGGCGTGCCGATCTACGCCGACCGGGGCCCGGGCGGCGGCTTCGCCCTGCTGGACGGCTACCGGACGCGGCTGACCGGGATGACCCCGGACGAGGCCGAGGCCCTGATCTTCGCCGGCCTGCCGGTCACGGCCGACGACCTCGGCCTGGGGTCGGAGGCGACCGCCGCGCGGCTGAAGTTCCTGGCCGCCCTGCCGTCGGAAACCAGCGCGGCGGCGCGGCGGGTATCGGACCGGTTCCACTTCGATCCGTCGCCCTGGCGCCGCCGGCGCAGCGCCTCCACCGATACCCTGCGCAGCTTGGCGAGAGCGGTGTGGGAGGGGCGGCGGCTTCACCTGGTCTATGAAAGCTGGAAGGGATCGTCGGCCCAGGTGGTCGAACCGCTCGGTGTCGTGCTGAAGGCCGGCGAGTGGTATTTCATGGCGGTTCGCCGGGACCGGCCTGCAATCTACCGGATCGACAAGATCGAAACACTGACGGTTCTGGACGAGACCTTCGATCGGCCCGCCGCGTTCGATCTGACCGCGGCCTGGCGCGACGCCGTCGCCAGCTTCGAGGCCAGCCTGCGGCGGGGCAAGGCGACGCTGCGGGTGAGGCCCGAAGCCATGGGCCGGCTCGACGTCCTGGGCGCCGACATGGCCGAACCTGTGCGCGCCGCCGCGCCCGACGAGGATGGCGTCCGCGAAGCCCTGGTCGACATCGAGGGGGTCCGCCACGCGGCGGAGCTGCTGCTCGGCTTCGCCGACGCCATCGAGGTGCTGGCCCCGCCCGAGCTGCGCGCGGAGCTCAGGCGGCGGAGCCAGGCGGTGATGGCGATGTATGTGCCGGATGGGGCGTAAGGCCCGACAGCGCGATGCGTCAGCCGTGCTGGCGATGGACCGACGTCGAGAGGGTGCGTTCGAGCATCATGAACAGCTGGTCGATTTCGATCGGCTTGGCGACCACCCCGTCCATCCCGTTCACCTGATAGTCCCGCACCTGCGCCGACAGTACATTCGCCGTCACGGCGATGATGGGGGTGTGCGCCCTTCCGCTCGACGCCTCCTGGAGGCGGATCGCGCGGGTCGCGCTCACCCCGTCCAGCACCGGCATCTGCACGTCCATCAGGATCACGTCCCAGTCCTGGCGTTCCCAGGCCTCGACCGCCTCCGCGCCGTTGTTCACCACCACCGGCTCCATCCCGCCATGACGCAGGATGGCGGTCAGCACCAACTGGTTGATGGGGTTGTCCTCCGCAATCAGAACGCGGGCGGCGGGAGCCGGGCGGTCGGTTTCCATCTCGGCCGGCGCGGCGCTCTCGGACGCCGTCCTGTCGCGGGGGGGCTTGTCGCGCAGGGGACGGGTCCATCGCCGTTCGCCGGTCGGCTCGTCGGTCTGGCGCGTCGCGAACGCGGCGGCGGCCATGAGGTGACGTTCCGTGTCGCCGCCGTTCAGCTGGGGGATCGCAGTGTAGGACTTGGACATCGCCGCTCCTGCTCAACAGAGGTTGAGACCCTTCCTGGCGACGGCGCTCGAGCAGGTCGGGCATCCGATCCGATCCAGGTCCAGTCATAACCCGTCGGAGCGAAGGGCGTTCCCCTAAAGGTTGAGTTAACCATCAATCGGCCGCCGTCGGATCGGCGCGCATGAGCCTCGCCGGTCAGTGCATCGCGGTGCTGCAGCCGCCGTGTGTGGCGCCGGCCAGAAGCGCCAGTTCGCGGGCCGCCTGGCCGTGCAGATTGAGGGCGAAGATCAGCGGAGAGACCTGTCTGGCCGCCTCGGCGAACCGGGCGAACCGAAGCAGGAAGTCGCGCGGCTCCCGCTGCAGGTGGTCGCAATCGAGCGACAGGCCGGACAGGCGGCAGCTCTGCAGCAGCTCGATCGGCACGGGATCGATGGTCGCGCGCACGAGCACCTTGCGGCAGTGGGGCGCCAGCATGCCGACGACCTCCTCGATCCGGCCCTGCGGCGTTCCCCGATCGATGTCGAGCAACTCGACGATGATCGGCCGCGCCGGGTCCACCTGAACCCGCTCGAGGTGCTGGACGATCTCGGCGCGGTTGCGGTTGTGCGCCAGGGTGTGGATCGAGGCCGACAGGAACACGCCGAAGCTGGACGCGCCATAAAGCGTCTTCGCGCAATGGACGGTGGCGGCGTTGACCACCCCCAGGCTCGAGGCGGACAGGCGCTCGGGCCATCCGTCGCCGAGATAGTGCCCGGTCTCCTTGTTGCGAAGCTTGGTCCACAGGCGCGTGGCGATGGTCGCGCCGTTGCGCAGGTTGACGATCCGCTCGCGATGGAACTCCGCCTCCAGCGCCTCGTCGCCGGGGATGGCGAACGACAGGGCGTTCCAGTTCGGCCTGGCGGCGGACGAGAGGTCCTGCCCGGTCGCGTCCTGGCTCTGGCTCAGCGCCTGCGGGTCCAGGCGGGCGCAGGCGAGCTCGAAGTCCTCCGAGATCGACAGGACCGCGGCGATCCGCATGTCTTCGAACCGCTGCACGCCGAGGAAGAACTCCAGGATCTCGCGCAGCAGCTTCAGGGCAAGGCCGCGGCTGGCCGCCGGATTGTCCGAAGCGCACACCACATAGTCGACCTCGCTGGCCCGCGCCCACAGCGCCGGGGGCGCCAGCTTGCGGTCCAGGATGCGCCCGACGGTCTCCCACACCATGTCGCGCTTCGAGCACCATTGCCCGTCGAGACGGTCGCGGATGGCGTCGATGCCGATGATGACGACGCAGCCGCGCGCCACGAGGGGCGAGTGGATCAGGCTCTCGAGCCGCGCCCGGTCGTCGGCGCTGGTGAGACGTTCGGGGTCTAGGCCGACGGGTTGCTGCGTGGCGGGCAGGTTCATGGCCGGCCCTACTCGCCCTGCCCGTATGGATGATACGAGCGCTCTTCTCTCCGGAAGACCGAGGTGCGGCGGTCCCGGATGACGTCGTGGAGAAGGTCGGCGAGCTCGAGCAGCTGGGCGGCTTCGAGCGTCGGACTCGCCCGAAGCAGCAGGTCTCTCAATTCATCGACGGTCGACGGCTTCGGTTGTATCGGGTGACGCGAGCCCATGGGCGAGCGCTCCTGCGTGGCCTCGCGCTCCCCCAGCGCACCTAACAACCGACATGCGACCAATAGGCGCACTCATTGGTTGATCGATGCTTTAACGAAAGGGTAAACGCCGCGCCGGTTCGACTTTCCGGTGCGGGCGCGTTCAGTTCGCTGCGACCGGTATCGGGCCGTTCGCGGTGGGCGGGCGCGGCTTGAACCCCACCGTTCCGTGCGCCGGGTCGTACAGGATCGCATAGGCGAAATACGACGTCAGGCCGCTGAGGATCATCGGCGTCGACATCCGGTCGCGCTGCTGGAAGGTGAGGTGCGAGGCGTGCTCCCGGCGGCCGATGACGAACCGCTCCCCGGCCTTCACGTGGCCCGAGGCGTCGGCGAACGTCAGGGTGGCCGGCGTGTCGTTCGGCCACGGCGATCGCGGGATGTCGGCCCCGATCACCTCTATGCCGGGCGCGCCGGTATCCAGGATCACCGCGCCGCATAGCCTCGCGCGGGTCGCGTCGTTGACCAGGCAGCCTTCGACCGCGTCGTGCGCCCCGCCGCGCAGGGCCGCGTACTGGTCCATGATCGGCAGGCTGATGAAACCCTGCGCCTCTTCGTCGGTGGGGTTCAGCACGATGCGACCGGGCTTGCCCTCGCCGGGGCGCGGCAGCTCCACGATCCAGCGCTGCGCGCCGATGGCGCTGAACAGGCTCGCCACGTCGGCCTTCGCCATGTTGACGCCGAGGATCGCCTTGAACCCCTCGCCGGGCAGGCCGTTGCCCTGGATGCCGTACTGGGCCAGGGGGATCCGGCCGGCGGGGCAGTTCGGCTTGGTGTCGGTGCAGCCGACCCGCTGCACGGCCTGGACCGTGGCCTCGCCGCTGAGCTCGCCCACCGTGACCGAGGCGTCCGCGACCTGTCCGTCGAGCCTGGCGCCGGACTGGTAGCTGTAGCTGTCGCCCTGGGACGTGGGCCGCGTCTCACCGGCCTGCAGCATGTTCGGCAGGACACGCAGCCCGGTGGAGCCGGTGTCCAGGCCGGCCAGGATCCCGGTGGCGCCCACCTTGATCGGAACCGCATAGCGGCGGGTCCCGTCGCTGAGCACGACCTCTTTCACGGGGACTTCAGTGCGGATCGGAACCGCCGGCTCGGCGTGCGCCAGGGGCGCGAAAGCCGCGATCGCGAAGGCCAGAGCGAGCCGTTTGACCGCGTCCATGCATCCTCCCACAGCCGCCTCCGCCGCATGGCCAAGCCGATATCGATACTTGCATGGCGCCGGTACGGGCAAGTCGCTGAGACGGGTGAGGGCCTATCGCGCGTCAGCGCAAAAAAGGCATTTCACCACCAAGAACACGAAGACCACGAAGGCATACACAAAGGGCGCCGCCGTCCGGGCCGTCTCCATTCTTCTTCGTGATCTTCGTGTTCTTGGTGGTGAATCTTACTGGCGCTGACGCGCGCGTAATCCGAGGTGTTCGAATTCGCTAGACGCGGGAAGCTTAGCCGTTCCTCCGGGGCGAAGCCTGGGGCGCTGCTGGCGATCAAGGGCGGAAGGGGTCGGGCCCGGCTTTCTTCGTACTACCACCAACAACAGCATCGAGATCAGAGTCCTGAAGTTCGGCGACTTCTTGCGAGGGAACTTCTTCCTCGGCGACGGGGGGCGTGGGCTTGGTTTGGTCCGGCATGGCGATCTAGACCTTGGAGCACTGCGGCCCGCTCCTGATGACTGATCGGCAGCCGCAGTCGAGCTTGTCGGCTCACTCCCCCGCCGCAGCCAGCGCATAGTCCAGCGCCGCGCAGACGGCGGCGACCTGGGCGGCGTTGCATTGCTGGGGCGTGGCGCGGGGGCTGTCCGGGTAGACTTCGGTGGTGGTGGCGTAGCGCGCGCCGGTGATGCCGGCGCAGAGGCCGAGCTGTTGCAGCGGGTATTCGATCACCCCGTGGGCGACGGCCGGGGAGCCGATGATCTCGCCCGCCTCGTCCGGCGGCGCGATGTGGGTCACCGGCTCCACGGCGGCGATGATCGCCTGCTGGAACGGCAGCTGTGGGTTCTCGGTATCGGCGACGAGATAGAACCCGTCCGGGATCAGGCCGGGCTCATGCGGCTTGCCGTCGCGGGCCGCCATCGCCGGGCGGAATTCGCTCTCGTCGCTGTCGGTGGTCTCGTGCAGATCGATGTGCAGCCGGAACTGGCCGAGCAGGGGCGCGATCAGCGCGATCAGCGCCGTGGCCTCGCGCGACGGCCCGTCCGCGCGGAAATTGCGGTTCGGGTCGACGG
>Ga0302311_10004024_pt1 | contig 15933 bp, 13 predicted proteins | sample III_Palsa_N1_3_FD_200449 | JGI IMG/M metagenome (GOLD analysis project Ga0302311, IMG submission 200449) | Peat permafrost microbial communities from Stordalen Mire near Abisko, Sweden - III_Palsa_N1_3 | ecosystem: Environmental > Terrestrial > Soil > Palsa > Peat permafrost | place: Sweden... | reverse complement strand
TCCCATCAAACCGCCCGCCGTGGGACCGAGCCAAATATTCTTTAAGAGTTAGGAACCGCTAAGACCAACCTGGACGGAACGACACTCGACGAACATTGCCATCATCACAGGTCAGAGCACTATCCCGCACCAGGCTGGGGGCTGAAGTCGAATATTTCGGGCGACTTCAGACCATGCAGTGAAAATGTCTGCTTGACAATTCTCCGAGCCCATGGGACCAATACCGTCATGGCTACACGACCAGTCGAGATCGGTCCCACCGGACTGCAGACCGCACGCAATGTCGAGCGGCTGCGGACGTCCCTGGGCATGAGCCAGCGCCGGCTCGCCGAGATCCTCACTGCCCTGGGCCGCCCCACACCCACCACCGCGCTCAGCAAGATCGAGCGCGGTGAGCGGCGCGTGGACGTGGACGACCTGGCCGCGATCGCCGTGGCGCTTGGAGTTTCCCCGGCCACGCTGCTTCTGCCCCCGGTCGCCGATGCCACTGCCACCCAGGTCACTGGTGCCGGCCACGTTCCCTCGCGCGATGCCTGGGACTGGGCGGACGGGTTCCGCCCACTGCGGCCCTTCCCGATCGACGTGCCCGAGGAGGCGGCGAAGGACAGCGCGCTCGCCCATGCTCTGCGCGCGCGTCCCGAGGGCCGGCGCATCCAGTACGTTCCCGCCCCCGAGCCCACGGATTCGGCGAGCGGGACCAGCCCGTTCAGCGAGTGCACCCGAGAGGAGCTCATCCAACTCCTGGACAACGTCAAGGCCGCGCTGCTCCAGCGCTGACCCTGACAAGCGCACGAACCACAACACTCCCTCCAGCACAGGTGTTAGAGCGCCGGACGCTGGATAACAGCACCTCACTTCCTCAACACACCCACCGTCAACGCCACGAACCGGCGCGGCCAGGCTTGCCAGGGCCCGAGCGCGCCGAGCAAAGGACGCCATGGCCAACTCCTGCCACCCCCATGCCCCCACCGACTCGAACGAGCAGTTCCTCACAGTCGCCCAGGTCGCCGAGATCCTTGGCACCAGCGAGCGCTTCCCCCGCCGGCTGATAGCCGAGCGGCGCGTCCCCTTCCTCAAGGCCGGCAAGCACGTCCGCATCGCCCGAAGCGCGTTGAACGCCTTCATCACCGCCAACACCCTCCCAGCCGTCGCCACCCGACGCTCCGGCGCGAGGAGGGCCGGCTGATGCCCAGGAAGAAGACGACGAAGCCGACCCGGCGCCGGTTCGGGGCTGTCCGCCAGTACCGCTCGGGTCGCTGGACCGCCAGCTACCACGACCTGTCCGGCAAGCTCCACCGCGCCAAGGAGACCTTCGAGACCAAGACCGACGCGTCCCTGTGGCTGACTCAGGTCGAGGCCGACCTCACCCGCGGCGACTGGTTCGACCCCGACGCCGGAGCGGTCAACTTCGAGAAGTACGCCATGCGTTGGGTCAACGAGCGCGGAGTCATGGCGACCACGGACGAGCTCTACCGGCGTCTCCTGCGGCTGCACATCCTGCCGACCTTCGGCCGCTGGAACCTCGACCAGATCAACGCACCCATGGTCCGCAGCTGGCGCACCGAACGCCTCGGCGCAACCGGCGCCACCACCGTGGCCAAGTCCTACCGGCTGCTGAAGGCCATCATGGAGACCGCGGTCACCGACGAGGCCATCCGCCGCAACCCCTGCCGCATCGAGGGAGCGGGCAAGGAGGTCGCGGAGGAGCGCCCGGTCGCGACAGTCGACGAGGTGTTCGCTCTCGCCGAGGCCATCGGCATCCGCTGGCGGTTCATGGTCTTCCTCGGCGCGTTCGCCACCCTGAGGCCGGAGGAACTGGCCGAGCTGCGACGCTCCAGCGTCAACCTCACCAAGGACACGCTGAAGATCCGGCTCGCCTCCCCGGAGCTGAGCACGGGCAAGCGTGTCACCGGTCCGCCCAAGACAGCCGCCGGCAAGCGCACCATCACCCTCCCGGCCTTCCTGCACACCGAACTGCGCCAGCACATGGCCTGGTTCGCCGAACAGGAGCCGGACGGACTGGTCTTCGTCGGGGAGAAGGGCAAGCCCTTCCGCCGGTCCACCTTCGGACGCAAATGGCGCAAGGCGTGCGCCAAGGTCGGGATGCCGGGCTTCCGCTTCTACGACCTGCGGCACACCGGAAACACCCTGCTCGCCGAGTCGGGCGCCAGCACCAAGGACCTCATGGTGCGCATGGGGCACTCCTCGTACCGCGCGGCGATGATCTACCAGCACTCCACCGCCAAGCGTCAGCGCGAGCTCGCCGAGAAGCTCGACACCCACGTCCGCGCCGAACGCCAGGACACCCCCGAGGAACCGGAAAACGGCGCTAGTGGTGCGCTAGTGGTGCGCCCCGCCTGACCCCTCCGCGAAGCCGCTCGGAACGGGCCGACAGAGTTCAACGTCGACCGGAACGGGCGGCTTCGCACTGCCAGCGATCAACGACCTCGGCGCACGGAGAACCCGCTACTGCACGTCTGACCTGGACTTCTTCTACGCTCGACTGGCACTGACCCTGCGCCAGCAGCATTGCCCCGCAACCGAATTGAAGTGACCCAGATCACACAAAGTCGATCTCATCATTCGAGACAAGATGGGATCAATAGTTCGAGACACCTCCACGCGGCCCCGATCCGGTACATCACGGGGTACACAGTGGTGCGCTAGTGGTGCATGGTCTCAGAATTGGTCTAGACAACAAACAAGCCCCAGGCATCTGACCTGGGGCTTAACTATGGAGCGGGTGACGAGAATCGAACTCGCGCTCTGAGCTTGGGAAGCTCATGTTCTACCATTAAACTACACCCGCGTGATCTGCCGTCAGGTACGGCCGACACCTGTCACTCTACCCCATGGGCGTGCGGGTTCGCAGTGACCCCCCGGTGGGTGTTGCGGGTGGGGGCTGGGGCGTACTGTGGCGGGCGGATTCCCGGGGGTGGGGGACGGCGAGCCTTGAGGGGCCGTGTCCGGAACATCCCCTAATGTGATGCCGCCGCCGCTGTGCGGCGGAGAACCGGTCGTGCGTCCACGAGTCCCCTGGTGCAAGCCGGTTGGCCCGGCTGGCGGGTGGGCGGGGCCACGGCTGGTGCACGTATGCCGTCCGATGGGGAAAGGAAGCAATGGAGCGCACTGTCGTCCGTTGTGCCGAGGGGCACCTGTTCAGCACCGCCACGTTCCCGATGCAGAATCTCGGGGCCGGGCGGATCGGTCCCGGGCGGCTCATCCGCTGTCCGCAGTGTGCGCGGCTGCGCAGCTCCGTGCCCGCCGACCTGGCCGCGCTCAGCGGCGAGCAGATCCAGCGGGCGCTGCGGCGCGAGGCCGCCGAGTTCCTGGCGTAGAGGCAGTCCCGGGCGGTCCGGACCCCGCTGATTGGGCGGGGGCCGGTCCCGGCACGTAACCTCATGACGTGCTGCTCTCAGACAAGGACATCCGGGCCGAGATCGAATCCGGGCGCGTGGTCATCGACCCGTACGACCCGGCCATGATCCAGCCGTCAAGTATCGACGTACGGCTCGACCGCTACTTCCGGGTGTTCGAGAACCACAAGTACCCGCACATCGACCCCTCGGTCGAGCAGCCGGACCTCACCCGGCTGGTCGAGCCGGACGGCGACGAGCCGTTCATCCTGCACCCCGGGGAGTTCGCGCTGGCCTCCACCTACGAGGTGGTCACCCTGCCGGACGACCTCGCCTCGCGGCTGGAGGGCAAGAGCTCGCTCGGACGCCTCGGGCTGCTCACGCACTCCACCGCCGGCTTCATCGACCCGGGCTTCAGCGGCCATGTGACGCTGGAGCTCTCCAACGTCGCCACGCTGCCGATCAAGCTCTACCCGGGCATGAAGATCGGCCAGCTGTGCATGTTCCGGCTGTCCTCGCCCGCCGAGCACCCGTACGGCTCGGCCGAGTACGGCTCGCGCTACTTCGGGCAGCGCGGGCCGACGGCCTCCCGGTCGTACATCAACTTCCACCGCACCCAGGTCTGAGCACCCAGGCCTGAGCAAGCAGGTCTGAGCACCCGGAGCTGAGCGCGCAGCGGATCAGCGGCGCTCGGGGGTGGTGACGGCGGTGAGCTCGCTGCCGTCCTCGCTCAGCCGCAGCTCGGTGGTCAGCGAGGCGAGCTCGCCGAGGGCGTGCAGGTGGGTGCCGCCGCAGAAGATCGACGCCGGGCCCTGCGGCAGGTCGCAGGCCCAGCGGCGGCGGGCGGTCAGCTCCGGGCCCGGGGCCTCGATCCGCACCGGGGCGTCCGCCGCGACCCAGGCGGCGAGCCGGTCGTTGACGGCCGCGGTGAGCGCCGGCAGGTCGGCGGCCAGGTCGTCCGCGGTGAAGCCCTTCTTCCGCAGCGACTTGCCGATCCGGTAGACGTCGGTGCTGGCCCGGACGTCCATCCGGGAGGTGTCCATGGCCAGGCTGTCGAAGTCCGGGTGGCCGAGGGCGTCCGCGCGGCCCGGGTCCTTGCGCCAGCGCGGGGCCAGGGCCTCGTTCAGGGCCAGGGCCAGCAGGTGGCAGCCGGTGTGGGCGGCGGACAGGGCGGCCCGGCGCTCGGCGTCGACCCGCAGCCGCACCTCCGCGCCGACGGTCACCGGCCGGTCCACCACGTGGACGACCAGCCAGGCCCAGTCCTCGTCGCCGCGCCGGACCGGGATGTCCGGGCCCAGGAACAGCTCGCCCTCGGGGCCGACGCCGCCGGTGACGCAGTCCAGTACCGGCAGCTCCACGCCGTCGGCGGTCAGGCTGCCGGTGTCGGCGGGCTGGTCCGGCCAGGTGTGGTCGAGCGGGTGGAACGGCGTCGACCCGGTGATCACCCCGTGGCGCCCGTCCGGCAGCGGCACCACCGCCAGCACCGTGGAACTGCCGTGGACCGTGCCCGCCGGGAAGGTCACCTGGGTGGACGCGGAGGGTAGGGACATAGGTGTTTCTCCATCGACTCTGACGGTACCGGGGCACTGCTGCCTGACCGGTCCATCTTCCCTCAGCTTCGCTCAGCCCAGGGTGGGCAGGGTGAACAGCAGCAGCAGGGCGATCAGCTGGACCGCCGCCGCGGCCGCCGCCTTGCCCCAGGGCAGGTCGTGCACCTGCCGGACCATGGCGGTCAGCAGCCAGGCGCAGAGCAGCCAGGTCGTCCAGCCGAGGAACTGGACCACGCCGTCGGAGGCCGGCAGCACCAGCGTCAGCAGTGCCCGGGGCAGGCTGGTGCCCCAGGAGATGATCATGGACAGGCCGACCACCGGCGCCCAGGCGCCGTCGCCGCCGAGCCGCCGGGCCAGGCCCCAGGTCACGGTCCCGAACAGCACCCCGGCCACGATGAAGCCCAGGGCACTGAACACCAGCGCGAACACCGCGAGGCCGAAGGTCGAGTCGAACACCTCGCCCCTCATCCCGCCCAGGTCGAAGGTCGCCAGCAGCCCGTAGACCGAGGAGACCGCCAGGGCCGGTCCCCAGACCTGGTGCGCGCGCATCTGCGCGAAGGTCCGGGTGGGGTTCCGGTAGACGCCGAGCAGCAGGTCGCGCCAGCCCAGCCGGGCCGCGCCGACCTCCGGGTGCCGCTCGCCCGCGCGGTAGGTGGTGATGTGCTCCACCGGAGCGGGCGCGGCCGGCGCCTCGGGGACGGTGAAGGCCCGGGTGTGCCCGGGCCGGTCGTCCCGGTCGACGTGGCCGGCCCCGGCCGGGGCGGTGGCCGCGGCGGGGGCGGGGCCGGGCGGACCGCTCCGGGCGGTGGCACGGGTCCGGTTGAATGGGTTTCCTCTGGCACGCACACAGTGACCGTACCCGGCCGGTCCGACCGCCGACCATGTCCGCCGCCCCGCCCCCGCCCCCGCGCGGGGGCCGGCAGGCCCGCCCAGGGGCCCGCGCGGGCTCACCGGCCGGGGCTCAGCGCCCGGCCGGAGCCGTGTCCCGTACCGCGCCGACGTGCGGCAGGCAGGCCATCGCGCCGGGCGAGAACCGCAGCGAGCCGTCCGCCAGTTCGGCCCCGCAGGCCACCCGGGCGCCCGGGGGCAGCTCGTTGTCGGCACCGACCCGGGCATGGTCACCGATGGTCACCCCGTCCAGCACGGTCCGTGCGCCGACCCGGGCGTTCCGGCCGACGATGGAGTCCCGGACCACCGCCTCCGAGCCGATCCGGGCCCCGGGCAGCAGCACGCTCCCCTCGATCACCGCGCCCTCCTCGACCAGGACGTCCTCGCTGACCGCGGTGCCGCCGCTGAGGAACGCCATCGGGGAGACGTCGGCGCCGGGCAGCACCAGCGCCTCGCCGACCGGGCCCGGCAGCGCGGGCGAGGAGACCAGGCCGCGCACCAGATCGGCGGAGCCCTTGGCGAAGGCGGCCGGGGTGCCGAGGTCGAGCCAGTAGCCGCTGTCCACCACGCCGTGCAGCCGGCCGCCGGTGCTCAGCAGTTCGGGGAAGGTCTCGCGCTCCACCGAGACCTCCCGCCCGTCCGGGATCCGGTCGATCACCGAACGGGTGAAGACATAGCAGCCCGCGTTGATCTGGTCGGTGACGATCTGCTCGGGGGTCTCCGGCTTCTCCAGGAAGGCGAGCACCCGGCCGTCGGCGTCGGTGGGCACCAGGCCGAAGGCGCGCGGGTCCTCGACCCGGGTCAGGTGCAGGGTGACGTCGGCGCCGGCGGCGTGGTGCCGCCGGACCAGCCCGGCGATGTCCACCCCGGACAGGATGTCGCCGTTGAACACCAGCACCGGCTCGTCGGCGGCGCAGCCGAGCCGCCTGGCCGCGTTGCGGATCGCACCGCCGGTGCCCAGCGGCTCGGCCTCGGTGACATAGATCAGCTCCAGGCCGAACTCCCGCCGCCCGTCACCGAAGTGCTCCTCGAACACCTCCGCCAGGTAGGAGGTCGCCAGCACGATCCGGGTGACCCCGGCCGCGGCCGCGCGCGAGATCTGGTGTGCCAGGAAGGGCACGCCCGCCGCCCGCACCATCGGCTTGGGGGTGTGCGTGGTCAGCGGACGCAGCCGGGTGCCCTTGCCGCCGACAAGAAGGATTGCTTCGCTCATGATCGCCAGTTCGTTTCAGTGGACTGTGGTGGGACGGGTTGTGGTGGGAGTGGTCGTGCTGGATGGGGTGGTGCCGGCCAGGGAGTACGGGTGCGCGAAGCAGGCGCGGATCGCCTGCTCGCTGAGCGGCCGCCCGGTGAATTCGAGCGGTGCCTGGCCGGCCGCCGCCGGCTTCGCCGGGTCGGAGTCGAAGTCGAAGTTCCAGAAGTAGACGCCGCCGACCTGGCGTTGCCGGGCGACCTGGCAGACCGCCGTGTACCAGGTGGCCTGGGTCTGCGGGTCGACCGCGCGCCTGGCGTAGAAGTCGCCGGGCGAGTCGTAGTCGTCGAGCTCGGCGCCGATGCCGGCCTCGCCGAAGATGTAGTCGGACAGCGGGCCGGTGGTCTTGCGGTCGAGCCAGGTGTTCCAGCCGGCCACCAGCTGCGAGACCGGGGCGTCCTGGGGAGCCTTCACCGGGAAGTACGCGTCGACGCCGAGATCCGACACCGGGATGGCGATGGGCTTGTTGACGAAGTTGTCCCAGTTGGCGTCGTAGCCGATCTGGCCGTGGAAGTCCTTGCTCACCGCGCTGATCAGGCCGGGCCAGCGCGGGTCGCCCTCCAGGCTGTTCAGCTCGGTGCCGATGACGAAGCTGGTGGCCCGCTGCTGCTGCGACACCTCGGCGTACGGCTCCAGGAAGCTCTGGTAGCTGGCGAACCAGGAGTTCAGCGAGCCGGGGGTGATGTTGCCGCGCCAGCCCTTGGGCGGGTTCAGCGACGCCTCGTCCAGGATCGGCCGGACGGTGACCCGCAGCCCGGCCGCGACGGCCTCGTGCACCAGGATCCCGATGTCGGCGGGTGTCGGCGTGGTGCTGTGGGCGCCGACGGTGGAGGCGTCGATCCCGGGGGTGTAGAAGGGGAAGGAGATGGTCACCGAGTTGCAGTCCAGCGAGACGGCGTAGTCGACGGCGCGTACGGCCTTGCCCCAGATGTAGCTGGCCGGGTCCGCGGCGTCGCGTTCCCAGTAGATCTGGATGCCGAGTTGCGGCTCGCCGGGCTTCCACGGGTCGGCGACCGTGTGCACCGGGTACTCCTGCGCGGCCTTCGCGGCGGGGGTGCCCCTGCTCCTGCCGGAGGCCGGCACCGTGTGCGAGAGGACCGCGTGCAGGTCCGTGGAGCGGGACCACTTCAGCGGGTCGTTGCCCAGCGTCAGCGGCACGGCGGCGACCGCGCCGAGGACGACGATGGGCAGGATGGAGAGGCGGCGTTTCATGGCGGCGTACTTCCCCCGGGCACCGGCGGTCAGGCGGGCTTGGCGATGACGACGAACTTGTTCTCCGTGCGTCTCAGGAACTTGATGAACCCGCGGAACCCGCCGCTGCCCTCCAGCAGCGCGAAGACGGGTATCAGCAGCAGGACCACGATCGGCTCGTACCATCTGCGGCGGCCGTTGCCGGAGGCCATGGCGTTGAGCCGCAGGCCCTCCCAGTAGGTCCACACCACATAGCCGAAGTTGAGGCTCCACAGCAGCAGTACCGACTCGGTCACCGGGGAGGTGTTCATGTTGCCGGTGAACCAGGCGATCAGCAGGATCACCCCGATGTGCTGGAGCGGGCCGAGTATCCAGGTGACGACGCACAGGCTGAGGAAGGCGCGGTAGCGCAGCGGGATGGTCCGGTTGAAGCACAGCGCCACCAGCCCCCAGGACCAGCGTTCGCGCTGCCTGACGAAGTCGCGCGCGGTCGCGGGGGAGGCGCCGTAGCAGCGGCCGTTGAACCAGTCGCTCCGCCCCGGGTAGCGCATGCAGAAGGTCAGCGCCAGCTGGGCGTCCTCGACGATCGCCCTGGGCCCGAAGTCCCAGCCGATGGTGGCCTCGATCGAGGCGCGCAGCACGAGCAGTTCCCCGTGCACCCCGGCGACCGGGGTTCCGGTGCCGGTGAGCGCGCGGAAGCGGGCGATGTCGTCGGCCGGGCGGACCGCGTCGGCGTACCAGGTGAACCGGTTGACGGCGTTCTCCCGGGGGTAGGTGAGGATCCCCTGGGCCATGTGCTTTCCGTTCTCGCCCTCCCGGCGCTGGCGGTTGATGAACTGGGCGAGCGCGGCCGAGGTGTCGACGCCGACCCCGGTGTCGTCGTCCATGTGCAGCACCCAGACGTCGTCCAGCGCCTCGTCCTCCTCGATCCGCAGCTCGTGGGCGTAGTGGTTGGCCCGCGCCTTGAACCGGGTCCCGTTCGGGGTCCGGTAGGCCTTCGGGACGGTGACCACCCGCAGCAGCGGATGCGCGGCGACCAGCGCCGCGATGTCGTCCCCGGCCTCGCAGCCCTCCTCGGTCACGATGTCCACCCGCAGCCGGGGGAAGTAGAAGGGGAGGTGGTCGACATAGGAGAGGACCGAGCGCTCCAGCGCCGGGTAGGTGTCGTGGCGGCCGATGGTCGGCACCAGGACGATCAGGAAGTCGTCCGGGGCCGGGGCGGGCGGCACCATCTCATGGGCGTTGCGCACCCGGCGGCGGATCAGCACCGCCCCCTGGAGCCCGATCAGGACGCCCACCGAGGGCAGCGACCAGACGACGGTCAGCGCCCAGCCCAGGGGCGTGGGATTGGGCGCGAAGGACCACAGCGAGAACGTCATGACCAGCAGAAAAGGGATGATGAAGGGAAGAATTGCGGGCTTCCAGCGGAGATGCCGATCGTTCAGGCGCGCAGAGTGCCGTGCCACCTTTCGCGTGCTGCTGATCGTGGAGCTCATCGCTTCGCTTCCCGAAGTATCAATCATTGACGCGCCCTGATGATCCAGCGTTCCGGTGGCCGGAGCGTGTCAGTTCCATGCATTTTCCGTGTACAGCTCCGCACTGCGACGGCCCCGTTTATCTCAGTCCTGGGAGTCCTCGGGGCGGCTGTCCTCCGACCTGGGGTCGGTGGGCGGCGCGGGCAGCGCGGCCGGCTGCGGCGCCGACGACGGGGCCGGACCGGTGGTCTGCACCGGACCGCCCTGCGGCGCGGGCGGGGGCGGATAGGCGCTGGAGGAGGCCACCGGCTGCATCACGATGGTCGGCTGCCCGTATCCCGGTTCCGGCCGGTTCCACGGCGGCGGCAGCGGCTGGCCCGGTAGCGGCTGACCGGACAGCGGCTGGCCCGGCTGCGGCGGCTGGGCCTGCGGGTACTGCTGGCCGAAGGGCGCGGGCTGCTGCCCCGGTACCGGCTGCGGTACCGGACCGGCCTGCGGGTTCCAGCCGGGCGCGGGCTGCGGCTGCGGCGGCTGGGGGCTCCAGGGGGCGGCCTGCTGCGGCTGCTGGTTCCAGGACGGCGCGGTCGGCAGTGCCTGCTGGGCCTGCTGCGCCGCCTGGACGGCCTGGGCCGCCTGGGTCCAGCGGTTCGGCTCCGGGGTCCAGCGCGGCTCCTCCGGGGTCAGTCGGCGGACCAGCAGCGCCGTCAGGCCGATCGCGACGCACAGCCCGAGGCACAGGGTGATCAGGTGCAGCACCCCTTCCGTCTGGCCGGTGTACCAGCGCCGCTGGACGGGGTCGAAGAGCGCCCCGGTGAGGCTGCGCAGCCGGTTGTAGCCGTCGACGGCGACCAGGCCGAGCACAAAGGCCCTGGCCCAGAGGGTGCCCCGGAGGATCAGCAGCCCGAAGACCGCGTACAGGATGCCGTAGGCGAGGCTGCCGGTGTCGGCGTTGGCAGTCCCGCCGGTCGAGCCGTAGTAGAAGATGCCCTGGGCGTAGGTGCCGAAGCCGACCTGGACGAAGCAGCTGTACGCCGCCCAGGCGAGCAGCACCGCTGCCCAGGTGAGGGAGACGAAGCCCGATATCAGAACCGGGCGACGAAGACCGCCGAGCGGACCGCTGCGGTCCGACGGTATACCTCCGACCATCTGCTTCACCTTGCTTCAGGGCCACTGTGGACGAGTTCCGATAGAACTCTGGCACATACCGACTGGCCGCCGTCGGACACTGGCCGGATTTGGTTGGATCGTGACGAGCCGACGTTTTCTGTTCACCCGCAGGGGAGGTTTCCGACGTGCGAATCTTGCCGGAATCTTTCCATTTCCATGTGAATGGCCCACCGGTCAGTTGTCGCGGTGCAGGGCCTGCCAGTCGAAGGAGGAGCCCTGGGCGCTCCCGCCACCGGTGATCACACCCGCGCGCGCGTCATAGGTCCGTTTGACGTCGGCGGTGCTGTTCCGCTCCGGGGGCCCGGTGATCGCGTCGCCCCAGGTCGACCAGATCACCCAGGGGCTGGCCAGCAGGGTGTACGGCTGTGCGGAGCTGATCGGCACGTAGTCGTTCTCGGCCATCATCCTGGGCTTGCCGTAGCCGGCCAGGGCCCGGTACCAGTCGTTGGTCCAGTACCCGTCGCCGCCAGGGGCGTTGGGCGAGTCGGTGTAGTCGTCGACGGCCACCACGTCCACGTAGCGGCTCCCCGGATAGTAGGCAGCGGGGTTCCCGGCGACCTTGCCGTTCCAGGCCAGCGGGGCCCAGACGAAGATCAGGTTGTGCAGGTGCCGGGTGTTGACCAGGTAGTTGTAGGTGATCCGCCACAGGCCCTGGTACTCGCTGGGGCTCTGCCCGGCCCACCAGAAGGAGTTGCCGCAGCCGATGGTGTTCATCTCGTGGTACGGACGGAACAGCACCGGGATGTCGTGGGCCGCGAAGTAGTCGAGGTGGTCGGCCAGGTAGGAGAGGTCCGACAGCAGCGCCCGGTACTGCGGGGTGTTGTCCTGGTAGTCGACGACCTGGGAGAACCAGTCCGGGTCCTTGGCCTCCGGTGAGTCCTCACACCCGGTCCCGCTGTAGCTCTTGACCGGCGCGCCCGGGTACGGCTCGTGGAAGGACATGCCGACGATCCCGGCGGGCCCACCGCCGTTGTCCGGCAGCACGGTGACCGAGCCGTCGCAGTTGCGGTCGGTGCCCGAGCCGCCGAAGATCCCGGCGTCGCCGCTGGGATGGCCGTCCCAGACGGCCGCCAGCAGGTCGGTCACCTCGTCCGTGTAGGTCCATCCGGGGCGGCAGCCCGGCCAGTCGCTCCGGTCGTACCAGCGCGGGTCGCCGGTGGCCCAGCCCGGCTGGCCGTAGCCGGGGCCCAGATCGCCCTCGACGAACCCCGGGAGCTTCCCGGAGATGTCGGCGGCCTTCTGGTAGTAGTAGCCGACGGTCTTCAGCCCCGGGTAGTCGCCGTACTGTGCGTTGTACAGCTCGTTCTGGGCCTCGATGTGCTCGCCGATGACGGTGCCGCCGGGCCGGCCCGCCCGCGCGTCGTTCTCCAGTGCCGCCAGTTCCCGGTAGACCGCCTGGGCGTTGGGCGAGGCGTCCGGGTCGCGGGCGGTGAGCGCAGTGGCCACCGGCGGGGCCGCTGCCGCGGGTGGCGGGAGGTATGCCGGGAGCCGGGCCGCGCCGCCCCGCGTCAGCAGCGCGGTGACGACCAGAGCCGCTGCCCCGGCGAGGGCGATGGCCCCCGTTCGGCGGTTCCGCATCCAGAGCAGCCCTTCGGGTCGACACCGGGACCCGGCACGATCGGCAGAAAGCTAGCAGGGCTGCCCCGGCGCTTGCGCGGCGGGGCAGCCCTGCGGTGGTGCGGGTGAAGAGCCTTCCCGGGGTCAGGAGTTGGCGGGCTCCGGCTCGGGTTCGGGGGCGGCGGGGGCCTCCGGGACGGCCTTGACGGAGTCCAGCAGCAGCTGGGCCACGTCGACCACCCGCAGGGTCTCCTTCGCGGCGCCCTCGCTCTTCTTGCCGTTGGCCGAGTCGGAGAGCATCACCAGGCAGAACGGGCAGGCGGTGGAGATGATGTCGGGGTTGAGCGACAGCGCCTCGTCCACCCGCTCGGTGTTGATCCGCTTGCCGATGCGCTCCTCCATCCACATCCGCGCGCCGCCCGCGCCGCAGCAGAAGCCGCGCTCCTTGTGCCGGTGCATCTCCTCGTTGCGCAGCCCGGGGACGGCGGCGATGATGTCGCGCGGCGGGGTGTAGACCTTGTTGTGCCGGCCCAGGTAACAGGGGTCGTGGTAGGTGATCAGGCCCTCGACCGGGTTCACCGGCACCAGCTGGCCCTCGTCCACCAGGTGCTGCAGCAGCTGGGTGTGGTGGATGACCTCGAAGTGCCCGCCGAGCTGCGGGTACTCGTTGGCGATGGTGTTGAAGCAGTGCGGGCAGGTGGCGACGATGCGCTTGACCGGCGCGTCCTCCAGGACCGTGTTCAGCGTCTCCACGTTCTGCGCGCCGAGCATCTGGAACAGGAACTCGTTGCCCAGGCGGCGGGCGGAGTCACCGGTGCAGGACTCCTCCTTGCCGAGGATCGCGAACTTCACCCCGGCGGTGTGCAGCAGTTCGGCGAAGGCCTTGGTGGTCTTCTTCGCCCGGTCCTCCAGGGCACCGGCGCAGCCGACCCAGTACAGGTACTCGACCTCGGTCGGGTCGATGTCCTCGCCGATGACCGGGACCTCGATCCCGGTCTCCTTCTTCAGCTCCTTCACCCAGTCGAGCCGGGCCTTGGTCGCCATGCCCCACGGGTTGCCCTTGTTCTCCAGGTTCTTGAGCATCGTCCCGGCCTCGGTCGGGAACGAGGACTCGATCATCACCTGGTAGCGGCGCATGTCCACGATGTGGTCGATGTGCTCGATGTCCACCGGGCACTGCTCGACGCAGGCGCCGCAGGTGGTGCAGGACCAGAGCACGTCCGGGTCGATGACCCCGTTCTCCTCGGCGGTGCCGATCAGCGGGCGCTCGGCCTCGGCCAGGGCGGCGGCCGGGACGCCGGCGAGCTGCTCGGGGGTGGCCTTCTCGTTGCCCTCGGCGTCCTTGCCGCCGCCGGCGAGCAGGTAGGGGGCCTTGGCGTAGGCGTGCTCGCGGAGGTTCATGATCAGCAGCTTGGGCGAGAGCGGCTTGCCGGTGTTCCAGGCCGGGCACTGGGACTGGCAGCGCCCGCACTCGGTGCAGGTGGAGAAGTCCAGCAGGCCCTTCCAGGAGAACTGCTCGACCTGGGAGACGCCGAACACCGCGTCGTCGGCCGGGTCCTCGAAGTCGATCGGGGTGCCGCCGGAGGTCATCGGCCGCAGTTCGCCGAGGGCGACGCCGCCGTCCTGCTCGCGCTTGAAGAAGATGTTGAAGAAGGCCAGGAACCGGTGCCAGGCCACGCCCATCGAGGGGTTGAGGCCGATGGTGATCGCCCAGGTGAAGGAGATCACGATCTTCAGCATCGCGAACAGCCAGATCAGGTTCTTCAGGGTCGCCGTGCTCAGGCCCTTGAAAAGCAGCACCAGCGGGTAGCTGACCGCGTAGGCGGCCTGGTAGTGGCTGGCGCCCTCAAGCGCGCCCTCGAGGCCGCGCAGCACCAGGATGCAGATGCCGATGCCGAGGATCACGTACTCGACGAAGAACGCCTGCCAGGCGATGGAGCCCGCGAAGCGGCTCTTGCGGCCGGCCCGGCCGGGCAGCGACAGCAGCCGGACCACGATCAGCACCAGGATGCCGAGCGTCGTGAGCAGGCCGATGACCTCTTCGAAGAGCTCGTAGGGCCACCAGTGCCCGATGATCGGCAGCGCGAAGTTGGCGTCGAACAGCTGCCCGAACGCGGTCACCAGGGTCAGCACCAGGCAGAAGAAGCCGGTGGCGACGAACCAGTGGGCCACCCCGACGACACCCCAGGTGGTCATCCGGGTGTGGCCGAAGAACTCCTTGGCGACCGTCTTCGCGCGCCCCGCCGGATCACCGGTGCGGGCCCGCGGCGGCTCGTCGGCGCCGAGCTTGACGAAGGTGTAGATGTACAGGGCGGCGCGCGCGGCGAGCGCGACACCGACCAGTGTCGTGACCAGGGAGATCACGATCGCGGCGAGCTGCATCGGCGCTGTTCCCTCTCTTCGGGACGTTCGGGCTCCGGGTACCGCTCAGGCCGGGGTGCGGTGGCGGACCACGCCGTAGCATACCCGCCGGTAACTTCCAGTGCCGCATGAGCAATCTCCCATTGCGACCCATTGTCACCAGTGGGCGGTACTTCGCGCACGCGCCCGCACCCGTGACGCCGATCACCTGGGCCCGGGGCCGGTCCGGCTGCCCGGGCGGCATAAGCCCGCAATAAAGTTGAGTGGCTTGCACTCACCTCTGTTGACGGATCCCGATCTCCGATGCATGATTGAGTCTGTTCAACTCAACTTCTCCTCGGAGGGATCCACGATGGCTCGTGCGGTCGGAATCGACCTCGGTACGACGAACTCTGTCGTCAGCGTCCTCGAAGGCGGTGAGCCCACCGTCATCACCAACGCCGAGGGCGCCCGGACCACACCGTCCGTCGTCGCCTTCGCGAAGAACGGAGAGGTGCTGGTCGGCGAGGTCGCCAAGCGCCAGGCGGTCACCAACGTGGACCGGACCATCAGGTCCGTGAAGCGCCACATGGGGACCGACTGGAAGGTCAACATCGATGGCAAGGACTTCACCCCGCAGCAGATGAGCGCCTTCATCCTGCAGAAGCTCAAGCGTGACGCCGAGGCGTACCTCGGTGAGAAGGTCGCGGACGCGGTCATCACCGTCCCCGCGTACTTCAACGACTCCGAGCGCCAGGCCACCAAGGAGGCCGGTGAGATCGCGGGCCTCAACGTGCTGCGCATCGTCAACGAGCCGACCGCCGCCGCCCTGGCCTACGGCCTGGACAAGGACGACCAGACCATTCTCGTCTTCGACCTCGGCGGTGGCACCTTCGACGTGTCGCTGCTGGAGATCGGCGACGGCGTGGTCGAGGTCAAGGCCACCAACGGTGACAACCACCTCGGTGGTGACGACTGGGACCAGCGGGTGGTCGACCACCTGGTGAAGCAGTTCCAGAACGGCCACGGCGTCGACCTGTCCAAGGACAAGATGGCGTTGCAGCGGCTCCGCGAGGCGGCCGAGAAGGCCAAGATCGAGCTCTCCTCCTCGACCGAGACCACGATCAACCTGCCCTACATCACCGCCTCCGCCGAGG
>Ga0302311_10004019_pt1 | contig 15944 bp, 10 predicted proteins | sample III_Palsa_N1_3_FD_200449 | JGI IMG/M metagenome (GOLD analysis project Ga0302311, IMG submission 200449) | Peat permafrost microbial communities from Stordalen Mire near Abisko, Sweden - III_Palsa_N1_3 | ecosystem: Environmental > Terrestrial > Soil > Palsa > Peat permafrost | place: Sweden... | reverse complement strand
CTCCATCACGGTGCCGTCCATCCGCTGGCTCGCCATCCTGCCGCCCATCATCTTGATCGGCGGTGCGGTGGTCCTCCTCGGCCTGGCCTCGTTGGTCAGCAAGCCGCTGCGGGTGCGCGTGAGCACCATCGCCACAGTGATCATCTCTGGCGGCGCGCTCGGCGTCGCCCTCTGGCAGTGGAGCGACGTGCAGGAACACGGTGCGCACACGTACATCAAGCACGCCGTTGTCATGGACGGCTTCAGCGTGCTCGTCACCATGCTGGTGGCCATCGCCATGCTCCTCACCGCACTCGTGGCCGACGGCTACCTGCGCCGGGAGGGCATGCACGGGGCGGAGTTCCACGTGCTGGCGCTGCTCTCGGCCTCCGGCGCCATGTTGATGGGGATGGCCAACGACCTGATCATCATCTTCCTCGGCCTCGAGATCCTCTCCCTGGCGCTCTACGTGCTGACGGCCTTCAACTACAAGCGCGCCGCGTCGGGCGAGGCGGCCCTCAAGTACCTCATTTTGGGCGGGTTCTCCTCGGCCATCTTCGTGTACGGCATCGCGCTGACCTATGGCGCCACCGGGTCGACCAACCTGACCCAGATTTCGGACTACCTGTCCAAGAACGTGGTCCTGACCAACGGCCTGCTGTTGGCCGGTCTGGCCCTGATGCTGGTCGGCTTCTCCTTCAAGGTGGCGGCGGTGCCCTTCCACATGTGGACGCCCGACGTGTACCAGGGCGCCCCGTCGCCGGTGACCGGGTTCATGGCGGCCGTGGCCAAGGCGGGCGCCTTCGCCGCCCTGCTGCGCGTCCTGTTCTCCTCTTTCGGGGTCATCGAGACGGACTGGCGACCGATCATCTACGGCTTGGCCGTGCTCTCGCTGGTCCTGGGCGCCTTCGTCGCCCTGCGCCAGCGTGACGTGAAGCGGATGCTGGCGTACTCGTCCATCAATCACGCCGGATTCATTCTGCTGGGGGTGTCCGCCGGCACGGCCCGGGGTGTCAGCTCGGCGCTCTACTACCTCTTCGCCTACATGCTCATGACCATCGGCAGCTTCGCCATCGTGACCGTGCTCGGGCGGGAGGGCGACGTGGATCACGACATCTCCCGCTTCCGCGGCCTGGCCGGCCGTCAACCGGTCATCGCCCTGGCGCTCGCGGTCCTCCTCCTGGCGCAGGCGGGGGCGCCCTTCACGACCGGACTGTGGGCCAAGTTGCAGGTGGTCTTCGCCGCCGTCGGGGCGGGCGAGGTGCCCCTGGCGGTCATCGCCATGGTGACCGCGGCGGTGGCGGCCTACTTCTACCTGCGGGTCGCCGTTCTCATGTACGCCAGTGGCGGCCTGGGCGAGGCCGAGGGTGGTGCTGGTGGCTCGGCCCAGCTGGGTGCCGAGGGCGGCATGGCCGGAGGCAGCACCATCGTGGCGGGGGCCGAGGGGAGCGACACGGGGGGCGGGCTGTCCTGGGCCACCCCGGCGGCCGCTGCCAGCACGGTGACCACGCTCAACGAGCAGATCCTGCTGGACGCCGAGGTCGGCCCGACCGCGGACAGCGCCCAGGACGAGCAGGGGGGGCCGGAGCCAGTCCCGGTTCCGGCCCTGGCCGGCCTGGCCATCGCGCTGTGTACGGGGGTGACGGTGCTCTTCGGTGTCTGGCCGCAGCCGCTCATCGACTTCGCCAACCACGCCACGCTGCTGTTCCTGCCCAAGTAGGGCCGCCCGAGCAGGCGGGCCGTGAATCAGTCCAAGACGGTCTCCGCCTTGCCTCTCCGAATAGCGGCGATCAGCGCTGCGTGATCCCGATCGTTCTGGTCCGCGTAGCGACGGGCGAACCGACGCATGGCCTTGGTGAACACGTCGCTTTTCCCGATGTAGGCGTCGATGGCAGCGGGGTCACCCGAGCGGGCGTGTGCCCGGGCCAGCGAATTGCCGCAGGCGATGGCGAACTCGACGAGGACGGGCGCAATGAGCTCGGTGGTGGGGATCAGCTTCATGTCGCGGAACTGACGGACGTAGAAATCGCGTTCGCCCAGTGAGCCCCAGCCCACGAAGATGTCGGTGGCGCTCTGCACCATGCGCTTGCCGGCGATGACCCGGGCGCCGTGGTTGTCGTGCCCGCTCGAGTAGGTGTAGGACTCGTAGACGGAGGGACCAGCCTGCTTGCACTGCAGGAAGAGGGGATCCCCGGTCGCGCTTCCTTCGAGGAGTACGAGGTACACGACCATGCCGACGCTGCCGACGCCGACCACTTGCCGGACGACGTCCACCGCGGTGAAGCGGTCGAAGAGCCGGCGCCGGTCCTCCTGGAGTGTCAGGCGGTACTCCCCGAGGAGCCCCTCCACGATGTCGCCCTGTTCGTCGTCGTCGAGGGTCACGCGCACCGGGGGGTGGGGCGTGATGCGCGCCCGCCCGCGCCGTTCCGTGGTCAACTTCTCGAACGCGCCGCGGCTCGTCCGCGTCTCCTTCTTCTTCTCGAACTGCACCTGTACCTGGCCGCGGTCGGCCGGTTCGAAGTAGTCGATGAATTGGTCGAAACGCGTTCCCTCGTACCAGATGTCGAGAAGGGGCAACGTGGAGTAGTACCGCATCCGGTTGCGATAGGCGTCGATTGCCGCCGTGACTGCGGCATCTGCCTTCGACGGCTTCACCCCGTTCTGCCGCGCCGCCACCACCAGGCTGGCGGCCAGGCGGGCCACGTCCCACTCGAAGGGCCCGGGCAACGTCTCGTCGAAGTCGCGCAGATCGAAGTTGAGGTTGCGCTCCGGGGTCGCCCACAGGCCGAAGTTCAGGACGTGGGCGTCCCCGCAGAGCTGGACCTGAATGCGACTGTGGGGCCGGGAGGCGAGGTCGGCCGCCATCACCGCAGCAGCGCCGCGGTAGAAGTTCCACGGCGACAGGGCCATGCGCTGGTGCCGGAGTCCGGCGAGTTCGGCGAGCCGGATGTGGTTCTGCGCCAGGAGCGTGTCTACGGGATCGTGCCCGCGGGCCTGTTCGTCCCAGTCCCCAAGATCAGCGCGGGGAGCCAGTATCCGGGCTTGCCGACCCACCTCGCGGCGCTCCGCCTCCGTGGCCGCGAGATCGTATTTGGCGGCAACGGTCGCGGGAACGGAATGGATCTGGGTCTTGCTCACGGCGTCCCTCTCCTCCCCTTTGCCTCCGGGCGTCTATCTTTGCCCAGGTTGGCCGCCCTCCGGGCGCGCCGGTCCCGCCGAGCCGACGAAGAGGCACCGCCGACGCGGAAGGGGCCTGGAATGGATCGACAGGAACCGACGACCGGTTGAGTCGCGACCAAGCGACGGCGGGGTGGCAGAGCACAGCGCGGTCGGGGCGCCCCACATCTGCGGCGTGCAACATTTCGGGGCGGGGTGGCCCCCAGACAACCTCGGCCACCCCGCCCTGGCACCAATTGTGGTGGCGCGGTGGGCCAAGCCAGTAGGGCCGTTCGGATGAACCTGCACAACGGCCGCACAACGGCGTGGAGCCTTGGCCGTTCGAGCCTCGGCCGTGTGGGTGGTGGCCTCCCCGAGCTTTCCGTAGTCCGTGGTACGCCAGCGCTCCGGTGACATGCGCAACGCCACGCTGCCGGCGGCCTGGTCCGCCGTCGATGCCACATACAGGTCGCCGCCCTCGGCACCGAGATAGCGGTGCGCCAGCGCGCGGCGCTCGTCAGGAGAGACGGTGTCGTCGGTCGCGGTGATCGGTCCTTCCACGCTGACGTAGCGATAGGGCATGGAGTCGCTCTGCATGCAGAGTGAGAGCCGTCCCGCCGCCCGCAGGAGCCGTGCCTTGACGCTCTGCCCGCCGGTGACGATGTTCACCGTGCCGCCGGGCGCATAGGAGGACCGGGACCGGGACCGTGAGCGGCCCGTGCCCGGGGTCGTCCACGCTGAGGACGGCAACGTGCAGCCCGGCCAGAAAGTCCTCGCGTTCGGCAATCGTCATCGTGAGCGTCATGGCGTACCTCCCAACGCAGCGTGGTGGGCGAATGCGACATGATGCGGCGGCCGGTCGCGCCGTTGCGCGTCCGCCCAGCAGGAGTCGCAGTCCTCGCAGTGCCCGTTGTCGCCGCGACGCTGGTGCACGCCGAAGTGACCGCAGCGGGGGCAACGCGGCACGGTCATGGGTGGGGCGCTGCCCCCGCCTCCTGCCGGGCCGCCTCGTCGTGACTCGCCTGCTCCTGCGCGGCGAGCACCTCTTCGGGCACGGCCGGCCCCGAGCGCTTTGCCGCGCTGGTGGTGAGGAGACGGCCGATCACGGGGACCTCGGTCAGGGACTCGGCCCGCATGATCTGGACGACGACGGGCACGAACTGCTCGGCCGAGTCGAAGACGATGTAGCGCGGCAACCAGCGCGGTTCGTATTTTGCATTGAACCGCCACAGCGTCTCTATCTGGAGGACGCCGGAGAGGCGGCGCAGCGCCCAGCGTTCGACGCGTTGGGTCACGCCGTCCCCGTTGTCACCCTCGAGCACCGACCGCAAGGCGGCGAAGTTGAGGCTGAGACCCTTCATGCCCATTTCCTTCAGATGGTCGATGGTCGAGCAGAGGGCGAAGTCGAGCAATCCGTTGGGATGCTCACCGGGATCGCGGCGCATGAGGTCGAGCGAGTAGCCCCCGATGGCGGGCGAGGGCACGAACTGGCACATGGCAACGGGCGCGCCGTCCGGGCCTTCGACCAGGGTCAGGAGCAGCCCGGTGTCACGCCGGTCGAAGAGCCGGCCCAGCATCATGGAGAAACCCCGTTCCTGCTCGCCCCGGCGGCTCTTGGCCATGAGATCGGCCATGCGGGCGGCGTCCGCCGGGTCCAGCCGGGCCGGGTCGAGGAAGCGGACGGTGTAGCCGTAGCGCGCCACCCGGTTCACCGCCTGACGGAGCCCCTTCATCTTCCCGCCCTGGAGCGAGAACTCCCTCGGGTCCACCACCGCCTCGTCGCCGATGTAGAGGAAGCGCATGCCCGAGGCCTGGTAGGTCGGGAGCCATTCCTCCCCTGCACCCATCACGCCGAGCCCCCAGCCGTTGCGGTCGACGTAGTGGCGGAACGAGTCCCACACGTGGGCGCGCTCGGAGAACGGTCCGATCGGGTCAGGGGACACCAGGCACACGCCGCCGAAGACGGCATAGGCCACCAGCGAGTCGCGATGGAAGAACCATTGCTTGTCGTCACGGAGTGCGAAGTAGTCGAGCGTGCCGGTGCCGTGTCGGCGCACAATGTCACGCGCCCGGATCTCTGCGGCCCGCCGGCCCATGGCGGCGCGCCCCGACGACAGGCGGCGGTCGACCACGGGCCGGGTCAGCAGGAACAGCGCCACCACGATCAGACTGATGCCCACCGCCAGGAGGCTGATGGACGCGTAGCGGTCGATCGTGGGGGGGAAGGCCACCCAGTCCACACCCACGAGCCGTTCGGCCGATCCGAGGAGGACCTCGGGCCAACCGGGGAGGGGATGATGGTGCACGCGGCCGGCCAGCTCCACGGCGAAAAAGCCACCGAACGTGGCCAGCACCCCGCCCACAGCGAGGATGACGAAGGCGGTGACCACGGTTCCCCGCTCGGTCTGGGCGCGGAAGCGCTCTCGCTGGACTATGAGCAGCGTGAGGACGGCCGCGCAGACGACGAGGGTGATCACATCGGCTGCGTGGAGAAGGTGTAGGGCGAGCGAAGCGATGAGCAGTCCTACGGCAACCAGCCACGAGCGGCGCTGGCCTCTGAGGACGCCCCGGGAAAGCATGATCATGCCGATGCCGGCGATGGCCGTCAGTGCCCCGGCGGCCTGAACCACCGCGACGGGCAGGTACTGCGCAATGAGATGCAAGTGCTCGCGGAGTGGGGTGGTGACCGAGGAGAGCAGATCGATGGCGCCCGCCACGAACAAGGAGACCGCCGCCAGCCGGCGGATGCGGCGTACCCGGATGCGGTCCGCCGCCACCTCGGGCGCGGGCGGCCACGACGCTCCGCCCGGCCAGCTAGCCACGAGCTCGGCGTGGACGTGGACGGCCTTGGAACGACCTTTGACGACACTGTCGGCCGTGACGAGCCGCTCTCCCATGGTGGCGAGCGGCAGGTCGGCCTCGGCCAGCAGCAGGCGTACGTGGAGCTCTGCGCCTGTCTCGATCTCGAGGGTCGACTCCTGACGGTGATGGAGGAAGGTGGGTGGGAGCCCGAGACGCCCCCGGTGTTCGTGCACAACCTCGGAGGTCGCCCCCGGGCAGGCGAAGAAGCCGGTATCGAGATGGGTCAGCTCGGGTACGAGCGCCCCGCCGACGATGACGCCCGAGGCCCCGGCGTCGACGGCCGCCCGGGTGGCATCGAGTGCGTCGACTCCGTCGATCTCGAGCTGCGCGTGCGCGATCGGTCGGGTGCCCGCCGGACCGCCGGCCCAGGGAGCTGGCAGGCCTTCACCGCCGAGCGCCCGCCAGATGCCGCGCGAAGTGAGGGCGACCACCAGACCCAGGACGGCGAGGAGCACCAGGGCGATGACGACGGTCACGACGAAGCGCGAGGGCCAGGTGGCGTTGTAGGCCCGCTGGAGTGCGTTCTGCTGGCGGGGAGAGCGGAACAGCCGGCCCAGACCGTCGATCACGAACTCCACGCGTAACAACAGCGCGACGACAGCCAGCGCGAGGGGTGGCGCCCAGAGATAGCGCCGCAACCGCCGGTACAGCACGCGCGAGGTGACGAAGCGACGCGCCAGCCGCGGATCGTCCAGACGATCCATGCCGACCAGCCAGGGACGGTCGTCAGCGGGTGCGGCGTCCATCGGGGGGTTGCTGTCGGGCCGCGGCGTCCCGGCGCGTACGATCACCGTGCGCGTCCCGGCGCCGGTTTCGCAGGCCAGGTCGATCCCGCCACGTACGGCCACGCCGCGACGCTCCAACGTCTCCACCAGTGCGGGCTCGCGCTCGGCGGGCCCCATCACGGCGATCACCTGGGAATCGGCCCGGGCGGCGAAGGCGCCCAGGGCGACAAGCAGCTCCGGGTGCCTCTCGACGACGACGGCCGGATCGTCCTGACAGCTGGGCGCCGCAAGCCGACCGCACAGAATGACGATCCCCGGTCCCTGCCATTCCTCGAGGCGCCGGGCGATGTCAGCGCAGGCGGCCCGCGAGCTGTCCGTCGGCTCGGGGGGCAACAGGAGGTCGCCGACCACCTCCACCCTTCGACCGAGGGCCACCGGGACCGTGCGGTCCATGCCGGCGTCGGCGGCCGGACCGGCTTCCACCCCCGTGTCGGCTTCTGCTCCCATTCCTCGTCCATCGTGTCACTTCCAGGGGCCTCCACCCCTCAGCAATTAGGGGGATTCGCCTCCCCTGGGGTTGCGGAGCACACCGGTAGGCTGCTCATTCGTGCCCGAGACCAGGCCAGAGGGCGACCGGAGCAACTGGACGTGGCACGTCGACGAAGGCGCGGCGCGGGCCAGCGGGCCGGCCGTCATCTTCGACATCGACGGCGTCCTGTCCGACGCCGCCGGTCGCCAGCACTTCTTGGAGCGGGGGAAGCGGGATTGGGCTTCGTTCTTCGAGGCCTGCGGCGACGATCCCGTGATCGAGGAGATCGCCCGGTTGTTGGAGTTGCTCGACCCCTCCCTCGCCGTCATCCTCCTCACCGGCCGCCCCGCACGCGTCCAGCCGCAGACTCTGGCCTGGCTGAAGCGCTACGGGCTCCGCTGGGATTTGCTCGTGATGCGCTCCCGGGGGGACTACGCCCAGGTGACCGAGTTCAAGCAGTCCGTGGTGGAGGACCTGCGGGCGCACGGCTTCGATCTGCGGCTTGCCTTCGAGGACGACCCCTCCAACCACGCCATGTACGTGGCGGCCGGGGTGCCGTGTGTCTACATCCACTCCGGCTATTACGAGTAGCGCAGCTGGCGGACCCATCCGGCCACGAGCGCCAACCCGGCGAGGACCAGCACCGGCAGGTCGCCCCAGTGGTCGTAAGGCGTGAGTCCGCGGCGGAGCGCCACGGTGGCAAAGAGCACCTGCCGCCGGCCGAGCGCGCTGCGCTGGAGGACGACGCCACGCTGGTTGACCACCGCACTGAACCCCGTGGGCGCGGCCTGCGCGAGGTCGCGGCCGGTCTCGACCGATTGGACGATGGCCGCCGCGATCTCCTGACTGGGCACCTGAGAGGTGCCGTAGGAGGACGTGTTGGTGGGAACGGCCAGTAACTCAGCGCCGGCGCGGACCGACTCGTGGCTGCGTCCGGCGTAGAAGACCTCGAAGGACACGAGCAGCCCGAGCGGCCCGCCGGGTGTGCGCATGAGGCCGGTCCCGTGACCGGGAACGGCGTCGACGGGCACGCCCGACAGGTTGGCGAAGTGCGAGAAGAACGAGCGCAACGGGACGTACTCGCCGAAGGGCACCCGGTGGACCTTCTCGAACACGCCGACGATGTGGCCGCTGGGTCCCCAGGCCACGATCTCGTTGCGGAAGGTGGCGGCCGACGCCGGCTCGGTGACGCCGACGAGCAACGTGGCGTCGAGTTGTCGCGCCAGCCGGCTCAGGAGTATTGCCTGGGATGAGCCCGCAAGCGGGCCGTTGAGCGCCACCACGTCCTCGGGCCACACGACCAGTCGGGGAGAGGGCCGGGCTGTACTCACGGAGGAGGTCGCTGCCAGCTGCGCGGCCAGGACAGTGGACGGCGAGACCTCCTGCTCGCTCAGTCCCCGTTGCCCGCCGCCCTGCACCAGGGCCACCCGCAGCGTGCGGAAGGGACTCCCGCCGTCCGGCGCGACCAGGCCGACCACGGCCAGTGTCAGGATGCCCAGGGCGAGGGCGGCTGCACCGATGACGGCGGAGCCGGCGACCGGGCGCCGGCGCCCCCACGCCAGGGCGGCGAATGTGGCGAGCACGACACCGCCGGCCCAGACGCCGGCCGTGATGAGGAGGGGACCGCCGAGGCGGGCCAGCTCGACCAGCGGGCCCCGCGCCTGGCCCAGGAACACGCCGCCGAGGGGGAGTCCGCCGAACGGCCACGTCATGCGGACGCACTCGGCCAGGGTGCACGCACCGACGAAGGCCACGGCGCGCCCGCGCCCGGGTGGCGTCGCCGCCGCCGCCGCTGCGAAGAACAGCGCTTCGACGAGGATCAGCACGATGGCGCCGTACCAATTGAAGGAACGGGCCCAGAAGAGGCCGATGGCATAGCAACCCAGCCCGGCCAGCCAGCCCGACCACACACGCGTGCGCAGCGCCAGCCCGGCCAGCCGCCAATAGAGCAGACCGGCACCCACGAACCCGAGCGGCCACCAGCCCCAGGGGGGTAGGGAGAGTGCGAGCAGGACGCCCGCCGCGACCGAGGGAAGGACCACGCGGCCCCGGCTCGGGGGGCGGCTCACAAGAGCGAGTGCGCCGCCGCCCGCCCACTGGCGATGCAGGCGGGGATGCCGACGCCGTGGTAAGCGGCACCGGCCACCGCCACTCCCCCGATGCGGGCCAGCGCCGACTCGACTCCGGCCGTACGCAGCAAGTGGTGCACCCGGTACTGCGGGAAAGCGTCGGTAAAGCGCGTCACCCGTGCGCTCATGGGCGCACCGATCACGCCCATGAGCGGGCCTAGCTCCTCCCAGGCTCGCTCGGCCACCTCCTGGTCGCTCCACTCCGCGGCGCGGGTGTCATCGATCCGCCCTAGCGAGGCGCGCAGCAGCATCTCCCCGTCGCGCGCGAGATGCGGCCACTTGCGATCGAGGTAGGTGCACGCCGTCACCGCCCAGGGCTCGCGTCCTTTGTGCTGGGTACGGCGGGGCACGAGGAATCCGGTTCCCTGCAGCGCGTCGGGGACATTTTCCGTGCTGGCGCGGAAGGTCACGAGCACCACGGAGGCGTAGTCGATGGCGTCCAACAGTCCTGCCGCCTCGTCGTCGTGCGGGCGCAGGAGCGCAGCGGTGGCCGGCGCCGGTGTGGCCAGCACGACGGCGTCCGCCTCCATGATCCCGTCCGCGTACGTGACGACCCACCCCCCCGAGGACGACCGTTCGAGCCGTTCGGCCGGGGAGGACACGCATACGCCCGCCCCACGCCCCCGCAGGCCCGTCGCCAGCGCATCGACGAGCGACGCCATTCCCCCCTCGAGGGACCAGAAGAGCGGCGGCCCGTCGGGCCGCGGCGCGGCCACTTCGGCACGTAAGGCCCGCATCAGGCCGCCACGGCGCTGGGCGGCCGCCAGGAGGGGTGGGAACGTCGCGGCAGCCGACATGTCGTCGACCGACCCGGCGTGGATTCCGCCGATGAGCGGGTCCACCAGCGTGTCGACGACGCGCTGGCCGAGCTTGCGCGCCACGAGGGGACCGATGGCTCGGTCGCCGATCGGCCCCCGGGTGTCGGGCCGGGGCAGCACGGCATCACGGGCGAGACCGAGTGCACCGCGGACGCCGAGGATGCCCGAGCGTGCCGTCGGCCAGAACCTGGTGGGGATGCCGAGGGCCTGTCCTTCGGGCAGCGTGCGCAGGCGACCACGGGACCATACCGACGCACCCCGCGCCGCAATGGGCGCGAGTGTCGCCGCCATCCCCGCCTCAGCGCACAGGTCGACGGCCTCGCTTCGGCGGCCGAGGAACCCGTCGGGTCCCAGGTCGACCGTACGCCCTCCGATGTCCGCACTCTGTAAGGGACCGCCGAGTTCCGACGACGCCTCCAGGAGGGTGACCGCCGGCGCGCCGACCCGCGGGGCGGCACCGCCGGTCAGCTCCCAGGCCGCGGCGAGCCCACTGATGCCGCCGCCTATGACGACGACCCGGCGCGCCGCCACCTCAGGGGCCCTCGTCGGCGGCGACGATCAGATCGGTCAGTGCCGCGATGAACACTGGGTCGTCATTCAGCGAGGCGGTCCGCGCGTAGCCGAGGCCTCCCGTCGTGGCGAGAGCCGCCGCCTCGATATCGAGATCGTAGAGCACCTCGAGGTGATCCGCCACGAACCCGATCGGACAGATGACGACGGCGTCGGTGCGATCGTCTGCCGCAAGGTCCCGCACGACGTCGCGCACGTCAGGGCCGAGCCAGGGCTCGGCGGTCCGTCCCGCGCTCTGCCAGGCCACCAGCCAGTCGTCGAGCCCGGCTGCGGTGGCCACGAGCCGGGCCGACTCGGTCAGCTGCTCGGGGTAGGTGTCGCCGGTCTCTCGTATGCGCTCGGGGAGCGAGTGCGCGGTGAAGATCACCCTTGCCTGCCCCGGGACGGTGCGCACCGCGTCCTTGACGCGGCCGGCCAGGAGCGTCACCAGCGTGGGGAAGTCGTACCACGGCTCCACCGGCACGAAGGGCGTCGCGCCCAGGGCGGCGGCGGCGCGGTCGAGATACTCCTGGGAGCCGAGGGAAGAGCCATGGGGCGCGAGGACGAGACCGATGACGCGCTCCACCCCAGCGGCGCCCAACTCCTCGGCAGCCTCCTCGATGAGCGGGTCGGTGTGCTTGGCGCCGAACGACACCATGTAGTGGCCCGGTCGGCGCGCCTCGAGGGCGGCGCGCACCGCAGCGACCTGCGCCGCCGTGCGGAGCGCGAGTGGCGACACGCCGCCGATGGCCGCGTACCGCCCCTCGAGCTCGGCCAGCTGCTCGGGCGTGGGCGGGCGGCCGCGGCGGATGCGCGTGTAGAAGGGGGCGATCTCGCCGGTGCTCGCCGGCGTGCCGTGCGCCATCAGCAGGACCCCGACCGTCATGCCCGCGCCGTCTCGTTATGGACCAATTCGACGACGGCGGCCAGGATGCCCGGATCCGACTCGGGCAGGACGCCGTGTCCCAGGTTGAACACATGACCGGTGCCGGTTCCATCGGCTGCAGCGGCGAGCACGGCCCGGCTGGCGTCTGCCACGACGGGCCAGGGCGCCAGGCAGAGAGCGGGGTCGAGGTTTCCCTGCAGTGCGTGCCCTGTGCCCACGCGCCGGCGCGCCTCGTCGAGGGGGACGCGCCAGTCGACACCCACCACGTCAGATCCGGCCGAACCCATGAGCCTCAGGAGCTCCCCGGTGCCGACGCCGAACAGAATGGTCGGCACGCCAAGATCGGCGATCCCGGTCAAGACGGCGCGGGTGGCGGGGAGCGCGAAGCGGGCGTACTCGTCGGGCGCGAGCGAACCGGCCCAGCTGTCGAAGAGCTGGACTGCCTGGGCGCCGGCCTCGATCTGGCTCCGGAGAGAGGCCACGGCCATGGCGACCAACCGGTCGGTCAATCGCTGCCACAGCTCGGGATCCCCGTGCATCAGCGCCTTGACCTTGGCAAACGTGCGGGATGGCCCGCCCTCGACGGCGTAGCTGGCCACGGTAAAGGGCGCGCCGGCGAAACCGATCAGCGCGATCCCGGACCCGGCGAGTTCTTGGCGCACCAGGCCGATCGTCTCGGCGACGTACGGCGCGTCGGTCGCCGGCTCGAACGGTCGCAGGCGGGCCAGGTCGGCCTCGCGGCGGAACGGCTCGGCCACGACCGGGCCCCGGCCCTGCTCGATGTCGACGCCGAAGCCGATGGCATGGAGCGGTACGACGATGTCGGAGAAGAGAATCGCGGCGTCCACGCCGTAGCGGCGTACCGGCTGCAGCGTCACCTCGGCCGACAAGGCGGCGTCGCCGATGGCGGCCAGGATCGACCCTGTGCCGCGGGCGGCCCGATATTCCGGCAGCGCACGCCCGGCCTGGCGCATGAACCAGACCGGGGTGCGGGACACCGGTTCCCGCCAGCAGGCGCGCACCAGGTCCGTGCGGACATCTGCCGTCTCGTTCACCCGAGCGGCTCAATGACGACGGCCGTCCCGTAGGCGCAGATCTCCGTCCAGTTCCCGCCCATCTCCGAAGTGTCGAACCGCATGGCCAAAACGGCGTTGCCGCCGCGGGCCTCGGCTTCCTCGACCATGCGGTTCGTGACGTCCTCCCGGCTCAGCTGCAGGTTCTTGGTCATCCCCTTGAGCTCGCCGCCCGCCAGGGACTTGAAGGCGGCGCCGAACTGGGAGCCGACATTGCGCGAGCGCACGGTCAGGCCGAAGACCTCGCCGAGCACCGAGGTCACCTTGTACCCCGGGACGTCGTTCATGGTCGTGATGAGCATGCCAATCCTTTCGGTCGGGCTCATCGTACGCGTGACCACCCCGGACTCCCCGGCGTGCCCGGGCGTCTAGAATCGTTCGTTTCCCCGTGGGCCGGGGCGAGGAAGGGGAGAGGTGCCCGAACATCCCGATCTACAGGATGAGCAGGAGTTCCTCAACCGCGCCTACGACGGGTTGGAGTTCATGCGTGGCGAAGCACGCCAGATGCTGCAGGGAGTGCTCGATCTCGGCCGAGGCGGCACCTTCCAGTCGCGTACCGAGCGCGACATCGTGGTGCGCACCAGCCTGGCCCGCCTGGAGCAGCTCGACATCGGCGACCAGGCCCTCTACTTCGGGCGCATCGACCGCCTGCCCGAACCGGCGGACGACGGAGCGGCAGCGACTCCGGACGACAGAGCGGCGGCGACTCCAGACGACGGATCGGCGGCGACTCCAGACGACGGATCGGCGGCGACTCCAGACGACGGATCGGCGGCGTCTGGGGTGCTCGGCGAGTCGTTTCACATCGGCCGGCTCGCCGTCTCGGGCCCGGACCACGAGCCGCTGGTCGTCGACTGGCGCGCCCCAGTGGCCGAACCCTTCTACCGGGCGACCGGCCTCGATCCCCAGGGCCTGGCCCGCCGCCGTCACCTCTCGGTCCGGGGCCGTGCGGTGCTCGGACTCGAAGACGAGTACTTCGTCGACCCCGACGGTCGTCCGGGCGCGGCGGCCCCCGCCGGAGCCGGAGGGGCGCAGTACACGGAGGGCGGGGAGCGCCTCCTGTCCGACGGGCTGGTGCTGGGGGGGCCCGGAGCGCTCCTGTCGGCGCTGGGGCAGGCACGCACGGGGCAGATGGGCGACATCATTGGGACCATCCAGCGTGAGCAGGATGAGATCATCCGCTCGCCGTTGCCGGGGGTTCTGGTCGTCCAGGGCGGTCCCGGCACCGGAAAGACCGCGGTGGCGCTGCACCGTGCCGCCTATCTGCTCTACACGCACCGCTTTCCGCTGGAGCGCCAGGGCGTCCTCGTCGTGGGACCGAACCCGTTGTTCCTGCGCTACATCGAGCAGGTCCTCCCCTCGCTCGGCGAGACCGGCGTCAGCCTGTCGACCGTCGCCGGGCTGGTGCCGGAGGTCCGCGTGCGCGGGGTCGACGACCCCTCCGTCGCCAAGCTGAAAGGTGACGTGCGCATGGTCAAGGTGCTGGCCCGGGCCGTCCGGACGCGCCAGCGGCCGCTCCGCCAAGACGTCGAGGTCCCGTTCGGCGCCGGCGTTTTGCGCCTGCGGGCGCGGACGACCGAGGACATCGTCGGCATGGCCCGTCGCCGACCCGGGTCGCACAACGTCCGCCGTCGCTTCGTGGAGTCGAATGTGCTGCGCGTGTTGTCGGACGAGTACCGGGCCAGGCTGGGCCGGAGCGGCGTCGACGGAGCCGAGGAACCTCCGACCGCCGAGGAGCAGCGCGATCTGGCCCAGCGGTTGCGCCGGGTGCCCGAAGTCAGCGAGGCCCTCGACCGCATGTGGCCGCGCCTGTCGCCCCACGAGTTCCTCCACGACCTGCTCGGTGCCCGGGCACTCCTGACAGCGGCCGGCAAGGGGTCCCTGACTCCGGTCGAGGCACAGCGGTTGTACCGGCCCCGCAGTCCGTCGCTCGAATCGGTGCCCTGGACGGTGGGTGACGCGGCGCTCATCGACGAGGCGCGCACACTGCTCGGTCCGCGTCGTGGACGCCCGGCCCGCGTGCGGACCAAGCGGCCGGAGGAGGGCACGGCGTCGGAGCTGGGGTTCTGGCCCCAGGGCTTGGCGGCCTCGCCCGAGCCCGCGCCCAGCGTGGTGACCGGCGCCGAGGACGACATCCGCGCCTTCGGCCACATCGTCGTGGACGAGGTGCAGGACCTCTCGCCGATGCAGCTGCGCATGCTGGCCCGCCGCTCGCTGTCGGGCTCCATGACGGTGGTGGGCGATATCGCACAGGCCACCGGGCCCTGGGCCCCAGCGGGGTGGGACGACATCACGCGCTACCTGAGCCCCCAAAGGCCGACTCGGCTCGTGGAGCTCACGGTGAGCTACCGAACCCCGGCCGAGGTCGTTGCCCTGGCCGCGCAGGTGCTGGCCGTCGCCGCGCCCGGGATCACCGCCCCGCGCCCGGTCCGCCAGTCGGGCTTCTCGCCGCGGATCGTCGCGACCACACGCGGCGGGCTCTCGGCCCGGCTGGCCGAGCTGGCCGGCGAGGAGGTGGCAGCGGTGGCGCCGGGCCGCGTGGCCATCCTCGGCCCCAGTGTCCTGTTGCCCGAGCTGTCGCGGGCGCTCGCCGAGGCAGGGCTCGATCCGATCGATCCGCGCGACCCCGCCGGCGACGGGCTGGCGGCGGGCCTGGTGGTCTTGCCAGCCGACGAGACGAACGGTCTCGAGTTCGACTCCGTGATCGTGGTGGAGCCCTCCCTGATCGCCTCGGTTGGCGACGAGGTCGCCGGAGAAGGGCCACCAGTGGCCACCACACGGGGCTTGCGGACGCTCTATGTCGCCTTGACGAGACCAACCCGTCGGCTGACGGTGCTGCACGCGGAGCCGCTGCCGGTCGAACTGCACTGACCTGGGTCTTCGGACCGCCTTTCGTGGTCCGGGTCTCCCGACCCCTTGGTTGGCGTGTTCGGCGTCGGGTCGACTAGAAATTCACCTGTGAGCCAGGCTGTCTCGGCGGAGGTCCCCGCTCCCCAGGGAAAGATCATCCACGACCGGCCTCCGATGCTGGCCATCGGCGTCATGATCTGGCTCGGGTCCGAGCTGATGTTCTTCAGCGGGCTGTTCGCGGCCTTCTTCACCATCCGGGCCAACACGGTGGGGCCCTGGCCCCCGGCCGGGACGGTGCTCGATACCGCGAGGGCCGGTTTCTTCACCGCCGTCCTCGTCTCTTCGAGCTTCACCATGCAGAGGGCCGTGTTCCAGGCCGAGTGGCGCA
>Ga0302311_10004012_pt1 | contig 15953 bp, 13 predicted proteins | sample III_Palsa_N1_3_FD_200449 | JGI IMG/M metagenome (GOLD analysis project Ga0302311, IMG submission 200449) | Peat permafrost microbial communities from Stordalen Mire near Abisko, Sweden - III_Palsa_N1_3 | ecosystem: Environmental > Terrestrial > Soil > Palsa > Peat permafrost | place: Sweden... | reverse complement strand
TGGTGAGGGAAAGAAAGCAAGGCGAGGGCTCTGCCCCTCGACCCCGCCAGGGGCCTCTCGGCCCTTGGTGGGGTCGAGGGGCAAAGCCCTCGCCTTGCTTGCTTCCTTCATCACACCGGGTCACTCTGAGCCAGCGCATAGCCAACCGCGTAGTCGGGGATCATGTCGTAGCGGGCGGAGACGGTGCCGCCGCCGGCGGTGGTGAAGGCGGCGCGGGCGGCGATCCAGTTGGCGATCTCCAAGGCGCCGACGCCGGCTTTGGCGACGATTTCGACCTGGTCCCAGTTATCCATCGGGGTCAGGTCGCCGGAGGAGATGTAGTCCAGCACTTGGCGGTCGAATTCGGCATTTAGGCGCATATCGGCGATGGTGCGGGTGCCGGCGAGGATCGCCTCGGCGCCCTGGTGGTGCATGGTGAGCAGGCGGTTGAACCACTGGTCTTCGGTCATGGTCCCGCCGGCCTCGCCGTCGCGCTGCCAGGCGTAGACTTTGGGATCGGCGTCTTGGCGCAGCGGGAAGTAGTGGGCGGGGTGGTGCGATAGGCCGCCGCTGCCCAGGATCAGGACGCGTTTGCCTGCTTCTGTTTCTTGGGCGATGAAGCGGCCGACCGCTTCGCCGAACCGGCGCATCCGGCCGAAGGAGACGAACGGGCGGGTGAAGACCGAGCTCCAGATCGGGATCAGCGGAAAGTGGTCGACGCCGCCGAGCAGTCGGCTGAGCGGTTGGGAAAATCCGTGATCCACCCGCATGTGATAGGAAATCGCCGGATCGAAATCTTGTTTGCGCACGAAATCCACCAGCGCCATCGCGGTATCTTCGGGAACCGGAATTTCCCCGGCGGTACCGCCGACGTCGTCCACCGCCTCGGCTTCGGTGCCTATGCAGAACACCGGCATGTTGGCGTAATGGAAGCTGGCGAAATGATCGTTCGAGAATAGCACGATGTAGTCGGGGTTGAATTCTTCCACCCGCGCGCGGAAGGCGGCGCATTCGGCGATCAGCCGGGGTTCGACTTCGGGTTCGTGGGCGCGCACCAGGATGATCGGCGAATGCGACACGCAGCCGAGCATGAGGTTATGGTTGGTCATGGTATTTTCCTCCGGTTCAGGATGCGGCGGGCGTTTTGCCCAGCGGCAGCACCAGCGGCTTATCGTGCTGTCGGAATAGATTGGTCACGGTGCGCGAGGCGTAGCGCCAGACGCCATCTTCGCCGCGCTCGTAGATATCATCATATTCCGAGACCAGGTTCACTTCCGCCGGATGCGGCGGCGGTCCGTCTTCGGCAAACAGCACCAGCAGGTTGGTGCCGCGGACCCGGGTGGCGGTCTCAAAGATCAGCCGCAGGTTGGTGAAGACGTGGCGCGCGGTGCGGGCGCCGCGTGCGGATCGGGCCGCGTAAGCGTCGCGCAGCGCCGCGCGTCCGGTGCTGCGTTCGCCGGTGCCGCGGCCATAGCTGCCGGTTTCGGTAAACAGATCAGAGACCTGATCCGACAGATCGTGATCGATCAGATACGCGAATTCCGCGTTCAGCGCCTCGATTTCCGAGCGGATCAGCGACTTTTCCAGCCGGTCGATCACCGCTTGTCTCCCAAGCCGGGCGGCAACGGATATTCCGCCGCATTGCGCACCATGCCGGGGCGGAGCGAGAAATCGGCCCGCGGCGGGCAAAACAGATCGACCAGCAGCGCCGGCCCGTCACCCAGATTGCGGGTGGTATGGATGAGCGGCGGCGGGATCACGGTGACCGAGGGAGCGCCGACCTCGACCGCCTCATCCGGCCGCCACACGCTCAGGTCCGGCACCCAGGGCGTGCGCAGATAATGCACGTGCACGCCGGAGAGCGTAATCGAGCCCTGTTCGAAATCCTCGTGGTTGTGCGGCGACATCGTGCGCGGGTCGCGTGCCACCGTGCGTTCGCGCAAGATGTTGATCATCATGTTGGACGAACGATAGACCCGGGTTTTGTCGCCCTCTGCCAACCCGCCGGCGAGGTCGTAGATTTTCAGCCCGAAACCGCCGACCGGGGCGGGCCAGTCATTCATCGGCAAGATTTCCTCGCGCGGTTCTGCGTAAGCCGAGGCGTTGCCGGCCAGCGCCAGCAGATCGGTCTTGCGCGCGGAGAAACAGCGCACCACCAAACCCGGCGCCGTGGCCACCAATTCGGCGTCACCCGGCGGCACGATCAGCAGATGATTGGGCTCGACCCCAATGACCTCGCCACCAACCCGGATCTGCGCACCGACGTAAGGCAGCAACACAAAATGCTCGTCGGGCACCCCAGCCACCGCAAGCCGAGTTCCCGCAAAAGCGCGAGTGACAGCGATAACAAAGGTGGCGCCGCGCGTGATCCAGGTGGGGGAGCCATCGGCTTCGACAAAATCCGGGCGACCGACACTGTGATCGGCGACCGAAGCGTGGCGGAAAGGCTTCTGCATCGAAAAAACTCCCTAGGGAAGAAGAAAGTCTTCTTTTTGTGAACAAAAAGAAGCAAAAAAACTTTGTCAATTACGCAAAAGACCACGCAGCTTGACGGCGGCGCTGCGCAATAGAGATTGATCGGAGCCGACAATGAACGCTACGGCCCCCAGAGCGGAAAACTCGGCAACCTCGGCGTCGCTGGCACAGGCAATCATGATCGGCAACGAACGCGGTCTTGCAGCAGCCATGATCCGGTCCACCGCACCCATCACCACCGGATGACGTGGCCCATCCAACCCCAACGACAGCGCCAGATCGGACCGGCCAATCAACAACCCACCCAATCCCGGCACCGCCGCGATCGCCTCCACCGCCTCGACCGCTGCGCCGCTTTCGATCTGGCAAATCACCAGACTGCGGTCGGACTCCGCAATCGCCTCGTCGCGCTTGCGCGTGCCGTAGCCGCCATAGCGCGCCGACAGCGACAACCCGCGCCGCCCGCCGATAAACCTCGCCGCTGCCAGCACGCCTCCGGCATCAGCCCCACTGTCCACATGCGGCACCACGATGCCGGCAGCACCCAGATCAAGCACCGATAGAATCGTCGCATCGTGATGGTCCGGCACCCGCACCAGCATCGGCAGCCCGACCGCGCGCGCGGTGAACAGCATCCGGTCCATCGTGCCGCGATCGAACGGCGCGTGCTCGGCGTCGAGCACGGCGAAATCCAAATCGCACAGCCCCAGAATTTCAACCACTTGCGTGCTGTCGGTCTTGACGAACGTGCCGACCTTGCCGCGTCCATCCGCGAATGTAAGCACCGGTTTCCTCGTTTTCTGTTAGCCGAAAAGCTAGTCCCCGGAGCAGCCTCGCGGCAACCGGAATCGCGCAAGATTCCGACTGTCGGAAAGTATCGCGGCAACGCGGCGGTGCAGTTGTTTCACCGGATCATCGGGGATAGGGTGAACAGGAGAGCAGACATTCGGTTATTGGAGGACAGAATGGATTATAAAGTCACCCACGACGAGCTTGGGACCCATCTCGATTGGAGCCACGACGGCATCACCCCGCGGATGATCGACTGGTTCTGGAGCAACATGGAAAAATGCTTCATCCTGTGGCACCCCGAACAGCACGAGCCGCTGGAATGGACCGTGCCGCTCACCAACGGCAACCCGATCGGCGCCATCCACAACGCGCCGCAAACTTGGAACGACGGCCACCGGCAGAACCTGTTCATCCGCTTCGAGCCACTCTCCGCGGTCGCGCCACACATCCGCGACGTGATCATCTATGACCACGTGATCGTCACCGCCGGCCTCGGCTTCGACCTCGAAGCGATGCAAAAAGGCGACCCGATGGGTTACCGCATCCACCAGTGGCAGGGCACCGACGCCGGCGTGGTCGGCAAATCCTCCGGCATCGGCACGCGGCGCAAGGAAACCATCGAGGACGGCAAAGTTTGGGCGGCGCACTGCGGCCAGGAGATCGGTAACTGGGGCAACTTCCTGCCGGAGATCTACCAGCTCTATAAGGTAGTCACCGATCCGCGGCGGAATCCGTTTACCGACCTGTCGCTGGAGGGACGGGGCCGCGAGGCGGTTTACAAATACATCAAGTAAGAACAAGCAAGAATCTTCTTTTTGTGAGCAAAAAGAAGCAAAAAAACTTTGTCAATTAAGACCAAGACCGAAACCATCCGGGCGGTGGCGCGAGCACTCAACCTGCTGCGCACCATGAATAGCCGCCCGGTTTGGTCGCTCCACGAACTGCACCATGCAACCAAACTTCCCAAGGCGACCCTCTGGCGGCTGCTCGCCACCCTGATCGCCGAGGGCTACGTCCGCGCCGAGGAGCCCGCCGGCACCTATCGGCTTGCCGCGAAAATCCGCGAACTCGACGCCGGCTACACCGAATATGCCCAGCTGATCGACGTCGGGCGTTCGATTTTGCTGAAGATAACCAAGCAGATCAAATGGCCGCTCGCGCTCGGCATGCCCGACGGTGACGCGATGGTGGTGCATTTTTCCACCATGCCCTACAGCCCGCTGGCGGTTCACACCACTACGCTCGGGCATCGGCTGGGCCTGTTCGATTCCGCGATGGGCCGCGCCTATCTGGCGTTTTGCTCCGAGGCCGAGCGACTTTCGATGCTTGAACCGCTGGCGGGCGAGGACCGCACGCTGGAGTGGGTGCGGCGAGACATCGCGAGGGTGCGTGCCGATGGCTATGCAGTGCGTCAGCCCGGCCTCGCCCGCGGCAGCGCCACTCTGGCGGTGCCGGTGCTGCGGGAAGACGCCGCCATCGCCGCGCTCTCGATGACAACCTACGGACGCTCGATGACGCGTGCGACGGTCGATCGGCACGTGCCGATACTGATGGAGACGGCGCGGGCGATCGTTGCCGCGTTGGCGATTGGCAACAGTTCGGTTTGAACGACGGCGGCGGCTGCCCGCCAAGAGTCCAGAAGTTTTCAGACCTCCCTCCTGGACCACGCGCCGCCGCGCGTACATGATCCCCCCAAGGCTCACTCAATCACACCCCAAACCGGCGGAGACATCCGAAATGAAACGCGAGCTCTCGATCAAAGACCTGTGCCAATCCAATAACATATTCACCGGGACCGTAACCCGGGTCATCAAGGGCCCCACCAACGAGATCGTGACGATCAGGCTCGATCCGGGCGAGTCGATCGAACTCACCTTTTCCTACGTGCCGCTGCCCCAACCCACGGGCTTCTGCGACGACGAAGTGCGCACCGACGCCGTCCACGACCGAACCAGCGGCGACTCAGCTAGCGGCGGATCAGGCGGCAGCGGCTCGGGCGGCAGCGGCTCGGGCAGCTCCGGCGGCACGACACCCGGCCAAACCGTAACGGTCGTCGTCCCGGTCCCCACCGCCGTCGTCGTCCCCAACGCCGTGGTTGTAAAAGGCATCTAACCGCCGCATCACGCCACCGCGGCAAACTCGCCCGCCGCAAACGCACTCGCCTGCGCTTCGGTCCAGCCGGCCCCGTCGCGGGTGAGACGCGCCAGCTCGTGGGGGGACAAGCCCGGCTCCAGCTTCCCCCAAAGCAGGTCATGAACCGTCTGCTCGGTGGGTTGGCGGGTTTCGCCCGCGTTCCGATACCCGGCGTCGACAAACCCGGCCAGCCGCGCCGCGTCGGTCAGCCGCCCCTGGCCGGCGGCGAGCAAAGCCGCCTGTTCCAGACCCGCCCGCAGGATGAAACCGCCCACCGGCCGCACCAGCCGGAACCCTTCGCTCCACACCTCCAGCGCCTCGTCCGGCCGCTCGGACGCCAGCAGATAAGCCGTAAGATTGACCAGCGCCCAGCCCAGATCCGCCTGTTGGCCGATCGCCCGCAACAGCGCCGCGGCTTTACGGCCGCGATTGACCGCGCTTTCGGTCCGGCCGAGGTTGAACTCGATCTCCGCCAAATTGACCAGCACCGTCGCCTCCCGGTCCCTGGCACTCCATGGCCGCGCGATCAGCATCGCCTCCTCGAACAAATCGCGGGCCTGCGCCATCTCGCCGGTGGTGCACGCCAGCGCGCCAAGATTATTCAGCACGTTGAACAAGGATTTCCGGCGCTTCGAACCCTCGAGCAAGCCGCGCGCGTCGCGGAGCACCCGCACCGCCTCATCCGCCGCTCCGAGAAAACTCTGGATCGAGCCCATCAGAGCCAGCACCGACCCCAGCGCTTCCTCGTCGCCCAGCGCCCGGTAGATTGCCGCCGCGCGCTGCAGTGCCGCCAGCGCCCGGGGCCGATCCGAGGGATGCCAGAGGCTGCCGCTATGCCGGTAAAGCCGGGCCGCCAACGCCGGTGGCGTGACGTCATCGATCATCGCCTCCGCGCGCTCGAGATAGCCGCGACCCTCGGCGAACAGCGAGAGCTTCTCCCACAGCAGCGAAGCGGCCCCCGCCAGCGAAATCGCCAATGGGGCGCGGTCCGCGGCCCGCAGCGCCCAGTTCAGCGCCGCGCGCAGATTGTCGAGTTCGGGCGCCGCCGCCGCGATCCAGACCGCGTCGTCGGTTTCTTCCCAGGCGTCATAGGCGCGGGCGAAGCAGCGATCGTACCAGACCGCGTGGCGCGCCGCGAAATCGGCTTGTTCGCCATGCTCGAGCAATTGCTCGATCGCGAACATCCGGAGCGTTTCCAGCAACCGGTAGCGCGGGATTTCGCCCCCCTCGGCCACCACCAGCGACTTGTCGATCAGCCGCCCCAGCGCATCCTCCACCGCCCAGCTATCGCCGTCATCGGAGGCGAGGATCTCCGCCGCCGCCTGCGCCGAAAACCCGCCGGCGAACACGCCGAGCCGGCGAAACACCGCGCGGTCGTCGGCGTCGAGCAGCGCGCAGCTCCACACCACGGTATCGCGCAGCGTGCGTTGGCGCGCCGCGGCAGTGCGGGCACCGAGGGTGAGCACCCGCAGCCGCTCGCCCAGCCGGCTGCGCAGCCCTTCGATGCCCAGCATCGGCACGCGCGCCGCCGCCATTTCCAGCGCCAGCGGAATCCCGTCCAGCCGGCGGCAGATTTCCGCGATCGCCGCACTGTTGTCCTGGCCGATTCTAAAGCGCCGGTCGGCCACCTCGACCCGGCGCACGAACAGCGCCACCGCGCCGAAACGCGCCATTTCGCCCGCGTCAAGTGCGCCCTGCGGCGGCAACGCCAGCGGGTCGAGCCGGTAGACGATTTCCCCCTCGACCCGCAGCCGCTCCTGGCTGGTGCTGATCACTGAAACGGCCGCCGTGCGCCCCAGCAGCCGGGCCACGAAATTTGCCACGCCCCCCAGCAGATGCTCGCAATTATCGAGCAGCAGCAGGGTTGGCCGGTCGCCGAGCGCTGCCGCAATCGCCTCCACCGGCTCGGCCCCGCTGCCGATCTGCAGCCCCAGCGCCTTGGCCACCGTGCCTTCGACCAGGCTACCGTCGGCGAGCGGCCCGAGATCGATCAGTTGCACGCCGCCCGGAAACCGCGGCCGCACCGCGTGGCCGAGCGCCACCGCGAGGCGAGTCTTGCCGATGCCGCCGGGCCCCGCGATGGTGAGCAGCCGGTTGTGGTGGGCCAATTCCTGCAGTTCGGCAAGTTCGGCTTCGCGGCCGATCAGAGCGTCGAGTTCGATCGGCAGGTTCGTTGCGGCGGTCACAGCGGGGGGCGCTGGGACCGGCGCCACGACCGGGGGGGCGGTCGCCGCCAGCTCCGCCTCTCCCTGCTCGATGTCTCCGATGAATCGGTAGCCGCGCCCCGGCACCGTCTGAATCCACGACTGCTGCGCCCCGAGCGCGCGGCGGAGCGCCACCATCTGGACGTGCAGATTATTCTCCTCGACCATCACGCCCGGCCAGACCAGATCGAGCAACTCGAGCTTCGACAGCAGCTTGCCCGGCCGCTCGAGCAGGATCACCAGCAGATCGAATGCGCGGGTCCCGAGCCCGACCGGCCCGGTCTCGCTTGTGAGCGACCGCTTGCGCCGCGAAAGGCGGAACGGCCCGAACCGGATTTCATCCTCGCTGCCGTTCATCGAAACTCCTAGGGACCGCCGGGCCCTTTGCCGTTGCGCCAAGGGGTCGCCACGATTAGACGCATTTTGCCGGCCGATTTCAATTGAGATGCCTTCAGTCGACTTATACCAACCCCCACTCCACTCAGGCTGAAACCGCTTTAGCCCGGAACTCTTGAAGTCAGCCCCAGCTCGATCCGCCGGCCGCGATCGGCTTGACTACGCCGCCCGGAGCTAGCGCTGCACTTCGAATTGACTCCATACCGGCCGGTCGGTATGGTGTTCAAATGAATCCTCAACCTATCGAGCCGTCACCATCATGCGGCGCCCGCGACCGGCTTCTCGATGCGGCCATTTCGATCGTCCGCGGAAACGACGCCAATTTCCGTCGAACGGGACATTCACATTATCAATCCGCAAGCTTGAAACTGAAAGGAAGCACGAGTCATGACCGGAAGAGCAACGTCGCGCCGTATGGCACTCAGGGCAGGGGGGGCGTGCACACTCGCTGCAACAGTGGGGGCTGCAACAGCGGGCATCTCGCAAATGGCGCTAGCTGACGTCGGGGCAGGAGTAAGTTCGACGAGCGAAGAGACGGTCAGGAAATGGTATGCGGCGTGGGATACAAAGGACTTGCGCCTGCTCACTATGCTCATGGCCGACGACTTCACTTTTTCAAGCCCGCTCGACGACCACATCAGTAGGATGGCGTACAAAACGCAATGCTGGGACACCCAGCATAACTTGATCGATCGGTTTGACCTGTTGCGGGTGTTCGGAAGTGGCAACGAGGCTTTTGTCCTGTACAACGGGTACACCAAGAAGGGAAATATTTTCCGCAACGTAGAGTATTTCCAGCTCAGGGATGACAAAGTAAAGGCGCTCGAGTGTTACTTCGGTGGGCAAGACAGCTTTCCATCGTCAGTCGATACCGGAAAGACATGACGCAATAATATCCCTCCTGAATTCCAAATACCGCAACGACGTCGAGCGTTGTAGATCGTCGCACAATGAATCGACGTGAAGAACTCGGCTGCCAACAGCCTTTATCGCTCGTTCAGCGGGAACGGCAGCTCAGCCCCAAGAGACGACGCTTGCGGTGATGAACGCGCTCGGGGTCAAGCTTGCAGCGAAGGTGCAGGTTTCAGAGTAACGAGGCTCTCCCATAATGGTATCAGAGTGTCCAAGGAGCCTATAGGTTCACCCGTCGCAGATCCAAAATGCATTGTCTTTAAATCGGAATGTTCTTGAACTCATCCAATAATTTACCACCCTCCTGCTGCTCTGTGTTTACCGGACGGCGCTCAAGGCCCGCATTTCGCGAATGATTGCTTTGATAGCCCAAGCGCTTCGGGACCCGATCGCCGATTTATCGCGCAAGCCTCCACATAGTCCTTGGCCAAAAGCGCGCTGCGAACCGGAGGGGAGAAGACGGATGATGAACGGCCCCCCAAATGTCTTCGGGCCTGTTGATCGCATAGCCTACCACCAGACACAGCGACGTCTAGCAGTCCAAGTGGGATATCAACGGCAACCGCGAGCGTGTCGGCTGGTAATACGGTCTCCGCAAATCCGAGAGACTTCAAGCAGATCGCCTCGGGTGGATGTCCCGGACCGAGCCATAAACAACCTAACCACCCCTTCGGGCATCCATCAAAACCGGCAACGAGGGCAGAAGGTTCAGTGGGCACGTATGTCTCCTTCGTAAAACGCGGTTGAACGGAAACTACCCCACCGCCTCCACGTAATTCACCAGCCGCCCCACTCCCTCAATCTCGCACACTACCTCATCCCCGCCCGCGACAAAATGTACCCCATGCGGCGTTCCGGTTAGTATCATATCCCCTGGCAGCAGCGTCATGAATCCTGACAGATACTCGATCAGCGTCGCCACGCTGAATACCATCCCGGACGTATTCCCCGCCTGCACCACCGCGCCATTCACCCGCGTTTCCAGCGCGAGTTCTTGCGGATTGCCGACATCAACCGCATCCACGATCCACGGCCCCAGTGGCGTGGTCGCGTCGCGGTTTTTCACCCGCAAATTCGGCCGATAATAATTCTCCAGATATTCCCGGATCGCGTAATCGCACGCCACCGTATAACCCGAAACGTATTCCAGCGCCTGCTCGCGCGAAACCCGCCGAGCCGGTTTACCGATGATCGCCACCAGCTCGCATTCGGGATGCATCTGGTTGGCATCCGCCGGCCGCGGCGACGCACCCAAATGCCCCAGAAGCGTCCGATGTCCTTTCAGGAACACCAACGGCTCGGCCGGCGCCTTGAACCCCAGCTCCGCCGAGTGATCGGCGTAATTCAGCCCCAGCGCGAAGATCGTCGCTCCCGGCGTTACCGGCGGCAGAAATTGCGCCTCCGCCACCGCAACCACGCCGCCATCGGGCAAATGCAACCTGCTCTCATCCGCCGAAACCGACGCCCACACCTCCCGCCCGCGGTGATAGATCCGTGCCCGTTTCATAACAGGATCTCCCGCTCGAACCGCGCCTGCAACGCTGGCAACGCCCGGTGCGCGACCCGCACCCCCTGCCCCGGCGCCACCCGAGGCGCGTCCGCCGGCAGCCCCACCAGCAACACGTCACCGTTTTCCAGCGTCATGAAATCATTCACCGCGGCGATCAGGCTCGGCACATCGCGCACCAATCGCGCCAGCGACCAGCTATGCGCTGCCACGCCATCGACCAGCGTCACAATCGGGTGCGCCGCCAACGCCGCTAGATCGTACGCGCCAAATTCCCCCAGCGGCAGAAACCCGTCGCGGCAGCGCTGCCGAATCGCCGGCCGATAGAAGCTCGCGTGCGGCTCGCACACCTCCAGCGCCAGCGCCGCCGCCACCGGCACGCTGTTAGCGTCGCCGAACATCAGCGCCACCGTCGCGGCTACCTCGACCTCCGCCAGATCGTCGGGCACCGGCACCGCCGCACCCGCGAAGCGCCAGCAATTGCGCGGCTTGATATACAGCACCGGCGCCCGGGGCGGCGCGGCATAGGGTTTTTGCGTAAACGCCTCCGCCAGCGCCGCCCGCTGCAACTGGTCGTTCAGCACAACCCCATAGACCGTGCCAGCAATCATGATGAATTCCCCTTGCCATCGACAACCATCTAATTAACATGATAAGTTGTCAAGCCGAGCCCCCTCCCATGACGTCATTACCATGACCCCCAAGCGCAAACTTCCGCCCTACCGCCGCTCGGTCGCCGGTTCGCTGCTGGCCGCGCGCGAAGCGGTGATGACCCCGATCCGCCCGATCCTGCGCGCGGCCGGCATCACCGAACAGCAATGGCGCGTGCTGCGGGTACTGATCGATGAGGGCGCGATCGACCCCTCGCAGTTGGCCGCTTCCGCCATTCTGCTGCCGCCCAGCGTCACCCGCATCCTGCGTGAATTGCTCGAACGCGGCCTGATCGAGCGCATCGTCGATCCCAGCGACGGCCGCCGCTCGATCGTGTCGATCTCCGCCGCCGGGCGGAAACTGTTCGAGGATTCCGCCGAACAAACCTTGAAGTTGTTGGAAATCTACGAGAATTCCTTCGGCGCCGAGCGGCTGCACCATCTCGTGGCGGAACTCGATGCGCTGGCGACCATCATCCAATCGCTCGGCTTCGCCGACGGCACGGACGATGAGCGATCCGCCGCTTGAAAAACTTAACACGATAAGTAATATTGTGACCCAGATAGGGAGTTCCACATGACCAATTCTCGCCGCGACCTCGCCTTGCAAGCCATCGCCCCCCACCTCGACGCCGGGCTGGGCCATTTCATCAACGGCAAATCCGTGCGCGGCGAGGGCGCCGCTTTCGACATTTTCGAGCCCGCCACCGGCCGCGTGCTGGGCAAAACCCATGACGCCACCGAAAGCGAGCTTAACCGCGCAGTCGAAGCGGCGAAGGCGGCCTTCCCCGCCTGGGCCAAGACCAGCGGCGAAAAGCGCAAAGCCGTCCTGCACAAGATCGCCGACCTGATCGAGGCCCGCGCCGACGAAATCGCCGCGGTCGAGTGCCTCGATGCCGGCCAGGCCTGGCGCTTCATGTCCAAGGCCGCCATCCGCGGCGCCGAAAATTTCCGCTTCTTCGGCGACCTGGCCCCATCCGCCGCCGACGGCCTGTCGCTGCCCACCAGCGAGCACATCAATTTTACCACCCGCACCCCGATCGGCCCAGTCGCGGTGATCACGCCGTGGAACACGCCGTTCATGCTATCGACCTGGAAGATCGCGCCGGCGCTCGCCGCCGGCTGCACCGTGGTGCACAAGCCCGCCGAGTGGTCGCCCTACTCCGCCCGCCTGCTGGTGGAGATCGCGGCCGAAGCAGGCTTGCCGCCCGGCGTGTTCAATTCGGTCAATGGTCTGGGCGAAACCACCGGCAAAAGGCTCACCGAGCACCCGGCGATCAAGGCGATCGCGCTGGTGGGCGAATCGCGCACCGGTTCCGCGATCATGCGCCAGGGTTCGGAGACCCTGAAGCGGGTGCATTTCGAGCTCGGCGGCAAAAACCCGGTGGTGGTGTTCGACGACGCCGATCTCGAGCGCGCGCTCGATGCCGTGGTCTTCATGATCTATTCGCTCAACGGCCAGCGCTGCACTTCCTCCTCGCGGCTGCTGGTGCAACGCTCGATCCACGACAGCTTCGTCGCCCGCGTGGCCGAACGGGTGAAGAAGCTGAAGGTCGGCGACCCGTTCGATCCCGCCACCGAAGTCGGCCCGCTGATCCACCAGCGCCACTTCGACAAGGTTTCGAGCTACCTCGATATCGCCCAGCACGACGGCGCCCACATCGCCGCCGGCGGCGGCCGCGCCCCGGAAGCGGGTGAGGGATATTTCTTCCGCCCCACCCTGATCGCCGGCGCCGAACCCTCGATGCGGGTTGCACAAGAGGAAATCTTCGGCCCGGTGCTCACCGTGATCGCCTTCGACGACGAAGCCGACGCGATCGCCAAAGCCAACGATACCCAATACGGGCTGGCGGGATACCTCTGGACCAACGACGTCGGCCGCGCACTCCGAGTAGCAAACGCCCTGGAAGCCGGCATGGTCTGGGTCAATAGCGAAAACGTCCGCCACCTGCCAACCCCGTTCGGCGGCAGCAAAGCCAGCGGCATCGGCCGCGACGGCGGCGACTGGAGCTTCGATTTCTACATGGAGACTAAAAATATTGCGGTGAGCTTCGGACAACATAAAATTCAGCGGCTGGGGGTCTGAAACGGCTATAAACAAGAGAAGAGTGTTCTTTTTTCTGAAGAAAAAAGAAGCAAAAAAGACTTTGTCAGTTTAGGGCGGCAGGCGAACAAACTATTGACTTCGGAGCGCCGCGATCCGAGGGTGTGACCCTGTCATCCCGGCGGACGCTGCTGTGTCGAATAAGCCCGATCAAGATAATTTTCCGATCGTGGGCGTAGGCGCCTCGGCCGGAGGAATCGAGGCGCTCGAAGGCCTCTTTCACGGCCTCCCGGCCAAGCCCGGCCTGGCCATGGTGATCGTTACGCACCTCAGCCCGGATCGGGAAAGCGTCCTGCACGAAATTCTTGGCCGCTACACCGCCATGCCGGTCAATGTCGCCGCTGATAATATGGAAGTGCAGGCAAACCAGGTCTACGTCATGCCGTCCGACGCGATCCTCGGCATCCAGAAGCGCTGCCTCACCATCACTAAAAACACCGGCCGGCGCGCCGGCAAACCAATCGATATCTTCTTCAGCGCGCTCGCGGTCGACGTCGGCGAACTCGCGGTCGGCGTCGTCCTCTCCGGTGCGGACTCCGACGGAACCCTGGGCGTCAAGGCGATCAAGGAACACGGCGGACTGACGCTCGCGCAAGCCCGCAACGGTTTCGGGCCGCAACACACCGATATGCCCAACGCCGCGATCTCGAGCGGACTGGTGGATTTCGCGGTCCCGGTCGAACAGATCGGTGCAAAACTCGCCGATTTTGTCCGCAACGCCACAATGTTCAACGAAATCGCGGCGAGCTCCGAGCAACCCGACTTCATCGAGCCTGCCATCGATGGCGCCCTGCTGGAGATTTGCGACATCCTGCGCAATCAAGTCGGTCACGATTTCAGCGGTTATAAACCACGGACCTTCCTGCGCCGGGTGCACCGGCGCATGCAAGTCACGCAATCGCGGTCCACCGAGGCCTATGTCGAACGGCTGCGGCAAGAACCCCAGGAGGTCGCAGCACTGTTCCGCGACCTGCTGATCAATGTCACCAATTTCTTTCGCGACGGCGACGCCTTTGCCGCACTGGCCGCCACGGTCATTCCAAAACTGTTCGAGGGCCGCGGCGCTGACGATACCGTGCGGATCTGGGTTCCGGGCTGTGCCACTGGTGAGGAACCCTACTCGCTCGGCATGCTGGTTCGCGAACATACCGAAACGCTGAGAGCGGTTCCCCGGGTGCAGATCTTCGCCACCGACATCGACGACCACGCGCTGGCAGTGGCGCGCGCCGCCCGCTACCCCGGCCCGTTGCTCGACAGCGTATCGCCGGAACGGCGCAAGCGCTTCTTCGTCGCCGACGGCGGCAGTTTCGTGATTTCGAAGGACGTCCGCGAACTCTGCATCTTCTCGCCCCACAGCGTGATCCGCGACCCGCCGTTTTCCCGCATCGATCTGGTTTCCTGCCGCAATCTGCTGATCTATTTTGGCAGCGACATTCAGAATCTGGTCGTGCCAATCTTTCATTACGCCCTGCGTCCGGACGGCTATCTGTTTCTCGGCCTGGCGGAGAACGTCACCCAGTTCGACGATCTTTTCGTGCCGGTGGAGAAGAAGCACCGCATATTCCGCCGCCGTTCCGACACTGCGGCGAGCGTTCTGGTGCCGATCATAGCGCGCGCCCTGCCGGGCAATGTCGCGGAGCACGGTCAACGGCGTACCCCGCTCGCCGGCATGGCACTCCGGCAAGCGGTCGACGAGCAGGTGCTGGACCGGTTCTCGCCGCCTCATGTGGTGATAAACCGCGACGGCGACGTGGTCTATTACTCGAACCGCACTGGAAAATATCTCGAAGCCCCGGGAGGCGTTCCGACCCGGCAGATCTTTACCACGGCGCGCAAAGGACTCCGGCTCGATCTGCGGAGTCTGTTTACCGAGGTCCTCGAATCCGGCCGCACCGCAACCCGCCATGCGGTTGCATTGGACAGCGAGAGCGGTGGCGTCCAGATGGTCGATCTCACCATCGAGCCATTGAACAAACGTGGCGGCGGCGAGCCGCTCTATCTGGTACTTTTCGCTGACCATGGGCCGGTCTTGACCAAGGAAGAGGCGCTTGACCGCGCTCACTCCCAGGAAAACGGCTCCGCCGCCCAAACCGAGCGGGAGCTCCGCGAAACCCGCGATCATCTGCAATCGATGATCGAGGAATACGAGACCGCTTTGGAGGAATTGAAATTATCCAATGAAGAGCTAGTCTCGGTCAACGAGGAGATGCAATCCACCAACGAAGAGCTTGAGGCCTCGAAGGAAGAGCTGCAATCGGTCAACGAGGAATTGCACACCGTCAACGCCGAGTTGAACGTGAAAGTTGATAGCCTCGATCGCGCCAACAGCGATCTGCAGAATCTATTCGCGAGTACTGACGTCGCCGCCATATTTCTCGACAAGCAACTCGTCATCCGCAGTTTTACCCCGGCCGTCGCCAAGATATTCAACATTCTGCCCAGTGATCGCGGGCGGCCGATCACTGACTTTTCCAGCCGGCTCAGCCTGCCCGGATTTGCCGACGACCTCGCGCAGGTCCTGGCCGGTCAGCAGCCGATCGAACGGCGGGCCGAGACCGACGACCGCTCCGCTCGTTATCTGGTCCGGCTTGCGCCTTACAAGGACGGCGACTATCGGATCGAGGGCGTCGTGGTCACTTTCGTCAACGTCACCAGCCTGGATCATTCCGAGGCGCGCCAGCGCGTGCTGATCGCGGAGTTGCAGCACCGCACGCGCAATCTTCTTGCGGTTGTCCAATCCATCGCGCAGCAGACGCTGGGCAGCGGCGGCTCGCTCGAATCGTTCTCGACTCGGCTGGACG
>Ga0302311_10004010_pt1 | contig 15955 bp, 17 predicted proteins | sample III_Palsa_N1_3_FD_200449 | JGI IMG/M metagenome (GOLD analysis project Ga0302311, IMG submission 200449) | Peat permafrost microbial communities from Stordalen Mire near Abisko, Sweden - III_Palsa_N1_3 | ecosystem: Environmental > Terrestrial > Soil > Palsa > Peat permafrost | place: Sweden... | reverse complement strand
CCACCACCCCCCCACACAACCCCCCCAAACAAACCCACCCCCCCCCCCCCCCCCCCCCCCCCCCCCCCCCCCCCCGCCGGAGGCCCTTCAAAGCCCCCCGAAAAACCCTCAATGCCCCCCATTCCAAGGCTGCAACTGACACCCCCACCCCTCACGATACGTAGCAGTCTGACGCGCCAAAAACAGAAAACTCGCAGAAACACTACGGCTGGCCGGATCATCACTAAGCCGCACCCAGCGCGTCGCACCTTCCATATCCTTATGGCAATCCCCCAGCGAGCGCCCCCCAATATACCGGCAAGAACACGCCACCCGCGCCCCATACGAAGCCCCTGTCCGCGCATATTGCCGCGCCGGCACCCAGATCGATGCAATCCCCACGACAACAGCAAGCAAGACCACCAGCCACACCACATTCCACCAGCGGCGGCGGGGCTGGGTCAGGCCCGATGGCGCTGGTTCACTGGTCATTCGCGTTTCTCATTGCTTGGCGCCCGAAACTGCGTGAAGGGTCGGGCAGATGATTCCCCGCAGGCTGATCCTTATCGCTCCCCTCGCGCTGGTGCCAGCGCTGATCGCGTGTCATTCGGCGCCGGTCGCGGTGCCGCTCAGCCCGGCGGCGCAGGCCGCGGTGATCGCCGACCCCGGCGACACTTCAAAGGAAGCGCTGGCGCAAAGCATCGACGCGGTATTTACCGTGCCCGATGCGGGCGAAACCCGCGCGGTGATCGTGTGGCATGACGGCAAGATGATCGCCGAACGCTATGCCCCGGGCTACGACCGCAACACGCGGTTCATCAGTTGGTCGATGGCCAAATCGATCACCGGCGTGCTCATCGGGATGCTCGTGTCCGATGGTCGCCTGCGACTCGATTCGTCGGTCCCCATTCCGCTGTGGCAGCGCCCGGGCGATCCGCGCGGCGAAATTACCTTGCGCCAGTTGCTGCAGATGCGATCGGGCCTGCGCCATGTCGAGGGCGGCGATCCGCCATACAAGTCCGACGAAGTGCGCATGCTGTTCCTCGATGGCCGCGACGACATGGCCCGTTATGCCGAGGCGCAGCCGTTGCAATACGACGCCGGGCAGAAATGGGTCTATTCGACCAACACGGCGGTGATCCTGGCCGACCTCGCCGCGCGCGTGCTGGCGCCCAATGGCAGCCCCGAAATGCGCCGCCGCACGGTGCTCGATTACCTGCGGACGCGGCTGCTCGATCCGGTGGGCATGCATTCGGCGGTGCCCGAATTCGATGCGGCCGGGACAATGGTCGGCGGCAGTTCGATCCACGCCACGGCGCGCGACTGGGCGCTGTTCGGCGAATTCCTGCGCCATCGCGGCGCGGCGGGCGGCGTGCAACTGGTCCCGCGCCAGTGGATCGATTTCATGACCTCGCCAAGCCCGCGCGAATCACAATACGGCGCGCAGATCTGGCTCAACCGCCCGGCGACCAGTGGCGGCCCGTCGCTGTTTCCCGACAAAGGCCCCGCCGACCTGTTCGCGTGCGAGGGGCACCTGGGCCAATACGTGATGGTCTCGCCCTCGCGCAAACTGACCGTGGTGCGGCTGGGCATGACGCCGGAGGATCACACCGGCCTGGTCGTCGCAAAACTCGGCGATCTGGTCGGGCTATTCCGTTAGCAACCGCGGCGCACCCTGCGCCAGCAGCGCGGGACTTTCCTCGCACGCATCGTGTTCGCGCGCGGCATGGATCAATTCCTCCCCGCGCAGTGGATCTTCCTCGACCAGTCCTTCCGGATCGGGATGAATCAGGATTTCGGTACCGGGAAATTCGCGTTCGAGCGCGGCCTCAATCTCGTCCATCACATGATGCGCCTGCGTCACGGTCATCGACCCGTCGACCCAGACATGAAACTGCACGAAATCGCGATTGCCGCTGGTCCGCGTACGCAGATCGTGAATACCCTTGAGCGCAGGATGCCGCGCCGCGACCGCCAGAAACCGCTCGCGCTTTTCGATCGGCCATTCGCCGTCCATCAACTGCTCGATCGCCTGCTGCGACGCGGTCCACGCGCCCCAGCCCAGCCAGCCCGCGATCAACAGCGCAAACACCGCGTCCGAACCCTGGATATGCCCCCAGCGCCCGATCGCCAGCGCGACAATCACCGCCAGGTTGAGCAGCAAATCGGCGCGATAATGCACATTGTCGGTCGCGATCGCGACGCTTCTGGTCTGCCTGATCACATGCTGCTGATACGCGACCAGCGCCAGAGTCGCCCCGATCGCCAGCGCCGACACCGCAATGCCCAGCCCCGGGTCCTCGACCGACGCATGGCCAAACATCTGCCCGATCGCGCGCACCGCCAGGCCCATCGCCGACAGCGAAATCAGCACGACCTGAAACATCGCAGCCAGCGCCTCGGCCTTGCCATGGCCAAACCGGTGGTTGTGATCATCGGGAATCGCCGCAATCCACACGCCCGCCAGCGTCGCCAGACTGGCAACCAGATCCAGCGCAGTATCCGCCAAACTGCCCAGCATCGTCACCGATCCGGTCGATATGGCGGCCCAAGCCTTCAGCCCGAACAGCAAAGCCGCCACGGTGATCGAGGCCATCGCCGCCCGGCGATTGAGCATGCCGCCGGCTTCGGCGCTTACAGGAGGAGTGTCCGTCATCGCGACCATCTTTACGGGTAGAGCATGGTGCTGGTCCAGCCCGCTTCGCCGCTGCGCACAAACCGGCGGCGTTCATGCAGGCGAAATTCGCGGTCCTGCCAGAATTCGATCGCCTCGGGCCGCACACGATACCCCGACCAATGCGCCGGCCGCGGCACATCGCCCTCGGGATATTCCGCACGCAAAGCCGCAACCCGCTCGATATAAACCTCGCGACTGGCCAGCGGGCGCGACTGGTCCGATGCCGCCGAGCCCAGTTGCGATTCGCGGTGCCGGCTGGCGAAATAGGCATCGGCCTCCGCAGCCGTCACTTCGCTGACCACACCCTCGATCCGGATCTGCCGGCGCAGGCTTTTCCAGTGAAACAACAGCGCGACATGGGCGTTCGCCGCCAGCTCGACGCCCTTGCGGCTCTCGAAATTGGTATAGAACACAAATCCGTCGGGCCCGTGGCCCTTCAACAGCACCATCCGCACCGAGGGATGCCCCTCGGGCGTCGCAGTCGCGAGCGCCATCGCATTGGGATCATTGGGCTCGGTGGTCTTCGCCTCCGCAAACCAGGTTTCGAAAATCGCGAACGGATCGTGATCGGGAATGGCGTCGGACATGAACTGGATATTCCATCGGTTTGCTGAAACGACAAGCCCGGCCGCCCTGCCCGAAAGACCACGGGTAATGCGAGGGAAAACTTGCAGGATCGCGGCCAAGAACCTAGCTACAATGAATATGGCAGACCCTTATACCACGCTCGGCGTCGATCGCAGCGCCACCGAAAAAGACATCAAGTCCGCTTATCGCAAGCTGGCCAAGGAACTGCACCCCGATCGCAACCGGGACAACCCGCGCGCGACCGAACGGTTCGGCCTCGTGACCCAGGCCTATGACTTCCTGTCGGACAAGGACAAGCGCGCCCAATTCGATCGCGGCGAAATCGACGGCGACGGCAACCCCGCCGCGCCGTTCGGCTTTGGCCGCGGCGGCGGCCAGGGCGGATTTCGCCACGACAGCTACGAAGGATTTTCCGGCGGCCCTGGCGGAGCGGACGGCGGCCCGGACCTCAGCGACCTGTTCGAAGGCCTGTTCGGCGGACGCGGCGGCGCGCCCGGTGGCGGTCGTCGCGGCCCACCCCCACGCGGCGGCAATGTCCCCTATCGCCTGGTCGTCCCGTTCACCGATGCCGCCACGCGCGAACCGCAGCGCATCACCCTGCGCGACGGCAAGACGATCGACCTGCGCTTGCCCGCCGGCGTCGACCATGGCCAGCAGGTCCGCCTGCCCGGCAAAGGCGACCCGGGCCCCGGTGGCGCGGGCGACGCGATGGTCACGATCGAGATCGCCGGCCATCCGTTTTTCGAACGCGACGGCGACAATATCCGCCTTGATGTGCCGATCACGCTCGACGAAGCCGTAATGGGCGGCCGCGTCAAAGTGCCCACCGTCGATGGCGCAGTCATGCTGACCGTCGCGCCGGGCACCACCGGCGGCAAGACGCTGCGCCTGAAAGGCAAAGGCTTCAGCCGCAAGGACGGCGAACGCGGCGATCAGCTCGTCACCCTGCAGATCGACCTGCCCGCCGACGACGAAGACCTGAAACGCCGACTCGAAGGGTGGCACGATACGCGCAATCCGCGTTCGCGCCTGGGTATTTGAAAGAGGGGGGGCCTTCGACCGACATGCCGCCGGGGATTTCCCCGGCCGGAATTCCGTCAGACGAGCCGCTCAGCAGTGCAATCGCCGAAACCGGCGTCGCCAGCCTCTCACCAGAGGCCCGGCGCAATTACGCGCAATATGGCCAGGACCATGCCGAAGTCGCGCGGGTCTATCAACGCGTCCGGCCGCAACGGCGCTCGATCCGCGTCCTGCGCCGCGTGTGGATGGGCGTGATCAACGACGGCACGATCCACGCGGGCAATTTCGCGTACATGGTCCTGATCTCGCTATTCCCCTTCTTCGTCACCGGTGCCGCGCTGTTTTCGCTCGTCGGCCGCGCCAGCGGGCGCGAGGCTGCGCTCGGCGCAGTGCTGTCCGCCTTCCCGCCCGATGTCGCCAGCGTGCTCGACCCGATCGCGCGCAAGGCATTGGCCGCGCGCACCGGTTCGTTGTTATGGCTGGGCGGCGCGGTCGGCCTGTGGACCGTCGGCAGCCTGGTCGAAACCATCCGCGATGTCCTGCGCCGCGCCTATGGCACGCGGGTTTCGCGCGCCTATTGGCAGCGACGCCTGATCTCGACCGGGCTGATCATCGCGTCGGTCGTGATGATCCTGCTGTCGATCACCGCGCAAGTCGCGCTGGGCTCGACTCAGGAAGCACTCCTCGCGCTGGCCCCGCACCTCGATGGCTGGATCATGACCTTGGCGCTGTCGCGGTATGCGATCACCCCGCTGCTGTATGGCTCGCTATGGGTGCTGTTCGTCACACTCTGCCCGGAGGCGTATTGGGGCGCGCGCTATCCCAAATGGCCCGGCGCGCTGTTCGTCACGGTGTGGTGGCAGGCGATCACCCTGTTGCTGCCAAAGCTCATGCGCAGCGTATTCACGTACGATCTGACCTATGGCAGCATGGCCGGAGTGATGATCGCGCTTTTCTTTTTCTGGCTTGTCGGCTTAGGGATAGTCGTGGGGGCCGAACTCAACGCCGCGCTGGCCGAAACGCCAGAGGAACGCGATCTGTTGGGACCCGATAGACCTGTTTGAACGTTAAGCTGTTTGAACTGATGACACATGGAACTACTGAGGGCGCATGACCGGACTGATGGAAGGGAAGCGCGGCCTGATCATGGGCCTCGCCAATGACAAATCGCTAGCGTGGGGCATTGCCAAACGCCTGCGCGAAGCGGGCGCGGAACTCGCGTTCGCCTACCAGGGCGAAGCGCTGGGCAAACGCGTGCGTCCGCTCGCCGCAAGCCTCGACAGCGATTTCCTGATCGAATGCGACGTGTCCGACATGACCGCGCTCGATGCGGCATTCGAAACGCTGGCCGAACGCTGGCCGACGATCGACTTCATCGTTCACGCGATCGGCTATTCGGACAAGACGCAATTGCGCGGGCGCTATTACGACACCACGCTCGACAATTTCCTGATGACGATGAACATCTCGGCCTACAGCCTGGTCGCCGTGACCAAGCGCGCGCTGCCGATGATGACTTCGGGCGGATCGATCCTGACCCTGACGTATTACGGCGCCGAAAAAGTCGTGCCGCATTACAACGTGATGGGCGTGGCCAAGGCCGCACTGGAAGCCAGCGTCAAATACCTGGCCAACGACTGCGGCCCGCTGGGCATCCGCGTCAACGCCATCTCGGCCGGCCCGATCAAGACGCTCGCGGCCAGCGGCATCGGCGATTTCCGCTACATCCTCAAATGGAACGAGCTGAACTCCCCGCTCCGCCGCAATGTCACGATCGAGGACGTCGGCGGCGCAGGCCTCTATTTCCTGTCCGACCTGGCCTCAGGCGTAACCGGCGAAACACACCACGTCGATGGCGGCTACCACGTAGTCGGCATGAAACAGGAAGACGCCCCCGACATCGCCCTGGGCTGAAAGCCTGCGGCGGGGGCGTTGCCTCCAAAAGCGCCAACATTAGCCCATATCGTCGCCCCGGACTTGATCCGGGGTCCCGCTGCCTTTCTATTCGGAAGCCCCGCCAGAGGCACCCAAGGCAAAGAAAAGCGGGATCCCGGATCAAGTCCGGGGCGACGAAATCAGGCTAAGTTCGCGCCATCGGGGCCCTCAGAACCGCTCCCCAACCATCTCCTCACTCATCGCCCAAAGCGCCTTCGCCCGCTCAGGATCAAGCGCATAAGCCCGCACCCCCTCGCGAACCATACCGCCCGTATCGTCGATCAACGCCGAAACATGGCAATTCTCGCAATACCGCCCGCCCACGTCATCAGCCGGCGCAACCACCCCAGCCCAAACCGAAGTCGCCGCCCCCTGCGGAACCGTCTTCCACGCAAACAACGGCTGCCCCTGCGCAGCCTGCTCCACATTGATCTGCTCGATCATCCCCTCGAGCGCATCATCCCCCATATGCCGCGCCAACTCGGTCTGAATCCCGCCAGGATGAACCGCAGCCGCGCGCACGCCGCGCCCCTTGTGCCGCCGATCAAACTCGACCGAAAACAGCACATTGGCCGTCTTCGACCGCCCATAAGCCGCCCACGGATCATAAGGCGTATGCTCGAACCCGGGATCGACCAGGTCAACATCCGAAAACCGATGCCCCGATGACGCCACATTGACCAGCCGCCCACCCGGCGCAATCAACTCCGCGATCCGGTTGACCAGCACGAAATGCCCAAGATGATTGGTCCCGAACTGCGTCTCAAACCCATCGGCCGTATGCCCAAACGGCGCCGCCATCACGCCCGCATTGCAGATCACCAGATCAAACAGCCGCCCATCGGCAACCAGCCCATCCGCACAAGCCCGCACGCTCTCCAGCGAAGCCAGATCAAGCGAAATCACCTCAACCGCCGTCGCCCCGGCCGCATCAAGCGCACGCCGCGCCTTGGCAATGTCACGCGCCGCGCCCACCACCGTCGCACCATGAGCGCTCAACGCCCGCGCCGTCTCAACCCCAAGGCCAGAAGAAACCCCGGTAACCAGCACACGCTTGCCGGCGAGGTCGATCGTACCAAGCACATCCTCGGTGGTGGAATGTTCGTCAAATGAAGTGGTCATCATACTGGCTCCAGGGCAAAATGATTCGCAAACCCCCGCTCATGTGTTAAACGGAGGGTCACTCCCATAATATACGGAGCCATCCTCCGTTTACAAGGCCCCCAGGCGATCGACGTGCAGAATCCTCCCCCAGCGACCCCACCGCGCAAAACCCGCGCCGATGGCGAACGCAACAGGGCACGCCTGCTCGAGGCAGCAAAGCACGCATTCGCCACACGCGGCGCCGCAGCAACCTTCGACCAGATCGCCCGCGATGCCCAGGTCGGTATCGGCACGCTCTACCGCCACTTCCCCACCCGCGACGCACTGGTCGAAGCAGTCTACCGCCAGGAAACCGACGACCTGGTCGATCACGCCGAACGACTGCGCGACCACGCGGATCCGGTGACAGCCGTCCGCGAATGGATGCTGGAATTCGTCGGCTACATGGGCGCCAAACGCGGCATGGCCGAGGCCCTGAGCACACTGATCGGAGGACCAGACGCGCTCTACAGCGACTCATCCGCCCGCATCATCCCGGCCTTCGACTCACTGGTAGCCCGCGCCGTCGACGCCGGCACAATCCGAATGGTCATCGAACCGATCGACCTGCTGCGCGCACTCGGCGGCGTCGCAAACCTCAGCCCGGACGACAACTGGAAACGATCCGCCACGCAGATGGTCGACGTTTTGCTCGCGGGGCTGCGGACTTAGAAGTGGCCTCCGGCGGCCTAGGGCCATTGCCCTAGGAACCCGTTACCGTCTTGAACTGCGCACTGACCAAGCGTCGCGCGTCCCCGCGAAGCGGCCTGTCTCCCGACACAACGGCAGGATGCTCCGCAGAACAGACACACCAACGCGGACGGTAACGGGATGCAAGGGCAATGGCCCTTGCCCGCCGGAGGCACGTATTACTGGTGCCCAGGTTCGGCATCCGCCGGCGGCGTCGCCAGCCCCGTCCCACGCGCAGGCGCCGCAGGATCAGCATCCCCCGCGGTGCGTTCCTTCGCCAGCTTCGCGTCGTATTGCTTTTCGATCGCCTCGACGCGCGCCTGTTCGGCGGCGGCATCGGTGTCGACGCTTTCCAGGCGCTTGGCGCGCTCGGTTTCGATCAGCTTGCCAAACCGCACGCTGCTCGACGATTTCTTTTCGGCGTAGGCATTGTTGATCAGCTTGCCCAGGCACCCGGTCGCGCCGGTCAGGCCGACGGGCGAGCACGAATTGGTGCCGGTGGCGCCGACGGTTTCGTAGGCCTTGACCCGATCGGTCCATGCCTGGTTGGATGTCTGGTTGGGATTGTCGCGCAGGTCTTCGGGGATGCGATAGCGCTCGCCTTCGTCCTTGCGCGCGCAGACGGTGATCTCGTTGCCCGACGAGGCGGGGCAGACGTCGGTGCCATAAATGATCAACTGGTTGACCTTTTCATCGCCCTGGACCGCGAGCGCGGGCAGAGGCGCGGCCAGCCCGATGCCGGCGAGGGCGAGCAGGGCGGGTACGATCAAACGATTCATCACGGCAGACTCCGACTGCGACTCACGGGACATTATAGGACGTTCGGTGCTTGAACGGTAGCTGAAGCGCAAATCCTTGGAATTTTGCCCAGAGCGGTCGGTCTCACAGCCGGGTCGACAAGCGGATCGCCGCGCGACAGCCCAGGCGGATCGCGTTGAACATCAGCGGATAGGCCGGCGCCCGCTCCGCGCCCGCGTCGAGCGCTGCCCCCAGATGTTCGCGCTCGTCATCGCGAAATTCGCGAATCATCTCGGACAATTCGGCGTCGCTATCGCCCAGCTCTTCCAGTTGCTGCGTATAATGCCGGTCGATCTCGGTCTCGATCGCCGCGGTACAAGCCATCGCCGCCTCAGGCCCGATCAGCGCAGTCACCGCGCCCAGCGCAAACCCCGCCGCCGACCACAGCGGCTGCAACAAGGTCGGGCGCACGCCGCGCTTGGCCATCAGCGCATCGAATTTCGCGCGGTGCTCGGCTTCCTGCCCCGCCATGTGGTTGATCTCGGCCGAATGCGGCGCGCGATCGCCCATCACCGCCAGTTGCCCGGCATAAATCCGCGTCGCGCCAAATTCCCCGGCCTGGTCGACCCGGATCATCGTACTGGCCTTGGTCATCGCGATATCCTTACTTACGCCGCGCGAGCACGGCGATTACCGCCGCGGAAATCAGCGAGCCGAGGAAATTGTACCCCGCCATGCTGATCCCGAACAGCGACCAGGCCGCCACATCGCAGCGAATCACCGGCGCACTCATGATCGCCTCCAGAGCATCCCCGCCGCTAAGCCGCGTGGTCGAACACGTCGTCAGCCCCTGCCACCAATGGTATTCGACACCGGCGTGATACCCGCCGATCAACCCGCTGATGACAATGCCGAGCACAGCCAGCCAGAACAGCAAAGTCTGCGCCCGCACATCGCGCACCAGCCAGGCCAGAACCGCCAGCACCAGCGCGCCAATATGCGCATACCGCTGCCACCAGCACATTTCACACGGCGCCAGGCCATAGACAAATTGCGCAATCAGCGCTGTCGCCATCGCGCCGCCAGGCACGAGCACGGCCAGCGCCCGCGCCACTTTGGGTACAGCGATCATCTCAGTGCTTCCGCGCAGCCAAGGCCGCAGGCGTCGTCCGCCCGATCGTCTGCTCGGCATACCACAACTGGAAATCGTCGATGCCCTTGGCCTTCAGCTCTTCGGGCGTCATCTTGAAGCGCGGATCGACAGTCGCGTCTTTCTCCAGCTCCTTGTCGTCCTTGATCTCGTTGACGAGGTGCCCGCGCAGATCGCTTTCGCGATACGACCGCGCCGCCCGCTTGCGCAGATCGGCATCCGAAATCTGCGGCACGGCAATGTCAGGACTGATCCCGCCCTCCTGCACCGACCGCCCGGACGGTGTATAATACCGTGCCGTCGTCAGCTTCAGCGCCGTATCCTTGCTCAACGGAATCAAGGTCTGAACGCTACCCTTGCCAAAACTGCGCTGCCCCATAATCAGCGCGCGATGCTGATCCTGCAAAGCGCCGGCCACGATCTCGGACGCCGACGCGGTGCCCTCATCGACCAGCACGATAATCGGCAACCCGCCGGCGATATCGCCCGGCGTCGCGTTGTAGACTTCGTTGTCACGCGCATACCGCCCACGCTGCGACACGATCACGCCCTTTTCCAGGAACAGATCGGACAACGCGACCGCCTCATCGAGCAACCCGCCCGGATCGCCACGCAGATCGAGGATCAACCCCGCCGGATGCCCGCCCGTCTGCGCGCGCACTTTGGCCCAGGCATCGTTGACTTGCGCCGCAACATTGGCGCTGAAACTCGACACCGAAATCACGCCAACGCCATTGACGACTTTGCCATCGACCGGCTGCAATTCGATGATCTGGCGCGTAATCGTCACTTCGATCGGATCATCACGCCCGACGCGATACAGCCGCAGATTGACCTTCGTCCCAGGCGGCCCACGCATCTGATCGACCGCATCATCGAGCGACCCGCCATAAATCAGCTTGCCATCCAGATGCGTAATGAAATCGCCCGCCTTGATCCCGGCCTTGTCGGCAGGACTGCCCTTGGTCGGCGCAATCACTTTGACCGCGCCGTCATCGAGCGAAACGGTCAGCCCCAGCCCGCCATACGAGCCCTCGGTCTGCGTCTTCAAATTGGTGAAATCGCGCGCATCCAGATACGCACTATGCGGATCGAGCGTAGCCAGCATCCCGCTGATCGCGCCCTTCATCAGCTTGTCGTCATCGACCGGATCGACATAGCTTTCCTTGATCCGGTCATACACCGCGATCAGCTTGCCAAATTCCGGCCCCGACCGCGCATCGATTGCCGCCAGCCCGGCCGTCGCCACCGGCACCACCGCAATCGCCACAGCCAGCGCAGAAACACGAAGAGCAACATTGAGGCGTTTCGCCATGGGGGACTTTCATCAGTTTGGTCGCAACCCGAGGGCGCTTTATCCCATCCATGTAAACGCGCCGCACCATGAATACCAGATGGACGATAGGGTTTGGGTGTTTCCAAGCCGGTTTGCCGTTATCAAACAAATTCCGCTTTGGTATTCAAGCAAGTCCCGCTCATCCTGAGCCTGTCGAAGGACGCGCGCCAACGCCCGCCCAACGCGAATGCAACATCACCCGGATCAACCGTAGCGCGCATCCTTCGACAAGCTCAGGATGAACGGATCTTTTTGATTTTCCATAACAAATCTGGCGGATCGCATCTCAAGGATGCAGAAATTCCATCGGATTGACCGGGCTACCATCCTTGCGCAATTCAACCATCACCCGCGGATGCCCCGGCTCGGCAACCCCCAGCGGCGCCCCCTGCACCACGGTTTCGCCAACCGCGACATCGATCCGCCCCAGCCCGGTGATCAACGAAGACCACCCATCATCATGCGCAATAATCACGATATGCGCATACCCATTGTACGGCCCGGCAAAAGCAACACGCCCCGCCGCCGGCGCCACCGCCTGCGCTCCGCCGGCCGGCGCCAGCGTGACGCCATGCGCAGGCCCGGTCGGACTCGCCTCACCAAACCCGCTCAGCAACCGACCAGAAACCGGCAATATCCCGGAAAAATGCATCAATGGCGGCCCATTGTCGGCCCGCGGCTCAACCATCAACATTTGCCCGGGCGCCGCCGCAGCAATATTCGCCGGCCGCGGCAAAGGCCCCGGCAACGCCGCCAACCGCCGCCCCAGCGTGTCATCGCGCTCCAACTGCGTCACCAACGACCCCAGGTCACGCGTCTGCTCAGCCAACGCCAGCGCGCGATCAGCCTCACGCCCCGCATCCCCGGTAGCCGCCCGCGAAGCAATCCGCTGCCGACTTTCAGTCGCGGCCAACTCCTTCTGCCGTGCCCCCAGATCACGCTGACTCGCCTGCAACCCCGCCGCAACACCGCGCGCCTGATCCTGCAACTGCCGCCCACGCGCAATCTCGGCGCGCAGCGCAGCAGTACGCTGCGCCACTTCAGGCAACATCGTCTCCAGCGTCGCCCGCAACCACACGGTTTCATGCAGCGAATCAGCACGCATCAAACTGAACGCCAAAGGCCGCCGCGCCATCATCTGCAAAGCCGCAGTCAAACGCACCAAAGGCTGCTCGCGCTGCGCAATGCTCGCACGCAAATCGGCCCGATCGCGATCGATCAACGCAATCCGCGCATGCGCAACCGCAATCTCCGCCTCAGCCTGCTGAATACGCGCAGCAATCGCGGCGGTCTCCCGCGCAGTCCGATCAGCCGCCTGAGTCGCAACAGCCGCATCATGATCCAGCGCCGCAGCCCGCGCCCGCGCATCAGTCAAAGCACGGTTCGCCTGGCTCAACGCCGCACCCGCTTCCCCGCGATTGGCATAAGGCGCATCAAGCGCCAAAGCCACACCCGCCACACACGCCAGCACCCCAGCGCCCAGCCACACCGCACGCGCGGCTATTCCAGCGCGATCACCCTTCACGATGATACGGATGCCCGGAGACAATACTGGTCGCACGCCACAACTGTTCGACCAGCATGACCCGCGCCAGCATATGCGGCCAGGTCATCGGCCCAAACCCGAGCAGCACATCGGCCCGCGCGCGCAGATCCTCGTCATGCCCATCGGCCGCGCCAATCAGAAACCGCGCCTCACGCACGCCATCATCACGCCAGCGCTCGAGCAGCCGGGCAAATTCACCCGACCCCATCTGCCGCCCGCGCTCATCCAGCACCACAGTGCGCATCGCGCCAGCCGGCACCGGCGGCAATGTGCCACCGCGATCAGGCAATTCGGTCATCTTCAACGCGCCCAGCGGCCCGGTCGCGATACGCCTGGCATACCGCTCGACCATATCCGCCTCAGGCGTGCGACCAATCCTGCCCCGGGCGATGACGTGCAACTGCATGCCCCGGCCTTAGCGCAGATCGAACGCCACAAGAATCCCTAGATTTAAGCTTCGCCCTGGTCGCCAAACGCCCACATGCGTTCCAGGTTATAGAACGAGCGCACTTCCGGCCGGAACAGATGGATCACAATGTCGCCAGCATCGACCAGCACCCAGTCGGCAGCCGGCAGGCCTTCGATCCGGACATGGCCAAACCCGCCGTGCTTGATCCGCTCGGCCAGCTTCTGCGCCATCGTCGCGACCTGGCGCGTCGAACGGCCCGAAGCGATCACCATATAATCGGCGATGCTGCTTTTGCCCTCGAGCGGGATCGAAACGATTTCCATCGCCTGGTCATCGTCGAGCGACTGCATCACGAGATCGTGAAGCGAGGTCGGCGCCGGACGCGGCGCTTTCGCGGGGGTGGCGGCTGGCGCCTGGGTGGGTTGAACTTCGGTCATGGAGTTAAGATTTGCTCCGTCGTTAAAAGGCAGAAATGGCAAATACGGCCCCCGCCGGAATTGGCGGAAACCGTTGAAAATCGAACCCGACGAGTCAGGATTTCGCCCCAAGCGACGCAAGGCTTCCCTTGCGGGAAACCTGTCGAACCGGGTGTTTCGTCAGCATATCGCGCATGGGAAAGGCGGGAATGCGGCGATGCCAATCCGGGTCGGCGGCGCGAATGGCCGTGGCCGACATGGGATCGGGATCGAATTGCAAAGGGTATAGCGCCGGAATTCTCCGTCTTGCGCCTGACCCGTCTTTTGCAAGACTTTCCTGCCCGTGCCGCCGGCGCCAGCGGCGCAGCCAGACCATGGCGGGGCTCGCCATAGCGTGCGCATCATACCCCGGACGCGCGATAACTGCAATCGGCATCAATCGGGCAATCCCGCGCCAGTCCCGCCAGCGATGAAACTGCGCTAGATTATCGGCCCCCATCAACCAGATAAACCGAAATCGCGGATACCGCCGCACGATCTGCGACAGCGTATCCACCGTATACCGCGTGCCCATTTCGGCCTCGATCGCCGTCACCCGAATCGGCACGCCCCGCGCCACCCGCCGCGCCGAAGCATACCGCACCGGCAAGTCCGCCATGCCCTCGACGGGCTTCAGCACATTGCCCGGCGACACCAGCCACCACACTTCATCCAGCCCCAGCGCGCGCATCGCAAACACACTGATCCGCCGATGCGCCCCATGCGCAGGATTGAAACTGCCCCCCAGCAGCCCGATCGTCTTGATTTGAGAGATCAGGACTCAGGGCCGAACCTGGCCAGTGCCACGCACCAGCCATTTGTACGTCGTCAGCCCCTCGACCGCGACCGGCCCCCGCGCATGCAACCGCCCGGTCGCAATCCCGATCTCCGCACCCAGCCCGAATTCCCCCCCATCGGCAAACTGGCTCGAAGCATTGACCATCACGATCGCACTATCGACATCACGCAAAAACCGCTCGGCCACAGCATCATCGCCGGTAACAATCGCATCGGTATGCGCAGACCCATGCGCCGCGATATGCGCCAGAGCCTCATCGAGCCCATCGACAATCTTCACGCTGAGAATCGCGTCAAGATACTCGGTATCCCAATCCGCATCCGTCGCCGCCAGAATACGCGGATCGATCGCCCGCGCCCGCGGATCCCCCCGCAATTCACACCCCGCATCCAACAGTGGCTCAACCAGCCCATGCGGATCCGGATAACACGCATCGATCAGCAACGTCTCCATCGCCCCGCAAATCCCGATCCGGCGCAACTTGGCATTCAACACAATCGCACTAGCCATCGCCGGCTCCGCCGCCCGATCGACAAACGTATGATTATTCCCATCCAGATGCGCCAGCACAGGCACCCGCGCATCCGCCTGCACCCGCGCCACCAGGCTCTTGCCCCCACGCGGCACAATCATGTCGATCAACCCCGCCGCGCCAAGCATAGCCCCAACCGCGGCACGATCCTGCGTCGGCAACAACTGCACCGCCGCAGCAGGCACCCCGCCAGCAACCAGCCCCGCCACCAGCGCAGCATGAATCGCGCGGTTCGAATGCACCGCCTCGCTCCCCCCGCGCAGCAACACGGCATTGCCCGCCCGCACGCACAGCGCCGCCGCATCGGCCGTCACATTGGGCCGGCTCTCATAAATGATCCCGATCACGCCAATCGGAATCCGCACCCGCTCCAGCACCATCCCATTCGGCCGCGCACTCCGCTCGATCACGCTACCAGTGGGATCCGGCAAAACCGCCACATCCGCCACCGCCGCCGCAATCGCATCCAGCCGCCCCTGATCAAGCCGCAACCGATCCAGCAAAGCCGCAGTCAACCCACCAGCCTCACCCGCCGCCATATCCAGCGCATTCGCCGCCAACACGTCCGGCCCCGCCGAACGCAAGGCATCCGCCGCCAGCAACAACGCCCGCTCCCGACTTTCCGCCGGCATCTGCGCCATCACCCGCTGCGCACCACGCGCCGCAATCGCCAGGCGCTGCACAAGCCCGGTCACGCTCTCGCCAGACCCAGTTTCAAGCGGATTTTCAATGATCGTAGCCATGGCCTGGCCCTATCATGCCCATACAACGCTGTCACGCGGGAGAGGCCTCCGGCGGCCCAGGGCCATTGCCCTGGGGACCCATTACCGTCTTGACCTGCGCGCTGCCGCGCCCCCGCGCAGCGGCATAGTCTCCCGACGCAGCGGCGGGATGTCAGGCCGAACAGACACCCCAACGCAGACGGTAACGGGATGCAAGGGCAATGGCCCTTGCCCGC
>Ga0302311_10004009_pt1 | contig 15957 bp, 12 predicted proteins | sample III_Palsa_N1_3_FD_200449 | JGI IMG/M metagenome (GOLD analysis project Ga0302311, IMG submission 200449) | Peat permafrost microbial communities from Stordalen Mire near Abisko, Sweden - III_Palsa_N1_3 | ecosystem: Environmental > Terrestrial > Soil > Palsa > Peat permafrost | place: Sweden... | reverse complement strand
GACGGCCAGGCGCAGGCGGGCGGGGGCGGTCTCAGTCATGGGGTGTGGACCTCCGGTCGGGGACGGGCACGGGGGCGGGCACGGGGGCGGAAGAGGTGGAGCCGGATGAGGCGGCAGCGGCTGCGGCCGGTGGACCGGCCCGGCCCCGGACGGCGCGGCGCAGCCAGCCCGCGACCGCGACGGTGGCCAGCGCGGACGCCAGCGCACCCGCACCGAGGCCGGTGCGGGCTCCGGCGTGCTGGGAGATCCAGCCGGTCAGCGGCGCGCCGAGCGGGGTGCCACCCATGCTGATCACCGTGTAGACGGCCATCACCCGGCCGCGCATGGCCTCGGTGACCTCCGTCTGGACGTAGGCGCTGACAGCGGTGTTGAGCGTCATCAGGGTGAAGCCGGTGGGCAGCAGCAGGGCCAGGAACCACGGGTAACCGGGCATCACCGCGGCGATCGCCTCGCTCAGCCCGAACAGCACACCGCCGACGACCACCCTGCCGACCCGGGGCCGCACCCGGCGCGTCGCCACCAGCGTCCCGGCCACGGTGCCCACTGACAGGGCGGTGGACATCAGGCCGAGGCCGCTGGTGCCCACGTCGAAGACGCGGCCCGCGAAGAGGGTGAATGTGGTGGGAAAGTTGACGGCCAGGGTCATCACCAGGCCGAAGACAGCGAAGACGGCCAGGAACTCGGGGCGCTTGGCCACGTAGCGCAGCCCGGCCGAGCCGGAGCCGGCCCAGGGCGCGCGCTCGACCGGGACGAAGCTGGCGCGCGGACGGATCGTCAGCAGCCCGGTCAGCACCGCCAGGTAGGAGACGGCGTTGACGGCGAAGACCCAGCCGCTGCCGATCACACCGACCAGCACCCCGGCGATCCCGGGGCCGATCAGCCGGGCCACGTTGAGGGAGAGGATGTTGAGCCCGGCGGCGTTGGGGATCAGCGGGCCACCGACCAGTTCGGAGACGAAGGAGAGGCGGGCCGGGTTCTCCACCGTGAAGGCGCAGCCCAGGCCGAAGGAGAGCAGGTAGATCAGCCAGAGCGGGGCGTGGCCGGTGAGCACGGTGACCGTCAGCAGCACCGCCTGGACGGCGTAGGCGATCTGCGCGCCGATCAGCAGCGCCCGGCGGTCATGCCGGTCCGCCAGCACGCCGCCCCAGAGCCCGAAGAGGAGGACCGGTGTGAACTGGAGTCCGGCGGTCAGGCCGACCGCGGTGCCGCTGTGGGTGCGGGTCAGCACGAGCCAGTCCAGCGCGACGCCCTGCATGGCGGTGCCGATGTTGGAGACCAGGCCGGTGGTCCAGTAGGTGCGGTAGTCGCGCACCCGCAGCGCGGCGAACGCCCCGGACGCGGGCTTCCGGCCCGGCCCGGTGGGCGTCGTCCGGCGCAGCCCGGCGGCCTGCGTCACAGCAGCGGCCTGACGCATTCGGCGAAGGTGTAGGCCTCCTCCAGATGCGGGTATCCGGAGAGGACGAACTCGTCCACCCCGGCCGCGCGGTACTCGTCGATGCGCTCGGCGACCTCCTCGTGGCTGCCCACCAGTGCGGTGCCGGCCCCGCCGCGGACCAGGCCGACGCCCGCCCACAGGTTGGGCGCGACCACCAGCCGGGAGCGGTCGCCGCCGTGCAGGGCCAGCATCCGGCGCTGGCCCTCCGAGTCCACGGCCCGCAGTCGTTGCTGGCCGGCGGCCACGGCCTCGTCGTCCAGGCCGGCGATCAGCTCCTCGGCGTCCTGCCAGGCGCGCTCCGAGGTGGCCCGGCTGAGCACGTGCACCCGCAGGCCGAAGCGCAGTTCGCGGCCCTGGCGCTCAGCCAGTTCGCGTACCCGGGCGATCTTCTCGGCCACCTGGGCCACCGGCTCGCCCCAGGTCAGGTAGGTGTCGGCGTGGCGGGCGGCCAGGTCGAGGGCGGGGGCGGAGGAGCCGCCGAAGTAGACCCGGGGCGTTGGCTCGGGCGGCTGCCGCAACAGGCCGCCCTCCACCTGGTAGTGCTTGCCCAGGTGGTCGAAGGGCTTGCCGGTCCAGGCCGCGCGCACCACGTCGAGGAACTCCTCGGCCCGGGCGTAGCGGGCGTCGTGCCCCAACTGGTCTCCGTATCCCCGCTGTTCGGCGTCGCTGCCGCCGGCCACCACGTTCAGCAGCAGGCGTCCGCCGGAGAGGCGCTGGAAGGTGGCCGCCATCTGGGCGGCCAGCGCCGGCTCGACCAGGCCGGGGCGGAAGGCGACCATGAACTTGAGCCGCCGGGTGTGGGCGATCAGCGCGGCGGTGACCAGCCAGGAGTCCTCGCAGTGCGCGCCGGTCGGGGTGAGCACCCCCTCGTACCCCAACTCGTCTGCTGCCTGCGCGAGTTGGCTGAGGTAGCCGAGGCCGGCCGGGCGCTCGCCGCCGGCCTGGCCGCTGCTGCGGCCGCCCTGGGCGCCGATTCCGGTGCCGTGGACGGCTCCGCCGAGACGGCGGCCGTCGCCGCCGGTCGGCAGGAACCAGTGGAACGCCGTGCCCGGTCGCTGCTGCGTCACGAGCCGCACCTCCTCGACCGGCGCGGGGCCGGTCCGGATCTGGGCCCGCGTCAGCCGGGTGCGCGGGCCTGGGGTGAATGGACGCGCGCGGCCGTTCCGCAGCGCGCGGACGCGGAGCGTGGGCGCGGGAGGCGGGAGGGGCGGGCGCGGGGGCCGCGACGCGGCGACGGACAGCCGAAGGGGTGTGCGACGGGGCGCCTCAGCGGGCGGAGCGGTCCTCCGGACACAGCGCGCTGCTCACCCGCAGCAGGTCCACATGCCGTCGTACGACCCGGAGTTGAAAGCCGAAGCGGGGGTGTGCGGCGGCGTCCTGGACGCTGGCTGCGCGCACTGCTGCCCCCTCCGGGTCCCTGGTGTCCGTGGCGCCGTCCCCGGGTCAGGATCCTGACCCGGGGACGGTCGTGACTGCTGATCACACTATCCGCTCCGGGCCCACCCGACAATGGCCACCTCCCAGTGGCAGATTCCCGGGCCCTGCGCCCGGCCTCGACGGGCTCGATGCATCTGCGCCTCTGCGAACACCGCCGTACTCGAAGCCGCGATGATCGATGGCGCGAACACCTGGCAGATGTACCGGCTGATCCTCTTCCCGATGCTCCGCAACACCCCACAAGACGGTGATCCTCTCGCTGCTGCTGGGCAGCTTCCGCTGGTTCGAGATCATCTACTTCTCCACCGACAGCCAGCCCGGCGGCCGCACTGGAATCGTCGGCACCTACATCTACGACCAGATGTTCCCCTCCACCGGCGGCGGGCAGATCGGCTACGCCTCAGCGGCATCCCTGGTCGTCCTCGTCATCGCCATCGCGGTATCCGCCGCGAACGTGATCGTCACCCGGAGGCGCTGATGCCGTCCCCATCCACCCTCGCCCAGCCCGGTCCGCTGCACGGGCTGCGGCAGCGCCCGCGCGACAGCGCGATCGTCCACCTGATCCTGGCCACCGGCGCGGCCCTGTGGCTGTTCCCGCTGATCACAACAGTCGAACGCCGCGACGGCGGCGGAAGCCGCCTCTACCTGCACCTGCTGAACGCCAGCGGACAGGGTCGCCCGGGCCGCATCCACCGCAGCCCGGGGCCGGCCGCTCCGACCGGAGTGCGTGACCGCCGAGCCCCTGTCACTGGACGTGTTCCACTCGCTCTGCGGTGGAGGTCAGTGGGAGGCGTACCTGGAACCGTGTGTCGCCGGGCACGGAGTCGACTCTCAGGTCGCCGCTGTGCCGGTTGACGACGATGCGCCAGGAGATGTCCAGCCCCAGCCCGGTGCCCTCGCCGACGGGTTTGGTGGTGAAGAACGGGTCGAAGACGCGGTCGCGGATGTCGGGAGGGATCCCGGGTCCCGTGTCGCAGATCTCGACCAGCAGGCGATCGCCGTCCCGTGCGGTGCGCACGGTCAAGGTGCCGTCGGCGGCCGAGCCGGTGAGCGCGGAGACGGCGTTGTCGATGAGGTTGGTCCACACCTGGTTGAGCTCGCCCGGATAGCCGGGGATCCGGGGCAGTGTGCGGTCGTAGTCCTTGACGACGCGGATGCGCGGGCCGATCTTCTGGGAGAGCATCACCAACGTGCTGTCGAGCAGCTCGTGGACGTCGGTCATCAGGTACGGTGCGCGGTCGAGCTGGGCGTACTGCTTGGCCGAGTCGACCAGGGTGGAGACGCGGCTGGTCGAGTCCTCGATCTCGTTCATGAGCAGCTCGGTCTCGACAGTGCAGCTGAGCCAGTGCACGGCCGGTCCGAGCACGTCCGCGGGCAGTGCCTGCGCGATCCGGTCCAGCCAGCCGGCCTCAAGTCCGGCCTGCACGAATGCCGGCGCGAGCTGCCATCCGTCCGCGATGCCGTGCTCCTCAAGCCAGTCGACGACGGCGTCCTCGTGGTCCGCGGCCTGCAGCGGGCTCAGCTCAGGGGGCTGGGCGAGGCGTTCGGCGACGCTCTCGTGGAGCCCGGTCAGGGTGTCCAGGTGGCTGCGCAGGTAGGGGTCGGCCGCGATCTCACCGAGCCTGCGGTGCATCGCGGCGAACCGCGCCCTGAGGGACGAGGCGGCCCGCGCCGCGGCGGCGGCCGGGTTGTTGAGCTCGTGGGTGAGGCCGGCCGTGAGCGACCCGAGGGCCAGCAGTCGCTCCCGCTGGCCGATCGCCTGCTGGGTGTTCTTGGCTCCGAAGAACAGCCCTTCCAGCAGATGGACGGCCATGGGGAACCACTCGTGCATGATCTCCGCGAACGTGTCCGCGGGCAGGACGAAGAACCGCGAGCGCTCGGCGACGCGCATCGAGTTGTTGTACACCTGCGGCACCTGGTCGCCCAGGTATGCCTGGAAGGCCCCGGCATACACGCCGCGGGTGGAGCTCCGGTTGACGTCGACGTCCTGGCCTCCGACCCGCCGCGAGAGGACCAGTGTCCCGTCGAGGAGCACGAACAGGCACGCGGCCGGATCGCCCTCCCGGTAGACCGTGCCCGGGTCGAACCATTCCACGCGGCCCTCGCGGCACAGCCGGGCCAGCTGGTCGGATCCCAGTTTCTCGAACAGGAACAGCGAACGCAGCTCGTCCTCCTCGCACCGAACCGGGCCGCCGGTCATGACTGCTCCAGATACCGGTGCACGAGCATGACGGCCATGGCGCCCTCCCCGACCGCGGAGGCGACCCGTTTGGCGGACTCGGAGCGGGCATCCCCCGCCACGAACACTCCGGGCACGTTCGTCTCCAGATGGTACGGCGGCCGGTCGAGTGCCCATCCGGCCGGCGGGCGCCCGTCGGCTGTCAGGTCGGGGCCGGTCGGGATGAACCCGTGCGGGTCCCTGGTCACCGTGCCGTCCAGCCAGTCGGTCATGGGGACCGCGCCGATGAACACGAACATCAACTGCGCGTCGAACTCTTCGGTCTCCCCGCTCACGGTGTCGCGCAGGGTCAGCCTCTCCAGATGCTCCTTGCCGTGGACGGCCGCCACGACCGTGTTGGTGCGTACCGAGATCGTGGGGGCGTCCTCGACGCGCTGCAGCAGGTAGTGCGACATCGAGGCGGACAGCGACGGCCCGCGCACCAGCAGGGTGACCGAGTTGGCGCCCCGGGCCAGGAACATCGCGGCCTGCCCGGCGGAGTTCGCCCCGCCCACGATGTACACGTCCTGGCCCTGGCAGGCGGGGGCCTCGGTCAGCGCCGAGCCGTAGTACAGCCCGCGCCCGGTCAGCTCGGCTGCTCCCGGCACGTCCAGCTGCCGGTAGGACACGCCGGTCGCGAGGATCACGCAGTGCGCCGAGACAGCGGATCCGTCCGAGAACCGCAGTGTGCGGGCGGCACCGTTCACCTCCAGGGCGGTAACCTGACGTGTCGTCAGCATCTCGGCGCCGAACTTCGCCGCCTGTCGGCGTGCCCGGTCCGTGAGCTGCGCGCCGGAGACCCCGTCGGGGAAACCGAGGTAGTTCTCGATCCGTGAGCTCTGGCCTGCCTGGCCGCCGGTCGCCGAGCGCTCGAACAGGACCGTCCGCAGCCCTTCCGAAGCCCCGTACACGGCCGCGCCCAGTCCCGCGGGCCCGCCGCCGACGATGACGAGGTCGTAGAAGTCGGCTGCCGGTGTCGTCGAAAGACCCACCCGCGTGGCCAGCTCCCCTTCCTGCGGTTCGACCAGCGCCGTACCGTCCGCGGTGACCACCAGCGGCAGCCGCAGCCCGTCCTGCCCCGCGGCGGAGAGCAGCCTCCGGCCCTCCGGCTCGTCGGAGGAGTACCAGCGGTAGGGCACTTGGTTGCGGGCCAGAAACTCGCGGATCTGCGAGGACCGCGCCGACCAGCGGTGCCCGACGACCTTGGTGATGCCCGCCTCCCGGCCGTCGGTGGCCCGCCAGGCCGCCAGCAGATCGTCCACCACGGGGTAGAGCTTCTCCTCCGGCGGCTCCCACGGCTTGAGCAGGTAGTAGTCCAGGTCGACGACGTTGATGGCGTCGATCGCCGCGTCGGTGTCGGCATAGGCGGTCAGCAGTACCCGCCGGGCGCCCGGGAACAGGTCGACGGCCTGCTCCAGGAACTCGATGCCGTCCATCTGCGGCATACGGTAGTCGGCCAGGATCATGGCGACCGGGGAGCCCCGGAGCTTCAGCTCCCGCAGGGCGTCGAGTGCCGAGTCGCCGGACTCGGCGCGCACGACGCGGTACGCGTCGCCGTAGCGCCTGCGCAGGTCGCGGGCGACGGAGCGGGACACCGCGGGATCGTCGTCCACGGTCAGAATGACGGTCCGCGCTGTGCCGGTCGGCTCTGCCATGTCTCTCCGCCCAGGACTCGTTCATCATTCAGCGGCTCTCCCGCACGGGTACCCACCGTCCATTGTGCTCGTCGATCACGGGAGCGGCCCGCTCACCCGGGCCCGCTCACCCGCAGGCGCCGTGCGCGGTCGGAACAGACCTGTGCGTGCACCGAGCCGGAGCTGCCGGGCTCGGAAGCTCACCGGCACAGCAGAGCACGGCACCGAACGCGGCAATGGCAGGCCCCCGTGGGCCGTACCCGCCTACGGGCCCGCGGGGCCGGTCGGCCACACCAGCGTCTTGCCGAAGTGCCGGCCGGTCAGCTGTTCGCGCAGGACCGCCGGGAGGCCGCTCAGCGGTACCTCCCGGGTGATCATGCGCTCCACCGGCAGTGGCATGGGGGCCTGCCGCGCGAGCACCCGGACCGCGGCGCCGAAGTCGCCCGGCGCTGTCCCGTAACTGCCGCCCACCCGCACCGCCTTGCCGCTCCAGTCGGCGGCGACCGCGAGCTCGCGGCGACGCACCGCGTCGAGGTCGCAGTCCAGGCCGTCCAGCCGGTCACCGGGGGCGGTGCCGCCGTACAGCAGGACCAGCCCACCGGATCTGACCGCCCGCAGGGCCTGGCGCAGCACCGCTGGCCGTACGAAGCTGGTCGCGATCACCACCACGTCCAGCGTGTCGCCGGGCAGGGAGTCCGTCGACCCGGTCCGCACGTCGAGGAGCCCGAGTCCGCGCAGGAACGAGGTCCGGTCCTCGCTGCGGTTGGCGAGCACCACCTCGACGTCCATGGTGGCTGCGAGCCCGGCGATGAGGACGCCCGCCGTCCCCGCGCCGAGCACGCCGAGGCGCAGGCCGGCCAGCTCCCTCCCCAGGTGGCGGGAGACCGCGGAGAGGCAGTGCTGCGCACAGGCCAGCGGCTCGGTGAACACCAGCCTGCGGGCCTCGACCCCGTGCGGGACCGTCGGCAGTGCCGCCATGAGGCGGTCGCCCGGGCCCGCCGCCCACATCCGGGTGGCGAACCCCGTCCCGCGTCGTACTCCCACGTTCGGGTCCAGGCTGACCCGGTGTCCCGGCGGCAGGCCGGGCAGTGTGGACTCCTCGACCACTCCGACGAGTTCATGCCCGAACTGACTCGGGCCGTGCCGGTCGCCGACGACCTCCTTGAGGTCCGAGCGGCACACGCCGGCCACCTCGATACGGACGAGCACGGCGTGCTCCCCCGGCGGGCGCTCCGGCGGTGTGCGCTCCAGTCCCGGACCGTCGGCTCCCAGCACCACCCTCATCCGATGGCCTCCAGCGCCTCACCGAAGCGGTCGGCGACCAGGTGCGCGTCCGCCGGGGTGAGAATCAGCGGCGGGCGCAGCTCGATGACGTTGCCGAGGCCGTGCTCGGACACCCGGGTGAGTACGCCGTGCCGCTCCAGTGCGCGCTGGTAGGCGTGGGCCTCTTCGACCGCTTTTCCGCCGTCGGGCTTCACCAGTTCCACTCCCAGCATCAGCCCGAGCCCCCGGACCTCGCCGATGACCGGGTGGTCCTGCTGGAGGGCTCGCAGGCGGTCGACCAGGACGGCTCCGCTGGCCCGGACGTTCTCCAGGAACCCGGGCCGCCGCACGATCTCCAGGGTCTTCACCGCCGCGGCGGCGGACAGCGTGTGACCGCCGTAGGTGAAGCTGTGCAGCGAGCGGTCCCAGCCTGCCATGCGCTCCTCGGTGAGGATCGCGGCCAGTGGCAGCCCGCTTCCGGTGAGTCCCTTGGAGACCGTCATCATGTGGGGCTGCACGCCGAAGTGGTCGGCCGCGAACATCTCGCCGGTACGGCCGAACCCGGTCTGGATCTCGTCGAAGATCAGGACGATCTCGCGCTCCTCGCAGAACCTCTTCAGCTCCTGGAAGTAGCCGGGGGGCGGGACGACGTTGCCGCCGACGCCGCTGACCGGCTCGATCAGCACGCAGGCCACGCTGCCGGAACCGGCGTAGGTGATGAAGTCCTCGATCCGCTCCACGCACAGCTTCCCGCAGGTCTGCGGCGTCTGCCGGTAGAAGCAGCGGTAGCAGTACGGGTCCGGTACGTGCAGCGCGCCGGGGAAGCGGTGAGGGAAGGGCGCCCGCATCCTGCTCGTGCCGTTGAAGCTCGCGGCGGCCATCGTCTGCCCCACGTGGCCGCGGAACGGCACGATCACGTCGCGCCGCCCGGTGTGCAGCTGGGCGATCTTGATCGCGCCCTCGTTGGCGGTGGATCCGCCGCAGCTGCGCAGGTTGACCCGGGTCAGGTTGGCCGGGCTGAGCTCGATCAGCTGCCGCATCACCTGGTTCGTGGGTTCGGTCTGGAACGACGAACTGGCGAAGACCAGTTCGTCGGCCTGGGACCGGACCGCCGCGATCACCTCCGGATGGCTGTGCCCGAGGAGCAGGTTGAACGTTCCCGACACGCAGTCCAGGTACTCACGCCCCTTGCTGTCCCAGGCGCGTACCCCCTCGCCGCGCACCAGCACCGTGTCGCCGAGCCGGTACTGCGCGACCTGCTGCGGGTCGGCCGTGGAGTCGCCGGTCACGGTGTCACTCATCACGGTCCCGGTGGTCGGCGTCCAGTCCCTCAAGCTGGGCGCGCACCCAGGCCTCCAGCGTCCACGGCGCGGCGACCTCACGCCGCCGCTCGGCCGCCCTGGCCCGTTCCCCGGCCGGTGCGGTCAAGGCTGCGACGATCGCCTCGCTCTGCTCGACCAGGTCGAACGGGTTGACCGTACGGCAGACCGGGGCGAGCACCTCCGCCGCTCCGCACATCTCGGACACGATCACCTCGGCATCGCGCTCGTTGACCAGCGGTGCCTCGAAGGCGCTCAGATTCTGGCCGTCCACAGTGGAGTTGAAGATCAGCAGGTCGGCCCGGCCGAAGCAGGCGAGGCTGTGCTCGACCTCGTTGTCGCAGTGGAGGCGGACCGTGTCCGGGCCCAACTCCGCGTTGGCGTCGGTGATCGCGGCCTCCACCCGCCGCACGTAGTCGGCGTTGGCCCCGACGTAGAGCCGGTTGGGATTCATCCGTACCAGCATCCGGGTGCCACGCAGGCGTTCGTCGGAACCAACGGCGAGGACGAAGGCCCGCACCGCGCGCTCCGCGTTCTTCATCGGGTCGGTCCGTCCGCTGTGGACGACGAGCGGGCGGTCGCCCACCCACTCGGCGATGCCCTCCGGCAGCCGGGGGGCCGCGCCGCCGATGGTCAGCGGGCTGTAGCCGAGCGGCATGGTGCGTACCCGCGTGCGGTGGCCGTGGCGGCGCACGACGCCCTGCTCGCGGTCGATCTCGGCCCCGGGGAGCAGATCGGCCACGCAGTCCAGGAAGTTGCGCGTCCAGCGGTCCGCGAAGAAGCCGATCGTGGTGGAGGCGAGCATCCCCTCCAGCAGACCGACCCGCATCGGCTTCGGCAGAATCCGCCAGTAGTCGGGCGAAGGCCAGGGGATGTGCACGAAGAGCAGGATTGGCGCGTCGGGGCGCTTTTCGCGCAACCTCGCCGGCACGCCCATGAGCTGGTAGTCGTGCACCAGGTACACCGGCTCGGCCGCTTCGGCCGAGACGCGCAGCAGCGCGTCGGTGAAGTCGCCGGTGAACTCCGCGAAGTGCTCCAGCGCCTGATAGGTCTCGCTGCCGAAGGTCGGCTCCGTCCAGCGGTCCCAGCCGTAGTTGTTGGCCGCCCAGAGCAGTTGCGCGGTGAGGAAGTTCTGTACCACGTCGAAGGTTCGGCGGTCGTGGCGCAGCAGGTGGACCTGGATGTCACGCCCGGATCTCAGCCGGAGCCGCACACCGTCGGGGTTCTCCCGGGCGGCCAGGTGGTCGTCGTCGGTGTCGGCGCTCGCGATCCACGACACGTTGAGCACCCCGGCCTGCTCGGCCACCACGTTGCCGGTGCCGCCGGGCGCCAGCCAGGGCCGCAGCCTGCCGGTGTCCGGGTCGGGCGCGTAGCTGACGGCGGCTAGCTTGCTGGCCAGGAACAGATGGCGGTCGGTCATGGCGGGTCCTCTCCTGTGGCGATGAGGTCGATGCTTGCCTTGAGGACGTCCATCGGGGCCAGCTCCTCAAGTTCGGGGATGCCCGCGGCGCGTTCGCTGTGCAGGCAGGCGTTGCGCGGGCGGCAGGCGTAGCCGGTGCTCTGCCGCGGCGCGGGGGTCACCAGGCCGGGGTCGACGCCGTAGCCCTCCGCGATGTGCCTGGCCCAGGCGACCCGGCTCAGCCGGCGCGGGCCGCCGAGGTGGACGATGCCGCGGTGGTCGGAGGCCAGCAGCGCGGCGGTCCAGGCCGCGACGTCGTCCACCAGCACCGGGCTGTTCCAGTGGTCGTGCGGCACGGCCACCGGTTCGGCCCGGCGCAGTTTCAGCGCGCAGCTGGTGAAGAAGTTCGGCCGCAGGCCGGCCCGGTCCCAGCCGTAGACCAGGCTCACCCGCAGCGCAAGGGCGTTGCCGGTGGCCAGCAGGGTCTCCTCGGCCGCGAGTTTGGCCCGGCCGTACGCGTTGGCGGGTTCGGTGGGCTCGGACTCGCCGCAGCTGTCCTTGCGGCCGGGGAAGACGTTGTCCGTGGAGACCAGCAGCGCCCGGCGGCCTTCGAGGGCTTCCGCCAGGTATGTGGCGCCGCCCCGGTGCACGGCGGCGGCCCGCCCGGGGTTGGTCTCGCACCAGGTGATGTCGGAGGGGCCGTGCGCGACGACGAGCGCGTCCGGACGGGCCAGCTCGACCAGGGCGTGCACCGAGCGGCGCTCGCCCACGTCGACAGGAAGCCAGTCGAGGCCCCGGCTCTCCGGGGTGACCGGCCCGCGCCGTGAGCTGAGGATCGCGGTGTGCCCCAGCTCGGTCAGCCGCCGCCCGACATGGCCCGCGATGTAGCCCGCGCCGACCACCAGGACGCGAAGGCTGCTCCTGGTCATGCCGCCTCCCGGCCCGGCGGCGGCGTCCCACCCGCCCCGCCCGTACGGGCCGGCAGGCGCTGTACGGCCTGGCCGCCCGCCGCCACGAGGGCTCCGCAGAGGGCGACCACGCCGAGCGCGGCCGACAGGCCCAGGGCACCGGCGAGGGCGCCGACCAGCGGCGGGCTGCACAGGAAGCCGGTGTAGGACACCGTGGTCACGGTCGAGATCACCTCGGGGCGGCGGTCCGGGCCGGTCGCGCGGCCGACCGCGCCCAGAAGCGTCGGCACCACCGGCGCCAGCCCCACGCCCGCGAGCGCGAACCCGGCCAGCGTCCACGCGGGGTCCCAGGCCGCCGCCGCCACCGCGAGCCCCGCTCCGCCGAGGATTCCGCCGAACGTGATCAGCATCCGGTCACCGACCCGCGGACCCCGCCACTGGACGAGGATCCGGCCCGCCGACAGCCCCGCCATGTACGCCGCCGGGCCGCAGCTGGCGAGGAACGGGCCCGCGCCGAGCTGCTGCCGGAGGTGGATCGCGCCCCACTGCTCCACGCTGTTCTCCATCAGCAGTGCCGTCGCTCCCACCGCTCCGACCAGCAGGAAGGGTCCTGGGATCCGGCGCAGCTTGGCGCCCTCGGCGGCCGGGGTCCGCTCCAGTCGGCCGTGCGGGTCGATCGCGAGGACGGCGCTCAGACCGACCAGTGCCGCGATCACGACCAGTGTCTGTGCCGGGGACGCGCCGACGTCCAGGGCCAGGCCGACGGCGGGGGCGGCGAGCACCATCGCCAGCGGGGTCGCCGCGTGCACCTTGTTGAACAGACGGCTCCCGTCCCTCGCCTCGTATGCCGCGATGGTCGCGTTGAGCCCCACCTCGATGGCACCGCTGGAGACACCGACCAGGAGCAGCGCGGCGGCGAAGGCCGGCGGCGAGGGGGCCAGGCCGACCAGGGCGGTACCGGCGGCGAAGAGCGCCGTGACCACCGGCAGCGTGTGCTGGGCCAGCCGCCGCATCAGCCGCCCGGTGAGCAGCATGGCCGGCACCGCCGCGACGGGCACCGCGAACAGCGCCAGGCCCAGCTGCTGGTCGGTCAGCGAGAGGTCCGCCTTGAGTCCGGGGATCAGGGCCGACCAGCCGCCCCAGAAGAGTCCCCAGCTGACCGCCACGGCCAGCAGCCCGAATACGCCTCCGCCGCGGCCCCCGCGTGCTTGCCCGGTCATCTGCTGGACCTGGCCCCGTTCTCCAGTTGCGCGACCGCTGAAGGTCGACGCAGAGTGACCGTGGAGGTACTCCACGGTGAGATATTGGGCGATCGACGCGGGTGGCAGCAACACTACGGCACTGCTCGACGACGGCACCCGGCTGCGCCGGGGATCGGTGAACCCCGCCTCGGTCGGGGCGCCCGCCGCCCGGCGCGAACTGCTGGGGCTGCTGAGCGAGCTGGCGGGCCGCCTCGGTGACGAGCCTGCCACCGGCTGGCTGGCGACCGCGGCCGTGGCCGCCCACGCACCGCACCACGAACTCGACCGCATCACCCGGCTGGCCGACAGGGCGGGGATCACCGGCACCGTGGTGATCTCCAGGGACGTGCTGCCGATGCTCCTCGCTCCCCCGCTCGGCGGCCGCGGCGTGGCCGTGGTGTGCGGGACCGGCTCGGGCTTCCTCTCCGGCGACGGGCACCGCCCGCCCACCTCCGTCGGCGGCTGCGAGTACCTCGGCAGTGACGAGGGCAGCGCGTTCGCCCTCGGGGCAGGCGGCTTGCGGGCGGCGGTACGGGGTGACGACGGCCGTGGGGAGCCCACGGCGCTCGGCCCGGCGCTCGCCGAGTACGCGGGCGCCCCGGTGCGCGAGCTGGCGCGCAGGCTCGCCGCACAGCCGTTCCCCAAGGCCGCGGTGGCCGGCCTGTCGCCCGTGGTCTGCCGCTGCTGGCTCGACGGCGACGCGGTGGCCGGCCAGGTCGTCGCCGAGGCGCTGGACGATCTCGTCCACGGGGTGCGGGCGGCCAGGGACGCGGCGAAGCTCAACGGGGACTGGTCGGCGACGCTCGCCGGCGGCGTCTTCCGGGGCTGCCCGGAGTTCGCCACCGCGCTGTGCGACAGGATCGTCGACGAGCTGGGAGCCGACACCACGCCGGTGATCGTCGGCGATCCGCCCGCCCTGGTGCTGGCCGCGCTGCGCGAGCACCCGGAGGGCCTGCCGCAGGCCCTGACCGGGCAGTGGGCCTGGAGCAGAGCCCTGGACGCCCGGAACCCCCGGCGGGGAGACGCCTGATGGCCCGGGGACCGGTCCGGCTGGGCCTGTGCCTGGCGGCCTTCGCCCCGGCCGGCCTCGACGGTGCGCTGCGCGCCGCCGTCCGGGCCGGAGTGGACGTCGTCGACCTGCCGACCGACAGTGCCTTCGGACTGGTGGAAGCCGCCCGGCTGGACGATCCCGGCCACCACCGCGAGCTGCGCGCGCGGCTGGAGGCAGCGGGGGTGGAGGCGGGCTGCGTCAGCAACAGCCGGGACACCCAGCTGGTACTCGGGCCGCACGGACCGCACACCGACCCGGTGCTGGCCGGTCCGGCCGAGGCCAAGCGGGCGTACGGGCTGCGCGCCGCCCTGGGGACGGTCCGGCTGGCGGCGGGCATCGGCGCCCCGCAGGCGCGGCTGATGCTCGGTGTTCCCGATCACGGGCGCTGGCTGTCCTGGTGGGGCAGCGATGTCAGCTGGCAGGACAACATCGACGCCTGGCTGCACGCCGCGGCGCCGGTACTGGACCTGGCGGCCGGGCTGGGCGTGCGGGTGGTGGTGGAACCGCACCCGAAACAGGTCGCCTACGACCCGGCCAGCACCAGGTCGCTGCTGGCGGCCGCCGACGGGGTGGGGCTCTGCGTGGACCCGGCGAACCTCGCCGCGGTGGGCCACGATCCGGTCCGGGCGGTGCGCGGCTGGGGCGAGGCCCTGGTCGCCGTGCACGCCAAGGACCTCCAGCGCTCCCGCGAGCCGCTGGCCCCGCGCGGCGCGGGCTGGTCGCGCTACGGCCCCGGACCGGCGATCCGCTTCCGCGCCCTGGGCTCCGGCGAACTGCCCTGGCCGGCCGTGGTGGCCGCGCTGCTCGACGAGGACTACCGAGGAGTGATCTACGTGGAGCACGAGGACGCCCTGTTGCCGACGGAGCAGGGGGTGGCCAACTCGCTCTCACTGCTGGCCCGGCTGCTGCCCGCGGCCGCCCCGCAGGGCAGGACGTGGTGAGCCTGGAGGGGGTGCGCGGCGGACTGCTGGCGGGCGGCCGCGGCGAGCGCCTGGGACCGCTGACCTCGCGGGTGTGCAAGCCCCTCGTCCCGTACGCGGCCTCCTGCCGGCTGGTCGACTTCAGCCTGGCCAATGCCGTCCGCTCGGGCCTTCCCGAGCTGGTGCTGCTCTCCCTGCACCGGGAGACCGACCTGGTACGCCATCTGCTGACGCACTGGGACGACCACCCCGGGACCCGGCTCCACTTCGGACCGCACGACGAACTGCTCCGGGCCGACGGCGGCCTGAAGCCCGGTCGGACCCTGCCGGACCGCCCCGCCGAACGCGGTACGGCGGACGCGCTGCTGGCGGCCGCCGAGTACCTCTTCGCTCCCGGCGCGACCGATCTGCTCGTGCAGCACGCCGACCACGTCTACCTCTTCGACTACCGGCCGATGGTGGCCGCCCACCGGGCCTCGGGCGCCGACTGCACCATCGGCGTGCAGTCCGTCGAGCGGAAGTACGTGAAGCTGTTCGGGATGGCTGACGTGGACACGGATCTGCGGGTCCGCGCACTGGTCGAGAAGCCCTCGAACCCGACCTCGGACCTGGTCTTCACCGCTTTCTGCCTGTTCCGCATCGACGCCCTGCGGCAGGTGCTCGCCGATCTGGCCACGCGCGGCGCGGACGGCTGGCAGCACGACATCAGCCGTGACGTGCTGCCGGAGATGATCGCGCAGGGCCGCGCCGTCAGGGCCTTCCCCGTCGAGGGCTACTGGGCGGACATCGGCACCGTCGACCGCTACCACGCCGAGCAGCTCAGGCTGCTTGAGCAGCCGCATCCGCTGGCGCCGGACGCCCTGCCGCGCACCCTGTCCGGCTCTTTGCCGCGTTTCGTGCCACAGCGGTGCAGCCTGGTGGGAACGGACGTCCCGGACGGGGCGGTCGTCGAGCAGAGCGTGCTGCACCCGGGCTGCCGGATCGAGCCGGGTGCCAGGGTGCTGCGCTCGGTCGTGCTGCCCGGGGCCACGGTGGCCGCCGGGGTGACCGTACGGGACGGCATCGTGCTGGCGGGCGAGCGGCTGACCGCCGATCGCTCCGGGCTGGCGGAGCAGCTCAGGGCAGCTCACGG
>Ga0302311_10004008_pt1 | contig 15961 bp, 11 predicted proteins | sample III_Palsa_N1_3_FD_200449 | JGI IMG/M metagenome (GOLD analysis project Ga0302311, IMG submission 200449) | Peat permafrost microbial communities from Stordalen Mire near Abisko, Sweden - III_Palsa_N1_3 | ecosystem: Environmental > Terrestrial > Soil > Palsa > Peat permafrost | place: Sweden... | reverse complement strand
GCTTGAGCGCGGGGTTGATGACCGACGCGCGCGCCAATTCGGCATAGGCGACTTCGGCGCCATCTATATCGCCGCTCAGGAAGAGAACATCGCCGAGCGCGCGCCAGGCCTCGGCGAGGTCGTGATTGAGGCTGGTGGCTTGGGTCAGCGCGGTGATCGCTCCCCGCACGTCGCCGAGGGCAGCGAGCACTACCCCGTATTCGTATTGGGTGCGAACCGCGCGCGGATAGGCCCTGGCGAGCGGCTCGATGATCGTCCTCGCGCCCTTCGCGTCCCCGAGCCGCCGGCGCGCCGAGGCCAGGATCAGAAGGGCGCGCGGATCGTTCGGCAGGGCCTTCAGAACGATTGCGACCTCCCGCTCCGCGCGAGCCGGATGGGTCCCGAGCAGCGCGGCGGCGCGATCAATCGCTGAATTGAGAAATGAGGGGTCAGCCATTAGCCGGCATTCATAGCGGGCGGTCGCACGGATCGCATAGGCTCAAAAAAACTTGGGCGGACCAGGGTTTCCCCGGGTCCGCCCATACGCTTTCAGGACAGATCGGTCCGACTAGAAGGTGTAGGTGAACCGGCCGTAGTAGTAGCCGCCGTCGGTGCCATAGGGGGAGAAGGCATAGGGCACGGCGTAGACGCGACCGCCGCCAGCCACGCCCGGATCGTGACCCGGAATGGTGTTGAACAGGTTGTTGGCGCCGATGTCGAACTTCAGCTTACGGGTGAACTTGTAGCCAACGTCGATGTCGGTGATCGCGGTCGTGTTGATCTTGTCGTCCAGGGCGTTGTTCGCTGAATATTGCGACGACGGTCCGTAGATCGACTCCCTCAGGTTGACGCTGAACTTTTCCAGCGTCCAGTTGGCCTGAAGGATGACTTTTTCCTTCGGATTGGCCGTCGTCAGGGCGCTGGAAGCGTTCTTTGACAGGAAGGACTTCTGCGTGAAGGTATAGGCCGGAGAGACCACGTGGGTAACCGGGTTAGTATAGGCCGGGATAAGTTGGTTCACTTGCTCAGAACCGGGCAGATTATCCACGCTTTGCAGGGTGGTTTCATTGTAGTTGAACCCGAGGGTCCAATCGACGTGGCCATATTGTTCGAAGTCTGACGAATAGGTCGCCGTGACTTCTGCGCCCTGAGTCTGGGTATTAGCGGCGTTGGCGAAGATGGAGATGCCAGTGTAGCTAAGGCCTGAATCGAGGGTCACCCCCTTAGCCGCAATTGCCGCGCCAGCGGCGACGGGGGTCGCCGTGCCGGTTTGCAACAACTGTACCGGTGTAGGTCGGCCGCTCGGCGTGACGGTGTTGTAGATGAAGCCCGACTCCAGAATCCGGTCCTTGATGTCGATCTGATAGAGGTCCGCGGTGATCTGCAGACGATCCAGCGGGTGGGCGACGAAGCCGATGCTGTAGTTGGTGGATTTTTCAGGCTTCAGGGGACCAAAGCCGGCCACGGTGGCGGCGTTCGAGTTCGGCGGCAGAACCACGTCGGCGGAGTAGGGGCTGACGTTGGTGCCGGAGTAGTATTCTTCTTCCAGCGTCGGCGCCCGGAAGCCGGTGCTGATGGTGCCGCGGATGGCGATCATCGGATTGAAGTCATAGCGGGCGGTGAACTTGCCAACGGTGGTGCCGCCGAAGTCGCTGTAGTGTTCGTAGCGGCCGGCCCCGTCGAGGTGCAGGCCCTGGATCGGATTGAGGGCCAGGTCGATGTAGCCGGCATAGCTGTTTCGCGAGTGCCCACCTTGGTCGAGTGGCGTATAGCCGTCGAAGGACTGGGCGCCGGCGCCGTAATAGGACGAAGGCTCGCCGTCGGCGATGCTGAAGGTATCCTGGCGATATTCCAGACCGCCCGCGACGTTCAGCGGTGAAGCTAGGCCGACGTTGAAGTCCCTGTTTACGTCGAGGTTCTGGGTCCACTGAGTCGAGATAAAGGCGCCGTTGTAGAACGTGGTTTGCGGCTGGATCGGCGTCGGCGACAGGGCCTGAAGCACCGGGAAGAGCTGGGCGTTGGCGGAATTGTAGACGTAGATGTCATTGTGGTCCCGGCCGTAGGTGGTCGACAGATCCCAATGCCACTCGTCCGTCATGCCGCGGAAGCCACCGGTGAAGGTGTAGTTCTGCTCGACGATCCCTTCCTGCGGATTGAAGCCGTTGGGGAAGGGCACCACGTTATAGGTGACGCCATAGACCGGCGTGGCCGCTGACAGATTGCAGGTGGCCAGGGTTGAGGTACAGGCTTCCACCTTATCTGGCAGCCGGGTGTTTTCGTAGTGGCGGGCGTCGCGCTGCCCGTAGGTTCCAAAGGCGTAGGCTTCAACGCCCTCGCCAAGGTCATAAGCCGCGTTGAATTCGCTGTTGACCAGGTTGAACTGGGGATCGCCATTCAGCCGGTTTTCGTGCGGCCAGTTCGAATGACCAACCTCTCCCGAATCCGGGAATGACTGCGCCAACGATGTCAGAGAGCCATTTGCGTTCTGGAGCCGCGAGTCGCCGAATCCCAGCGTGGTGGATTCGTGATAGCGCTGTTCCAGAGTGACGTTGACGTAGCCGCGGTCACCGAGCTCAAAGCCCTTGTTGATGGACCAGTCTCCCGACAGTCCCTCGCTGTTGTAGTCCTGGCCGGCGGTGCCGGTGATCTGGCCGCCGGAGCCGCTCTTCTTCAGGATGATATTCATGACGCCGGCGATGGCGTCGGTGCCGTACTGGGCGGCCGCACCGTCGGTCAACACTTCGACGTGGTCGATGGCGCCGATGGGGATGAAGCTAAGGTCAGCGGAGGCGCCGCCGGTGTATACGGAGCCGGTGTCGATCACGAGGTCGGCGGTGTTGTGCAGACGCTTGCCGTTGACCAACACCAGGGTGTCGTTCGGGCTGAGGCCGCGGAGGTTGGCCTCGATGGTCAGGGCCGCGATGTCGCCGCCGGTGGTCTGGATGTTCAACGACGGCACGTCACTGGTTAGGGCCGACGCCAAGTCAGTCGCTCCGGTCTTGGTCAGAGCGGTCGCGCCCACAACCTGGATCGGCGCGGCGCTGTTGGCGGCCTTCACACCCGTAGTGCGGGTGCCGGTGACGATGACTTCTTCAACGGTGTTTCCACCGCCGGCGTCGGCGGCGAAGGCCGCGGGTGCGGCCAGAGCTGTGGCAAGGGCCACCATGCTCGTGCCAAATAGTGCGGATTTCATGTCTTAATCCCCCTGTTGTGATGTCATGTCAGGTTTAAATCGAGCGATCGCCAAACTGTTGTCGGGCGATGTTAGATGATCGAAATGGTATGGGTCGACCGATGAAGTCGACTGCGCGATATGCCGCATGCGATCGTTTGATGTGTACAGCCCCATACCGCGCCCTTTGAGCGCTCGACCCCAATAGGTGTCCAAATTGCTTTTGGACGCCTATTTTTTTCTCAATTAAACGCTGTGGTCAAATTGAGGTGAAATGTCAGGAACCGCAACACGCTCAACGCGTACGCCACGGTAAAACCACGCCCTGCCGCGCGATTGCCCGCTGTTTAGCTTGCAGCTGTCACAAATGCGTAAGATTCGGGCGACCGACTTGTCGTCGGAGAACCGTGCTATTTCGGCAACTTACCGATCGAAAGGGAGCAAGTAGGGATGGCCGTCCAGGGCGTTCAGGTCACCTTCGACCGTTCGCGGAAGCGTTCGGCCCGCCAGACGCCCGAGGTCAGAACCTCGCGAAGAGCGGCCGCCGCTTGGGAGACATCCTCGAAACCGACGTAGAGCGGGGTGAAGCCGAATCGCAGGATGTCCGGCGCACGGAAGTCTCCGATCACCCCGCGTTCGATCAGCGCCTGCATCACCGCATAGGCGTCGGCGTGGGCGAAGGACACCTGGCTGCCGCGAACGTCCGCATCGCGCGGGGTGACGAGCGTCAGGCCCAGGCCTTCGCAGGTCTGCTCGACCGCGGCGACAAACGCCGTGCAGAGCCGCCGCGACTTGGCCGCCAGGGCCGGCATGGTCGCTTCGGTGGTCAGGTCCACGCCCACCTCCAGCGCCAGCATCGCCAGCACCGACGGTGTCCCGCAGAGGAATCGGCCGATCCCGGGGCCGGCTTGATAATCGTCGACGAAGGCGAACGGCGCGGCGTGGCCCATCCAGCCGGTGAGCGGGGAGCGCAGGCTCTGCTGGTGGCGCTCGGCGACAAACAGGAAGGCCGGCGCGCCTGGGCCGCCGTTCAGATATTTGTAGCCGCAGCCCACTGCCAGGTCCGCGTCCACGCCATTCAGGTCCACTTCCAGGGCGCCGGCGCTATGGCTCAGGTCCCAGAGCATCAGGGCGCCGGCGTCGTGGGCGCGCTGGGTGACCGCGGCCATGTCGTGCCGCGCGCCGGTCTTGTAGTGGACGTGGGTCAGCATCACGAGGGCGACTTCATCGTCGATGGCGTCCGCGATCGTCGCCGCGGGCGCCAACCTGATCTCCACATCGCCGATCAACTCGGCCGCGCCTTGGGCCACATACAGATCGGTAGGGAAGTTGCCCGGTTCGGTGAGGATCACCTTGCGGCCGGGCCGCGCCCGCAAGGCCGCGGCGATCAGCTTGAACAGATTGACCGAGGTGGAGTCGCAGGCCACCACCTCGCCGGCCTTCGCGCCGATCAGGCCGGCGATCTTGTCGCCTACGCGGGCCGGGGCGCCGATCCAGTCGTGGGTGTTCCAGCTGCGGATCAGCCCCTGGCCCCACTCCTCCTCCACCGCCGTCTTCAGGCGCGCGCGTGTGGCTTTTGGCAGGGCGCCGAGGGAGTTACCGTCCAGATAGACGACGCCCTCCGGCAGGTCGAACCGGTCGCGGAACGGGCGCAGCGGATCGGCGGCGTCCAGGGCGCGGGCCTCAACGAGGGTGATGGTCATCCAGGAGCTTTCGGCATAGGGCTAGCCGATCAGGGCCAGGGCGCGCGCGTGCTCGGCGGCCCATAGCGCGCGGACGGCGTCGATGGCGTCCGCGCTGGTGCGCCATTTCTCAGGGTGTGGCGCCGAGATGGTGTGGCGGGCCATGGGCAGACTGACGTCCAGGACCGAGTCCCAATCCAATCCCATGGTCCGGCATAGCCGCGAAATCTCCTCCTGCGGCGTGGCGATGAAGGCCTCGTACCGGATCGACGTCCAGCGATCCCTTGGCAGGGCCGACAGGTCGTCCAGCAGGATGCGGGTGGTGGTCGCCCACTGGGTGGCGACGATCCGGTTCAGGGGCGCGCCGATCAACTCGCGCCAGCCCGGGGTCAGCAGCAGCGACCAGTCGGGACCGGTCCATCCGGGCAACTGCGGATAGGTGCGGAAGCCTCCAGAGATCCAGGCCTCCATCATGCTGGCCAGGGTCGGCTCGGGCTCGCGGTGCAGATAGATGAAGCGCGCCTCGGGGAAGGCCGCGGCCAGGAAGGGAATGCGCAGGGCGTTTTTGGGCGTCTTCTCCAGCATCCGCACCGGGTCGGCGACGACCAGGGCGCCGGATCGATCGCGCAAGGCCGCGCGAAAGCGTTCGCGTAGCGGCGTGGTGATGGCCGGCGTGGCCTCGGCCGCGGTCATCCGGTTGGAGTCCCAGTTGCGCGCCGCGGGGCTGATCCCCGGGATCTGCTCCATCAAGGCGTGGGATTCGCTGCCGATGGTGGCCAGGCCTGGCGCGCGAGCCAGGGTCTCGAACAGCAGGGTTGAGCCGGACCGGGGCGAGCTGACGATGAAGATGGGGCGGTCAAACACCGGATCGCCGCCCTTGAGCACAGCCGGCGCGCTCACACTTGCTGGCGCCGGCAGCGGGGCCGCTGAGCCGGGGCCCGCGCGATCATCCGCGTCCATACCCTCCGCGCCCCCGCCGAGCGCCGAGGCGAAGATCAGCGCGTTCAGGCTGGGACCCAGCGGCATCTTGTTGCGCATCGGGATGTCATAGGCGCCCAGGGCGATGACCGCCTCGCGCGTCTGCTCGAGCAGGGCTGCGTACTCGGGCCGCGCTGCAGGATCGTCCCCCGAGCGCGCCCAGAGCGCGTGCCAGTTGGCCCGCAACCGGTTGAGCGCCTGGGCGATGGGGGGAACCTGGAGGTTTCCCGGCGGGACCTCGCTGAGCAGAAAACCCAGATGATCGCGCATCTCCCAGGGGGTCATCACGTCCGGGAGGTTGCGGGACTCATAGGCCAACACGGGCGCCGGGCCTGGCCGGAGCGGGGACAGCTTCGGCGCCCAGCCGGCCCTGGTCTCCGTGGGCGACTTGCCCTGCTCCATCAGCGGCAGCAGATTGCCGCCGCCCACGGTGTCGGCCACCAGATGGATGCGGGAGCGGGTCGCGTCGTTGTGAACGCTGTGCAGGGTCCAGGTGTCGAAGATCCAGCACTCGCCGGCCTTCATGTTCACCTCTTCATCGCCGCAGATGAAGCGGACGGTGGGCTGGGTGACGATGGGCACGTGCACGCGCATGCGGTCGCGCCAATAATAGTCCGTGTCGATATGCGGGGTGACCTCTGAGTCCCCCGACAGCCGCATCAACCGGGAGCGGCCCCAGGTCCCGCCCAGGGTCTCCAGAACCTGCATCAGATAGGGGCAGGCCTTAAGGTGCGGCGTCGGCGCCATCGCCCCGCCGCGCTGATCGCTGTTCGGGTCGCCGCCACTGGTGATCAGGGTTAGGGCGTCGTTGCCGGGAAAGCCCTTGGGGTGCGGCCGCCAGGCGCTCTCCGGGATCGCCGCGACCTCCTGGGCCAGCCTATCCGCATCAAACAGGATGGGCAGTTGCAGAAACCGGACCCTGAGCTTCATGACGTCATCGCCCGCAGCACCGCCCGCACCGGCGAGGCGTCGAGCCCGGCCAGGCGCAGGGGCAGGGCGATCAGCTCATACTCCCCCGGCGGCGGCTCATCGAGCACCAGCCCCTCCAGCACCCGCATGTCGGCGTTCCGCACGGCGTGGTGGGCGTCCATGGTCTTGGAGTCTTCCGGGTCGAGGGACGGAGAATCAAGGCCGACCAGCCGAACGCCGCGCTCGGCCAGGGCGACAATGGCCGCCGGATGCACGGCGGTGAAGGCTGAGGTCCAGGCGTCGTGCGGGAATTGGGCATAGGTGCGGAACAGCACACGCTCGGTTCCGGGCGGGACATTGGCCTCGACAAAATCAGGATCGATCAACGCGCCGCAGGCCCGCGCGTCGATCAGCAGGCAGGGGCCGAGGTAGGCGTCCAGGGCGACCGCGTCGATCGCCGCGCCGTCCGGGTCATAATGCAGGGGCGCGTCGGCATGGGCGCCGGTGTGGGTCGAGGCGGTGAAGGCCGCCACGTTCACCGGGCTGCCGGGGCCAAGGGTCCATTTGGGCGCGCTCTGGAACGGCGTATCGCCGGGCCAGACCGGCAGGTCGGGCCGCAGGGGTTGCGAGATGTCCCAGATTTTACGGGTCATCAGATCAGCGACTTTCCCATCCGCACCAGCGGCACCGCAACGCCGCCGCGGTCATCCTCGAACTGTTCTAACGCCCTGTAGCCACATGCGACATAGAGCGGCTGGCCCGACATCGTCCCCGCCAACTCGACCCGTGTGAAGCCCTCGGCCTTCGCCGCCTGTTCGCACAGATCGAGGATCAGGCGGCCAACGCCCCGGCGGGCGAAGTCGGGCGAGGTGTACATGGCCCGCACCCGGGCCGGGTCCTTGGCTGGGTCGACCAGGGCGGCGTCGCGGCCGGGGGTATGGGAGCCGCCGTACAGGGTCGCGCGCCGGCTCCAGCCGCCGGAGCCGGCCAGGCGGCCATCGCATTCGACGATGAAATAGGTGCCGTCGTCGATCAGTTGGCGATCCAGCCCCATGATCATCCGGCTCGCAGTGATCTGAGCCTCGCTGAGGAAGCCCTTCTGTAGCTCGCCGATCGCTGCGTCCATCAGCGCCGCGAGGGCCGGAATGTCGGCCGCGGTGGCCAGGCGGTGGGTCAGGGGCGCGTCGGCCATGTCGCGTAAAGCTCCGAGATGTCAGCCACTATCTAACGCGTTCCAGCGATCGGTCGACCGCCGCCAGCGCATGCAGGGTGGTCGTGTCGAAGAGTGGAACGGTGCTGTCTTTCGGCTTTACCAGCAGCATGATTTCCGTACAGCCCAGGATGATCGCCTCGGCGCCGTGTTCGACCAGGCGAGCGATCACCGCGCGATAGGCCTGACGCGAGGCCTCCGAGACCACGCCCGCGATCAGCTCGCGATAGATGATATCGTGGACCACCGTCCGATCTGCCTCATCCGGGACCAGAACCTCCAGACCAAAACTGTCCTTCAGCCGGTCCTTGTAGAAGGCCTGCTCCATGGTGAAGCGGGTGCCGAGCAGGCCGACGCGGTTGACGCCCGCCGCAACGACGGCCGCCCCGGTGGGGTCGGCGATATGCAGCAGGGGGATGGAAACGGCCCGGGTGATGTCTCCCGCCAGCCGGTGCATGGTATTGGTGCACAGGACCAGGAAGTCGGCGCCGCCGTTCTCCAGCCGCCGGGCGCCCGCGGCCATTTCCTCGGCCAGGGCCGCCCAGTCGCCCTTATGCTGAAGATGTTCGATCGGCTCGAAATCCAGAGACCACATCAGGATGCGCGCCGAGTGCGCCGCGCCCAGCCGGTCGCGAACCGTCTGATTGAGGATGCGGTAGTATTCGGCCGAGCTCTCCCAGCTCATCCCGCCGATCAGCCCGATCACCGCCGGCTCGTTCATGCTCGCCCCTGTTGCTCGGCGCCGATGATCTATAAGCGCATCGTGGCGCTCGTGGGCCATGTGCAGGCGTTAGTCGGGGATTGAGGCGTGGGCAAGGACAGCAACTGGTCGATCGTTCTGCACGGCGGCACGGGGGTTGCCGAGCATGACGACATGCCGCCCGAGCGGGAGGCCGCGTTCCGGGTCGGCATGGCGGCCGGACTGGAGGCGGGCGTCGCGGTGCTGGCAAAGGGCGGCTCGGCCCTGGACGCGGTCCAGGCCGCCGTCGAGGTGCTGGAGGATGACGCCCTGTTCAACGCCGGTCGCGGCGCGGCGTTTACGGCCGAGGGTCGCAATGAACTGGACGCGGCGATCATGGACGGATCGACCCTCGCCGCCGGCGCCGTTGGCGGCGTGACCCACACCCGCCATCCGATCGCCTTGGCCCGGGCGGTGATGGAACGCTCGCCGCACGTGATGCTGGTGGGGACCGGCGCCGATGGGTTCGCGGCGGCGAGCGGCCTGGAGCAGGTTGACCCCTCCTTCTTCTTCACCCGCTCGCGCTGGAAGGCCCTGGAGATCGAGTTGGCCGCCCTTGGCCTGCCCATGCCTGACGGCCCGGATATGACCGGAGTTGCGGCGGAGCCCGATGACCATCGTTTCGGCACCGTCGGCGCGGTGGCGCGGGACGGCCAGGGCCATCTGGCCGCCGCGACCTCCACCGGCGGCATGACCGCCAAACGCTGGGGCCGGGTCGGCGATTCGCCGATCATCGGCGCGGGCACCTATGCCGCCGATGACGCCTGCGCGGTCTCCGGAACCGGCAGCGGCGAGTATTTCATTCGCCTCACCGTCGCCCGCGAGGTCGCCGCCTTGGTCAAGTACAAGGGCCTGTCCCTGCAGGCCGCCGTCGACGAGGTGATCCAGCGCCAGCTCACCGATCTCGGCGGCGATGGTGGGGTTATCGCCGTCGCCGCGAACGGCGACATGGCCTGGAGCTACAATACCGCGGCCATGTTCCGCGCCCGGGCCAATGCCAGCGGCGAACGCCAGATCGGCATCTTCAAGCAGGAGCCCTGAAGCCATGGCTGGTAAGCCCAACAAGACCCGGGAAACCACCGCCTCGGTCGACGCCTTCCTCGGCGCCCTGACGCCGGACGCGCGCCGGGCCGACTGCGAGACCCTATGCGCCCTGATGGCCCGGCTGTCCGGGGAGCCCGCGCGGATGTGGGGTCCCGGAATCGTGGGCTTTGGCGTGCGCCACTATCGCTATGACAGCGGCCGGGAGGGGGACATCCTGCGGATCGGCTTTTCCCCGCGAAAGGCGACCACCGCCCTCTATGTGACGGGCGAGGCCGAGGGCGATCCGATGGTCGCCGCCCTGGGCAAGATCAGCCATGGCAAGTCGTGCATCAACGTCAAGCGCCTGGCGGACATCGACATGGCCGCGCTGGAGGCGCTGATCCGGCGAACGCTGGCGGCTTAGCGTCTGAACGCCCGGACGGCGATCAAGGCGCGGCGGCGCCCAGACTCGTGCATCCTGAACATCGTTCAGTTATAGTCGCGGCTTGGGATTCCGGCCGTCGTCGGGGCGTGGTGAGAGCGGAGCAATCGTGGAGCATTTTGACGTTCTGGTGGTGGGCGCGGGCCTCTCGGGCATCGGCGCGGGCTATCACCTGCAGGCCAATGCGCCGAACAAGACCTACGCCATCCTGGAAGGCCGCGAGAGCATCGGCGGCACCTGGGACCTGTTCCGCTATCCCGGCATCCGCTCCGACTCTGACATGTACACCCTCGGCTATTCCTTCAAGCCGTGGCGCGAGGCCAAGGCGATCGCCGACGGCCCGTCGATCCTCAACTATGTGCGGGAGACCGCTGAGGATAACGGCATCGACAAGCACATCCGCTATGGCCACCAGGTCAAGCGCGCCTCCTGGTCCACCGAGAACGCGGTGTGGACCGTCGAGGCGGAGGTGGGGCCGGACAAGACCCCCGTCAGCCTGACCTGCGGCTTCCTGTTCATGTGCAGCGGCTACTACGACTACGCCGCCGGCTACCAGCCCGACTTCCCGGGCATGGCCAACTTCAAAGGTCCCTTCGTTCACCCGCAGCATTGGCCCAAGGACCTGGACTACAAGGACAAGAAGGTCGTGGTGATAGGCTCGGGCGCCACCGCCGTGACCCTGGTGCCGGCCATGGCCAGGGACGCCGCCCACGTCACCATGCTGCAGCGGTCGCCCACCTATGTGGTCTCACGTCCGGCCGAGGACGCCATGGCCAACAAGCTGCGCGCGAGGCTGCCGGCCAAGCTCGCCTATCACATCATCCGCTGGCGCAATGTTCTTGGCGGGATGTATTTTTTCAACCTGGCGCGGAAGAAGCCGGAGCAGGTCAAGAAGGCCATCATCGACATGGTCCGCCAGGAGATGGGCCCCGACTACGACGTCGATACCCACTTCACCCCACGCTATAATCCCTGGGATCAGCGGATGTGCCTGGTGCCGGACGCCGACCTGTTCGCCTCGCTCAAGGACGGCACGGCGGAGGTGGTTACCGACCAGATCGAGACCATCACCGCGACAGGCATCAAGCTCGCCTCCGGCAAGACCCTTGATGCCGACGTGATCGTCTCCGCCACAGGGCTGAAGATGCAGCTGCTGAGCGGCGTGGAGTTCACCGTCGACGGTGTGAAGGCCGATCTGTCCAAGTCCATGAGCTACAAGGGGATGATGTATTCCGACGTCCCCAACCTGGCGTCGTCGTTCGGTTATACAAACGCCTCCTGGACCCTGAAGTGCGACCTGACCTGCGAATATGTCTGCAGGGTACTGAACTATATGGACAAACGCGGATACGCCTATGGCATCCCCCGCAAAGCAGATCCCAACCTGGCGGAGGAGCCCTGGCTGGATTTCAGCTCAGGCTATGTCCAGCGCGCGCTGGACCAGTTGCCGCGCCAGGGCGCCAAGCGGCCGTGGAAACTTTACCAGAATTACGCGTTGGACCTGATGACCCTGCGCTTCGGCGCGGTGGACGACGGCAGCATGGAATTCCACCGCAAGTCAGCGGGGGCGAAGGCCGCGTAGAGGTTGCGTCATGACGGCTTTGGTCCTGTCCACAATCGGCTATGAACGCGCCACTCTGGACGAGGTGATCGAGCGCCTGAAGACTGCCAGCGTGCAGGTTGTGATCGACGTCCGCGCCATCGCCGGCTCCCGGCGCGCGGGCTTCTCAAAGACGGTGCTGAGCACGACGTTGGCGGCAGCGGGGATCGACTACCGGCATCTACGCGGCCTGGGCACGCCCAAGCCCGGTCGGCAGGCGGCGCGGGCCGGCCATACGGCCGAGATGCATGCCATCTATCACGAGCATCTGAAGACGCCGGAAGCGCAGCTGGCCCTGGGTGAGGCGTGCGAGATTGCCGGGGTCCGGCGGGCGGCTCTGCTTTGCCTGGAAGCCGACGCCCGCGAATGTCACCGCGCCATCGTCGCCGACCTGATCCGCGAACGCACCGGCTGCGCGGTGATGGATCTATAGCGTCCTGGGTTTGGCGATTCCCGCCATTCCCACGGTAGCGCTTGCCGCGCCGAAACCCCACCTAAGGCTTCTGGATCGGGAGCCACATCATGACCGACATCTATCTCGCCGCCGGAGTCCGCACCCCCTTCGTCAAGGGTGGCGGCCCGTTCGCGGCCTATGACGCGCTGGCGCTGTCCGTGCCGGTGGCCCAGGCCATGGCCGCCCGCGCCCGGCCGGACTTCATCGTCTGGGGTGAGGTGATCCCGGACGCCACCCTGTCCAACATCGCCCGCGAACTGGTGTTCGAGGCGAAACTGGATCCAACCATTCCAGCCTTCTCCACGACCCTGGCCTGCTCGACCAGCTTCGTGGGGCTGATCGAGGCGGCCGGCATGGTCGGGCGTGGCGGGACCCATCTGGCGCTGGTGGGCGGCGTCGAGACCATGAGCCATGTTCCGATCGCTCTGAAGAGTGAGGTCGCCGACAAGCTGATCGCCCTGTTCCCGCGCGATCCGGCCGCCGCCGCCGCCATGATGGGGCAGCTCTCGGCGGCCGACTTCAACCTGCCGCTTCGGGCCTGGGCCAACCGGGTCAGCGGTCGCTCGCAGGGCGAACACACCGAAGACACCGCCAAGCGTTTCGCCATCGGCCGCGAAGAGCAGGACCGCTGGGCGCTGCGGTCGCACACGGATGCGGTCAAGGGCCAGGACGCGGGCTTCTTCACCGACCTGATCACCCCCTTCGGCGGCGTCGATCACGACCTGATCCCCCGCCGCGACACCTCGTACGAGCGGCTGTCCCAACTGCGGCCGGCGTTCGATCCGGTGAACGGCGTTATCACCGCCGGGAACGCCTCGCCGGTGACCGACGGGGCGGCGGGGGTCTGGGTCGGCGATCTGGACGGCCTGAAGCGGCTGGATGCGCCCGCCGCCGTGCGGCTGGTGGACTGGGAGATCGCCGCCATCGACTTCCGCCTTGACGAGGGCATGCTGATGGCCCCTGGCCGCGCCATTCCCAGGCTACTGGCCCGGCATGGACTGAGGTTCGACGATATCGCCCTGTGGGAAATCCACGAGGCCTTCGCGGCCCAGGTTCTGGCCAACATCAAGGCGGCGTCCGACCCGGTCTATCGCCGCGAGCGCGCCGGCGTCGACGCCGACCTGGGCGAATTCCCCTGGGACCGTGTCAACCCGCACGGCGGCACCCTGGCCATCGGCCATCCCTTTGCCGCCACGGGCGCACGCATCATCAGCCAAGCGGTAAAGGAGCTGTCCAGCCTGCCCATCGGCTCATGCGCCATCGTCTCGGTCTGCGCCGACGGCGGCCAGGGGACGGTTGCGTTGCTCGAGCGCGCCTGATGGCGACCGGTGCTGAGATGATGGCGGCCCGAAGAGGACTCGAACCTCCGACCTTCGGTTTAGGAAACCGCTGCTCTGTCCTGCTGAGCTATCGGGCCGCGACCCGCGCGTCATAGCGCAAATGGACCGCTGTTGCGAAGGGCGTTGCGCGGGCTCGCGGCGCCGACCCACCAGGACACAATCTTGCGATCCTGAAATTAAGCTCACTTGACGACAGATTTCGACGGCTGATAATGCCCTGCAAAGCAGAGAGGGGAGGGTGCGTCTGTTCGGGTTGTGACAGTATGGATGCCGAATTTTCTGCATCCAGGTTGCGGCCTGCCCTGTGGGGGTATGCGATTCTGAAGAATTTGCTGAATCGGCAAGTAACGTCCTTGTCCGAATTCAAGACCCGATGATTTTATGCTCTCCCAGCGGCCAGAATAATCAAAAAACATAACGCTCTAATCTGGCGTCAGACCAGGTATTGCACTCACATGGGAGGAAAGAATGAAGCGTGCACTTCTGTGCGGCGTAAGCGCCGCCGTGACCACGATCGTCCTCGGCATGGCCGCGCCACTGGCGTATGCCGCCGATCAGCCAGCTGCATCTGGTCAAGGCACTACCGTCGGTGAGGTCGTTGTTACGGCCGAGAAACGCGGAGGTAACCTCGAAAAAGTGCCGGTGGCCGTCACCGCCTTCAGCGCCGCCCAGCGCGACCTATTGGGCATCAAGTCGCTCCAGGATCTTACGGACTTCACGCCGGGCTTTTCCTACACCTCCTTCGACAACCGTCCCTACATGCGCGGCGTGGGCCGCCAGTCGGACAACCTGGCCATCGATCCAGGCGTGGCGACCTATATCGACGGCGTCTACGCCGGCGCCAACGCCTCCACCATCCTTCAGAACGACTCTCTGTTCGTCGACCAGGTGGAGATTCTGCGCGGTCCCCAGACAACGCTCTACGGGCAGAACGCCGATGGCGGTGCGATCAACATGGTTTCGCGCAAACCCACCCGGGACTTCGAGGAGGAGGTTCGGGCCGGCGTCGCCAACTATGACAAGGAATATGTGGAAGCGGCGGTCTCCGGTCCGCTCGGCGATCACCTGCGTTTTCGCATCGGCGGCTCCTATGCCGACCAGACCGGCGGCTACTACAACAATCTAAGCGGCGAGCGGGAGGGCGGCAGCATCGCCCAGGGCGGCGACGGCAAGAGCGACCACCTCGAACTGCAGCTGGCTGGCGATTTCGGGCCGAAATTCGACTGGTGGGCCAAACTGGCCAGCAGCAACTTCGACACCAGCTACCATACCGAGACCCAGCTGGGGCAGTATGATGTGGCTGAATTTCCCAACCCGCTCATGCCGAACCAGAACTTCGGTCTGTGCGGTTTTGCGCAGTACGCTTCTACTTACAACTGCACGAGCAGCCCGGACAAGATCGTGCCTGGAAGCACGGTGCTGGCCCCTGGCGCATCCATAAATAACCCTGCGAACAGCAACGTCAGAAATTTCAACGGCGACTTCCGATCTACCTCAGATGAGAACAAGGACATCTCGTTCTCGACGGCTGAGACGTTCCACGCCGACGGCTTCGACGTGAAATACATCTTCGGCTATCAACGGTTCTACTATGATCTGAAGGCGCCCTGGGTGAACTCTCAGGGCCTGTCGAGCTCGGTCGAGCAGTACCAGCTCCAAGGGCCCGCGACCGCCTCGGCGGCCTGCTTGGCGATGTTCGCGTCAAATGCCGCCGGCTGCACACAGAACCTGACGGTTAATCCGGCTCAGACCCAGTTCACCTTCATCGAGAACGACCGGTTCTGGAGCCATGAGGTGGACCTCAGCTCCACCAGCGCCGGACCGCTGCAATGGTTGGCGGGGGTCTATTACTACGGCGAGATGTATGATCAGCCGATCAACGTGGTCGACCCCAGCCAGGCCCAAGTGAAGTCGCCGTTGGCGCTTTTGCCCGCCTTCGCCGACCTCGCCGTTCCGGCCCCAGCCAACCCCGGCAGTTCGGTCTATAATGAATTCACCGACCTGCATGCGCGGTCGCTCGACGAATTTGTTCAATTCGACTACGCCTTCGATCCACAGTGGAAACTGACCGTCGGCCTTCGCGACAACGACGACACCAAGAGCGGCTACGAAACGTTTCGCCTGCTCCTGTTCGACGCCTCCACCTTTGGGTTGGGCGCGGGAACCTTCGGCGCCAATACACCGGCCTTCGATGCAACCTCCTGCACGACCGGGGTCTATCCCGGCGCCGGTCCGTGCCGGATCGATCCCAATTCGGGTAAGGCGGTTCGCTCGCTCAACGCACACTGGAACGCGGTGACCGGCGCGGTGAACCTGTCCTGGACACCGGATTCAACCACCCTGGCCTACGCCAAATATAGCCGCGGCTACAAGGAAGGCGGCTTCAACTCCGGGACCATGGCAGTGTTCCCGGAGACCGTGCCGGAAACCGTC
>Ga0302311_10004006_pt1 | contig 15963 bp, 17 predicted proteins | sample III_Palsa_N1_3_FD_200449 | JGI IMG/M metagenome (GOLD analysis project Ga0302311, IMG submission 200449) | Peat permafrost microbial communities from Stordalen Mire near Abisko, Sweden - III_Palsa_N1_3 | ecosystem: Environmental > Terrestrial > Soil > Palsa > Peat permafrost | place: Sweden... | reverse complement strand
CGGCCCGGCGTACGCACCCGCCCAGGAAGAAGAACTTATCGACCGAATTGCAAAGATCGCCGGCATCGCGATCGACCACGCGCGCGCGGATGGCGCGCTGAACCAGGCGCGAAATGAGTTCGCCCGCATGGCGAGGGTCACGACCCTCGACGCAATGACCGCCTCCATCGCCCACGAGTTGATCCAACCCCTGTCCGGCATCCTGACCAACGCCAGCACCTGCCTGCGGCTGCTGGCCGCCGATCCTCCGAATCTGGTCGGGGCCGTCGAAACGGCGCGGCGGACAATCCGGGACGCCGATCGCGCGTCGGGGGTTATCGAGCGGGTGCGCCGGATGCTCTCCAAGCAGCCGCCGGCCACCGAACTGGTCGACCTCAACGATGCGGCGCGGGAAGTGATCGCCCTGTCGGCGGGCGCGTTGCAAAGCAGCCGCGCGCTTTTGCAGACCGACTTCGCGGACGATCTGCCTCTCGTCATCGCCGATCGCATCCAGTTGCAGCAAGTCATCCTGAACCTGCTGCTGAATGCGGCCGAGGCGATGGCCGAGGTCGAGGATCGGCCGAGGACGCTCCTGGTCAGGACGACCCTCAACGACGACGGCGTCGGGCTGGCCGTTCTGGACTCCGGCACGGGCGTGGACCCGAACACCGTCGAAAGTCTGTTCGATCCATTCTATTCGACCAAGGCGAACGGCATGGGCGTTGGCCTGTCGATTTGCCGCTCGATCATCCAGGGCCACGGCGGGCGTCTATGGGCGCGGCCAAATGACGGGCCGGGCGCGACATTTGGCTTCTGCATTCCATCTACATCCCAAGCTCCCTGAGAGCTTGGTCGCGCCAACACTCTGGTGCTGCTCGATACGTTCGTCCAAGGCGTCTTCGACCAACGGGGCCCAAGAGCTGCTCAGGCTTCTCCAGGGATGAGACGCAGGCATACTGATGGCGTGGGCCGCGCGGGCCCGCGTCTCGACAGCACTTTAGGCGTCCGCGGCGGAAGAAATCGCGGTCGTAAGGGAGGCAACGACGAGCGCCATCGAGACCCGACGCGATCAGATGTTTCCGCGGCTCACGCCCGCGGAAGTCACGCGCGTACGCCCCCTCGGCACAGCGGCGCGCTATGCGCCGGGCGAGGCGCTGCGCAGCGTCGGGCAGACCGGGCACGGCCTCGCGGTGGTGCTCGAAGGCGAGGTGGAGGTGACGCAGCGCGGTCCGGGCGGCGAGCGGCGCCTGATCGAGACCTACGGCCCGGGCGGCTTCATGGGCGAACTGGCGCAACTGACCGGCCGCCCTTACTTGGTCGACGCGATCGCGAAGGGGCCCGTCGAAGCGCTCTCGCTGACGCCCGAGGCGCTGCGGATGCTGCTGATCGCCGAAGCCGACCTTGGCGAGCGGATCATGCGCGCGCTCATCCTGCGCCGGGTGATGCTGATCGAGACTCATGCGGGCGGACCCATCATCGTGGGGTCCGCGGGCGCGGCCGACGTGCTGAGGCTGGAGACGTTCCTCTTGCGGAACGCCCACCCCTGGCTGACGCTGGACGCCGACATCGACCCTGACGCGCGGGCGCTGCTGGACCGGCTGGGCGTCGAGTCCGGCGAAAGGCCAGTCGTGCTTTGCCCCGACGGGCAGACCTTGCGCAGACCCACCGTCGAGCAGTTGGCGCGTTGCCTCGGGCTTCTGGGGACCATGGACGCGCAGAAGGTCTATGACGTCGCGATCGTGGGCGCCGGCCCGGCCGGCCTTGCGGCGGCGGTGTACGCCGGCTCGGAGGGCCTCTCGACGCTGGCGCTCGACGGCAAGGCTTTCGGCGGCCAGGCGGGGGCGTCCGCTCGGATCGAGAACTACCTCGGCTTTCCGACCGGCATCAGCGGGCTGGCGCTGACCGCGCGGGCCTTCAACCAGGCACAGAAGTTCGGGGTTGAGATGGCGATCCCCGCCGAGGTGCTCGCGCTGGAGGACGGCCCCGCCGACGAGCCAAAGCGACTGCGCGTGGCGAGCGGCGAGACCGTGCGGGCGCGCGCCGTGGTGATCGCCAGCGGCGCCGACTACCGGCGGCTCGCGGCGCCGCGCCTGGCTGAATTCGAGATGACGTCGGTGCACTATTGGGCCTCGCCGATCGAAGCGCGGCTGTGCTCGGCGGACCACGTCGCGCTGGTGGGCGCCGGGAACTCGGCGGGCCAGGCGACGGTCTTCCTCGCCTCGCAGGCGCGGTCCGTGTCGGTGATCGTGCGCGGGCCTGGACTGGAGGCCACGATGTCGCGCTACCTGGTCGAGCGCATCGCCGCGCTCCGCAACGTCGAGGTCTTGCCTCGGACAGAGGTGGTCGCGCTGGAAGGCGAGGGCGGTGTGCTCGAGGCTTTGCGGCTGCGCTCGGCCGACGGGACGGAGACCAGCCGCGCTTTCCGCCATCTCTTCTGCTTCATCGGCGCGGACCCGAATTCCGGCTGGCTCGCCGGCTCCGGCGTCGCCCTCGACTCCAAGGGCTTCGTTCTCACCGGTCGAGCGGCGGGCTCCGATGAGCGCCCGGCGCTGGAGACGAGCCGACCGGGGGTCTTCGCCATCGGCGATGTGCGTTCGGGCTCGACCAAGCGCGTGTCGGCGGCGGTGGGCGACGGCGCGCAGGTGATCGCCGCCGCTCACGGCTACCTCGCCGAGCGCGGCGGCGCCTCGGCGCCGGTCACCTGAGCCGGCGGCCGACGCCCGCGGCCGCGGGCGTCCGAGAAAGGCCGACGCCCGCTGCGGACTCGATACCAAGGTGCAATGGAAGCCGCCGTCGGTCGACGTTATTTATGGCGAAGAAGCGGGGAATCCAAATTGGAGTCGGCCATGGACCAAGTACAAGTTGAGCAGAAGATCTATCAGATGCCGCCCCAGGATGGCTTTAGCGTCGCGCACTTTCTGACGGTCGCCGACATCAAGCGATCGGCCGAGTACTACGAGAGGGTCTTCGGAGGCCGCATTCTGAGCCTGGGCGACGGCGACGCCCCAGGGTATATTCAGATCGCCAACACGTGGCTGATCGTCAACGTCGGCGGCGGTCCGACACCGGACAAACCAACGGTGACGCTCAGCGCCCCCGCCGGTTCCGATTCATTCACCAGCTTCCTCAATATCCGCGTTGCAGATATTCAGGCATGCTACGAGTTGTGGCGGAGCCGAGGCGCCGAGTTCATCACCGAGCCGAAGGATAAATACGGCGAGACGCGATGCTACATTCGAGACCCGGATGGCTATATTATAGAGGTCGGGCAGAGTAAGCCGGGTTTCACTTACGGCTAGAGACGTGGCGCAGTCTCGGCGACCGCAGGCGAGCGGCGCCTGCCAATGCCCGGGCTGAGCGTTCCGCCACCTGCCCGCGACTGCGCGCAAGGTGATCGCCGCCGCCCGTCAGCGGTGTTAGGTATGGGCCCGTCGCCGCGGAGGCTCGCATGCCCACAGAACCCTTGAGTCTCGACGAGCTTGATCAGCGCCTGTCGGTCGTCCGCGATAACCTGCGCGATCTAGTCGAGCAGGCTGCCGCTTATTCCGGCGCGGCGGGCGAGGAACTGATGAGCTCGCGCATCGCCGAGCAGGAGGCCCAGCTGCAGGAATTGACCAAGCAGCGCGAAAGGCTTCTGCAGCGGCCGGGCTGACCCTTCCGATCTCTGCGCCAGCGAGCGCTCCGCCCGGTCAGGCGGCGTCAGCCGCACCGAACCGATCGAGTTCATCCATCTGTGCGTCGGACCATGAGCGCCTATCTGCGCGCCAAGATCGATTGGATGAGCAGCGGCAAAAAGGGTCCGCCTCCTGACTTCGATCCCGAGGGATAGAACAAAGGCGACTTCCGCTCTTGGCAACCGGCTCTCCGCCGCGGACGTTTCTCGCGCGGTCGGTGAGGTCCGATTGCCGCAATATGTAGGCGTTGACGTATTTCAGCATCAAACGCCCCCTACGGCCTTGCGGCTTGGTGCGTCGGAACGCGCCTCTATGGTGGCGGGTCCCGTGGCGGCCACCTATGCTTAGTCGTCCACCGCACCCGAGGAACGCATGCAGGTCAAGATTTTCAAGAGCACGTCGACCGACAAGATCGAGCAGGAAGTCAACGCCTGGCTGGACACCCTCGACGTGGAGGCCGTCATCACCAAGACCGACACCGCGGTGGCCGATCGCTCGACGCTCAACAGCGCAACGTCGCAAACCGTGATCGTCGTGTCCGTCTGGTACGACGAAGCCGGCGTATCCGAATGAGCCGGCGGGGCATCGCCCGCGGGTGATGTCCCTCGCTATCCCAGTCCCGCCAGCCGTTCGATCAGCTTTTTCTCCGACAAGGAGACCGAGCGGCGCGCCTGGGCGACGGTCGACAAGCAGGACGGCGGCGGCAAGCAGAGCGGCTCCGGCCGCGGTGAGCCGGAGAACCGGTCCGCCGCCGCCAGGATGGGCGCCGAAACCCGTAAGCGCAACGCCGCGCACATCCAGCATTGAGGCGGCGGGATGGCGCGGCGCCTGGAATCCAGTCGTTTCAAGGCGAGGCTGAACACGGCCGCGTCATCGGGGGAACCAAACATCCCTCCGTGGACTCAACCTCCCGAGGTGGACGCGGCGCCGCGCCGCGCCCGCGTCGCATTTGTGCACGGAGGGACCCCATGAAAATCGCCCAGATTTCGCCGCTCTACGAGGCTGTGCCGCCACGCCTCTACGGTGGAACCGAGCGCGTGGTGGCGCAGCTCTGCGAAGCCCTGGTCGACCTGGGACACGACGTGACCCTGTTCGCCAGCGCCGACGCCAACACGCGCGCCAGGCTGGTGCCGGTGCGCGACCAGGCCATCCGCCTCGACGCCGCGCCGCTGAAGTCGGACCTCGCCGCGCACCTGTCCATGCTCTACGAGCTGCGCGAGCGGAAGGATCAGTTCGATATCATCCACTTCCACACCGACATGCTGCACTTCCCGCTGTTCGAGGACATGGCGCATCGCACGGTGACCACCCTGCACGGGCGGCTGGACCTGAAGGATCTGCCACCGGTCTATCGGAGCTGGTCGAAATTCCCGCTGGTGTCGATCTCCGACGCCCAGCGCGAGCACCTGCCGTTCGCCAACTGGGTCGGCACCGTCTATCACGGGATGCAGGCGGACCACGCGACCTGGTTCCAGCCCAAGCCCGAGGGCTACCTCGCCTTCCTCGGCCGGATGTCGCCGGAGAAGGGCCCTGACCGCGCCATCGCCATCGCCAAGCGCCTCGGCATGCCGCTGAAGATGGCCGCCAAGGTCGACACCGCCGACGTCGAATACTTCCGCCACGAGATCGAGCCGTTGCTGGACCACCCGCTGATCGAGTTCATCGGCGAGATCGGCGACGCGCAGAAGCCCGATTTTCTCGGCAATGCGGCCGCGCTGCTGTTCCCGATCGACTGGCCCGAGCCCTTCGGCCTGGTGATGATCGAGGCGATGGCCTGCGGCACGCCTGTGGTCGGCTACGGCTGCGGCTCCGCGCCCGAGGTGATCGACGACGGCGTCACCGGCTACATCGTCAAGGATGAGGACGCCGCGGTGGCGGCGGTGCGGGCGATCGCCAGCCTCGACCGGCGCGAGGTGCGCCGGCGGTTCGATCGGCGCTTCTCCGCCACCGCCATGGCGCGCGGCTACCTCGACGTCTACGCCGACCGCCTCGCCCGCGCCCCGTTCGCCGAACACCTGGCAGGTGACGCGCAAGATGTGGACGACGCATCCGCCGCATTGACGTCGCTCGCCCAAATCGCCTAGAGCGCATGGTGGCGGACGCGTTCCCAGCTTTCGCCGTAAATGCGGTCTAAGCGATTGAATTAGGCCAAGAATCCAGCCCGGGCCGAGTCGGTCTGGGCCTCTGGCTCTAGGCGAGGCTGATGGACGAAGGCGACGAGCCACCGCCCGCGGCGGCGGACGAATCCACCGTCGCCAGCGGTGTCGAACTGGTCTCGCTGAAGGACGGCCAGGCTTTCCTGGTCGCCGACCACAACGGCGACGTCACTGGCGGCGCGGAGGGGCTCTACGACCGCGACACTCGGGTGCTGTCGCGCTGGATTTTCTGCGTCGGCGACCGCCACCCGACCCGGCTCTCCAGCACCGTCTCCGACGACAACGCCGTCTTCACCTTCCACGGCACCAACCGCGCCCTGCCGCCGGTCAACGGCCGCGGCACGCCGCGCGGGGCGATCCACATCGAGCGCCGGCGCACGCTGCAGGGCGAGCATCTCTACGAGCGCGTCCGCTGCACCAACTTCGGCCTCGACCAGGTGATGCTGCCGCTGGTGTTCGAATTCGCGGCCGACTTCCGCGACATGTTCGAAGTGCGCGGCGTCATCCGTCCGCGCCATGGCGATCTGCTGCGGCCGCAGGTCCACGGCCGCCACGTCGACTTCGCCTACGACGGGCTCGACGGCGTGCGTCGCACCAGCGGCGTCGCCTTCTCCGAGCCGCCCTGGCGCATGGACGCCAGCCGCGCGGAGTTCATGTTCACCCTCTCGCCGGGCGACCGGATCGATCTCTTCATCGAGGCCGGCGCGGGTTCCTGCGAGCCGCCGACGCAGGACCGGTTCCGCCGCGCCCTCGCCCACGCCCGCCGCACCATCCGCCGCCGCGAGCGCCGTGGCGCCCTGCTGCGCGCCACGGACGACAGCCACGGCGCCTGGTTCGAACAGTCGCGCGCCGATCTCGGGCTGCTGGTCAGCGACCTGCCGACCGGGCCCTATCCCTTCGCCGGCATCCCCTGGTTCTCGACCCCGTTCGGTCGCGACGGCCTGCTCACCGCCTGGCAGACGCTGTGGCTCGATCCGTCGCTGGCGCGCGGCGTGCTGAGCTATCTCGCCATGCGCCAGGCCACCCAGACCTCGGCCTTCCAGGATAGCCAGCCCGGCAAGATCATGCACGAGACGCGCGGCGGCGAGATGGCCGCGCTGGGCGAGATCCCGTTCGGCCTCTATTACGGCGGCGTCGACACCACGCCGCTGTTCGTGGCGCTGGCAGGCGCCTATCTGCGCCGCACCGACGACGCCGTGCTGATCGGCGAACTGTGGCCCGCCATCACCCGCGCCATCGCCTGGGTGGAAGAGCAGGGCGATTCCAACGGCGACGGCCTGGTCGACTACCAGCGCGCCGCCCGCACCGGCCTCGCCAACCAGGGCTGGAAGGACAGCGCCGACTCGGTCTTCCACGCCGACGGCCATTTCCCGGTCGGACCGATCGCGCTGGTGGAGGTGCAGGGCTACGTCTACGCCGCCTACCAGGCCATGGCCCAGATGGCCGAGCGCCTGGGCGAGCCGGGGGCGGAGCATTGGACCGCCGCGGCCGAGGCGATGCGGGCGCGGGTCGAGGCGCGGTTCTGGATGGAGGACGCCGGCTTCTACGGCATCGCCATCGACGGCGAGGGGGCGCTGTGCACGCCGCAGGCGTCCAACGCCGGCCACCTGCTGTTCGCCGGCCTGCCGACGCCCGAGCGCGCCCACCGCGTCACCCGGCGGCTGCTCTCCGATGATTTCGACTGCGGCTGGGGCTTGCGCACCCTGGCGGCCGGGACCAGCCGCTTCAATCCGATGAGCTATCACAACGGCTCGGTCTGGCCGCACGACACCAGCCTCTGCGTCGCCGGCATGGCCCGCTACGGCGAGCGGCGCGGGCCTGCGCGGCTGATGAGCGATCTCTTCCGCGCCTCCCAGCACTTCGACCTGCGCATGCCGGAGCTGCTGTGCGGCTTCCGCCGCCGCGCCGGCGAGCCGCCGGTCGCCTATCCGGTCACGTGCATGCCGCAGGCCTGGTCGGCAGGGTCGGTGTTCCTTCTGCTGCAGGCGTGCCTGGGGCTCTCGATCGACGCCGCCCGGCGCGAGGTGCGCCTGATCAATCCGACCCTGCCCGACGGGATGGACACGCTCAGCGTCGACCGCCTCGACGTGGCTGGCGCCAACGTCAACCTGCTGCTGCAGCGGCGCGACGGCGTCACCGTCGTCACCCCCGAGCACGGCTCCGATCCGGGCGTCTCGGTGGTGATCGAGCGCTAAAGCCGCGACCGGACGCGCAATAAGCGTCGCTGTGCGTCCTGGGCGTGGAACCAACCCCCCGATGATCCGCTTCGATCTAGGACGCAGCGCGTCAGAGGGATGAGGGCGCGCGCGTCGGAGCGCCACATGAGCCGCCTTGTCGTCGTGTCCAATCGTGTCGCCGCGGCCGAGGACGCCGCCCGCGCCGGCGGCCTCTCCGTCGCCCTGCGCTCGGCGCTGCGCGCCGGCCCGGCGCTGTGGTTCGGCTGGAGCGGCGAGCGCACGGCTGAGTTCACCGGCGAGCTGAAGAGCCACCGCGTCGACGACATCGACGTCGTCACCGTCGACCTCGAGGAGGCCGACTACGACGAATATTACAACGGCTACGCCAATTCGACCCTGTGGCCGGTGTTCCACTTCCGCACCGACCTGGCCGCCTACGACCGCTCGTTCGACGCCGGCTACGCCCGGGTGAACCAGCGCTTCGCCGCCGCCCTGGCCCCGCTGCTGCGACCCGACGACCTGATCTGGGTGCACGACTATCACCTGATCCCGCTCGGCCGCGAGCTGCGCAGGCTCGGCGTCACCAACCCGATCGGCTTCTTCCTCCACATCCCCTGGCCGGCGCCGCAGCTGTTCACCACCCTGCCGCGGCACCAGCAACTCGTCGCGGCGATGTTCGACTACGACCTGGTCGGCTTCCAGACCGCCGAATGCGTGGCGGCGTTCGAGGCCTATGTGCTGGACGAAGCCGGCGGCCGGCGCGACGGCGCGCGGCTCAGCGCCTTCGGCCGCAGCCTGCGCGCCGACGCCTTCCCGATCGGCCTCGACACGCCGGACTTCCTGGCGCTCGGCCGCTCGCCCGACGCCGAGCGCGCCTGCGACCGGATGCGCGCCCACGGCGTCTTCCGCCAGCTGATCGTCGGCGTCGACCGGCTCGACTATTCCAAGGGACTCCCTGAGCGCCTGCTCGGCTTCGAGCGCTACCTGCAGGATCATCCGGAGATGGTCCGCAAGGTGCTCTACCTGCAGATCGCCCCGTCGTCGCGCGAGGGGGTCGAGGCCTACCAGACGCTGCGGGCCAATGTGCTGGCGCTGGGTGGCCGCATCAACGCCGCCTGGGCCGAGATGGACCACGCGCCGATGCTGTGCGTGAACCGCAACTATTCCCGCGCCGAACTCGCCGGCATCTACCGCGCCGCGCGGATCGGGCTGGTGACGCCGCTGCGCGACGGGATGAACCTGGTCGCCAAGGAATATGTCGCCGCCCAGGATCCGGCCGACCCCGGCGTGCTGGTGCTGTCGCGCTTCGCCGGCGCGGCGCGGCAGATGACCGACGCGCTGATCGTCAATCCCTACGCCCCCGAGGAGCTGGCCGACGCGTTGCACGCGGCGCTCGCCATGCCGCTGGCCGAGCGGGTGCGGCGATGGGAGGCGATGATGGACGGGGTGGTGCGCGACGATGTCCGCGCTTGGCGCGACCGGTTCGTCGCCGCGCTGGAAGCCGCGTCCGAGCGGCCCGTGTCCGAGCGACAGACGCCGGCGGCGCCTAGGTTCGCCGCGCGCTCGCCGCGTCCTGACGCGATCGATTCGGCTGGGGCGTACGAGCTTCGCTCCGGTCCCGGTAGCGCAGCTTCAGCGCCAGGATGGCGGCCGACAGCGCTAGGCTGATCAGGTTCGACACCGCCAGCGGCCAGCTCGCCAGCAGGACGCCGTACTCGGCGGTCTTTTCGCGCCACAGTTTGGCGAGCTGGGGAACGAAGCTCGCCGTCGAGCAGAGCGCGGCGCCCAAGCCCACGACCTGGATGAAAATGGCGGGCGTCAGGCTCATGGCGGCGGCTCCGGATAAGCAACAGGCCCCGGTCTCGCGACCGGGGCCTGGCGGCGGCTCGAAGCGGGGGAGGGCTGTCGAACCGCGGTTGAGTGGTCCGGCGCGGGGCGGCTACTTCTTCAGCTTGTCCTCGGCCTTGCCGGCGGCGCTCTGCACCTTGCCGGTGGTCTTCTGGGCGATGCCCTTGACCTGCAGGCCGACGTTACCGGTAACCTTGCCGGCCGCTTCCTTGACGGCGCCCGCCGCCTGGTTCGCGGCGCCTTTGACGGTGTTCTTGCTCATCTCAGTCCTCCAAGTTGCAGTTGATCTTAGGTGACGTGCTAGACGTGTCCCACCAGGACCAGCACCAGCACGATCACCAACACCAGGCCAAGCCCGCCGCTGGGAAAGTAGCCCCAGCCGCGGCTATAGCCCCAAGTTGGGAGTGACCCCAGTAGCGCCAAGACCAGGATGATCAGCAGTATTGTGCCAAGCATATCGGCTTTTCCTTCTTGAAGCTCTGCGCCGTGAAGCGAGGTCTCATCTCAACGCCTGCTCAGGGCTACGGTTCCGTGCTCGTGCTGGAGCTCATCTGTCTGGTCAAATCCGCGGAAACCGCTACTGGCCAGCCTTCTGCTTGATGGTCTGGCCGGCGTTCTCCAGGGCGTCGCCCGCCCGGTCGGCAGCGTTGCGGGTCGCTTGGGTGGCGCTCGCGGTGGTGTTGGCGAGGTTCTGATCGACCACGCGGCCGCCGTTGGCGAAGCCGCCCTGCTGGACCGCGAGATAGATTTCGAAGGCGCCGGCGGCCGCGACCAGCACCACCAGGAAGGTCAGCAACGGCGAGCCGCGGCGCGGCCGGCGGGCGCGTTCGTCGCGGCGGCCGCGGTCGTAGGCCTGTTGCAGCGCCTTGTCGCGTTCCTGGATCAGAGCGCGCTCCTGCACCGACTCGCGGCCGTCGATCTGGCCCTTCTGATAAGCCCCGATCCGACGCGTTCGCTCGATCGACGCCTCGTCCGATCCGGTCTGGACGACGTTCATCTTCGGCTCCTTCGCTTCTATCTCGACGGCGTCGATGTTGTTCGCATCGCCATGCCGACGCTTTTTAAATGCCGGCCTTGCACATCCGGTTCCGCCGGGCGCCGTCACAAGATTTGAAGCCACGGCGCGATGATGTTTTCGGCGCCATCTCCACATGGCGGCGGAACTCATCCGGCCAGATGTCGTTTTGTTCTCAACCGCCACAATGGAGACCATCCGATGGTTGACGTCCAACCGACCGAGAACTTTGCGATCGACCCGCCGCTGGAGAGCAGCGACATGCCGCTGGTCGGCAACCCGATCCTGGCCCGGCGCTCCGCGCCGGGGCGCTCGAAGTACCTCGGCTGGTATGTCGGCGTGCCGCTCGCCGTCGTCGCCGTGTGCGGCGCGGCCTATGCGGTCGTCGCCGGCAGTCACAGCACGCCGCTGATGACCAACACCGCCAGCACAACGACGAGTGAGCAGGCTTCCACCGCCGCCTCGACGCCCGCACCGATTCCCGCGCCCGTCGCCGCCCCGGCGCCCGCGCCGCTCGCCGAGGCGACGCCTGAGCCGGCCATGACCCCTGTGCAACCGCCGGCCAGGCTGGTCCGCGACGCTCGGGGCGAGGAGCGCGCTTCGCGCCGCGCGGCCGAGCATCGCGCCGCCGCCGCGGCCGACGACAGCGGATCCGATGCGTCGGCGACTTCGCCCAGCGCGGTGACCCCGCCGCCGTCGCCCGCGATGACCGCGCCGCCGTCCTCGACCCAGACTCCGACGCAAGCCGCGCCGGCGCCGGCCCCGCAAGCCGCCCCGCCGGTAATCACGCCGCCGCCGGCCCAGTAAGCGCTGCGCATAGACGCAAGAGCGCCCCGATCCTTCGCTGGATCGGGGCGCTTTTTCGTGCGCGATCTGTCTGGTCGCCCACCGCCCTCGACGGACGGCGGCTAGCTAGCGGCGGGCTCGTGGGCCGGGGCCGAGGCCGCGGGCGTCGTCGTGGTGTCGCCGTGCCCCGGCCGGTGCTGCATCGTCGTGTAGCCAAGATAGGCGCCGCCCAGCGCCAGCACGCCGAGCGCGAGGCTGATCCTCAGCACCCAGCGCATCCGGCCGGTGGTCACCGCCTGCCGCGCCTCGACCGGGGTCTTCTCCGCGCCGTCGCCGGCGGCGTCGTGCTCTGCGGGGGTCATGGACATGTGGCCTCTCCCTGGCGGATCGTCGGGAACATGTCTGGCCAACGCGTCAGACTCGCCGGGCGTTCCGGCGCGCGCTCGCCAATCCGCGGGCGCGAGGCATAAGAAAACCCGCCCACGCCGGTGGCATGAGCGGGTCGCCTTGACGTCGGGGCGGCGAGGGGCGTCGGCTGGCTACTTCTTCTTGTCGAGCCCGCCGTGGCGGGTGAGCAGGTCGAGCATGTCGCTGGCGTGCTCTTCCTCCTTGGCGAGGATGCCCTCGATCATCGTCCGCGTCGCCGGGTCGTCGTCGCCGAAGTAGCGGACCAGCTCGCGGTAGTGCTCCACCGCGATTCGCTCGGCGATCAGGTTCTCGCGGATCATCTCCACGAGATTGTCGCTGGTCTGGTATTCGGCCGCCGACCGGGCGGTCAGCGTCTGCGGATTGAAGTCCGGCGTGCCGCCGAGCTGGTTGATCCGCTCGGCGACTTCCATGGCGTGACCCTGCTCCTCGCGGGCGTGCTGCTGGAACTCGGACTTGACCCCCTCGCTGGCCAGCCCGGTCGCGACGATGGCGTGCTGGGTGTAGCGCAGCACGCAGACGATCTCGGTGGCGAGCACCGACTGCAGGATCTCGATCGTCTTCTTCACGTCGCCGCCGTAGGAAGGGGTGACGGCGCCCTTCTCGATATGCTTTCGAGCCTGGTCGCGCAGGGCCTTCACGTCGCTAAGGAACGGCTGCGCCTTGCCGGCCGGTGGGGTCAGGTCGTTCACGTCATGCCTCCTGGATCTTCGGGGGATCAACTGGCCGCGGCGCGGGCGTCGGAGCCGGCGCTGGGCGCGGGATAGCGCCAGGCCTCGCCCTGACCGCCTGCTGCGGCGAATTGCTTGGCGGCGAACGACCAGTTGGCCAGGGCGTCGAACCAGCCTTCGAGGAAGCCCTTGCGATCGTTCTGGTGGTCGAGATAGTAGGCGTGTTCCCAGAGGTCGCAGACGATCAGCGGCGTCACGCCCTCGTGGTTGACCAGGTCCTCGGCGTCGTGGGTCGAACGGATCTCGAGCTTGCCGCCAGCGCCGGCGAGCAGCCACACCCAGCCCGAGCCGAAATGGCCGACGCCTTCCTCGACGAACTTGGTCTTCAGGCCGGCGGGATCGCCGAACGCCTCGCCGATCGCCTTTTCGAGATCGCCGGCGGGCTTTTCGGCCTTGGGCGTCATCGAGAGCCAGAAGAAGCCGTGGTTCCAGGCCTGGGCGGAATTGTTGAACAGCTTCTTCTCGCCCGCCTTGGCCGCCTCGCGGATCACCGCCTCGAGGCTTGGCGGCGATTTGCCGGCCTTGCTCAGCAGCTCGTTGGTGGTCTTGACGTAGGCGGCGTGGTGCTTGTCGTGGTGAAAATGCAGGGTCTTGTCGGACATCACCGGCCCCAGCGCATCGTAGGCATAGGGCAGGTCGGGCAAAGCGAACATGACTGTACTCCCGTCGGCGGTGTGAAATGCTCCGCGACCACGGTGGTTCACGGCGCCTGGCGACGTGGCGATCGTGATCGGCGGCGGCAAGGGTTCGTGTTGGCAGAGGCGGAACCCCGCAGGCCGCCGGCCGGTTCCGTCCGATGCTTCAACATTCCCTGTCCCGCGCCGTCGGAGCGTGGCATGGGGCGGGCGCATGGACGCCTTCGATGTCGCCAGGGCCCGCGCCGAGACGCCGGGGTGTGAGCAGACCCTGCACTTCAACAACGCCGGCGCGGCGCTGGGTCCGCGGCCGGTGCTGGACGCGGTGCGCGCGCATCTGGAGCGCGAGGCGGCGATCGGCAGCTACGAAGCCGAGGCCGACGCTGACGCGGCCATCGAGCACACCTACGACGCCATCGCCGCGATGCTGGGCTGCGATCGCAAGGAAGTGGCGCTGATCGAGAACGCCACCCGCGCCTGGGACATGGCCTTCTATGCGATGCCGTTCGGGCCCGGCGACCGCATCCTGACCGGCCAGGCCGAATACGCCAGCAACGTCATCGCCTTCCTCCAGGTCGCCCGGCGCTCCGGCGCCAAGGTCGAGGTGGTTCCCGACGACGAGGCCGGCCAGATCGACGTCGCGGCGCTGGCGCGGATGATCGACGACAAGGTCAAGCTGATCGCCCTGACCCACGTTCCCACCAACGGCGGCCTGGTGAACCCCGCCGCCGAGGTCGGCGCCGTGGCGCGCGCGGCCGGCGTGCCGTTCCTGCTCGACGCCTGCCAGAGCGCCGGCCAGATGCCGCTGCGGGTGGAGGATCTCGGCTGCGACATGCTTTCGGCGACAGGACGCAAATATCTGCGCGGCCCACGCGGCACGGGCTTCCTCTACGTGCGCAAGCCCTGGATCGAGCGGCTGGAGCCGCCGCTGCTCGACCTGCACGCCGCGCGGCTGACGGGCGCCTACGCGTTCGAGATCCGCCGCGACGCGCGCCGCTTCGAGAACTGGGAAAGCTTCGTCGCCGGCAAGATCGGGCTGGGCGTGGCGGTCGACTACGCGATGGGCTGGGGACTGGAGGCCATCCAGGCGCGCGTCACGATGCTCGCCGAGCTGCTGCGCGCTGGGCTCGCCGAAATCCCCGGCGTCGTCGTGCGGGACAAGGGCCCCACGCGCTGCGGCATCGTCACCTTCACGACGGCCGACGAGACCCCCACCGCCTTCAAGGCCCGCGCCCGCGCGGCCGGCGTGAACTGCTGGACCTCGCCGCTCGAATACACCCGCTTTGACATGGCCGAACGCGGCCTGGAGTCTGTCGTCCGCGCCTCGGTCCACTACTACAACGCCGTGGACGAGGTGCGCCGTTTCTGCCGCCTGGTCGCCGAGCAGCCGGGCTGAAAGCCGCGCGCCTTGATTTCACTCGGCCCATCGCTTAAGTGGCCGGCATCACACACGCAGGCGTTCGGCGACGCGCGGGGAAAAATCCCGCGCGTTTCCGTTCCGGGCCCTCAGCTGAGGGTTTTGGTCTGCGGAGGCGCACCGGAAGAAGGAACCTCAAGGAATGGCGCTTCCTGAATTCTCCATGCGCCAGCTTCTCGAAGCTGGCGCCCACTTCGGCCACCAGACCCACCGGTGGAATCCGAAGATGGAACGTTACATTTTCGGCTCGCGGTCGAATATCCACATCATCGACCTGTCGCAGACCATGCCGCTGCTGCACCAGGCGCTGGTGAAGGTGCGCGACGTGGCGGCCTCGGGCGGCCGGGTGCTGTTCGTCGGCACCAAGCGCCAGGCGTCGGAGCCGGTGGCGACCGCGGCCAAGCGCTGCGCCCAGTACTACGTCAATCACCGCTGGCTGGGCGGCACGCTGACCAACTGGCGCACCATCTCCGCCTCGATCGCGCGGTTGCGCGAGCTGGAAGGCCTGCTGCAGAGCCCGGAAAGCTCGGGCCGCACCAAGAAGGAGCTGCTGCAGCTCACCCGCGAGCAGGAGAAGCTCGAGCTGTCGCTGGGCGGCATCAAGGACATGGGCGGCATCCCCGACCTGATGTTCGTGATCGACACCAATAAGGAAGGCATTGCGATCCAAGAGGCGCGCAAGCTGAACATCCCGGTGGTGGCGATCCTCGACACCAACTGCGATCCGATCGGCATCACCTACCCGATCCCGGGCAACGACGACGCCGCCCGCGCGCTGCAGCTCTATTGCGACCTGGTCGCGGACGCAGTGCTCGACGGCCTCACCGAGGGTCAGACCTCGATGGGCGTCGATATCGGCGCGTCGGAAGCCCCGGTCGAGCCGGCCCTGCGCCGCACGGCCGCCGCCACGCCGGCGCCCGAACCGGTTGCCGAGCCAGAGCCCGAGGCGGAGATCGCGCCCGAGCCCGTCGTGACCGAGGCGGAGATGTCCGGCGAGCCGGAAACCGCCGAGGCCGAGCCGGAAACCGTCGCGGAGCCGGCCGAGGTCGCGGACACGGCCGAAGGCTGAGTTTCACGGGCGGCGCCGCCGTCCGTATCGTTGACACTGCTGAGTGGAGA
>Ga0302311_10004000_pt1 | contig 15979 bp, 10 predicted proteins | sample III_Palsa_N1_3_FD_200449 | JGI IMG/M metagenome (GOLD analysis project Ga0302311, IMG submission 200449) | Peat permafrost microbial communities from Stordalen Mire near Abisko, Sweden - III_Palsa_N1_3 | ecosystem: Environmental > Terrestrial > Soil > Palsa > Peat permafrost | place: Sweden... | reverse complement strand
AGGTGGCGGGCATCAGCCTCTATCTGCAGCCGGTGCAGGACCTGACCATCGACGCCAGCGTCAGCCCGGCGCAGTACCAGTTCGCCCTGGAAGGCTCGAACCAGCAGGACATCAACACCTGGGCCGGCAAGCTGATCGACCAGCTGAAACAGACCAAATCGGTCCGCAACCTCAGCGCCGACGTGCAGAACCAGGGCCTCGCGGCCTACATCAACATCGACCGCGCCACCGCCGCCCGCCTGGGCGTGACGCCCGCCACCGTGGACGCGGCGCTTTACGACGCCTTCGGCCAGCGGATCATCTCGACCATCTACACCCAGTCCAATCAGTACCGGGTGATCCTCGAGGCCGACCCTGGCCTGCTGCAATCGCCGGCGGCTTTACGCCAAGTCTACATGCAGTCCAGCGGCGGCGTCGCCACCCCGCTGTCGGCCTTCGCCACCATCCAGATGCAGACCGCGCCGCTGCAGGTGAACCACGTCGGCCAGTTCCCGGCCGCCAACATTTCCTTCGATGTGGCTCAGGGAACTTCGCTCGGCGAGGCCGTGTCGGCGATCCGCCACGCCGAGACGGCGATCAAGATGCCAGGGACCATCAACACCACCTTCATGGGCGCGGCGGCGGCCTACCAAGACTCCCTCGGCAACGAACTTTGGCTGATCCTGGCGGCGATCGTGACCGTCTATATCGTGCTGGGGGTGCTCTATGAGAGCTACATCCACCCCATCACCATCCTGTCGACCCTGCCGTCGGCCGGCGTCGGCGCCCTGCTCGCGCTGATGCTGTTCGGCCAGGACCTGGGCGTGATCGGCATTATCGGCATCATCCTTTTGATCGGGATCGTGAAGAAGAACGCGATCATGATGATCGACTTCGCCCTGGACGCCGAGCGCACCGAGGGCAAGACGCCACTGGAAGCTATCCGCCAGGCGGCGCTGCTGCGGTTCAGACCGATCCTGATGACGACCCTGGCGGCCCTGTTCGGCGCCCTGCCGCTGATGCTGGGCTGGGGCGTGGGCTCGGAACTGCGCCACCCGCTGGGCATCTCCATCGTCGGCGGCCTGATCGTCAGCCAGCTGCTGACCCTGTTCACCACCCCGGTGATCTATCTGCAGTTCGACGGCCTGGCGCGGCGCTTCAATCGCGGCCGCGGCCCCAACCTGCGCAAGGGCGAGGTCGATCCGGGCGTTTCGGAAGCCAGGCCCGACCCCGAGCCCGAGCCGTCATGAACCTTTCAGAGCCCTTCGTCCGGCGGCCGATCGGCACCTTGCTGCTCACCATCGGCGTGGCGATGGCGGGGGTCGGCGCCTTCTTCCTGCTGCCCGTGGCCAACCTGCCGCCCATCGACATCCCGACCATCCAGGTCCAGGCCAACCTGCCCGGAGCCAGTCCCGAGACCATGGCCACCAGCGTGGCCGGGCCCCTGGAGCGACACCTGGCGCACATCGCCGGGGTGACCGAGATGACCTCGCAGAGCCGGATCAATACAACCGGCGTCACCCTCCAGTTCGACTTGAGCCGCGACATCAACGGCGCCGCGCGGGACGTGCAGGCGGCGATCGAGGCCTCGACGGTGGACCTGCCGTCGACGCTGAAGACCCTGCCGGTCTACCGCAAGATCAACCCGGCCGCGGCGCCCATCGTGGTGCTGGCGCTGACCTCCGACACCAAGACCGCTCCGCAGATCTACGACTCGGCTTCCAACATCGTGGTGCAGCGGCTGTCGCAGCTCAGCGGCGTCGGCGAAGTGGATCCCATGGGCGCCTCGCTGCCGGCGGTGCGGGTCGAGCTGAACCCCAAGGTCCTTTATCAGGACGGCATCGGCCTGGAAGATGTTCGCGCGGCGATCACCTCCGCCAACGCCCACCTGCCCATCGGCGTGGTGGAGGACAGCGCTCAGCGTTTGCAAATCTACACCAACGACTCCGGCGTCACCTCGGAAGACTACAAACCGCTGGTGATCGCCTACCGCAACGGCGCGGCCGTGCGGCTGCAGGACGTCGCCCAGGTGATCGACGGCCAGGAAGATGTGCACAATCTCGGCCTGTTCGATGGCCGGGCCGCGGTGATCGTGCAGGTGATCAGCCAGCCCGGCGCCAACATCATCGCCACGGTCGACGCCATCAAGGCGACGCTGCCGACGCTGCAGGAAGCTCTGCCGCGCGACATCAAGATGGACCTTGCGGTCGACCGCACCACCGCGATCCGCGCCTCGCTCACCGAAGTGGAGAAGACGCTGCTGATCGCCACCCTGCTGGTGGTGGCCGTGGTCGCGATCTTCTTGCGCAGCCTGTCGGCGACCATCGTTCCGGCCGTGGCCGTGGTGGTCTCCCTGCTCGGCACTTTGGGGGTGATGCTGCTGCTCGGCTTCAGCCTCGACAACCTGTCGCTGATGGCCCTGACCATCTCCACCGGCTTCGTGGTCGACGACGCTATTGTCGTGCTCGAGAATATCACCCGCCACGTCGAGCAGGGCATGCCCCGGTTCGAGGCGGCGTTGGCCGGGGCCAAGGAGGTGGGCTTCACCGTGGTCTCGATCAGCGCCTCGCTGATCGCGGTCTTCACGCCGGTGCTGCTGATGGGCGGCATTCCCGGCCGCCTGTTCCACGAGTTCGCCCTGACGGTGTCCACCGCCATCGTGGTCTCGCTGATCATCTCCCTGACCACCACGCCGATGCTCTGCGCCTGGCTGGTGAACCCCCCGGCGCAGGGCAAACACAGCAACGTTCTCGCGCGCTGGTCGGAGAACGCGTTCGACTGGATGGCGCGCGTGTATCAGCGCAGCCTGATCTGGGCGCTGGATTCCGGCCCGGTGATCCTGGCGATCCTGCTCGCGACGGTGCTGCTCAACGTCTACCTCTACGTTGTTGTGCCCAAGGGCTTCTTCCCGCAGCAGAGCGGCGGGTCGCTGCAGGGATTCCTGCAGACCGACCAAGACGCCTCGTTCCGTCCGACCCAGCAACGGCTGACCCAATACGTGAACATCATCCACAAGGATCCGGCCGTGGACCACGTCACCGGCTTCACTGGCGGCCGGGCCGCGGGCGGGATGGTGATCATCAACCTGAAGCCGCTCAACCAGCGCCAGGGCGGGGAAAGCGACGACGACGTCATCGCACGCCTGCGCCGCAAGATGTTCGCCGTGGTCGGCGCGACCCTGTTCCTGCAGTCTCCACAGGCGGTGCAGGCCGGCGGGCGGGCGGGCTACGCCCAGTACCAGTACACCCTGACCGCCGACGACCCGGCGCAGCTCAAGCTCTGGGCGACCAAGCTCTTCAACGAGCTGAAGAAGCATCCGGACCAGCTGCCGGACGTGAACTTCAACGGCGAACAGGACCACGGCCTGGAGAGCTATGTCACTGTCGACCGCGACACCGCCGCGCGGTTCGGGCTGAGCGCCGCCGATGTCGACAACAACCTCTATGACGCCTTCGGACAGCGGCAGGTGTCGGTCATCTACAAGGAGCTGAATCAGTATCACGTGATCATGGAGGTGGCGCCCGCCTACAGCGCCGGCCCCTATGACCTGAACGGGGTCTATGTCTCCACCAATCAGCCCGCGTCGTCGGTGACGGCGAGCCAGGCGGCCACCGCGGCGGCGGCGGCGACCGCGGCCGCGGCCGCAACGGCGGGCGCTACATCAAGCACCGCCACCGTCGCCACGTCGTCGACGACGAGCATACTGGCCGCCACCAACCCGCTGGCGGCGGCGGCGACGACGTTCGCCCAGACGCCCGGCGGCGCCTCCTTGGCGGGCGGGGCGCAGATCGGCGTGCCGGGCCCCACCGCGCCAGACAGCCGCAACGCCGCCAACGGCGTCGCCGTGAGCTCCGAGGCCGAGAGCATGGTGCCCCTGGGCGCCTTCGCCAAATACGCGCCGTCAACCGCGCCGATCCAGGTCAGCCACCAGGACGGTAGCCTGGCGACCACCATCTCGTTCAACCTGCAGCCCGGCGCCTCGCTGAGCGATGGCGTCCAGATCATAAAACAGGCGGAATCCACCATCGGCATGCCGACGACCGTCGTCGGCAGCTTCCAGGGTACGGCCAAGCAGTTCCAGCAGTCGTTGAGCTCGGAGCCGATGCTGATCCTGGTGGCGCTTTTGGCCATCTACATCGTGCTCGGGGTGCTCTATGAGAGCTACATCCACCCGCTCACCGTGCTCTCGACCCTACCCTCCGCCGGGGTCGGCGCCTCGATGGCCTTGATCCTGTTCAACACCGAGTTCAGCCTGATTTCACTCTTGGGCGTCCTCTTACTGATCGGCATCGTCAAGAAGAACGCGATCATGATCATCGACTTCGCCATCGACGGACAAAGGGCCCAGGGCCTGACCGCGCGCGACGCCATCTATCAGGCCTGCATGCTGCGCTTCCGGCCGATCATGATGACGACCTTCGCGGCGATCCTCGGCGCCCTGCCGCTGGTGATCGCCAGCGGAGAAGGCTCGGAACTGCGCCGGCCGCTGGGCATCACCATCATCGGCGGCCTGGTCGTGAGCCAGGTGCTGACCCTTTTGACCACGCCGGTCGTATACCTTTACCTCGATCGGCTGCGCCGCCGCCGCGGCGATGAAAGCCACCTGAGCCATCTGCTCGGCTCAAATCCGGCTTCGGGCGCGACCCCGCTTGAGCCGGAACCCGTCTAGGAGATCTGATTGATGTACCCGCGATCCCCTCGCCCGACCCTTATCCTCGCGCTAGCCGGCGCCACCGCGCTAAGCGCCTGCATGGTCGGACCCAACTATGTGCGGCCGACCGTAACCACGCCGCCGGCCTTCAAGGAGACCAACGGTTGGCAGCCCGCGCGCCCGCAGGACGCCATAGACCGCGGCGCCTGGTGGTCGGTGTTCAACGACGACGTCCTGAACGGGCTGGAACAGAAGGTGGCGGTATCCAACCAGACCATCGCCGGCGACGCGGCGGCCTACGAGGAAGCTCGCGCGGTGGTGGCGGAGCAGCGCGCCGCCCTGTTTCCCACGGTGAACCTGACCGGCGGCGGATCCGCATCCGGTCAGACCGTCACGACAACCGTCCCGATCTCAGCGTCGAGGTCGGTCACATCGTCGAGCTCGGTCGTCACCCACACCTATCAGATCGCCCTGGGCGCCAGCTGGGCGCCGGACCTGTGGGGCCGAGTCCGCCGCGAGATCGAAAGCGCCAAGGCCAACGCCCAGGCCACCGCCGCTGACCTCGCCGACGCCAAGCTGACCCTGCAGAGCGAACTGGCCGCCGACTATTTCCAGCTACGTCTGGCCGACGCCGTCGAGGAACTGCTGACGGCGACCGTGAAAGCCTATCAGCGCACGCTGAATATCACCGAGAACAAGTATAAATCCGGCGTCGCCGCACAGTCCGACGTGCTGCAGGCCAAGAGCCAGCTCGAGACCGCACAGGCCAACCTGGTCAATGAGGAGACCGCGCGCGCGCAGAACGAACACGCCATCGCCATGCTGATCGGCGTGGCGCCCGCGGACCTCACCATAGCGCCGATCGCCGGCTGGAAACCCGGCGTGCCCACGACCCCCGAGCTTGTGCCGTCGCAGATCCTTCAGCGACGCCCCGACATCGCCGCGGCCGAGCGCAACGCCAAGGCGGAGAACGCCCTGATCGGGGTGCAGATCGCCGGCTACTTCCCGGACATCACCCTGAGCGGCTCCTATGGCTTCGCCAGCGACGCTCTGAGCACGCTGTTCAGGGCGTCCAACGCGGCGTGGTCCTATGGCGCCAGCGGCACCCAGATGGTCTTCGACGGCGGATTGGTGAATGCGGAGGTCAAGGGGGCCAAGGCGGCGTATCGGCAAAGCGTGGCAGAGTACCGTCAGGCCGTGCTCACCGCCTTCCAGCAGGTCGAGGATGAGCTGGCCGCCGACCGCGTGCTACAGAAGGAAGAGCCCTTTGACTTGGCGGCGTCCAGCGACGCGGACAAGGCGGAAAAAATCCTTGTGAACGAGTACAACGCCGGCACGGTGGACTTCACCAGCGTTGTTACAGCCCAGGCAACAGCCTTGGCGGCGCGTCAGACACTCGTCACCCTGCAGGTCCAGCGCCTAACGACACAGGTCAGTCTGATCGAGGCCTTGGGTGGTGGCTGGACGATCAGCGACCTACCCAAGGATTAAATAAGCTTAAGGTGCTACCGCCGAGCCCGGATCACGCCTAGATTCAGGTCGTCACGCCTGAACGTGACGCAAGCCTGGGAGGCTGAATTGAAGTCTTGGATCTCGCGGACGCGGGCCGCGGTGCTGATCCTGGCCCTGCCGATCGCACTGGCCGGCTGCGGCGTGAACAATATTCCGACCAAGGAAGAAACCGCCAAGGCCAAGTGGGCCGACGTGCAAAGCGCCTACCAACGGCGGTCTGACCTAGTGCCCAATCTGGTCGCCACCGTGCAGGGCTACGCCCAGCAGGAAAAAAGCGTGCTGGTCCAGGTGACCCAAGCGCGGGCGAACGCTACTCATGTGTCGGTAGACGCCTCGACCATCTCTGACCCGGCCAAGTTCCAGCAGTACCAGCAGGCGCAGAACCAGCTCTCCGGCGTCCTGGGGCACCTGCTCTCGATCACCGAAAACTATCCGGACCTGAAGTCCAACACCAACTTCCTGGCGCTGCAGTCGCAGCTGGAGGGGACCGAAGACCGCATCAACATCAGCCGGCGCGACTACAACGAGGCGGTGCGGGACTACAACACGGAGTTGCACACCTTCCCGGGCGTGCTATGGGCGGACACGGTCTACAAGAACGAGAAGCCGATGCAGCCCTTCGAGGCGACCGCTGAAGCGCAAACCGCGCCCAAGGTGAGCTTCGCGCCGACAACCAACCAATGACCCAATCCATGCCCCTCGCCGCATCGGTCGGGATGAGGGGACGGTGGGCGGCGGCCCTGGTGGTTGTCGCTCTCGCCCTGCTGGCGGCCTTTCACTCCAGCGCCGCGCCCACCTTTCCGCCCTTGAATGGTCAGCGGGTCGTCGACGACGCCCATGTGCTGACGGCGCAGACCCAGGCTGACCTGACGACCAAGCTGGCGGCGCTCGAGCAAAAGTCCGGCGATCAGGTGGTCGTCGTCACCCTGCCCGACCTGCAGGGCATGGAGATCGAGGACTACGGCTATCAGCTCGGTCGAGCCTGGGGCATTGGCCAGAAGGGCAAGGACAACGGCCTGCTCTTCATCGTCGCGCCCTCGCTGCACAAGGTGCGCATCGAGGTCGGCTACGGCCTTGAGCCGGTGATGACCGACGCCATGTCCAGCGTCATCCTGCAAACCCAGGTGCTGCCCAAGTTCCGCGCCGGTGACTACAACGGCGGGGTCGAGGCGGGAACAGACGCCATCGTCCAGCAGCTGGGCCTGGATCCGGAGACCGCCAAGGCCAACGTGCAGGCCGCCGAGCAGCGGCCGGCGGCGCCGCCCTTCCGCATCCCGGTTTTCTTGATCATCCTGTTTGTGTTCTTCATCGTCAGCGCCGTGATGCGCGGCGGCAGAGGCGGCGGCGGATTGCTGTGGGCCGCGCCCTTCCTGTTCATGGGTGGCGGCGGCGGTTTCCGCGGCGGCGACGAAGGCGGCGGCGGGGGATTCGGCGGCGGCTTCAGCGGCGGCGGCGGATCGTTTGGAGGCGGCGGCGCCTCGGGGGGCTGGTGATGTATACCAAGGCCGATCATGACCGCGTTCATGACGCCATCGCCCAGGCGGAGGCTTTCACCAGCGGCGAGATTTTCTGCGTGGTCGCCAAGGAGAGCGGGTCCTATCGCGAGGTGCCCCTGGCCTGGGCGGCGATCGTCGCGCTGCTGGCGCCTCCGCTGGCGCTGATCGTCGGCTTTCGGCCGGACGCCGTGGTGCGGGCCATCAGCGGCCTCACCGAAGGGGGCTGGATCGCCGCCCACGCCGGCGGCCTGAACAGCGCCCTCATGACCGCCCTGGTCGGCTATGCCCTGGTCCAGCTGATCCTGTTCGTGGCGACGCTGGGCCTGGTCATGATCCCGGACGTCCGGCGCGTCCTGACCCCCGGCTCGGTAAAGCACGCCCATGTCCATGCCCGTGCGGTCGAGCAGTTCGCCCATCGCCTGCACCAGACCTCGGACCGGACGGGAGTGCTGATCTTCGCCTCGCTGGCCGAGCGGCGGGTTGAGGTGATCGGCGACGAGGACATCCACGCAAAGGTCGGCGACGCGGTCTGGGACCGGGCGGTCTCGTCCGCGCTGACGAAGATCAAGGTGGGCGACATCGCCGGCGGCCTGGTGGAGGCGGTCCGCGTCACCGGCCAGGCTCTGGCGGAGCACTTCCCTCCCGACGGATCGAACCCGCCGACCGGAGATGTGGCCGAGGTCTGACTGGGCTTCATCGACGGTCCGGACCCGCCGCCACGAAGCCTTAACACCTTTGCCGTGATCCTTTCCGCATCTTCAGGCGTTACGCGCCAAGGATGATGTTGGAGACGAACGATGCAAAAGGTCTTTGAAGTCGCGCCGCGGCGAGGGGCCTGGGACGTAACTCATAATCATGTGGGTTTTCGCCTATACCAAAGCAAGCGCGAGGCTATTCGCGTGGCGCTGCTGCTGGGCCGCATGCAGCCGCGCCTCGGCGACGACGCCGAGATTATCCTCCGCGACGACCATGGCGCCGCGATGGCCCACCGACATTTTTCCGCGCAAGGTGCGTGACCAAACTCGCGTGGCGCTGCTAAGCTCTGGGCGCGAGGGAGGATCCGGTCAATGAAATTGCTTAGTCGTGCTGGCGCCTGCAGCGCCGCCCTGCTGTTGCTGGCGGGGATCGCGCCCCAGGCTCACGCACAGAACGACCCCGCCGCCGCCCAGGTGGACGGATTCGACAACGCCCTGCTTGGCGTCATGAAGCAGGCCGATCAGCTCGGCGTCCGTGGCCGGGCGCGCAAGCTGACGCCGGAGATCGAGCGGGCGTTCAACCTGCCGGCCATGACCCGGTTCGCGGTGGGTCCGTCATGGTCGACCATGAGCGACTCCGACCACAGCGCGCTGATCGCCGCCTTCACCCGCTATTCGGCCGCCAGCTACGCGCACAATTTTGACGGCTACAGCGGGGAGAAGTTCGTGGTCGACCCCAATGTGGTGACCCGCGGCCCGGACAAGATCGTCGTGACCCAGCTCATCCCCGGCCATGGGGACCCGGTGGTGATCGACTATCGGATGCGCAACGACGGCGGGAGTTGGAAGATCATTGATGTCCTTTTCAAGGGCACCATCAGCCAGCTGACGACGCGGCGCTCAGACTTCGCGGCGACCCTGACCCAAGGCGGCGCCAGCGCCTTGGTCGCTCACATGGACGCCCAGACCGAGAAACTGCTGAAGTAGCAGAACTTCAGAGTTCATTTCGCTCCAGCGCCGCCCTACTGCGCCGCCGCGAACAGCAGCTGCTGCGAGGACTTGTCCAACACGCCGCTGCCCGGCAGGCCCTGATCGCGTTGATAGGCGGCGATCGCCAGCTTCAGCGCCGGTGAGGATTGCCCGTCCGTCGGGCCCTGGTAATAGCCCAGCCGCGAGAGGGCGTGCTGCAGGTTGGCGGTGCTGGGATCGCCCGCGCCGGCTTGCGCGCCGGCCAGGGGAGCGAGCCCATCCGCGCCAGCGCTCTGTGCGTGGAAGGCCTGGGCGGCGCGGTCGGCGGTGTTCTGCGCCTCCACCGACAGCTGGCCCTTGATACGCTGGGCGCTGTTGCGGCTTTCAACGTCGCCCGAGTGCGCGGCGATCAGATACCACTTGTAGGCCTCGGCGGGGTTCTGGCTGACCCCGAAGCCTTCCTCATAGAGCCTGCCGAGATTGTACTGGCTGTCGACCAGGCCGAGATCAGCCGCGCGGCGGAACCATTGCGCCGCCTGGGTCAGGTTCTTCTCGCCGCCGGCGCCCTCGAAATAGTAGAGCGCCAAATTGTGCATTGCCTTGCGATCACCGGCCTCGGCCGCGCGCTGGGTCCAGCGGCGGGCCTCTGCGAGGTCCTTGGTCAGGCCGGATTGGCCGTCCTCATACAGCTTGGCGAGATAGAATTCCGCCGGCGCATAGCCGAGGTTGGCGGCCTTGCGCAGGGACTCGATACCGCCGTTGTCGTGGCTCTCGATCCGCCGCGCGCCATCCGCATAGAGCGCCGGGGCCTGCATCGCGGCGTCCGTGGTGGGCGTCTGCGACGACGAGGCGGGCGCGGCCAGGTCGGAGCCGGCGAGCGGAGTCGGGTTGAGCGCTACGGCGGCCATCGGCCGCTCCAGCTCGGAACCGGCCGATTGCGCGGACGGCTTGGAGCCCGCGCCCAGCGCATCGGCCACGCGCTGCGGCAGGTTGCCGGTGGGACGGCCGTCCAGCAGCACATAGCCCAGCGCGGCTACACCGGTGGTGGCGAAGAAGCCGGTGACCAGCAGCGCGTTGCGCAGGCCGCCACCGGCCCGCTTGGCCTTCTTGTCCCGGCCGATGCCGAATCCGGAAAACAGCGAGCCGGACTCGGGCGCGGCCTTGGCCTTACCCTGAGCCGACGAGTCGCCGGACGCACTGCGGGCCGCCGCCCTGGCCTGCTCGATCAGCTCGCGCGTGCTGGTCGGCCGGGCGGCGAAGATGGCGTCCTCCTCGACGTGAGGATCCGGTCCGCTCAGCGGCGGCGCGACCGGGGCGAAGCCGGAGATCGGCGGCGACGAAGGCTCGATCTTCAGGAACCCGTCGTCCGAGCCGATGTCGTCTTCATCCTCGCCCGGAAGATCGAAGGGATCGGCGAGATCGGCCTTCAGTTTTTCGTCGAAGGGCGCGGGATCGTCGAAGATGTCGGGCGCGCGGTAGGCCGCCGGTTCGTCGAGATCGGGCTCCCGGAAGCTGGGCTTACCGAAGCTCGGCTCGATGAAGCCGCGCGGCGTGAGCAGGTCGGGCTCGCGCGGCGCCGGCTCTTCGTGGGCGAACGCGCGGGACGCGTAGCGATTGTCCGGCAGGGGCGCCGACGAGAAGCTGCCCTGGCCGAACGGTGCGATGTCCGGCTCGGAGAAGGCGGAGGGCCCGGACGCTGGCGCCGCCGGGGCGGGCGGCGGATCGTTCAGCCGGCGCTGGGTTTCCGCCAGGCGGCTGTCGATCCGCTCGCGGGCGTCTTCGAGCAGGCGCGCGGTGCGCTCCTCGCTCTGGCGGATGCGTTCGGCCAGCTCGTTCGAGCCCCGCTCCTGCCGGTCCTGCAGACGCTCGGAGACGCGGGTCATCTGATCGCCGACGTCGTCGATGGCCTGGGCCGAGCGGCGCTCGGCGTTGGCGATACGTTCGGCCAGACGCTCGGTGATGCGGGCGATCTCGCCACCGAGCTTTTCCAGCGCCTGGGCGCCAGCGGCGTCGAACTGGGTCAGGCGGGTATCCATCGCATTGGCGATCCGGCTCATCTCTCCGGTGACCTGCATCATCGATCCGGCCGCGTTGTGCTCCACATCGCTGACCCGGCGACCCAAGGTGTCGGCCATGCGCAAAACCTCGTGACCCATGCGCTCGATGGCTTGAGCCGAGCGTTGTTCCGCGGCCTGGACATGGCCGTTCATCTCCGCCAGCGTCCGCTCCAGGCGGTCGAACTTGCCGTCGGCGGAGGCCCTGATCTTCTCCGCCATCTCGGCGCGGGCGGCGTCGACCCGGTTGGTCAGGCTGGCGGCCAGATGCTCCAGGCCCAGTTCCGAGCCGCGGCCCTCGACCTTCGCCTCAGCCACGCCCAGCCGATCGTCCAGGTGGGCGAAGGCGATCTCCAGGCCCTTCAGCGCGCCGCTGGTGCGGGCCTCGGCCTGCTCCAGACGCTCGGCGATACGGCTGACGACGCCGTCCACCAGTTCCGCGCCACTGGGAACGGCCTCGACCTTCTCGGCGACGGCGTCGAGATTGCGGCGCAGATCGCCGATTTGCTCGCGGGTGCGCGCCTCGCCCTCATAAAGGTGGCTGGCGACCTTGCCGAGCGCCGACTCCATGGCGCGCAGGGCCTCAACCGACCGGGGGCCGGAGGCGTCCTGCTCGATCCGGCGCAGGCGATCGACGATGCGGGTCTGGTCGGTCCTGAGTTCGTCGGCCACCGTCTCGAAGTGGGAGGCGACGGCGGTCTGTTCGCGGTCGGCGGTGTTCAGGCGTGAGACGAGGCCGGCGACGGTCTGGTCGACGCCGCTGATGGCCAGCGTGGAGCGACTTTCGGCCGCCTCGATCCGCGCCGACAGCCGCTCCAACGCCTCGGTGACGCGAGAGATTTCATCGCCGGGGTGGTCTGGCGTCTCGACCCGGCGATAGGGCGCGGGCTCGCGACCGTATCCGGCGTAGCCAGCGTAGCGGGTCGGTGGCGGAGGCTCCTCGGGGATGGGACCGTCTTCCAGGATCACCTGGTTCAGCCACTCGCCGAGCGTCATGCCGGAGCGACGCGCGAGATCCTTGGCGATCTCGCGCGCCTTAGGGTCGATCCCCTTCACGCTCCAAGGCGCCCCCGCGGTCATCGCGAATCGGTCTCCACGCACACGAGATTCAGACGCTAACCACCGATTCCTAGTGTGTAAACGCGGCCTAAACGCTAAATGTAGCGTTGCCGTGGAAACCTGTGGACGACATCGCCTGCGCCGCGCGCATCACCGATCCAATGCACGGACAGAGTTAACGGCCGGTTAAAGGTTAACGAGGCGTTGACGACTACTGAGCGGGCGCCAGTATGTGGAGCAGGCAATCGTAGGTCGCGATCAGATAGAATCCCGACCGCAGGCGTTTGACCCAAACGACCTCACAGTTGAGCTTATGAGACTTGCGCCACGCCTCAGCAACCTGAGCCTGGCGGTCGGAAAGGGTGGGCCGCCGAACAGGCTCCAGAGCCCCAGAAAGCACGTTGGCAGGGTCGGACACCAGATAGCTGTCGTTATCATCCGCGCCGAAGCCCCACGCGTCCCAATGCGACAGAACAGTCGAGTTGCTTCGCGCAGCCGCTGCCTCGCGGGCATGCGACCATGTCCAAATCTGCAAACGGCACTGGTCTTTGATGCCGCCGACATTCAGCGCGAACGCCGTGGCGCCAGCGATTAAGACCACAATCAGAAGCAAAACCTTGGTCATGGGACAGCGTCTCACGGCTAAGCCAATACGCCAACCAAGGGACTGCTTTAACCGCCTAAGCAGCTACTGGTAATTCCGGATTTTCCGCCGGCGCCGCCTCGTCCTTGCGCCCACGCCGACTGAGCCCTGAAACCCCGCCCGAGGACAGCAGCCCGATGTCGGCCATCAACACCGGGATCGACCACTTGTGCGGGGCGGCGATGTAGCGCGGCTGCCAGAGCGGGTCGTACTTGTCCTTGTACCGGCGCACGCCGCGGAAATTGTAGAGTTCCTCGCCGCGTTCGAACAGCAGCCGGCCGACGCGGGACATGATTGGCGCCAGCGGCCGGTCTTCCAGGCCGGCCAGCGGCGCCATGCCGAACTCGAACGCCGTGTAGCCCACCTCTCGGCCCCACTGCATCAGTTCGACGAACAGGTAGTCCATGACGTTCTTAGGCGCCTCGTCGGAGTAGCGCATCAGATCCATGGAGAAGGACGAGCGGTCGGCCGTGGTCCAGATGGTTGCGAAGGCGACGATCACGCCCTCGGTCCGCACCACCGCACAGGGGAATTCGCCGACATAGCGCGGCTCGAAGCCGCCCATGGAGAAGGCCTTGTCGCCGCCGGCGTGGTGGCTGAGCCAGACATCCGAAACGCACTGCAGTTCGTCCATCAGCGCCGGGACCTGGGCCGGCTCATAGACCTCGAACAGGGAGGTCTCGCCGGCCTTGCGCCAATTGCGGCGCAGGGCCTCGCGGCGGCGTCCTGAGAGGGAGAAGGCGTCGAGAGGCACGGTGGCCGACTCCCCGGTCTTCTGGATCGACAGGCCGAGCTCGACCACGTCGGGCAGAAGGTCGGGACCGATGCCATAGAGCCCCGGCCTCGCGGCGTGGGCGTCGGCCAGTTCGCGGAAGCGCCAAAGCAGCTCCATCCGCTCCTCGCGCCTGCCCACCGGTGCGCCCAGGGCGACCCAGGAGCGGCCGCGGACGCCGAACATCAGGAAACTTTCGCCCGACTGGGAGAACAGAAACCGCTTGTCGCCAAGCAGGGCGAGATTGGCCGAGGGCTCGGGCTCCTCGGCGGCGGCGAGGATGGCGCGCACGCGCTCGAAGTCCGGGTCATGATCACCGACGATGGGCGGGGTCGCGGCCGTCGCCAGCAACCTCCAGGCGCCGACGCCCAGCAGCGCCACGGCCGCGCCCACCGAAGCCCGCAGGGAGCGGGTGGCGTCCGCGTCAGCCATCACCTTCCACCACAGGGTGTCGGAATAATCCGCGTGCTTGAACTGCCACCAGCCCAGCACGCCCGCGCCGACCACCAGCGCCAGGGCGGAAAACAGCCAGCCGGGGGTGATCTCCATCCGCGTCAGCCGCGAGGTGCGCGGGAAGGCCGGATGCAGCGGCAACATGACCAGGCAGATCAGCGCCAGGGCGGCGGTCTGGCCCCAGTTGAAGCCCTTGAACAGCGCCAACACGGCGGCCAGCGCCAGCACAACCACCGTCGCGACCCAGGCCGCGTCGAGCCGCCGGCGCAGGCCAAAAGCCAGCAACACCAGCAGCAGGCCCAGGATGCTGGACAGGAAATGGCTGATCTCGATCAGCGCCAGCGGGGCGATCTTGACCAGCCAGCCGAACCGCTCCGGATCCGACGGCGTCGCCCCCGAGACCAGCAGCATCACCCCGGCGCCCAGGGCCAGCAACATTCCGGCGAGCGGCGCGAGTTCAAGCACCGCGGGTCGAAGATCGCGCAGGATCCGCATCAATGGGTCAGTCGCCGTTACAGGATGTAACCATGATACCCGCTTCAGGGCCGAAATGCAGCGGCCTCATGCGCGACCTTTCCGCCGGGGTTGAAACAAACGTTCGGATCGGCTTGCCCTCGCGCCATGCTGGGGTAGGGTGCCGGCCGATCTCAGGGTGGATTTTACGAGGACGACCATGGCCGACTTTGGCGCCGAAAAGCTGGACGCCTTCCGCAGCGAAGTGCGCGACTGGCTGAAAGCCAACTATCCCGCCGAGTTGCGCGATCCTAAGGCCAAGACCGATCCGGAAGCCGGCTGGGGCGGCCAGGCCTTCCTGGGCTCCGATGATCCGCAAGTCGTCTGGATGCGCCGCGTGGCCGAGAAAGGCTGGACCGCGCCGACCTGGCCGACGGCCTATGGCGGCGGAGGCCTGAGCACCGCCGAAGCCCGCGTACTGGACCAGGAGCTGTCCAAGGGCGGATACCGCACGCCGCTAGCCTCCTTCGGAATCTGGATGCTGGGCCCGGTGCTGCTGGAGTACGGCAACGAGGACCAGAAGAAGGAACACCTGCCAAAGATCATCAAGGGCGAAATCCGCTGGTGCCAGGGCTATTCCGAGCCCGGCGCGGGCTCGGACCTGGCCTCGCTCGCCACCCGCTGCGAGGACAAGGGCGACCACTATCTGATCAATGGCTCGAAGATCTGGACCAGCTACGCCAACAAGGCCGACTGGTGCTTCTGCCTGGTGCGCACCGACACCACCACCAAGCATGGCGGGATCAGCTTCGTGCTGATCGACATGAAGACGCCGGGCGTCGAGACCCGGCCGATCAAGCTGATCAGCGGTGACAGTCCGTTCTGCGAGACCTTCTTCACCGATGTGAAGGTTCCGAAGGAGCGGCTGGTCGGCAAGGTCAATGGCGGCTGGGAGATCGCCAAGCGGCTGCTGCAATATGAGCGGCAGAACATCTCCGGCGGCTTCGGCGGCGGCGGTGGCGCGGGCGGGACGGCCGGCGACCTCGGCCAGATCGCCAAGACCTATATCGGCGTCGACGAGACCGGCGCCCTGGACGATGGCGACCTGCGCACCCGCATCACCAAGAACAAGATGGACTTCCAGAGCTTCTACATGACCATCGCCCGGGTGGCGGCGGAATCGCGCGCCAGCAATGGCCCCAGCGCGGCCACCTCGATCATCAAATACGCCGCCGCGACCCTG
>Ga0302311_10003999_pt1 | contig 15982 bp, 13 predicted proteins | sample III_Palsa_N1_3_FD_200449 | JGI IMG/M metagenome (GOLD analysis project Ga0302311, IMG submission 200449) | Peat permafrost microbial communities from Stordalen Mire near Abisko, Sweden - III_Palsa_N1_3 | ecosystem: Environmental > Terrestrial > Soil > Palsa > Peat permafrost | place: Sweden... | reverse complement strand
ACCGGGCAGATCGGGAACCACCACTCCAAAGGCCGTGCTTTCGGTCCCGGTCTCAATCGCAATCGGGTAACGCATGATCTTTTTCTCCTATAGGCCCGCCTGCTTGCGAATTGCCGCGACCAGCCCAACGCCAAGGTCCGTCTTCGGGTGCGGCACCACGATGTGGCCGGGCCGATCGGGATGCTTGAACACATGATGCGAGCCACGGACACGATCCAAGTACCACCCCGCCGACCTTAAGTCTCGGATGAGGTCCGCGCTTTTCATTGTGCGCATCATACACACCAGAATGCGTCGATGTCAAAGACGTCCGCTCAAAGACAACAGGGCAGTTTGAAATCAGTCATCACTACCCGCTCAACTCAGCCCATGTTTCATCGCGCTTGGGCTGCTCCGATGGCCCAAATCTCGTTAAGCTATGGAGCCTTATTTCTGTTCAGAGCGGCCTTAACAGCATCTCGCATGTTGGGTTCTCCGTGTTGCCGCTATTCTATGGGGCACAAGACGCTCCCGCAATCCAAGCTGTCCGCAGCCGAGAAGCGACCACGGGATGGAGGCGCACCGGCCCGCGATCCCACAAATTGACAAAGTTTTTTTGCTTCTTTTTGTTCACAAAAAGAAGACTCTTCCCTTAGCCTTCCTAAGGAAAAACAGCAGTCTTCTTTTTTGTAAAAAAGAAGCAAAAAACTTCTATCAATAAGACTCTAAACCCTGATCAAATGCAGCTCCACCATCGGCCGCTTCTGCAATTTCTTCCCCAGCGCGCGCCGCAGCACCGCTCGCGCCGCCTCCGCAAACAGCGCATCATCCCGCACGATCGCGGGCGAAATCTGTTCCACCCCCACCAGGAAATCCCGCGCCACTCGCTCGGCTTCCGCGTCCTCGTTCTCGAACAGCCCGGGAGCGCTGATCTTCGGCACCCCCCTCACCTGCCCGGCCTGATCCACCGCGATACTCGCCACCACCACGCCGTTGAACAGGATGCGCCGTCGCGCCGCCATCACGCCGCCCTTCAGCGGCAGCAGCCGGTCGCCGTCCACCACCAGCCTGCCGACCGGGGCGCTATCCACCACCTCCACCACCCCGGGCGCCAGCCGCAGGATGTCGCCGTCCTCCAGCAGCAGCGGCGCCGCGCCGCACTCGCGCGCGAGGTCGGCGTGCGCCTGCAGATGCCGCCACTCGCCGTGGGTAGGCACCGAATATTTCGGCTTCACCAGGTCATACAGCTTGCGCAATTCCTCCCGCGCCGGATGGCCTGAGCAATGCACCGGATATTGATCGGCCGAGATCAGATCGACCCCACGCCGCACCAGATTATCCTGCACCGCATGGATCGCCCGCTCGTTCCCCGGGATCACCCGGCTTGAGAAGATCACCGTGTCGCCCTCGCCCAGCGCTATCGCCGGATGAGTATCCGCCGCGATCCGCGCCAGCGCGGAACGCGGCTCACCCTGGCTGCCGGTGGTGATCATCAGGATCTGATTGTCGGCCATCTCCTCGGCCGCGTCTTCACTCAAGAACGGGGGCAGCGTCTTGAAGTAGCCGCACTCCCGCGCCGCCGCATCCATATTCCGCAAAGACCGCCCGACCAGTGCCACCGATCGCCCCGCTGCCAACCCCGCCAGCGCGATGCTTTCCACCCGCGCCACGTTGCTCGCAAAGCAGGTCACCGCGATCCGGCCCTTGATGGTCTTCACCAGCGTCGCCAGTTCCTGACGCACGGTGGCTTCCGAGCCCGAGTGCCCATCCACCAGCGCGTTGGTGCTGTCGCACACCATCGCCAGCACGCCCTCGCGCCCCAGCGCCGCCAGCGACGCCTCATCCGACAGCGGCCCGACCATCGGCCCGGGGTCGAGCTTCCAATCGCCGGTGTGCAAGATGTTGCCGTAGCGCGTTCGCAGCACCAGCGCCTGGGATTCCGGCACCGAGTGCGTCATCGGCAAGAAGCGCAGATCGAACGAGCCGATCTTGAACGAGGCTCCCGGCGGCACGACGTTGATCTTTACCTGCCCAAGCAGATTATGCTCGCCGAGCTTGCGCCGCAGCACCGCCGCCGCAAACGGCGTGCAGACCAACTGGCAGCGCAACTGCTGCCACAGCCACGCCACCGCACCGATATGATCCTCATGCGCGTGGGTGATCACCAACCCGACCAGATCGGCCCGCCGTTCCGCGATAAACCCCGGGTCCGGCACCATGATATCGACTTCCGGCAGCTCCGCGCCGCCGAAGCCGATGCCGCAATCCACCGCCAGCCACTTGCCATCCAACCGGTAGAGGTTGAGATTCATGCCGATCTCGCCCGTTCCGCCCAAGGGCAGAAACGCCAGATCCGATTTTTCTTCCGTCATTTATTCGCTTTCAATCACACTCAAACGCTCACGCGGTAATACCGGAGCCTGATTTCGTTCCGCCAATAGCACCAGCCCATCCAGCGTGAGATCGGAGTCAATCCGCTCGATCACGCCGGTGGCTTCGGCAAACAGCGGCGCCAGTCCGCCGGTGCCGATAATCTTCATCGGGCCGCCGTATTCGCCCCTGATCCGGGCCACCAACCCTTCGATCAGTCCGACGTAGCCCCAGTAGACCCCGGACTGCATCGCGCCCACGGTGCCCTTGCCGATCACCCGGTGCGGCCGGCCAATGCCGATCCGCGGCAGCCGCGCCGCCGCCTGGTGCAGCGCCTCGATCGAAAGGCTGATCCCGGGAGCGATCGCCCCGCCGAGATAATTCCCTTCGCCATCCACCACGTCAAAGGTGGTCGCGGTGCCGAAATCGATCACCACCAACGGTCCGCCGTACTTTTGGTGCGCCGCCAACCCATTCAGCAGCCGGTCGGCGCCGACTTCCTCGGGATTGTCGACCTTGATCGCGAAGCCCCAGTCCAGCCGGGAATGGGCGATCAGCGGTTCCACCTCGAACCATTCCCGCACCAGCCGCCGCAAATGGTACAGCGCCGCCGGTACCACCGTTCCGATCACCGCGGCGTTAACGTCACTTTTGCCAATCCCCGCGTGCTGAAACAGCGCGAACAGCCACACCGCATACTCATCCGAGGTCCGCTGCGCCGCGGTTGCGATCCGCCACACGCCGCGCCATCCCGCGGGGTCTCGCACCGCAAAAACGATGTTGGTGTTGCCCGCGTCGATGACCAGCCGCATTCATGCCTTCTCCCACTGCCGTAAATGGGTCTCCGCCCGCTCCGGATCAACCGCCAGCAGGCGCCAGGCAGCACGGACCGGTGCAAATCCCTTGTCCTCGATGATCGCGCGCCAGGCGCCGATCCGGAACAGGATCTGCCACGCGAGCTTTTCCGGCGCGATCGTAATGCCGCGTTCCGCGAGCGCGATCGTCGGCCGCTCGGGCAGGTAGGGTGCGGCGGCAACATTGATGCCGATGCCGATCACCAGCCACGCGAGCTCACCCTGCACCGCGGTGGATTCCACCAGGATGCCGCCGAGCTTGCTGCCGTTCAGCATCAGGTCGTTGGGATACTTCAGCCGCAAGTCGGGAACCAAATCCCGCAGCGCCTCGGTCACCGCCACGCCCGTGGCGAGCGACCATTGCGGCGCGTCGCGCAGTGCCGTGCTCGGCCGCAGAATCAGCGAGAGATTAAGGTTACCCTCGGGCGCCTGCCAGATCCGGCCGAACTGGCCGCGGCCCTTGGTCTGGCGCAACGCCATCACCGCCAGGCAATCGCCTTCCCTTCCGTCGGGATCGATATCAAGGCTCATCGCGAGCCGGACCAGCTCGTCTGAGGTCGAATCGAGCTCGGTATGAACTTCAAGGCGCCAAGGAACGCCGACGCCGGTAGTGGGGTTGAACCCTACGGCACCGCTGCCCCTCGCAGCCACCTGTTCATTGCCGGCATTGCTCATGCAAAAATTGTCCTTAGATGGCGGATTGGTAATCAATCAGAATCTCGCACGAGTCGTCACAGGGAAGTTTAGTGAAGTCTTCTTTTTGTGAACAAAAAGAAGCAAAAAAACTTTACCAATTTGGCCTCGAACCAAAACTGACAAAGTTCTTTTGCTGCTTTTCTTTCAAGAAAAGAAGGCTTGCTTGCTTCCTACCCAAACAGCGCCTTCGCCGCCGCGTCCGCCGCATTCACCACCGGCGCCGCGAACAGAAAGAACGCCAGCGTGATCAATCCGCCTAAGCCCGCGACAAACGACACCGACGGCGGCCGCGGATCGAATTCTCCTTCGGCCGGGTCGAAATAGACCTGCTTCAGCACCCACAGATAGTAGAACGCCGAGACCACGCTGGTCACCACGCCGATCACCGCGAGCGCCCACATCCCCGACTGCACGGCCGCCAGGAAGATATAGACTTTGCCGATGAAACCCGAGAACGGCGGCACGCCGGCCATCGAGAACATGAAGAACGCCAGCATCAGCGCCAGCATCGGGTCGTTCCGTCCCAAGCCCTTGAGATCGGAGATCTTTTCCACTGCGCGACCCTTGCGGCGCATCGCCACGATGCAGGCGAAGGTCCCCGCCGCGGTGAAGATGTAGCTCGCGAGGTAGACCAGCACGCCGCGCACCCCGGCCTCGGTTCCGGTCGCCAGGCCGATCAGCGCATAGCCCATGTGGCCGATCGAGCTGTAGGCCATCAGTCGCTTGATGTTCCATTGGCCGATCGCGGCCAGCGCACCCCAGACCATCGAAACGATCGAAAGCAGCACGATCAGCTGCTGCCATTGCAGCATCAGATGTCCGAACGGCGAGGTTAAGATGCGCAGAAACACTGCCAGCGCCGCTACCTTCGGCGCGGTTGCCATCAGGCTGGTCACCGGCGTCGGCGCGCCCTCATACACATCCGGCGTCCACATATGGAACGGCGCCGCCGAAACCTTGAAGGCGAGACCCGCGACGATGAACACCACGCCCACCACCGACCCGATTGGCGCCGAGGCCTCGCCGGTGAACGCGGTCCGCAGCGACCCAAAATCGAGCGAGCCGGAGAAGCCATAGACCAGCGACATGCCGTAGAGCAGCAGCCCCGAAGCCAGCGCGCCGAGCACGAAATACTTCAGCCCGGCTTCCGACGACCGCACGTCATCGCGCGCGAACGCCGCCAGCACATAGATCGGCAGCGACGACAGCTCAACTCCGAGATAGGTGGTCATCATGTTGGTGGCCGACGCCATCACCATCATCCCGACCACCGAGAGCAGGATCAGCACCGGAAATTCGAACCGGGCGAAGCCGCGATGTTCGTTATATTCCAGCGACAAGATCACGACCAGCGACGCCGCCGCCAAAATGAGAATCTTCACGAACACCGCCAGCGGATCGAGCGTGAACAGCCCATTGTAGCCGGAGTTCTGCGCCGCCGCCAAAACCAGGATGGCGGTGACCAGAAATGCCCCCAGCACCAGCATCGAGCAGATCATCGCGCTCGATTGCTTCTTCATCAGCACGCCGATGATCAACACCGCCATCCCGCAGCAGGTCAGCACGAGCTCGGGTAGTGCGATTTCCCAGTTCATCAGTGCAACGTCCCGATTTCAGTGGCTTGGGCGTAGGTGGAGTGGTTCGCCAGCGCCGCGGTGTGGTTGGAAACCATCGCATTGACCGACGCATCGAAGAAGTGGGTGAAGCTGGCAGGATAGACCCCCATCCACAGCGTCAGCACCGCCAGCGGCACAAAGGTCGCAAGCTCCCGCGGGCTGAGGTCGAGGATTGACTTCAGATCCGGCTTGGTGAGCTTGCCGAAGATCACCCGGCGGTAGAGATAGAGCATATAGGCCGCGCCCAGGATCATCCCGAGCGCGCCCAGGATCGAGACCCAGAAGTTGACCTGCATCGCGCCGACGATGACCAGGAACTCGCCGACAAAACCCGAGGTGCCGGGCAATCCGACCGAGGCCAGGGTGAACAGCATGAACAACGTGGCGTAGGCCGGCATCCGCTCGGCCAGGCCGCCGTAGCGCGCGATGTCACGCGAATGGATCCGGTCGTAGACCACGCCGACGCAAAGGAACAAGGCGCCCGAAACCACGCCGTGGCTCAGCATCTGGAACAACGCGCCCTCGGTGCCCTGCACGTTGAAGGTGAACATGCCGATCATCACCACGCCCATGTGCGCGACCGACGAGTAGGCGATCAGCTTCTTCATGTCCTCCTGGGCCAGCGCGACGTAGGAGGTATAGATCACCGCGATCACGCCCAGCGCGAACATGAACGGCGCGAACGCCTGCGACGCCTCCGGCAGCATCGGGATCGAGAAACGCAGGAACCCGTAAGCCCCCATCTTCAGCAGCACGCCCGCCAGAATGACCGATCCCGCGGTCGGCGCCTCGACGTGGGCGTCGGGCAGCCAGGTGTGCACCGGCCACATCGGCACCTTGACCGCGAATGAGGCGAGGAAGGCCAGGAACAGCCAGGTCTGCATCGCCACCGGGAAGTTGGTCCGCAGCAGCTTGGTGATGTCGGTGGTGCCGGCGTAGTGCCACACCGCGAGCAGCGCCAGCAGCATCAGCACCGAACCCAGCAGTGTGAAGAGGAAGAACTTGATGGTGGCGTAGACTCGCCGCGGTCCGCCCCAGATGCCGATGATCAAGAACATCGGCAGCAGCACGCCCTCGAAGAACATGTAGAACACGATGAAATCGAGCGCGCAGAACATGCCGACCATCATGGTTTCCAGCACCAGGAAGGCCAGCATGTATTCCCGCACCCGGGTCTTGATCGCCTCCCAGCTCGCCAGCACGCAGATCGGCGTCAGCGCTGTCGACAGCAGCACGAACAGCACCGAGATCCCGTCGACGCCCATGCGGTAGCCGGTGTCGTACTGGGTGAGCCAGGGGATGTATTCGACGAACTGGAAGCCGGAGCTGGTCTGATCGAACTTGACCCACAGGATCAGACTGAGCGCGAACACGATCAGGCTGGTCCACAGCGCGGTCCAGCGCGCGGCCGAGGCAACCTGCGCCTCGTCGCCGCGCAGCAAGATGATCACCAGCCCGCCCGCCAGAGGCAGAAAGGTCAGCAGCGATAGCAGGGGAAAACCAAGCTCTGACATCATTTACCGACCACAACGAAGAGGCTGACGAGCACCACGCTGAACAGGATGACCACGCCGATCAGCATGGTGAAGGCGTAGACCGCGATCGAGCCGGTCTGCAACTTCACCATGATCGCCGAACCGCGGCTGGTGAGGGCAGCGAGCCCGTTCGGCACGCCGTCGATGATCTCGGCGTCGCCCACCTTCCACAGCACCCGCGCCAGCCATAGCGTGGGCTTGACGAAGATCGCGTCATAGAGCTCGTCGAAATACCATTTGTTGAGCAGGAACAGATAGATTGGCCGGAAAGTGGTCGCTAGCAACCCGGGCAGCGACGGCACGAACATATACATCACGAACGCCAGCGCGATCCCCGACACGCCAAGCAAGGTCGGCAGCATGCCGATCAGGGCCGGGCGGTCCTCCAGCGTCGCGAGGATATGGTTGTTCGGGCCGTTGAAGATCGAAGCGCCCCAATAGGCATCGCGGAACTCGCCGATGAACATGCTGTGCAGGAGGATACCCGCGAGCAGCGCGCCGAGCGCGAGCAGCGCGAGCGGTATGGTCATCACTGCCGGGCTCTCGTGGACGTGTTCCCAGGTGTGATGATCGGCCCGCGAGCGGCCATGGAAGGTCAGGATCAGCAGCCGCCAGCTATAGAACGCGGTCAGGAACGCCGCGGCACAGCCACAGAAAAACCCGTAGTTGCCCAAGCTGGTGTGCGCGGCATAGACCGCCTCGATGATCGCGTCCTTGGAGTAATAGCCGGCGAAGGGCCAGATCCCCGCCAGCGCCAGGCTGCCGATCCACATCACCGTGCCGGTGAAGGGGATCTTGCCGAACAGCCCGCCCATCTTGCGAATGTCCTGCTCGTCGGACATCGCATGGATCACCGAGCCCGCCGACAGGAACAGCAGCGCCTTGAAGAACGCGTGGGTGATCAAATGGAACACGCTCGCCTGATAGGCCCCGACGCCGGCGGCCATGAACATGTAGCCCAGCTGTGAACAGGTCGAATAGGCGATGATGCGCTTGATGTCGTTCTGCACGCAGCCGACGGTGGCGGCGAACAGCGCGGTGGTGGCGCCGATCAGAGTGACGAACTGCAGCGCGTGTGGCGCCCATTCCATCAGCGGCGACATCCGCGCCATCAGGAACACGCCGGCCGTCACCATGGTCGCGGCATGGATCAGCGCCGAGACCGGGGTCGGGCCTTCCATCGCGTCGGGCAGCCAGGTGTGCAGAAAGATCTGCGCCGACTTGCCCATCGCACCGAGGAACAGCAGCACGCCGATCACCTCGTAGGCGCGGAAGTTGCCGCCGAACAGGTGATAGGTCGCGTTCATATGGTCTTGGATCGCGCCGAAGATGCCGTCGAACTCGACCGTGTTGAACAGGAAGAAGGTGAGCGCGATGCCGGTGGCGAAGAACAGATCGCCGACCCGGTTCACGATGAACGCCTTGATCGCCGCGGCGCACGCCGAGGGCTTGTAGTACCAGAAGCCGATCAGCAGGTAGCTCGCCACGCCGACGCCTTCCCAGCCGAAGAACAGCTGCACTAGATTGTTCGCGGTCACCAGCATCAGCATCGCGAAGGTAAAGAACGACAGATAGCTCATGAAGCGCGGAATGCTGCTGTCGTGGCTCATGTAGCCGACCGAATAGAGATGGATCAGGGTCGAGACGGTGGTCACCATCGCCACCATGGTGACCGACAGCGTATCGAACCGCAGCGCCCAGGGGGCGTGCAGGTCACCCACGGTGATCCAATCCCCGACGTTCACCACCCCCACCGGTGCGCCGCCGGCGACCAGTTGGTAATACGAGGTATCGCCGGCGATGGCGGCCACCACCATTAGCCCGACGGTCGCTACCTGCGAGGCGCGGTCGCCGATCACCCGGCCGAGGAAGCCCGCGATGATCGAGCCCAGCAGCGGGGCAAATATGGCAACAGCGTAGATCATCTCAGCCCTTCATCAGATTGACGTCTTCGACCTGGATCGAGCCGCGGTTGCGGAAATAGATCACCAGAATAGCGAGCCCGATCGCGGCCTCGGCCGCCGCGACGGTCAGCACGAACATCGCGAACACCTGGCCGGCGAGATCGCCGAGCGACGCGGAGAACGCCACCAGATTGAGATTGACCGCGAGCAGGATCAGCTCGATCGACATGAAGATGACGATCACGTTCTTGCGGTTGAGGAAGATGCCGAACACGCCGAGCACCAGCAGCATGGCGCTGACGGCGAGATAATGACCGAGGCTTACGACCATTTCAGTGATCCTCGTGCGCCGCGTGGGCGGGCTCGTCGTGGGTGTGGTCGGCCGAATCGTGGCCGTGGTCGTCCTCATCGTGCCCGTGGCCGTGGTCGTCGTCATCGTGCCCGTGACCGTGGTCGTCGTCATCGTGCCCGTGACCGTGGTCGTCGTGGCCAGCCTTCACCTTCGGCGGCAGCGGCCGCTTGATCCCCGTAACGCCGACGCCCTGACCGAGCGCCACCGGAACCATCACCAGCGTATCCTCGACCGTGCGGCTGATCTGCTTCTGGATGTTCTGTTTGCGGCTGGTCTTCTTATCCCGCAGTGTCAGCACGATCGCGCCGATCATCGCCACCAGCAGGATCACCCCGGCGAGCTGAAACAGCAGTACGTAGTCGGTGTAGAGCACCTGCCCGAGTGCGGCGGTATTGGTCATGCCGGCCGGCGTGGCCGAGGCCAGCAGCGTCGGCGCCGCGTCCGAAACCCGCCAGCCGCCGTAGGCAAAGCCGAGTTCGGCCAGCAGCACGATGCCGACTGCCGCGCCAACCGGCGCGTAGCGCTGGAATCCGCCGCGCAGCTCGGCGAAGTTCACGTCCAGCATCATCACCACGAACATGAACAGCACCGCGACCGCGCCGACGTAGACGATCACCAGTATCAGCGCCAGGAACTCCGCCCCCGCGAGCAGGAACAGTCCGGCGGCGTTGAAGAACGCCAGCACCAGGAACAGCACCGAGTAGACCGGGTTCTTGGAAGTGATCACCATCGCCGCCGAAGCGATCAGCACCGTCGCGAACACATAAAACGCCGCGGTGCCGATAAGAGACCCGATCATTGAGCCACCTTATGAGTAAAAGTTTTTTGGTTCCTTTTTTTAAAAAAGAACACTTCCGGCCTTTGTTCGATTTGATGCTTTAAGCAGCAAAAGTCTTCTTTTTTGAAAAAAAGAAGCAAAAAACTTTTATTAATAAGACGTTCCATATCCATCACTCAGCGGTACGGGGCATCGAGTTCGATCCGGGCCGCAAGCTCCGCCTCCCAGCGATCGCCGTTGTCGAGTAGCTTTTCGCGCGTGTAGATCAGCTCGCCGCGGGTCTCGGTGGCGAACTCCAGGTTCGGCCCCTCCACGATCGCGTCGACCGGGCAGGCCTCCTCGCACAGACCGCAGTAGATGCACTTGGTCATGTCGATATCGTAGCGCGTGGTGCGGCGTGAACCGTCGTCGCGCGGCTCGGCCTCGATCGTGATCGCCTGCGCCGGGCAAATCGCCTCGCACAGCTTGCACGCGATGCAGCGCTCCTCGCCGTTGGCGTAGCGGCGCAGCGCGTGCTCGCCCTTGAAGCGCGGGCTTAGAATGTTGCGTTCATAGGGATAATTCAGCGTCGCCGCCGGCCGGAACATGTAGCGGAAGGTCAGTGCCATTCCCGAAAGCAATTCGAGCAGCAGCAACCCCTTGGCCTTTTGGAAAAATGACATGGCGCCCTCCTACAAACCGACCTGATGCGGCAGCCAACCCATGTAGACCAGCACCCCCGCCGTCAGCACCAGCCAGATCAGCGAAAACGGCAGAAACACCTTCCAGCCCAGACGCATCAGCTGGTCATAGCGGAAGCGCGGGAAGGTGCCGCGGATCCAGAAGAAGCCGAACATCATCACCATCATCTTGAGCAACAGCCACAATGGCCCCAGCGGCACCGGACCGATGTGCTGCAAGATGCCGAACGGCGCCAGCCATCCGCCCAGAAACAGGATCGAGGTCAGCGCGCACATCAGCAGCATGTTCGCGTACTCGCCCAGGAAGAACAGCCCGAACGACATCGACGAATATTCGACAAAGAACCCCGCCACGATCTCGGATTCGCCTTCCGGCAGATCGAACGGCGCGCGGTTGGTTTCGGCCAGGCACGAGGTGTAGAAAATCACCGCCATCGGCAGCAACGGGATCACGAACCAGATGTGTCGCTGCGCCAGCACCACATCGTTCAAGTTTAGGCTCCCGACGCACAGCAGCACCGTCACCAGCACGAAGCCCATCGAGACTTCGTAGCTAATCATCTGCGCCGCACTGCGCAGCGCGCCCATGAACGGATACTTCGAATTGCTCGCCCAGCCGGCGATGATGATGCCGTAGACCCCCAGGCTGCTGATCGCAAACAGGTAAAGTACCCCGACGTTGATCGGCGCGATCGCCCAATGGTTGTTCACCGGCACCACCGCCCAGGCGATCATCGCGAGGAAAAATGTCAGCATCGGCGCCATCACGAACAGGAACTTGCTCGCCCCGGTCGGGATGATGGTCTCCTTGGTGATCATCTTGAGCGCGTCGGCAAACGGCTGGAACAGCCCGAACGGCCCGACCACGTTGGGGCCCTTGCGGATCTGGATCGCCGCCAGCACCTTGCGCTCGGCGTAGGTGAGGTACGCGACCGTGATCAGCACAAACACCAGCAGCGCCAGCGTCTCCGCGAGCACGATCAGGAAACTATCGAGCGTGGGGTTGCTCAGAATGCCAATGATTGCGTGCATATCACTCGGCCGCCACGGCGGTGGCGCTGGTCACGTAGGTTTCGGTACAAAGTTCCATCGTCGGGCTCGCGCGGGAGATCACGTCGGTCTGGTAATAGTTCGGCATCGGATCGGCAAACACCGCGTCGGAAAGCTTGGTCACATCGCCGGCGGGCCCGGTTAGATCGGCACTGCCGAACCGCGGCAGCGCGCCGAGGTTGGCGAACACCGGGTTCACCACTTCCAGTCGGGCTTGCAGCGTCGGCAGATCGTCGTACGGCAACGGCTTGCCAGCGACCGCGCTGAACGCGCGCAGGATCTTCCAATCCTCGCGCGCATCGCCGGGCGGCCGCGCCGCCGCATAGGACCGCTGCGCCCGCCCCTCGGTGTTGACGTAGGTGCCGGTCTTCTCGGTGTAAGCCGCGCCCGGCAGGATCACGTCGGCCCGCGCCGCCCCGTGATCGCCGTGGTGGCCCTGATAGATCACGAACGTGTCGGGCCCAATCTTCGCCGTATCGAATTCGTCCGCGCCGAGCAGCCACAGCACCTCGACGCCACCATTCAGCATCTGCGCCAGCGGCTTGCCACCGGCCTGGGGCAAGAACCCGAGATCGAGCGCCCCCACCCGTCCCGCTGCGCGCTGGAGCAGGTTGAACCCGTGCCAATCCGGCAGCAAGGCGCCGACATCGGCAGCAAGCTGCCACACCGCCGCCAGCAGCGCCGCGCCGTCGGGCGCCGCCAGAGCCGCGGCACCCAGCACGATCAGTGGCTTCTTGGCGTTCTTTAATGCGGCAGCGAAACCTTCACCCTTGAGCAAGCTCTTCACCGCCGGCCGTCCCTTACCCAGCCACTCCGCCGGATAGGTGAGGTCATCGGTGTTTCCGATCACCCCGATCTTCACCCCGCCCTGCAGTTGGCGCTTCCTGATCCGCGCGTTCAGCACCGGCGCCTCGCGCCGCGGGTTGGTGCCGATCAGCAGGATCGCGTCGGCCTCTTCGATCCCGGCGATCGTGCTGTTGAAGGTATAAAAATCCCGCCGCGACACGTCGAACGCGGCGCCATCCTGCCGGCAGTCGAGATTGGGCGATCCCAGCGATACCAGTAGGTCCTTCAGCGCCAGCACCGATTCGGCGTCGACCAGATCGCCCACCACGGCGCCGATCTTTTCCCCCGGAACCTTGGCGATGCGGTTCGCGACGTGCACCAGCGCCGCCTGCCAGTTGGTCTTGGTAAGCTTGCCGCCCTGCTTGATCCAGGCGCTGTCGAGCCGCCGCCGCTTCAACCCATCGACCGCATAGCGGCCCTTATCGGCGAGCCACTCCTCGTTCACGTCTTCGTTGATGCGCGGCAGGATGCGCAGCACGTCGCCATCGCGGCCGCAGATCGAAATATTGGTGCCGACCGCGTCCAGCACGTCGATCCCGTCGACCCGATCGAGCTCCCACGGCCGCGCGACGAACGCGTAGGGCTTGTTGGTGAGCGCCCCGACCGGGCAGATATCGACCAGATTGCCGGAGAGTTCCGAGGTTAGCGCCTTTTCGATATAGGTGCCGACTTCCATGGTCTCGCCTCGCTCGGTGGCGCCGAGCTCCGCAACACCGGCAATTTCGGAAGCGAATCGAATACAGCGCGTGCACTGGATGCAGCGCGTCATCACCGTCTTCACCAGCGGCCCGAGGTCCTTATCCTTCACCGCGCGCTTGGGCTCGAGATAGCGCGAGCCGTCGCGGCCGTAAGAATAGGCCTGATCCTGCAAGTCGCATTCGCCGCCCTGGTCGCAGATCGGGCAATCGAGCGGATGGTTGATCAGCAGAAATTCCATCACCCCGCGGCGCGACGAGCGCACCATCGGGGAATCGGTTTTCACCACCATGCCTTCGGCGACCGGGAAGGCGCAGCTTGCCACCGGTTTGGGGGATTTTTCCACCTCGACGAAGCACATCCGGCAATTGCCGGCGACCGAAAGACGTTCGTGAAAGCAAAAGCGAGGAATTTCGACCCCGGCCATTTCGCACGCCTGCAGCACTGAAATGCCGGTCGGAACCTCGATCGCATTGCCGTCGATGGTGAGTTTGGTCATGCTGTCACTCCGCCGCCACGGCCATGTTCACATCCGGCGCCGTCCGCTTGCGATAGGCCGCGATCCGTTCCTCGACCAGTGGCCGGAAATGCTTGAGCAAGCCCTGGATCGGCCACGCCGCCGCGTCGCCCAGCGCGCAAATGGTGTGGCCCTCGACCTGCTTGGTCACCTGATAGAGAATATCGATCTCGCGCACATCGGCGTCACCCTGAACCATGCGGTCCATCACCCGCATCATCCAGCCGGTGCCCTCGCGGCACGGCGTGCACTGGCCGCAGCTCTCGTGCTTGTAAAACTTCGAGAGCCGCGCAATCGCCTTGATCACATCGGTGGATTTATCCATCACGATCACCGCCGCGGTGCCAAGCCCGGTGCCGACCTTCACCAGACTGTCGAAATCCATCAGCACGTCGTCGCAGACCGATTTCGGGATCAGCGGCACGCTCGATCCGCCCGGGATCACCGCCAGCAGATTGTCCCACCCACCGCGCACCCCGCCGCAATAGCGGTCGATCAATTCGCGCAACGGAATGCCGAGTTCTTCCTCGACATTGCAAGGCTTGTTCACGTGCCCGGAAATGCAGAACAGCTTGGTGCCGGCATTTTTCGGCCGCCCCAGCGCCGAGAACCAGGCAGCACCCCGCCGCATGATCGTCGCTACCGCCGCGATGCTTTCAACATTATTCACCGTGGTCGGACAGCCATAAAGCCCGACGCCGGCGGGGAACGGCGGCTTCAGCCGCGGCATGCCCTTCTTGCCTTCTAGGCTTTCGAGCAACGCGGTTTCCTCGCCGCAAATATAGGCGCCAGCGCCGCGATGCACGTAGACATCGAAATCCCAGCCCGAACCGGCAGCGTTCTTGCCGAGCAGCCCCGCCTCGTAGGCCTCGGCGATCGCCGCCTCCAGCACCATCGCTTCGTTATAGAACTCGCCGCGGATGTAGATGTAGGAAACATGCGCCCCCATCGCGAACGATGCGATCAGCGCACTTTCGATCAGCTTGTGCGGATCGTGACGCATGATGTCGCGATCCTTGCAGGTACCAGGCTCGGATTCGTCGGCGTTGATCACCAGATAAGCCGGCCGCCCGTCGGAAACTTTCGGCATGAATGACCATTTGAGCCCGGTCGGAAATCCCGCCCCGCCGCGCCCACGCATGCCCGACGCCTTCATTTCGTCGATCAGTGCATCGCGGCCGCGCGCGATGATCGCCGCCGTCCCATCCCAATCGCCGCGCGACTGTGCCGCTTTCAGCCGCCAGTCATGCACGCCGTAGAGGTTGGTAAAGACCCGGTCCTTGTCTTGCAGCATCGCTTATTCTCCCGGCGGCGGCGCAGCAGTCGGCGCTTCGAGCAGCGTGGTCGGCCCACCCGCGGGTGCCGAGGTCTGCCGCCCCGTCACGCTGCCGACTTTGGGTTTTTCGCCCCGGCGCAGCGCATTGAGCAATTTTTCGGTGCTGGCGCCGTCGACGTCTTCATAGAAATCATCGTTCACCTGCAGGATCGGCGCATTCACGCACGCGCCCAAACACTCGACCTCGGACATGGTGAACAGCCCGTCCGCGCTGGTCTCGCCGAAATGCTTGATGCCGGTATTTTTCTTGCACGCCGCCACCACATCGTCCGAGCCCTGCAGCCAGCACGGCGTGGTGGTGCACACTTGCAGATGGTATTTTCCCACCGGCCTGGTGTTGAACATGAAATAGAACGTCGCGACTTCATAAACCCGGATCGGCGGCACTTCCAGCAGTTTCGCCACCACATCCATCGCCACCCGCGGCACCCATGCGCTCCCCGTGACTCGCGCCATCTGCCGCTGCACGATGTCCAGCAGCGGCAGCGTGCCGCTGGCCTTCCGCTCGGGCGGATATTTCGCCAAGGCGATCGCGATCGCCGCCTCGCTTTCGGCATCGAAGACGAATTCCGTAGGCTCACTATGCGCCTTTACGGCGTGCTCGTGATCGGGTTGGAGTGCCTTGCTGTCAGACATTATCTATCGACCTCGCCAAACACGATGTCGATCGAGCCGATCACCGCCACCGCGTCCGCCAACATGTGCCGTTTGCTCATCGTCTCGACCGCCTGCAGATGCGAAAACCCGGTCGGCCGGATCTTGCAGCGATAAGG
>Ga0302311_10003994_pt1 | contig 15995 bp, 20 predicted proteins | sample III_Palsa_N1_3_FD_200449 | JGI IMG/M metagenome (GOLD analysis project Ga0302311, IMG submission 200449) | Peat permafrost microbial communities from Stordalen Mire near Abisko, Sweden - III_Palsa_N1_3 | ecosystem: Environmental > Terrestrial > Soil > Palsa > Peat permafrost | place: Sweden... | reverse complement strand
GACAACGACGGGCTCAACACCCGTTCAGGCCCGATTGTTAACCATCGTCAAGCTGACGAACGGGAGGCGGAGGGCTGACCGGCCAGCGTGGGGCATCCACCATGCGTATCGGTACAGCCTTATTGACCGCTGCCTGCATCATCTCGGGCATCGTCGTGATCGAAGCGCATTCGGCCTACGCCGCCGAGGCCCCGAACCCTCAAGTGAGCGAAGACCCGGTTGTGGGGACAGACGAAGTCCCGCTGCTCACCGCGCAATAGACACTCAGAGGTCCGGCCGGATCACGGCCTTGCCGATGACCTGACGGCCGGCGAGGAGGTCGAAGGCTTCGCGCCAGCGCGCCAGCGGTAGCTCGGCGTGCACGCGCGGCCGGATCCGGCCTGAGGCGGCAAGTTCCGCGACCGCGCGGGCGTTCTCCCGGCCCCTGTCCGGGAACTGGCGTCCATACTCGCCGGCGCGTACGCCCATGACCGAAAAGCCCTTGATCAGCGGCATGTTCACCGAAACCGTGGGGATCCGGCCCGAGGTGAAGCCGACGACCAGGAGCCGGCCGTCGAAGGCGATGCAGCGCACGCTCTCGTCGAACACATCGCCGCCGACCGGATCGTAGATCACGTCCGCCCCGCGTCCACCGGTCATCGCCTTCACCTGTTCGCGGAAACCGCCGCCGACGTTCAGGACCGCGTCCGGCGCGTATTCGCGCGCGATCACCGCCAGTTTCTCGTCGGAGGCCGAAGCGGCGATCACCCGTCCGCCCAGCACCTTGGCCAGGTCGACCGCGGCGAGGCCCACGCCGCCCGCGGCGCCATGCACCAGCACCCATTCGCCGGGCTGCAGATTGGCTCGCCGGACCAGCGAGACATAGGCGGTGAGGTAGGCGGCCGGATAGGCCGCCGCCTCGGCGAAGGTCAGCCGGTCGGGCTTGGGACTGAGGCTGGCGGTCTCCAGCACCGCGTATTCAGCGAACCCGCCCAGGCGAGCTCCCCCCACCACCGCGTCGCCGACCGCAAAGCCGCCCGGCCCTTCGCCAAGGGCGACCACCTCGCCGGCGAGGTCGAGCCCGGGTGTGAACGGCAGCGGCGGCTTGAGCTGGTACTCGCCGCGGGTCATGAGCAGGTCGGGGAAGTTGACCGAGGCGGCGCGCACCCGGACCAGCGCCTGGCCGGGTCCCGGACTCGGCGTGGCGACCTCGCCGACCTCGACCCCGGCGAAGTCCGGCAGCAGCTCACGGACGATCAGGGCCCGCATCAGGTCTCTATCAGCGGCAGGGCTTTCACGCCGCCCTGGATCATCTGCAGGGCGAATTGGACCGCGCCGTCGAGGTCCAGCGGTCGCCGGACGATCATCCGTTCGCACACCTCGCGCGCCACGCCGATGCAGGCGGCGGCCAGATAGTCGGCGTCGACCCGCGGCGCGAGCCCGCGCTCGATGCCGTCGGCGATCACCGCCTTGACCTCGTCATAGACGGCGCGCGACTCCGGGCCGTCGACGCGTACATGCGGGTGCATCCGCTCTTCGGGCGGACGCTCCAGCTGCCAGGCCTCGTGCTCCTCGACGGAGAAACGGAAATAGGCGGTGAGGGCGGCGCGCAGGAAGCTGTCGAAGTCGGTGGCCCGTTCATACTCGGTGCGCAGGATCGGCTTGAACCGGCGCGCGCCATCGGCGGCCAGCGCCTCGTACACTTCCTCCTTGGAGCGGTAGTAGTTGTAGAAGGCGCCGACGGAGAGCGGGGTGCGGCGGATGATGTCGCGCACGCTCGCCGCCTCGTAGCCCATTTCGGCGAACACCGAGCGGGCGGCGTCGAGGATGGCCGAGCGGTTGGCCCGCTTGGTTTCCTCGCGTTTTCCTCCGGAGGCCGGATCGGTGGGCGCAAGATCGGCGGCCGCCGAATTCGCGGGAGCAAGGGTGGATATGGCGTCAGCCATGGCGGCAGCTCCCTTCCGCCAGGCGAACTTGAACAGGCGTCAACATCACGCCCGATCAAGCCCTATTCGGCCGAGGTCTGCAAGGCGCGTCTGTCGGTCGCGCCCGGCGTCAGCTACGGCTTCGGCTTCGTCGCCGGCTTGGTAGCGACCACCGGCGTCGTCTTCGCGGGCGCTGTGGCCGCGGCGGTGCAGGCCTTCTTGCACTGGCCCCACTGGGGCAGGCAGTTCTGCGCGCCGCCCGCGTCGCACTTGGTGTAGTTCTGGTCGCAGGCAATGGTGCACTGCGACGCTTGTGCGGGATGAGCCCCCGCGAGCACCATGACCGCAAAGCCTGCGGCCACGGCGATGATACGCCTATCCATGGGGTTCGCCTCCCTGGCGACATATTGTTTTTACTTTGAAATGATACGCCTGTTCGCCCCAGTAGCAACCGATATCAACGGTTGCACCGGGCGATGCATATCGCCCACCGCGGCGCGCAATCGGGCGTTGCGTCCTGGGCGTCGCAGGTGATCCGCCGGTTGGAGCAGGCCGCACGGCATTGACCGCCTTGATCGCCCAGGGCCGGAAGGCTCGAGCGGAGGCCGCCGGCGGCGAGCCCGCCCGAAGCCATATCGCGCGACATGAAGCCGCCGCCGGGCTGGGCGGGCGGGGGCAGGGCGGCGATCACCGCCGGGGGCAGGGCGCCCAGAACCGGGCGCAGACCCACGTCCTCCGCCGGCTTCGCGGCAGGGGGTTTGCGGCGCGGCTTGGGCTTGTCCCCGTCGGCAGGCGCGCCGAAGGCCGGTCCGGCCAGGGCGAGCAGCAGGATCAGCATGACCGGGCGAAGCGTCGGCGGGCGCATGGCGCCAGTCAGCCCCGCGCCGGTCAAGGAAGCCTTAAGCCCGCCCCGACTCGATCGCCTTCAACATGGCCTCGACGGTCTCCAGCGTGTCGGCCTCGGCCGCCGGCTTGTCCCAGCGGATGCGGCTGATGCGGGGAAAACGCATGGCCACGCCCGACTTGTGCCGGGTCGAACGCTGCAGGCCCTCGAAGGCCACTTCCAGAACCAGGCCGAAGCTCCGGTCGGCGCGCACGCTGCGCACCGGCCCGAACCGCTCCACGGTGTGGTCGCGGACGAATTTGTCGAGCTGTTTCAGCTCCTCGTCGGTGAAGCCGAAATAGGCCTTGCCGACCGGGGTCAGCGCCCAGCCGGTGGGCTCGGCCACCCAGACCCCGAAGGTGTAGTCGGAATAGAAGCTCGACCGCTTGCCGTGCCCGCGCTGGGCGTACATCAGCACCGCGTCGATCAGGCGCGGGTCGCGCTTCCATTTGAACCAGGGTCCCTTGGGCCGTCCGGCCTCGTAGACGCTGTCCCAACGCTTCAGCATCAGGCCCTCGGCGGCCATGGGATCGCCCTCTGCCGGCGCGGCGCGAATAGCGGCGAGTTCGTCCCAGCCGCCGAAGCCCACCATCGGCGAAAGATCGAGCCTTGGTCCGCCGTGGCGCGCGATGAAGGCTTCCAGCCGGGCGCGCCGCTCGGCGAACGGCAGGGCGCGGAGATCCTGACCCCGGTCGGCCAGCAGGTCGTAGGCCCGCACGCCCGCGGGGTGCTGCGCCATCACGGGGGCGCCGACGGTCTTGCGGTTCAGCCGCTGCTGCAGGTCGCCGAACGGCGCCACACGCCCCTCGCGCAGCACCAGCAGTTCGCCGTCGATCACGCCCTCGAAGTCCATCGCCGCCATCAGGTCGGGAAAGGCGCCCGAGATCTCGTCGCCGGTTCGCGAATAGAGCCGGGCGGAGATCAGCCCGTCCGCCCCGCGCTCGCGCACCAGCTGGACGCGGATACCGTCCCACTTCCACTCCGCGGTGTAGTCGGCGGGATCGAGCTTGGCGAAGTCGGCCGCCTCGTCGACCGCCTGGGCCAGCATCACCGGCCGGAAGCGGCCGGGCGCATCCGGATTGGGCCGTGGCCTGCGGCCTTCCAGCCAGGCGAACAGCTCGGCATAGGGCGGGCTCTGGGCGTGCCAGACCTCCTCGATGTCGTGAAGGGCGATGGGCTGGTGGTTGTGGGCGGCGAGGTCGGCCGCGGCCTGTTTGGCCAGCCGCGCCGAAAGACCGACGCGCAGGCTGCCGGTGAGCAGCTTCAGCAGGGCCCAGCGGCCGGTGGCGTCCAGGGCGTCGAGCCAGCCCTCGATCAGCGCCTGGCTCGAATGCCGGTGCGCGGCCCGAAGCTCGTCGACCACCTCCTCCAGCGCCGGTTCGCGGTTGGCGCCGGGCCGCGCCGGCCAGATCAGCGCTACGGTCTCGGCCAGGTCGCCGACATAGTCGTAGGACCAGCCGAACAGCACCGGATCGACCCTGGCCTCCACCGAGCGGCGGATCATCGCCGGCTTGGCCGCGTCGAACACCAGTTCACCGGTCAGCGCCGCCAGGGCGTAGCCGCGCTCGGGGTCGGGCGCTCCGGCCAGGTAGTCGCGCACCAGCACGAGCTTGGCGTTCCGCGAGGGCGTGAACGAAAGCCGGTCTAGCAGCTCGGCGAAGGCGCGCATGGGGATGACATAGGGGCTCCGGTTGAATAGCTGAACGGTTTGCAAGCTCAGGAGTGCGTCATGTCCGACAACAAGCCCCTCGCCGGCCGCAAGGCCCTCGTCACCGGCGCTTCATCGGGCTTCGGCGAGGCCACCGCGCGCACCCTGGCGCGGGCGGGCGCCGAGGTGGCGATCACGGCCCGGCGCGCCGACCGGCTCGAGGCCCTGGCCAAGACCATCGCCGGCGAAGGCGGCAAGGCCCACGTGGTCGTCGCCGACTTCCTGCGCCAAGAGGATGTGGTCCGCGCGGTCGCCGAGGCCGAGGCGGCGATGGGCGGCCTCGACATCCTGATCAACAACGCCGGGGTGATGTATCTCGAGCCGATCGCGGACGCCGACCTTGGCCGTTGGCGCGACATGATCGAACTTAATCTCACCGCCCTGATCACCGCCAGCCAGGCGGCGGCGCGGAGCATGGCCAAACGCGGCGCCGGCGACATCGTCAACATCTCGTCCACCGCCGGCCGCACGGCCAACCCCAACGGCGCTGGCTATTCCGCCACCAAATGGGCCGTGGTCGGTTTCACGGAGTCCCTGCGCAAGGAGCTGGTTCCGGCCAAGGTGCGGGTGACGGTGATCGAGCCGGGCGTGGCCGAGACCGAACTGCGCGACCACGTCGCCCATCCGGGCGCGCAGACGGCGGTGAACACCTGGGCCGGATCGATGCGTCAGCTCCAGGCCGAAGACATCGCCAACGCCGTCCTCTACGTGGTCAGCCAGCCGCCGCACGTCTGCATCAACGAAATCCTGATGCGGCCGACCGACCAGGAGCGATAGGCTCGGCGATCAGGCGGCGGCGCACGCCGCCTTGGCCCGCACCGTGCGGGCGCGGCTCTTGACGGCCGTCGGCGCCGTCGGTGCGTAGCGGGTGTCGAACTCGCCGACCACCGAGCAGGCTTCGTCGCGCCGGCCGAGCTGGGCCAGCGACTGCGACAGCTTCACCGTGGCGTCCGGCGCCCAGGCGGCTTTGGGCCAGCCCTTCAGCGCCTCGGCATAGGCGCGGGCGGCCTCGCCATAATCGGACTGGATGTACAGGGTCTCGCCGAGGCGATAGCGCGCCTCCTTGCCCTTCGGGCCCGCGCCATAGTGGGCGATGTAGTCCTGCCAGGCCTGGCCGGCGCCGGCGTAGTCGCCCTGTTCCTGCAGGGCGAGGGCGTTGCGGTAGGAGGCGCCCTCCGTACCCGCCGCCGCGGTCGGCGGGCCGCCGAGCACGGTCTGGTCCTGTTCCTGGGCGCGCGCGGTGGCGTCCGAGGCGCCGCGCGGCGCGGGCCGGCCACGCCGGTCGTCAAACACGGGCGGCTGGGGCTGCGGTTGGGCGGCGGCTGCCGCGGCCTGCTGCTGGGCGGTCAGCTGGGTCTCCAGCTTGGCCACCCGGTCGGTCAGCGCCTGCAGCTGGGCCCGCAGCTCGATCACCGAGTCGTGGGCTTGCTGGGCGTTGCGGCGCGCCTCATCGAGATCGTGCGCCGCCACCTCCACCTGGCCCGAAAGCCGGCGGACGGTCTGGTCCATGTCATCGACCCGCGCCTGCAGGGCGGTGACGGCCGGATCGGGGCCGTCCGGCTTCACCACCACCGGCTGGCCGGTGTCGCGCCCCTGGAACACGATGGCGCGGGTCTCGTGCAACTGCTTCTCGATCCGGTCCAGGCGCCGATCGGTGTCGGTCTGCTGGGCGCCCGCCGGCAGGGCGAGGGCCAGGCCCGACAGCGCCAGGGCGGCGGCGATCAGCCCCGCCCCGACAGGCTTGCCCCCGAAAGGCCTGCTCCCAAAAGGCTGGGGCATGGATCAGTTCCCCGCGCCGGAGGTGAGGGCCGTGTGGCCGTTACGGTTCTTGGCCATGGCGTCCTCGGACGAACCGTCGTCCAGCGGGCGCTCCTTGCCATAGGAGATGGTGGTGATGCGCGCCGGCGAGACGCCGCGGTCGATCAGGTAGGCCTTGATGGAGTCGGCCCGACGGGCGCCCAGGGCGAAGTTGTACTCGCGGGTGCCGCGCTCGTCGCAATTGCCTTCGATACGCACGGCCACCTGCGCATAGCGCTGCAGCCAGGCGGCCTGCTTATCGAGCACGGTGCGGCCATCCGTCCGGACCGCGTACTGGTCGTAATCGAAATAGACCCGGTCGCCGGCCGAGATCACAAAGTCCTGCGTCGAGCCGGGGATCGGTCCGGTCGGCGCGACCGCCACCTCGCGCGGCGGCGGGCGGTTGTCGACCGGCGGCGGCGGGGGGTTGTAGCTCGGCGTGGAGGCGACCGGCGCGGGCTCCGGCGGCTTGGGATGGCTGGCGCAGGCCGAGAGGGCGGCGACGGCGCCGAAAGCGGCGGCGAACTTCAACCCGTTCGACGAAGTGATGGGCGACATGGGGAGGGTTCCTTTCGTCACTTCAGGAGCGGCGACCAGGTGGGATCGGTAGCCGGAAGATTATAGGGGGCGGGACGCAGGTTCTGCCCGGAAATGTCGACGGTATAGAGCCGGGGCGGCGAACCGTGGCCGGCCTCGCGCGAGAAGATCAGCACGCGCCCGTTCGGAGCCCAGGCCGGGCTCTCGTCGAGGTAGGAGGTGGTCAGCGTCCGTTCGTCCGAACCGTCAGGCTTCATCACCCCGATGTGGAATTCCCCACCCTGCTGGCGGGTGAAGGCGATGAAATCACCCTTGGGACTCCAGACCGGCGTGGTGTAGCGGCCCTGGCCGAACGAGATCCGGTGCACGCCCGACCCGTCGAGGTTCATCACATAGAGCTGGGGCGAGCCGCCCCGGTCGGAGTTGAACACCAGCTGGCGTCCGTCGGGCGAGAAGGAGGGCGAGGTGTCGATGGCCGCGTCGGTGGTCACCCGGGTGACGGCCCGCGACCTCAGGTCCATCGTATAGACGTCCGTATTGCCATTGCGGTCGACCGAGAAGGCCACCTTGGAGCCGTCTGGCGAGAACCGCGGCGAGAACACCATGCCCTGGAAGTTGCCCAGGCTCTCCTGCCGGTTGGTCTCCAGGTCCAGGATGTAGACCCGGGCGCTGTCGGCGCGCAGCGCCATATAAGTGATCTGGTGGCCGTTGGGCGAAAAGCGCGGGGTCAGCACCAGATAGCTACCCTCGGTGAGATAGCTCGGATTTGCGCCGTCCTGGTCCATGATCGCCAGGCGCTTGACCTTGCTCTTGCGTGGTCCGCTCTCGGCGACGAAGACAATCCGGGTGTCGAAATAGCCGTCCTCGCCGGTCATGGCCTTGTAGACCGCGTCGGCGACCTTGTGGGCGATCCGCCGCCAGTCTTCGCCGGTGGAGGTGAATTGCAGGCCGAGAACCTGCTTCTCGCCGAACGTGTCCCACAGGCGGAAGTCGACGCGCAGCCGGCCGTCGGGCTCGATGGTGGCGCGGCCGTTGACCAGGGCCTGGGCGTTGATGGTCTTCCAGTCGTTGAAGCGCGGCGTGTCGTCGACGTTGAGGTCGCGCTGGATGAAGCTGTCCGGCGACAGGGGCTTGAAGAAGCCCGAACGCTCGAGGTCGGCCGCGATCACCCGGGCCACGTCGCCGCCGATCCCCTGCGCCCGCGCATCGGCGCCGGTCATCGGCGCAACAGCGATCGGCAGCGGCTGGATCACACCGCGATTGACGTTGATCTCCACCGCCGCCAGGGCCGGCGCCGCCGCGCCGAACACGACGGTCAACAGGGCGAGGACTGCGTACACGACAGGCCGCATCGGCTGGCGATCTCCTTTCACGCAGGTGTAACTGCTTCGCTTGGCGGGAGCGACAAAAACACGCCGTGAGCCTTGGCGCTACAAAGGGGCGAAGGTTGGGCGCCGTCTGGCTAACGTCGCCGACCCGTCGTTGTTCAATCGCGACCTGAGTTTACTGCGCCCGGGTCCGCCGCCCCGGGCCTGGGGCCTCGAAACTATTGGCCCGAACAGGCCTGTTTGGCGTCGAAGCGCACGACGATGTCCTTCCATGCCGCATAGCGATCGTGGGGCAGTTCGCTATAGGGCTCGCCCTGCACCACCGCGGTCAGGGCGCGCTGGGCCGAGGCCTGGGCCACGGGTCCCGCCGCCTCGACCACCGGCCGGTCGAGCAGGCTGGGCGAACCGGACAGCCGGCCGTCCTCGGTCAGGTGCATCTCGACCCGCACCACCACCTTGCCGACGCCTTCGGCGCCGCAGTTCGGATGCCACAGCCGCATCAGCTTGGCGGTGACGGCCCCCATCTCGTCGCCGGTCAGCGGACGGACGGGTCCCGGATTGACGATCGGGCCGGCCGCCGGACGGGCCGGACCGCGGGCGCCGGCGCTCTTCGGCAGGGAGGCGGCGAGCGAGGTCAGGTCCACGGGCCTGGACGAGGGCCGGACGTTCTTGTTCGGCTGCGGCTTGGCCTGCGGCAGGGAGTTGGCCAGGGCGTTGAGGTCCAGCGGCTTGCTCTGCGGCTTGGGCGGCGCGGCCGGCGGCGGTGCGGGTTTGGGAGCTGGTGCGGGCGCTGGAGCGGGGGGAGGCGGCGCCGGCTGAGGCGTCGGTGCGGGCGCGGGCGCGGGCGCGGGCGTGGTCTCCGGCGCCGGCTCCGGGGATTGCACGGTCGCCGAGGGCGCCTCGGGCGGAGCGTGGGAGACGATGGTCACCGGCGTCGCGTTGATCAGCTGCAGCGGCGTCGACCACAGCGGCAGGACGATCAGGAAGGCGCCCAGCACCAGCGCGTGCAGCAAGACGGCGCCGAGCAGGGCCGGGACGCGGTTCTCCGGCACGGGGCTCAGGTTCCCGCCGGGGCGACCGGAACGGGCTTCTCGTCCGGCGCGCCGGTGTCGGTGATCAGGTCGATCTTGGTGAAGCCGGAGGTCGACAGGCGCGCCATCACCTGGGCCACATAGGTGTAGGGCGCCCCGCCGTCGGCGCGCACATAGATCGGCCGGTCCAGACCGTCGCCGGCCAGCGCCTTCAGCCGGAGCGACAGCTCGGCCAGCGCGATCGGTGTCTCCTGGATGAACACCTGACCGTCGCGGCGGATGGTCAGGGTCAGGGGCTGGCGCTCATCGTTCACCGCCGCAGCCTCGGTCTTCGGCAGCTCCACCGGCACGCCCGCCGTCAGCAGGGGGGCCGAGATCATGAAGATGATCAAGAGGACCAGCATCACGTCCACCAGTGGCGTGACGTTGATCTCCGACAGGGCGCCGCGCCGGCCGCGCCGCCGGCGTCGGCCGCGTCCCCGGGTCGAGAAGGCGTCGCTCGACGACAGCGCCATGCTAGGCTGCCCCACCCAGGCGCCGGGCAACCGCGGCGGCCAGGTCGTCGGCGAAGCTCTCCAGGCGGGCGGTGAACTTGCCCGCGTCGGTCGAGAACTTGTTGTAGGCGATATAGGCGGGGATGGCCGCCGCCAGGCCGATGGCGGTGGCGAACAGGGCCTGGGCGATCGAGGGCGCCACCACCGACAGGTTGGTGTTCTTCTGGATGGCGATGGCCTGGAAGGCGGTCATGATCCCCCACACCGTGCCGAACAGGCCGACGAAGGGCGAGGCGGTGGCGACGATGGCCAGCGAGCCCAGGCCGTCCTCCACTCGCTGCGACTCCCGCGCGACGGTGGAGTCGAGCGAGCGGTCGATCCGCTGGGTCAGGAGGGCGATCTGGGTGTCGCTGAGTCCGGCCCGGCGCGCTTCGCGCCACTCGCGCATGGCCGCCTGCAGCATCCGCGGCAGGGGCTGGCGTGGGCTTTCGCCGGCGGCCTGGGCGATGTCCTCCAGCGATCGGCCGGAAGCGACCTGGTCCTCGAACTTGTCGGCCTCACGGTTCATGGCGGCGAAGCGGAAGGTCTTGTCGATGATGATGGTCCACGACCACAGCGACGCCAGCGCCAGCCCGATCATCACCAGCCGCACCACCCAGTCCGCGCGCAGGAAGGTTGCGACGATGGAGAAGTTCTCGGCGTTCATCGGGCCTCCGGGTGCACGCAGCTCGCCATCGTCCTAACGCAGACCGTGCGCCGAAACTATGGCGGCTCTTATGCCAGCGCCGGAACCGCGCCGTTCATCTCTTCGGTGATCCGGTCCACGGCGCCGCGGGCGTCGTTGGCGGCGGTGATCGGGCGGCCGACCACCAGGTGGCTGGCGCCGGCGGCGAGGGCTTCGCCCGGAGTCAGGGCGCGGGCCTGGTCGTCGGCCTTGGCCCAGGCCGGCCGGACGCCGGGGGTGACCACCAGAAAGCCCTTGCCGGCGATGCGGCGGGCCATGGCCGCCTCGTGCGGGCTGGCCACCACCCCGTCCAGCCCGGCGTCGATCGCCTGGCGGACGCGGCGCTCGACCAGGGCCTCGACGCCCAGGCCATAGCCCAGGTCCTTCAGATCCTCGTCGGTCAGGCTGGTCAGCACGGTGACGCCGAGGATCCGCATATAGCCGGCTCCGGCGCGGCCGCGCACCGCCGCGCGCATCACCTGCGGCTCGGCATGCACGGTCAACAGGTCGGCGGCGCCGCTGGCGGCGATGGCGGCCGCGGCCTTCTCGACCGTCGCGCCGATATCGTGCAGCTTCCAATCCAGGAACACCTGTCGGCCGCGCCGCTTCAGGTCCTTGGCCATGGCCATGCCGTCGCTGGCCAGCAGCTGCAGGCCGACCTTGTAGAAGCCGACGCTGTCGCCCAGCCGCTCGACCACGGCTTCCGCGTCGCCGCGGGTGGGTACGTCCAGGGCGACGATCAGGCGGGGATCAGCCATGACGGTTCTCCGGTGTGGCGGCGCGGGCGTCGAGCAGGCATAAGGGCTCGGCGCGACGGCAGGACGATTTGGGCTGAGCGGGAATCATGGGTGAGGCCGACCTCGCGGTCAACTTCTTTGTAGCGCTGTTCGCCCTGATGGATCCGGTGGGCAACATCCCCCTGTTCGCCGCCGCGACCGTGGGCATCGCCGAGGCGCCGCGCCGGCGCATCGCCGTCTATATCGCCCTGTTCGCCTTCGTCTTCCTGACCGTGTTCTATTTCACGGGCGTCGGCGTGCTGCAGTATTTCGGCATCTCCATGCCGGCCTTCCGCATCGCCGGCGGCGTGATGCTGTTCCTGCTCGGTCTCGAGATGGCTCGCGACGACTTCACCGCCAAGTTCGAACCCGCCGCCGGTCCGGCCGAGGCCGAGGCGATCAAGAACCCTGGCCGCTACGCCCGAAAGCACTTCGAGCGGCTGATCGTGCCGTTCGGCACGCCGCTGCTGATCGGACCCGGCGCCATATCGACGGTGGTGATCTTCGCCGCGGAGACCTCGCGGCTCGGCTGGAAGGGCCGGGCGGCCGGGATGGGCGCGATCGCGGCGATTTCGGTGGCGGTGCTGATCGCCTTCATGCTTTCAGGTCTGATCTCGAGAGCCCTCGGCAAGATCGGCATGACCGTGGTGGTGCGGGTGCTGGGCCTGATCCTCTGCGCCCTGGCGGTGCAGTTCATCATCGTCGGCCTGGCCGACGCCACCGGCGGCATCATCCGCGCGAAGGCGGCCCACCCGTACTGAGCCGGGCCACCGCCCAGGCGGCGGCGTCCGCGACCACCGAGTCCGCGCTCGCCAGATGCGGCTGCGCTGCTCCGATCAGGCTGGGATCGCCCGAATTGCCAATGGCGTAGAGGACGTTGCGCAGGAACCGGTTCACGCCGATCCGCTTGACCGGCGACTTCGAGAACAGGGTGCGGAAGGCCGCGTCGTCGAGCGCCGCGAGGTCGGCCAGGCCCGGCTGGCGCAGGGCGTCACGCGCCTGCAGGCGCTGTTCGTGCGCCAGGCGGGCGAACTTGTTCCACGGGCAGACGGCCAGGCAGTCGTCGCAGCCGTAGACCCGGTTGCCCATGGCGGCGCGGAAGGACTCGGGCCAGGGGCCGGCGAATTCGATGGTGAGGTAGGACAGGCATTTTCGCGCATCGAGTTGGTAGGGCGCGGGAAAGGCGTCGGTCGGACAGATGTCGAGGCAGGCGTGGCACGAGCCGCAGCCGCCGGCGCCGGCCTCGTCGGCCGGCAGCTCCAGGGTGGTCAGGATCGCACCGAGAAACAGCCAGGAGCCGAAGTCCCGCGACACCAGGTTGGTGTGCTTGCCCTGCCAGCCCAGCCCTGCCGCCTCGGCCAAGGGCTTCTCCATCAGGGGCGCGGTGTCGACGAACACCTTCACTTCGCCGCCAAAGCGCGAGACTGCGAACCCGGCCAGGGTCTTCAGCCGTCCCTTGATCAGGTCATGATAGTCGTCGCCCTGGGCGTAGACCGAGATGGCGGCGCGGTCCCGGGCCTCGAGCTGCGCCAGCGGGTCGGCGTCCGGCCCATAGTTCACGCCCAGCACGATGGCCGAGCGCGCCTCGCTCCACAGGCCGGCCGGATGGACGCGCCGCGGCAGGGTAGTTTCGATCCACGCCATCTCGCCATGGCGTCCCTCGGCGACGAATTCCTCCAGCCGCGCCGCCGCCGGCCAGGCCTCGGCGATGGTGGTGAAGCCGCAGGCGTCGAAGCCGAGCGCCAGGGCGCGGTCGCGGAGGGCGGGTCGGGGATCCTTCACCCCGTCCTCATAGCCGGTTCGGCCTGGGCTTCGTAATCGGGCGGCTCAGAAATCCAGGTCGTCGTAGTGTGCGGCCGGCGGCAGGCCGGCGAAGCGGTCGGCCAGCAGGGGCCGGAAGCACGGGCGCGACTTGACCCTGACGTACCAGAGCTTGGCGGCCGGGAAGTCCTCCCACGGAACCTCGCCCATATAGTCGATCACGCTGAGGTGGGCCGAGGCGGCGATGTCGGCTAGGCCGAAGCTTCCGCCGGCCAGCCAGTCGCGTACCGCCAGCAGCCCCTCCAGCATCCGCATGTGCTGGCGCAAGGACTCGCGTCCACGCCGCAGCGCCGCCAGCTCGGGCGCGCCGAGGCCCAGCAGCCGCTTCTCCATCTTCTCGTGCAGCAGGAAGCCGTTTACCTCGTCGGTGAACTTGCGGTCGAACCAGGCCAACAGGCGCCGCGCTTCGGCCCGGTCCTGGGCGTCGTCGGGCAACAGGGCGTAGTCTGGGTGCCGCTCCTCCAGGTGCTCCAGGATGGCGCGGCTGTCGCACACCACGGTCTGGATCGCGCCGCGCGCCTCGATCAGCACGGGCGGCAGGCCGGAGGGGTTCAACTGGGCCAGCCGCTCAGGCCGCTCCCAATAGCGCTCGACCACCTCGGTGAACGGCAGCTTCTTTTCGCCCAGCGCCAGACGCACCTGGCGCGACGCCGGGTCGAGTGGGAAATGGATCAGGGTGCGTTCGACGGACATGGTGGGATGGGGTCAGGCCTAGGCCGGAGTTCTTAATCGGCCGTTTACCGTGGTGAACGCGCAGAAATTCCTCTACCTTGCGGCGATGTGAGTTCGCAGGCGGTGGACAAGTGTTCTCTCTTTGTTCATGGTGACGCTGCTCGGCGGCGTCATGGGGGCGCGGCCGCACGGGAGAGAACTCTATGCGTATTGTGATCCTCGCGGCCGTCGCCGCGACGCTTCTGGCGGCTCCGGCCTTCGCTGCCGCGACTACCGGGGACGGCCCCAGCCTCAAGACCTGTTCGGTCAAGTGGAAGGGCTACAGCCAGTCCGAAAAGGACGCCTACAAGGCCAAGGCCGAAGGCAAGACCAGCAAGAGCGGCCGCAAGCTGTCCGGCTACAATGTCTTCACCTCCGAGTGCATGAAGAAGTGAGTTCAGGGCCGGGCCGGGGCGAACCTCGTATTGGCGCTCCGGCCTGACCGTTGTTCTCAGAGCTTCAAGGCGGTGGGCAGTCGCCAAGGTTTCCGCGTTCTTCATGAACCGTGGCTTTCGTCAATTTATGTTCCCTGGCATGGACGGACGACAGGGTTAAGGCCAAGCTCCTTCATCCGCACCCTCCCACACCCGCGTGGGCGCGGCTCAACGGGAGACCTCCATGCGTAAACTGATCCTCGCCGTCGCCGCCGTGGCCCTGATCGGCGCGCCGGCGTACGCCGCGCCCAAGAAGGCTGAGAATACGGTCGCCGCCGCGAACACAACAGCTCCGGCCAAGACCAAGGCCGCACCGAAATACGACTGCACCAAGAAGGGCAACGCCAACAAGGCCGCCTGCAAGATGGTCGCCGCCGCCCCGGCGGCAGCGCCTGCACCGATGGCCAAGCCCGCCCCGGCGGTAGCGCCCGCGCCGAAGCCGACAGCGATGACGGCCGCCAAGCCCGCGCCGATGGCCGCGCCGGCCGCCGCCGCCACGACCAAGGGCGGCGGCATGAAGGCCTGCGCCGCGGCGTGGGACAAGTTCTCCGCCGACCAGAAGGCCGCCTACACCACCAAGGCCAAGGGTCAGAAGAGCAAGAACGGCAAGGCTCTGTCGGGCTACAACGTCTACACCGGCGAATGCATGAAAAAGTGATCCGGCAACCGGGCTGATTTTCGTCCGGTTTCAGGAACTTAGGGGCTCTCGGGCGGTTAGGGCGAAAGTTCAAACCGCTCGCGGAGCCCTTTTCATGTCCCACGCCCGTCTCGACGATATCGATCTCGAAAAGCGTCTGTGGAGCGAGCTCGACAAGGCCCGCTTCGGCATGCTGGGGCTGACCGACGGGCGCAGCCACATGCAGCCGATGACCGCCTACTGCGACAAGGAGCGGGGCGCGATCTGGTTCTTCACCAAGAAATCTACCGACCTCGCCCGGCAGACGGCCGAGGGGCACTACGCCATGTTCTCCATCATGGCCAAGGACCAGGAGTTCCAGGCCTGCATCGGCGGCGAACTCCAGCCCGATCACGACCGGGCCAAGATCGAGGCGTTCTGGAATCCGATCGTCTCGGCCTGGTTCCCGGAGGGCAAGGGCGACCCCGATCTCACCCTGCTGAAGCTGGTCCCGGTCGACGCCCAGGTGTGGGTCATGCGCGGCGGACCGCTGCGTTTCGCGTTCGAGATCGCCAGGGCCAACCTCACGCACCGGGAGCCCCGCCTCGGCGACGAGGATCACACCGGACCGATCGCCTTCATCTAGACGGAAGGCGTCTCGACCGGCGCCGCGGCTTCGCCGTCCTCGTCCTCATAGCCGACCAGGGCCAGGGCGCGGGCGGTCACGCCGTTCAGTTCGGCCCAGCGCAACAGCGCCTCTTCGCGGCCGTGGGTGATCCAGAGTTCGCCAGGCGCGACCTCGGCGATGGTCGCGGTCAGTTCGTCCCAGTCGGCATGATCCGAGATCGCCAGCGGCAGCTCGATCCCGCGCTGGCGGGCGCGGGCGCGCACGCCCATCCAGCCCGAGGCGAAGGCCGGCAGGGGGTCGGGGAACCGCCGGGCCCAACGGTCCTGCAGGGCCGAGGGCGGGCAGAGGATGATCCGGCCGGCGAAATCGCCCTTGGCCGCGCGTCCTTCCGCCGTGGCCGGCGCCAGCGGACCCAGCTCCACACCGTGGCGTTCGTACAGCCGATTGAGCCGCAGCAGAGCGCCGTGCACATAGAGGGTCTCGGCGTATCCCGCCCGGCGCAGCAGGGCGATGACGCGCTGGGCCTTGCCGAGGGCATAGGCGCCGACCAGGTGGGCGCGCTCCGGGAACTGCTCGAGCGAGCGCAGCAGCTTGCCAATCTCC